>OJBS01000008.1_pt1 | contig 315692 bp, 300 predicted proteins | sample 1590941 | NCBI WGS metagenome assembly OJBS01 (sample SAMN05416785, study PRJEB24817) | seawater metagenome | isolation source: Sea water | place: Canada:Atlantic | collected 2013-11 | reverse complement strand
TGGTGTCTGGGCTCTCGTCAGCATCGAGGTAGCCGTCGCCGTCTGTGTCGCGCAGAAGGGGACTGGTCTCGTCGAACTCGACGCCGGGCTGGTCGCCGTCGTTGCTTCCGTTGGCGTTGACGTCTTCTTCGCCGTCCAACAGGCCGTCGTTGTCGGTGTCGTCGTCTAGGGGGTCGGTCTGGAAGTTGATGCCGGCGTCTGGGATGAAGACGTTGATGTCGGTGCCGTCGTACGGGATGCCGCCGGGAGCCGACACGCCGCCAAGAACGCGAGTGGTGACGCTGGTCTCGGTTCCGTCTTGTACGCCGTCGTTGTCTGTGTCGGCGTTGATGGGCGAGGTGCCGATACCGGCTTCGTCGCCGTCTCGGATGCCGTCGTCGTCTGTGTCGGCGTCTAGTGGGTTGGTGCCAATGTCGCCTTCGTCGCCGTCTTCAATGCCGTCGTTGTCTGTGTCGGGGTTGTTGGGGTCGGTTCCCAACACTTCTTCTTCGCCGTTGGACAGGCCGTCGTTGTCGTCGTCTCCGGTGCTGCCGTCGTCGGAGCCATCGAGGGGGTTGGTGCCGTCGACTAGGACCTCAACACCGTCTGAGACGCCGCCATTGTCTGTATCTGTGTCGGTGGGGTCGGTTCCTCGTGCGGTCTCGTCGGCATCTGTCAGGCCGTCGTTGTCGCTGTCCAGCTCAAGGGCGTCAATGATGCCGTCGTTGTCGCTGTCTTGGTTGGTGAGGGCGTTCTCTTCCGAGTCGGAGAGGCCGTCGCCGTCTGTGTCTGCGGCGTTCGGGTTGGTCTCGTCGTTGGTTGTGCCCGGTTCTCCATTGCCGTCAAAGCGGCCGTTGGCATTGCGGTCTTCGTCACCGTCTTCGATACCGTCACCGTCTGTGTCGACGTTGTCCGGGTCGGTGTTGTTGTCCGGTGTTGGGTCAAGGTCTGGGACGAAGTTCGCCACGTCTGTGCCGTCGAAGGCAACGGGGTTCAGGCCGTCTGAGACGCCGCCAGCGATGGGGTTGACCGTGCCGTTCTCGGTGCCGTCTTGGATGCCGTCGCCGTCTGTGTCGTCCATTAGTGGGTCGGTGCCGAGACTGTTGAACTCTACGCCATCACCGATTCCGTCGTCGTCTGTGTCGGCATCGAGCGGGTCGGTTGCAATGCTGGGAAGCAGCTCGGCGGAGTCGGACAAGCCGTCGTTGTCGGTATCGGCGTCGTTCGGGTCGGTACCGAGGGCCTCTTCCTGCGAGTTGCTGAGGCCGTCGCCATCTGGGTCTGTGTCGGTGTCACAGACGTCAGCTTCGGAGGTCACCGAGAGGCTGTCAATCCAGGTGCGTTGACGGGAGCCGCCTGTAGAGCCAGTGAACGATACCCAGGCTTCGTCACCGAGAGTGGCGGGGATGTCGACGGTTGCGGTGAGCAATGGCGTGGCCGGAACGCCGCCGGTGCGCCATGTGAACACCTGGATGAGGTTGGTGGTGGTGTTGAAGATGACGCGCACGTTGGTGGGGGTGCCGTCTTCAATGGTGAAGCCGGGGTCCACTTGGGCGAGCGGTGTAGAGCCTGTGGCCGTGGTCTGGACAATGGCGAAGTGGTTGGCATTGATGTCGCCCTGGGAGCCGTTGCTGAAGGTGTCCGCCTCAATGGCGATGCCCGGCGCAATGCGCTCGGTGGCGTTGCCGAGGTAGCCAATGCGTTCACCTGGGGCGCCAAGAGCGCGTGGTCCGCGCGGGTCGTTGTGTAGGACGAACACAGTGCCATCGGCGCCAGAGCCACCAGTGTCCTCGTTGCGGAAGGTGTAGTCGAAGACGAGCTCGCCATCACTTGGGATGGCGACCTTGCTTGTGAGGCCGGCGCTTCCGGCGATGTTGCCGTCGTCATCGGACAGCCGCAGGCTGCCAGAGTCGAGACTGGCGCTGCCATTGAAGATGACCTCGCCTTCGTCCGAGAAGTCGTTGATGTCGACGTCGCACACGGGAAGCTCAAGGTCGACGAAGCGGGCTTGAAGTCCGGTGGGGCCGTTGCCGGAGTTGAGTACGCAGACTTCCACGCTGTTCAAGCCAGCTTGCCAGTGGTCTCCGGCGGGAACGGTGAGGAACTGCGTGGTTGTGTAGGCAGGACGTCCAATTGTTACGCCAACATCTGTGCCGTTGACGAGCACCATGTCGATCTCATCATCTGCGCTGACGGCTAGGGTCAGGGTTGCACCGGCAACACCAGCGACATCCGGCAGGTCGAGGTCTTGGCTGTAGCAGCCGCTCTCGTTGAGCCACGTAGCGCCCGGCACCTGGACAAAGGAGCCTGCGCCAGCACCCAGTGTGGCCGGTCCGCCTTCGTTGAGCCAGTGTAGGTCCGTTGTACCGAAAGCACGCTCGACACCGGAGTCATCTACACCCGTTGCGTAGAGAAAGTCAGGTACGATGTGGCATACTGAGGGTTCGTCGGAGCAGCCCCAGTCGAGCTCGACTTGGCAGGTGTCGCTACAGCCATCGTTGGCATCCGTGTTGCCGTCATCGCAAGTTTCGCGTGCCGCCTCGTTCAAATCGATGTCGCCGTCGCCACAGGCCGCGAGAGCGTCTACTGGAAGCAGGGCGAGAGCGGCGAGGCCGAAAGGAAATTTGTAGATGGACATAGAGTCTCCGTTGAGTGGAGCTTACCACGGAAGGAAAAATTTTCATCATAAGGGCCGAGATATGCAGCCTTTCGAAAACGGGGAGATGATGTGCGACTGCTGACGCCATCGGAAACATCGCTCGCAGCTTTACTGTTACGTCAAGGTGGCTTGGTCGCAGTGCCCACCGAGACGGTCTACGGCTTGGCTGCCAACGGACTCGATCCCCTCGCTGTTGCGCGGATCTACGCGGCAAAAGGACGCCCAGCGGACAACCCGTTGATTCTGCATGTGGATGGGCTTGAGGCGGCGTGGCCATTGTGGTCGCTAAATGATGTGCAGACGGCTCGTTTGGTCCGTGCCGCGACGTTGTGGCCAGGACCTCTCACACTGGTCTTACCTGCCTCATCTTCAGTACCAGCGGTTGTGACAGCAGGCCTTTCTACGGTGGCGGTCCGGGTGCCAAACCACCCGGTGACGTTGGCGATTCTCACCGAGGTTGGCTTCCCGGTGGCCGCTCCGTCCGCGAATCGCTCGGGGTGGCCGAGCCCAACGTCCGCGGAGCACGTCGCGCGTCAGCTCTCGGGGCACATTGATGCGGTGATTGACGGGGGACTGTGCGGGGTTGGCGTGGAGTCGACGGTCGTAGACTTGGGGGCCGAACGGGTGCGTATTCTTCGGCCGGGTGCTGTGTCTCCCGAAGTGCTTGAAGAGCTACTTGGAGAGCCAGTGGTTCGGTACGAGGCGGCGTTTATTGGGGCCAGTCCTGGGCTGCGACACCGTCACTACCGGCCCGATGTGGAGGCGGTAGTGCCATTGCTGGACCCGGTGTCTGCATGGCAGTCAGCAGATGCGTTGATTGTGTTCGCGTCTACTGCAGGGGCGTTGGCATCCCAGATGGGAGAGCGTGCCGCCCATACAGAGGTTCTTCCGGACAGTGCCGATGGTGCAATGCGGGCGCTGTACGCGGCGTTGGTCGGTGTTGGGACTAGCGGTGCCCGGCGCGTTCAGATTGAGCTTCCTGATGCGGACCGGCACTCGGACAGTGCGTGGGACGCTGTGCGGGACCGACTGGGCCGCGCCACCCGATAGGGACCACTACAGTCCATACCCAAGACTGTGAGAGGCGTTTGGTACGACCTACAACATGGCTGGGTCGACCAGACTGCAGACAAGGCCGGTCCCAGTGCTGTGAGAGCTGGGGCAGATGGCGGCTCGGGATTGGTGGACATGACGACAGGGGTGTGGCCAGTTGAATGATGGGAGAGGAGGCGGCGCTGGCAAAGAGCCAGTTGAGTGGGGAGATGGGATTCTCCTCCTCACCAACCGTTAGATCCCTATGGGGACGAGTCGCGATGTGGAGCAGGGCAATGGGGCGCAGCTCGCTGTCGAGAGCTGAAGCATCCGCTGGAGCTTGTGTGCCCCGTCGAGCCAGCTCTACAAGTGTGTTGCTTGGCATGCCTTTCGACGCCTTGGGTCATACGTTACCGAAAGTACGCGGGTTGACGAGCCTGCAGTGCGGTACAAGCGAGGCATGTGGTTCATCTTCGCCTTTATGGCCTGCTCACCTCCTGCTTCAACCCCAACACAGGCTTCGGCTGTGCCGTCGTCGACCGGCGCTTCTCTGCGTGTAGCCACGTGGAACGTGGAGTGGCTGGATGGCCGGGAAGGCCGCGGGATTCGACCGCGGACGTCGTCGGACTTTGCTGAGCTTGCCGCAGTGGTGAGCGGGGTTGAGGCGGACGTGTGGTCGTTTCAAGAAGTGCTCGACGAGACCGCCGTTCGGCGCTTGGTCGGGCCGGATTGGACCGTGTACGTGGAGTCTCGCCGTGCAGACCAGCGAGTGGCTATGGCCGTTCGGCCGGGACTCAGTGCAACCTTCGATGAGGTGGAGGACATCTCGGTGGGCCGCAGTGGGCTGCGCCGGGGAGTCGTCGCTACGGTCGATGGCGTAGACATCATGGGCATTCACCTCAAGGCCGGGTGCGCGTGGGACCCGCTCGACCAGGGCAGTGACTGCGAGACGGTGGGCCGGCAGTTCCAAGAGGTTGAGGAATGGCTGGATGGCCGCTCGGGTACTGCGGTTGTGATTGGTGACTGGAACCGGCAGCTCACTGGACGCGATGATGGCTGGAGCGGACTCAATGATGGCACCCCGGTGCCGCTTGTGGCGCCTCTGTTGGATGCACCAGACGACTGTCCTGGGAGCCGTCATCGTCATCCGATTGACCACGTTGTGGTTCGGGGAATCCCGGAGTCTGGGGTACAGGCGCGGCAGGTTCGGGACTCGGCATCGTCTGACCATTGTCCGGTTGTGGTGGACTTGACCCGTTAGACACCGCCGAAGAGGTGCCCATGTTCCCATCGCTCAATGTTCTCGGTTCTCCACTTAAGGCGTGCTCGCACAAGCCGCTGACCGGCTGGTTTCGCGATGGAAAGTGCAATACCGACGCCAGCGACCGTGGCTCGCACTCGGTCGCTGCTATCTTGACGGATGACTTTCTGGCATGCCTGCAAGAGCTTGGAAATGACCTGTGTACGCCGGCTCCCCAGCATGGCTTCCCAGGGCTAGTGGACGGGAATCGTTGGTGTGTGTGTGCCGCGTCTTGGATGCAGGCCTACCAGCTCGGGCGTGCCTGTCCGGTCGACTTGGAAGCGACCCACCAAGCCGCGCTGTCCATTGCCCCACTCGATGCGTTGTTGGAGCATGCAGCGGCAGCGACCGCGTAGGCGTCTATCGGTGGGTTCGGGTGACCCCGGTTCCACAGCCCGGATAGTCGCGGCGGTTCGCCCCAGGACTCGCGAACCCCTGCAAGAAGGTTCGTCTAGGGTGGTCTGAGTCGTTGGCAAAGCTGCCATGGATGACGAACGGCCCGAAGACAACGGCGTCTCCAGGGTTTAGGCTCGGAGTGACTGCTTGTGTAGGGTCGAAGTGCCCTTGGGGGATATTCCCGGTGCTGGGGTCAGCGATGAAGCCGTCGCGATGGGACCCTGGGATGAAGCTCAATCCACCGTTGTCCGCACTCATGGCGTCTACGGCAATGGCAATCTGGACGAAGCTGCCGCGGCCGTTGATGTCTTCCCACAGGTCGGTGCCATAGCGACGATTGGAGGCATCTTGGTGCCACTTGAAGGAGACGCCGTCACCCGGCAGCTTGTAGTGGGCCTGTTGGATGATCTGCACCGGTGTCTCAGTGTCGAGAACATCACGAGCAATGCGAAGGATGCGCGGGTCGTTGCCCAGTTGAAGCTCGGGTGCCGCTCCACTTGCCCACACGGCTCGGTGTAGCTGGAAGGGGTCTTGGCTGACGATGAACTGCGTGTTGGCCACCTCTGCAGTCCCAGGCAGGGTTCGAGCGATGTCCAGAAGGCGGTCGAAACCACGCTGCATCCGGCGCAAGGTCACGCGGTCAATGAGGTTGCGGACGACCATGTACCCATGTGTTTGCAGGGGGGTGGATTGTAGTACGGACGGGACGGCGGACATCGGCAGTCCTGTGTTGAACATCAACAGTCATTCCCCATCGACAGGCCAACACGCAACTGAAGGGTGTGGCGAGTGTACAAGAAAGGCGAGACGGCATGCTGGGTGTCGCCCTGGGGGCTCGAAGCCGATGGGCAGTCGATACCGACCGTTAGTCTGTCTCTTCGGCAACGATTCCAGCGGTGGAATCGGCCCGGGCTCAGCGGAGGGACGGTGCGGTGCCGTCGGACGTCTACTCGGGAGAGACAGGCGAAACGCAGCGCCGTTGCCCACCCCTTCAGATGGCGAAAGATGGACGTTCGCTCGTGTGCCCTTATTGTCTAGGAGGTGGGGCCGACCGGACTGCGTTGATGGTGTGTCAGGCTCCAGCTTCGCCGGCCCTTCACGTACGTGCTCGAGCACAGGAAGCGGGTTCCTGCTGGGGCTTGCCGGCTTGCTGCTCGGTAGACAATGAGGACCACGTCTTCCGACAGAAACTCAATGCGCGCATCTTCCACGTCTAGGCCGGTGGCCATGGACTCAATGTGGGTGCGCTGGAGCATGTTTCTGTCAGTGATTCCGATGGGCTGCGGAAGTATGAACCACGCGTTCGGCAGGGCGTTGCCGGCAATCCACGGCTCTGGCTTGAGCCAGAGGCCGCGTTCCATCTTGACCAGTTCGTTCGTATTCATGCGGCATCCTTGTCACGGGAGGCCACATTACTCGATGTCGAACCAGAAGGACGCGCCATGTATGGCGTCTGGCTTGAACCTCAGACGCAGGCCGGGAGCATTTGTTGGGGCTTCAAAGCACAGCGGGCCGCGGACGCGTTCGCCTTCGTTGAACATGCGGAATGGCTGAACAGCGTTGTTGAGAGCCATGCCGCAGCCCATATCGGCGTCGTGTGTGGTGCCGTCGTCTTCGACCAACGCCCATGGGGCACCAGGCATCTGGGTGTTGTCCCCAAGGTATCGGACGTCGACTTCGATGATGTACAGCGAAGAGTCTGTTGAGCCCGCTTCGTACGACATGACGCCGTTCTCGACGCTCCCTTCGCGGCGGACATCAAGGACCTCGACCTCGAACTTGTCCATGGCCGACTCGGGTTCCCACGTGGGGTAGGTCGGGTAGGGCGTGGGGGCAGTGCTCGTCATGTTCCAGGCCATTCCCCCAATCATGACCACAAGGACGAGGGCTAGGGTGAGCGCAATACCGGCCACCAACAGCACCATCAGGGCTGGAATGAGCCAGCCTCCGCGCGCCTTCTTCGGCTCGTGAATCACCTTGCGAAGGGGCAGGGGGTCGCTAGGTTTGGTGAAGCGAGACGCCCGCTCACCACGTGGTGCTGGGGGCTTCGGCGTCACAATGCGCTCGCCGCGCACAATCTCAAGCAGGTCTTTGCACGATGCGATGCGCTGCTCTGGATTGGGCTCTAGGCAGCCCTCAATTGCCGCGACAATGCGGTCGGGCAGGTCCTGTACCAAGGCACCCGGTGGCTGGAAGTCACCGTCAGCAGCGGCATTGTAGATGGACAGAAGGTTCTCGCCAGGGAAGGCGCGCTGGCCTGTCACCAGCTCGTACAGAATGGCGCCAAGGGAGAAGATGTCCGCGCGGTGGTCGACTTGGCCGGCGTTCGTGACTTGCTCAGGCGGCATGTAGGCGGGGGTTCCCATGCCGGTTCCGGTACGCGTCTTCACGCCACTTCGTTCGTCCATGTATTCCTGGACAACCTTCGCAATGCCGAAGTCGGTGACTTTCACCAAGTAGCCACCTGACAGCGGCGCCATCAGTACATTGTCTGGCTTGAGGTCGCGGTGGACCAAGCCGCGGTCGTGTGCGTAGCCAACGGCACCCACAATGGCGGTAAACCAGGCTTCCGCTGTCTGTAGGTCTATCGACCCTTTCTCTTCCAACACCTCGGCCAGAGACGGGCCGTCCACGTACTCCATGACCAAGGCCGGATGACCGTCCACCTCCAGCGCGTCTGTCACGCTGACAATGTTGGGGTGGCGAAGGGAGGCCTGGATACGGCCTTCTTGCAGAAGTCGACTGCGGATGTTGGCGGTTGGAAGGTCTAGAACCTTGACCGCGTGTCGACTCTTGAGCTTTTCGTGGCGCACCAAGTAGACGGTAGCCATGCCGCCGTGAGCAATGACGCTATCGACCACGTAGCGGTCGTGATGATCTGGCCTTCGTGCAGCATGGCGGGACGCTATCGCATTGAGGCAGTGTGAGCCGGCGTCACTGCGGTGGGCAGTGGTCAACCGTACCGCAGTAGTCATCAATCGCGCGGCGCTCGGTCGCGGAGTAGCCCTTGGCGAGCCAGATATCGCCTGCCGTTGTTTGGTAGTACACCTGCCATCCCCAATAGCCTCGGTAGGCCATTGGGTCTTCGTCCATGACGGACGCGAAGGCCCGCACGGCGCGGATGTAGTCTTCGCTGTGGTTGTAGTGCCAGATGGACTTGTCGAGGTCACGGGACGCGCCCATCTGCGACAGGTAGCGGCCCGCTCCGCGGATAGCGTCGCCGAAGTCGTTGATGTCGCCTTCGCCGTAGGCGGCCCAGGTGGCGGGCATGAACTGCATGGGGCCTTGAGCACCGGCGTGGCTGGTTCCGCGAATGCGTCCCATGCGGGTCTCGACAAGGTGAATGGCGGCGAGAACGGTCCATGGAACGTCGAACTCTTCGCCGGCCGCACGGTACAGCTCTATCAGGACTTCGGGTTCGGGCGGGGCGATGATGTCCCAGTCGGGAAGGTCTGAACGCCGACGCGTCACCGTGTGCGATGACCGCGCGGTTCCAGACATGTTCGCGTCAAAGGTCGCGTGAAGGCTCTCGGGGAGTCCAGCGCGGACAGCTGCGGCCTTGGTCTCGTCTTTGCTGAGCACCCGGTAGATACGCTGCTGTAGGTGACCATAGGACTCAATGGCTTCGCCGGTCTTCTCTGGGTCGCGAAGCGTGCTCTCCAGCTGGGTCAGGAGCCCCGACAGCGCGCCGGCGTCGGCGGGGACCTCAATCGGCATCTCTGCGAGTGGGGCTTCGGTGTCTGGCTCCGGTTCCGGGGCTGGCTCGGCGATAACGACGGGTTCAGGAGCCACTTCTGGCGCAGTCCTGACAGGGTTTGAACACGAAGAAAGCAGAAGGATGGCAAGATAGGGACGCATGATCACTCTCGCGAAAATGTTGCAACTGTTCGGGCCATGGTCGCCATTGCCCGGTGTTATGACTGCGGCGGTAACCCCCTCGCCTGAAAACGCTGTTGCCCATGTCGGATGGCAGCTAAACACTCGCGGGGTCTGGCCGATGGTGCGTTCATGAAGCGTTTCGCGGTTCTCGCTGTTTTGGGGCTGATTCCTGCGCTCGCCACACAAGCGGATGCGCCATTTGCTCCCGTACGCACGGACTTGGTGGATGTAGCGGTCGACCGTGAGTTCCGAGGGCTGTGGGTTGCTACGGTCTCCAACCTGGACTTTCCAACAGAGCGCGGCGAAGCAGCCCAGAAAGAAGAACTGCTCCAGCTTGTTGAGTCAGCATCCACACTGGGCTTCAACGCCCTTGTGTTCCAGGTACGCCCCGAAGGGGATGCGCTGTACGAGAGCGAGCTTGAGCCCTGGTCGCGCTTCTTGACCGGAACCCAGGGCGTTGACCCTGGCTACGACCCTCTGGCCTTCTTGACGACGGCAGCCCATGCACGCGGCCTAGAAGTCCATGCGTGGTTCAACCCGTACCGGGCGGCGTCGTACCGTGGAAACCGGAATGACGAACGTCATGTGAGCCAGTGGGCCGCAGGCTCGTCGATGGCCTGGGGAAGTCAGCTGTGGCTCGACCCCGGTGCAACAGACGTGCAAGACCATGCAGTGAGCGTCGTCACAGATGTGCTGGAGCGCTACGACATCGATGGCGTCCACATGGACGACTACTTCTACCCCTACCCGCAGGGGACCCAGGAGTTCCCCGACCAGACGTCGTACGACCTGTACACCGACTCTGGCGGAACGTTGGAGCGGTCGGCATGGCGCCGGTCAAACGTGGATGGCTTGGTCGAGGAAATCGCTGAGATTGTTCACAACGACCACCCGGACGTTCGGTTCGGAATCAGCCCGTTTGGCATCTACCGCAATGGAGTTCCAGAGGGCACACGCGGCCTGGACCAAGTGGAGACGCTCAACGCGGACCCGCTCAAGTGGTACCGCGAAGGGTGGGTCGACTACCTGGCTCCCCAGCTGTACTGGTCTACCAAGCGCGAAGCCCAACGGTATGACCGCTTGCTCCAGTGGTGGGACACCCAGATGACCGACGACCGCCCGCTTTGGGTGGGCTTGGACTGCACAAAGGTCGGCAACGACCCCGAGTGGACCCTCGAAGAGATGCGCACCCAGGTCTCTTTGTCCCGAGCGGCACCCACGACCGGCGGACAGATCTGGTTCCGCTCCACCCCTGTGGTGAACAATCAGGCGGGTCTGGCGGACCTTGCACAAGAGCTGTACGCGTCTCCGGCGTTCCCCGCGGTGTTGCCGCGTCACGCAGATACGGTCGTCAATCCCCCCAGCGTGCGCGTGCTGGACGGGCACATTTCCCTTGAACACACCCGACGCTCTGACCTCCGCGGTTTTGTCTTGTACGAAGGCACGGACGACGGCTGGGTCGCGCGTGATGTTGTGGGCAACCATGTTCGGGCGTTGCCGTTGCGTGACGGCAAGTGGGCGGTCAGCGCGATGCATCGTACGGGCGTTGAGACGCAGGGCGTTCTCGTTGCCGTGCCAGTAAAGTCCCTCTAGCGCTGGGCTTCACTGACCCACAGTGTCTGGCTCTGGTAGTCGAGGCTCAGCCGACGTCCGTCAAAGAGGTCGACGCCGAGAATGATGGCCGGACCATCCGCCACCCCGAGCTGCTCGAAGATGCCCAGGTCGGAAATGAAGACCTCGGACGGATGAACGCGTAGGTCGGCAATCTGCAAGGTCCGTAGGCGAGCACGGGTCAGTTGGAGCAGGGCGTCATTTGCACCTTGTACCTGGGACGGCTCCGCTTGTCGGTCGATGACCGCCCCCAAGGTTTCGGCGGCGGCGTGATTGAGGATGGTTGCACCGGCGCCGCTGTCGAACACCGCTGGAATACGCTGTCCGTCGGGTCCGGAGACGGACAAGCGCATGATGGGCGCGACCTCAAAGAAGTCGAAGGGAACGGTCCAGCCATCTTGAGTCAGCTGTCGACTATTCGGGTCTGCCAGGGCCAACGTGTCTTGCTGGAGGTCCAGCTCTACGCGGAACTGGGCGAGAATATTCTGGCCTAGCACCCCAGAGATGGGCTGCTGTAGCGAGTCAGCGAGGTGGTCCATGGGCATCACCGCCGCCTGAATGTCTGTCAGGGTTTCGCCGGCAATGCGCACTGTAGGCAGGGTGACGATGGACAGCATCATGCCTTCGCCGTCGGCGCCAGCTGCAACAGATTCCTCGTCATTGACGGGCAGAATCTGAAGTGCGGCCTGCGTCTGCGGGGAGATGACCGTGAACGAGGCCCCTGTGTCTACGATGAACTCGAAGGTCTCATCCCCAAGCTCAAGCGGCACAAAGAGGTGGCCCGAGTCGTGTACCCGCAGAGGGACGGCGCGCGAGCTGGTAGGTGTAGCGACGGCCCCGGTCTTGACGCAGCCCGCTAAGAGCACCCACATCAACGGCTTGAGCGCGAGGGGGTAGTGAGTGTGCATCATAGGCCGGGCCCGAGCTGCGGTCTGTGCGACGGGACCAGCTGAAAGACCGTGCCTGACCCGTAGTCAGCGACCAGTCCATTGCCAGCGGCGTCGACTGCGAAGGCGCTGATCAGCACGTCCCAGTGGCCAAGAGCGTACGGCTGGACGGGGGAGGTGCCCAGGTCAAGGGCCCACATCCGGCCCGTAGTGAAGTCGCCCACCAGGTACTTGCCAGTGAGCTGTGGGACGCTGTCTCCGGTCACGACAACGCCGCCAGTGATGCTCTTGCCGGTGTTGTGGTCGTAGGTCCACACAGGGTCTACGAGTCCGTCTGACACACAGTCGCTTCCTGGGGGAAAGCAGTGGTCTCCCTCGCGGATGTTCCAGCCCAGATTGTCCCCGGGGCGGGCGATGGAGACCTCTTCCCACAGGTCCTGGCCCACGTCGGCCACAATCAGCGAGCCGTCGGGTTGGGGGGCGAAGCGCCATGGGTTTCGTGCGCCCCGGACCGCGATTTCGTCTGCGACGGTGTCGTCCGCAACGAATGGGTTGTCTGCTGGGATGGCGTAGCCGTCGCTCATGGAGACATCGATTCGCAGGATGCTGCCGAGCAGGGTGGCGCCGTTTTGACCGTGCCCATGCGGGTCGTTCGCTGCACCCCCGTCACCGATACCTGCGTACAGCATGCCGTCGGACCCAAAAGCGATCTGCCCACCGTTGTGGTTTCGGTACGGCTGGCGAATGCTCAGCACGGTGTCCATGCGCTCGGCTGGCCGGTCTGTACGACCTTGCCACCGGGTGATGTGCACGCCCATGGCGTCAGCGGGCTCGGAGCTGCTGTAGGTGTAGAAGCGGCGAGACGACGGGTAGTCGGGGGCAAAAGCGATTCCCAGCAGGCCTTGCTCGGACTCGGTGGCCACCGACAGGGTGAACCACACGTTGCTGTTGCCGGTCGCACTGTCAAAGACGGTGGCGGTGCCGGCTTTGTCCAGAGCTACGAAGGTTGTGGCTGTACCTGGAACATGCTGGATATCCGTCAGGTTGCCTAGGCCCGTGAACAACGGCTCAAGGCCGATGGTAATCTGCGGCTTGTCGGCGTCTACAGCATCAAACAGCGGGGTGAGACCGCTTGACGGCTGGGCTTCCAGAATCTTCGTAGCGGCCTTGTCCGCAAGCGTGCAGCCGTTCAGGGTGGATGCGGCGACAGCGGACAGGACGATGGTTCGTAGCAGGTGCATGCCCGGGGCCGTATCCGACCGTCAGTCACGGCGACGGCGAAGGCCCAAGAGGAGCAAGGCGGGTCCAGCGAGCCACAGCGTCAGCGGGGAGACAGCACTGCACGCAGTCATGGTGTTGGAGTTCTGAAGCTCGATGTTCTGCATCGGCCCGAACACGCGCTCGGTGTCTGTCTGGCCGGCGAAGGCAATGCGAACCTCGGGTCCGTCCCCGTTGCTGTCCTCGGCGGGTTGGTAGCTCAGGATGTCCGCTGGCTGAAGCTGCTGGTCATCCAGTGGGGTTGTCGTGCCGTCTTCGAGAACGAGCAGCCACTCGGGAAACAGGCCAAACAGTGGCTCTCCGTCAGTCGTCTGGGCGGTCGCCACACAGCCGTAGTTTCCGCCGAACTCGTCTGCTTGGGCGGCTGTCTCGATGCACAGCAGATCGATAGGACCCGCTTCTTCGTGGCCTTCGACCTCCGCTGTGAACGTCTGGCCTGGGTAGGTCAAGGTCAGGGTGTCGGCGCCGACGGCTGGGGAAATGCTGACCACGTCGAACTCGTTGTCCGTTCGGTATTGACCGGCCTCAGCCACGCCATTGGGGAGGGCTAGCTCGGGGGCGATTCCACCGGTCAGTAGTTCATCTCCGGCCATTGGCAGCAGCTCGAACTCGGCCTCACTGCCGGCGAGTACGTCGATTCGGTCGACCCACAAGTCGCTGATGACGGTCACATCTTGGGGAACGCTGACCACGCGCTGGAGGGGGGCGAGCACAACCCGGTCCGGCGTCATGACCTCAATCGTAGCGGTGTGGCGGGTGCGTGCGTCTTGTCGAATCTGTAGGTCGGCGGTGCCCGAACCTGTGGTTTGAACGCGGGCGAAGCGCTGTACTGAGCCGGCGTCGGCCTCGGTGCGCATCTCCAATACCGACAACACGTCCTCGTCCGAAGAGACAAGGGTGAGGTCGGTGACGAGTGCGTCCCGCCCGATCAGCTCAATGTCGAAGGTCACGCCCACTTGGTACGGCGAGGCGAGGGCGTCTTCGGGGGCGCCGAACAGCGGTCCAATGCTCTGGTCGTACTGGTCGTGAAGGGCGACGGGGTCCGAGCAGGCGGCGAACAAGAGAACGAAGGGAAGAAGTCGCATGAATCATCCACGGTTGGTGGCCGCCAAGATGCTGCGTGCTGCCTGGGGCGTCGCTTACTCGCGATTACCCCAGTGCTCTCGAAGGATGGCCCGAACTTCAGGGCGAGACATGCGGAAGTCTCCGCGTTGAACCTCGCCTGGGAACCACTTCCACAAGAAGGCGCCGCGAACAACGGGGTCGGTGCTCAAGATGCGCAGGGTGGTCGATAGCGCCAAGGCTTGGGTGGCGTCGTCTCCGTGTCCGCCTTGCCAGGGTCGATGCAGCGCGTCTGACGAGGCATCGTAGCCGAGCTCGGTGAACACGACCGGCTTGCCGGTGCGTGCTGAGACGGCGTGAACATCGGTGAGAATGCGGGTCCATCCCGCTTCGATGTTGGCGACGGTGACGGGCTCGGATTCGCGAAGAACGGGGAAGTAGGCTTGGATTCCGACAGCGTCTAGGTCATCCCAGAAGGCGACGTCAGCGAAGGAGTCCCAGTTGCTCGCGAAGGTCAGAGGGCCGGTAAAGACGGTGCGCACGTTGGCGATGATGTGACGCCATGCCGCGACATTGTGGGTGGTGCCGTCAAGCTCGGTGCCGACCACGAACGCGTCAGCGTCACGGGTTGCGCTGGCCACGGCGGTAATCCAGGTGGTGTACTCGCGGAAGAAGCGGGCTTCGGCCTCTGGCGTGTCAAAGGCGATGTCTCCGCGCCACGAAAAGCCGCTTCCCCAGTGGGCCAGGTGGGGCTTGACCATGACGGACAGGCCGCGAGCGTGGGCATCTCGAATGGGTCGCGTCATCCAGTCTGGTGGGTTGGCTGGGTCGAACTCCATCTGCACCGAGCCGTCGCGACCAATCCGTGCATAGGGGTGGTAGCTCACCCAGTTGACGCCTTCGGAGGCCAAGACATCCAAGGTTCCGGGGATGGCATCGCTCGCCCATGCGCGGTTGTAGGTGGGCGTGGACAGGGTCATGCCATGGACCACGGATGGGTCGGACAGGACGACCGCCGGCATGACAACCGGTGAGGCCTGGGCGCAAGCGAGGGCGAGGAGGAGTGCAATCACACCACAGTCATACGCTCAGCGGGCGGCGACGGCGATGTGTTCGGCGGCCCAGCTGGCAATTCCGTAGATGGTTTGACTCGGATTGACACCCAGAGCGGTCGGGAACACCGAGCCGTCGACCACGTACAGGTTGTCGATGTGGTGGTGTTTGAGGTGGGTGTCGACCACGCTCGTTGCCGGGTCTGGTCCCATCATGCAGCCGCCCATCTGGTGTGCGGTGAAGATGGGGTGCTCGTGGGCACCATAGGACTTGGTCGCAAGCTGGGCGGCATCAGCAAGCGCGTGCATACGCAGCGGCTCGCCGTGCAGGCTCATGACCTCGGTGGCTCCGGCTGCAAAGTGAACCTCGGCCATGCGCTCGTGTGAGAACTGGAAGGCTTCTTGGTGCAGCGCGGTCAGCGGGTAGTTCACCCGAATGCGGTCGTGGGCATCAATAGTGACGGTACCGCCGTTGTCGCCGGGGACGAGGCCGTCTACGTGTAGGGCAATCAGCGTACCTGTTCGCTTGAGGTTCGCCATGAACGCCGCTTCGTCGTCTCCAAACAGCGGAGAGCTGACGCTGGCGAGCATGGGGTGCATCGGCGGGACTTCGAGGAAGCAGCCCATGGTGTCTGGGCCCCGGTCAATGAACTGGTGGCTGGCGACAGACTGCGGTGCGCCGGCCCACGGCGTGATGTCGCGGTCATAGGTGGCGACGAGTGCGACGACGGGGTGCAGGAAGGTGCGCTCGCCGACCGGTCCTTGGGTGATGCCCGAGCGAATCAACAGAGCCGGGGAGTTGATGGCACCGCCAGAGGTGACTGCGATCTTGGGGCGGACGATGACGGTGGTCTGTGTTGGCTTCTTGGTCGCCCGGTCCATGACGGAGGCATGTACGGCGATGACGCGCCCATCTTCGACTTCGTAGCGGTCTGCGCGAACGTCTGCGTACACGACCGCACCGGCGCGACAGGCGTCTGGAATGAAGGTCACATGCATGGCCTGCTTGGCGTCTAGCGGGCAGCCGTGGCCGCAGTAGCCGGAGTTTCCGCAGTTCTTCACGTTGCGTCGCAAGATGCCGTACTCCCAGTCCAAGGCTTCACAGCCGGCGGACAGGATGGAGTTGTGGGCGTTGGGTGCGACTTCGTCCCAGGTATGGATGTTCAGGCGGTCTTCGACGCGGTCCCAGTGGGGGCCCAACACCTCAGCGCTGAGCGTGTCGACCCCATGGACGTCCCGCCAGTGGTCCAAGATTCGGTCCGGGGTTCGGTAGCAGGTGGTCCAGTTGATGGTGGTTGACCCACCGATAGAGCGACCTTGAAGGACGGTTATGGACAGGTCATCCGTCGCTCGGCGCCCGCCGTCTTGATACAGACGGTCGAAGGCTGAAGCGAGGTTCAAGTCGAAGTCCGGACGTGCGTAATAGCCGCCTTCTTCTAGGACGATGACCGACAGACCGGCCTCTGCGAGACGTGCAGCGAGGACCGAGCCGCCCGCACCACTACCGACAATACACACGTCGCAGGTCAGGTCTTGTGGGGAGGTGATGTCCGTCCCTTGTACGATTCGACCGCTCATGGCTGCACCTCCAGGGGCTCAGAAGGCTCGGCAACAGCGTGTTGGGCGAAGGTGGTCGGCTTTTCGGACGAGGCCTGACCGTAGTCCATCGGACCCAGGTAGCCAGCGAGGCGGCCCATCTCCGGTTGTGACCAATACACACCGGCGCACAGTCCCTTCAGAGCCTTGAATGCCTGACGTCGTACGTACACCCGGCTGTTCTGCCAGGCGCGTAGGGTCTCGGCGCGTACCTCTGGGGAACTACCGGTAAACGTGGTGGTCCGTTGGTCTAGAAGTGCGCCTACCAGTGCGTTCTCAATGAGGGTCAGCGCCTGGAGAAACTCATCGCGGTCCGCTGGGTTCATGGTGCCAACAACGTGGTCCAGAGCCAGGGGGACACCGGCCATTGTTCCGGTAGGCAGCCCGTTGGCACCGGTATGTAGGGTGTCCGCAATGGCGCAGAGCACGCTGTACTGCTCCACCGAAAAGAGGGTCAGCTCCGGTGGGGCTTCGACGGTGGTGGTTCCGCGTAAGCCGAGTGTGACGGTACCAACACCCATAGCGGCGATGCTGGCGAGACCGATGAGGAGCACTGTGCGACGAGTTGGAGTCATGCCCAATCATACCCGGTCTGCGGTATGCTGGTGGCTTGGAGGCCTGCATGACATCGGTGCATTGGTTGGTAGCGACGGTTCTGTGGACTGCTGTTCTGTGGTTGCCCTACGTCGTGGAGCGCGTGGTGTCGGGCGGGCTGTGGCCGGCCTTGGACAACCCGACGGCGGAGCCGACAAAGCCAGCGGAGTGGGCGCGACGTGCGGCTGCCGCGCATCGAAACGCGCTTGAGAATGTGCCGCTATTTGCCGGTGTGGTGCTGTCTGCTGCCGCTCTTGGGCAGGCCGATGCTCCGGTCATTGTATTGGGCGCCCAAGTATTTTTTGCCGCGCGCGTTCTGTACACCGTGATCTACATCGCAGGAATCCCCGTCGTACGCACGCTGGCGTTCACGACGGGGTGGGTGGCCCTGGTGGGCATGTCGCTCAGCTTGCTCGCTTAGTCGTCGTCAACGGCTGCGGCGCACAGCGGATGTGCGACGAGGGACTCTTCAACACAGCCTTCTTCGCAGATGCCGCGAGTGTCGATGTCGGGTTGGTGGAAGCTCACTAGGCCTTGCCATCCGGTCAGGTGGGCGACGTGGGCACTGATGTCGCAGCTGTAGGTTGCGGTGTCGAAGGCCAAGGCGCCGTAGGCAGAGGCGTCGTAGGTAGCGCCCAGCTCGTCGGCGTCGCACGAGACCGGCAGTGCGCCAATGTCGGTACACGCCTGGGCGTAGCTGGCCTGGGCGTCTGTCTGTGGAAACTCGATGGCGCGCACGCGGTACAGCACGTGGCTGTCAGCGGTGTACTGGCCGGTGATGTTTTCGTCTCCGAAGTCCACGTCGTCGTCAATGGCCTGTGTGGTGCTCGAGGTCGTGCCGTCGGATGCGGTGGCGTGGCATTCCCACGTCTCGAACAGGCCGACGGTCTCCGCCGGGATGGTGTCACCGTCGTACGAGCCATCTGCTGTTTCACCGTCGTAGAGCTCGCCGTCTGCGAGCCACTGAACCTCGATGCTCAGGTCGTCTCCATCGGCATCAAACAGGCCATTGACGGCGCACTTGAGGGCGGTGTTGGGCTGGATGACAGGTGGCTCGAAGGACAGAACGAGGGGTTCGGGTGCCGAGTTTTCAATGGTGACGCGCGTTGAACTGACGAACTCGGAGGTGTTCGTTCCGTCGGATACGCGAACCGAGACCCACACGTCGTCGCCGGCTGCGGCAAACTCCTGAACAGGGAAGTTGGGCGAGAAGATGGGCTGGGTTGAGCCCATGGCAAGCCACACGAAGGTGACTTCGAGGTCGTCGTTCTCGGGGTCTGTGGCTGTCCAGTCCGCGGTCAGAATACTGTTGACCGTGGCACCGGTCTGTGGGGTCAGCGTGACGCTGGTCACGGTCGGTGCTTGGTTGATGAAGGGGATGCTCTGCGAGGTGGCAGAGTCGCCTGCACCGAAGAGGTCGGACGGAGTGACGGTGACGGAGATCTGTGCTCCGCCGCTGCCTTCTGGCAAGGTCACGGTGGAGTCTGTGCCCACAACCGTACCGTCGACTCGCCACGCGTAGCTGTAGACGATGTCGTCGCCATCTGCGTCTGTGGCGGGGTCGAAGATGGCAGCGAGGACATCACCGACGCTCGCTGAGGCCGCATCAATGCTCACGGCTGCCAAGGCGGGGGCTCGGTTGCCGACGAGGATGATGCCGGACTGGCTTGTCGTGACGCCACCCATGCCGTCGTTCACCTGGATGGCGACGCCGACTTCGTCGCCGCGCTGAGTCAGCTGACCGCCGAGCGTGCTGTCGGTGACGCCGGCTGCGGCGCCGTTGATGAACCAGCTGTAGGAGGTGATGAGGGTGTCGTTGTCGGCGTCGCTGGACGTGACGGAGACAGTGAGGTCACCGGTTGTGGGGGAGCCCGTGAGGGTGACATCTTGTACGACGGGCACGGCGTTACGAACCACGACCTGGGCGGTTCGCAGCTGGCCTTGGTCAATGCCGTCGGTCAGGACTGCGGTGACCGAGAGCACATCTCCACGGGAGAACTCACCGGCGCTGAGCCAGGGGCCTTCTTGGACCGCTTTGTCGTTGACGGTCCACGCGAACGACTCAAAGAGCTCGTCACCATCGGGGTCAGAGGGGTCGACAAAGGCGACACCAAGGTCGGAGCCAGCCGTAGGCGTGTCTGTCGTGAGCTGAAGGCCGTTGTCCGTTGGGATGGCGTTGTCAATGGTCAGACGCGGGCTGGTCACGGGCACCGATGCTGCGCTGTCGTCGGCGGCAAAGACCGTACAGGTCACTTCATCTCCGCGGACAACGGGAACTCCGAGCTCGGCTTGCCACCACACAACGGCGTCGTTCACCGACCAAAAGTAGCTGAGCTCCAGGTCGTCACCGTCCGCATCTGTGATGCCATCTGCAATGCAGACCAGCGGGTCCTGAGCGGTGGCGCGGTCACGGTTGAACGTCACTGACGTGACTTCCGGGCGGCTGTTTTCAATGAACAGGCTGGCGCGCATGGGCTGGCTGCTCGCGCTGCCATCTGTGGCGGTGACCCAGACGTCCACGCGCTGGTCGCGGGTGAGGCGTGACCCGTCGAGCTGGCCTCCGGTCTCTTCCATGGACTGTCCGTCAACAAGCCAGTCGTAGCGGAAGGTGACCGAGTCGCCGTCTGGGTCTGTCGCGGCAACGGTTGCCATGAGGTCGTCGCCTGCAACGGCGCCATCTGGGCCAATGCTGACGGCGCGTAGGACCGGCGCGCTGTTGCCGATGATCACGGTGCTTTGTGCCGCTTCACTCGAGTCGTTTCCGTCGAAGCCCACAACGCTGACCGTCCAGCTCTCGCCCTTCTGGGTCAAGCCGGCTGGGATGGTGGGTTGGTCGAAGGCCGTGACTTGACCATTGAGTGCCCAGTGCCAGTTTAGCTCAATGTCTTGGTCGTCAATGTCCGAGAAGGTGGCGACCGCAACGAGCGCCTCGCCGGGTTGCGGGGTCTCGTCTTCAAAGCGCACGGTGCCGTTGGCGTGTGTGTTGAGGATGGTGGTGCTGACCGTGCGCGGAATGGACTCCAGGTCGCCGTCACTGGCAATGATCTTCGCCGTCCAGACATCACCGGCTGAGGTCATGCTGCTGGGAATGAGCTTTCGATCGTTGAGTGTGGGGACCTCCTGACCGTTCAGCGCCCAGCGAATCATCTGCGTGGGGGAGTCAGAGCGGTTGGGGTCGGTCGCTTCGCCAACAATGAGGGTCAGATCCTCAAGGGTGGTGGGGGCAGCGGGACGAATGGTCGCTGTGGACGGCGTGGGGGCTTCGTTGCAGCCTATGACGAGCGCGAGGCTGAGTAGCAGTGACAGGCGGGGCATGGGGTCTCCAAGGGATGCTTGGGCCTGTCGGATCGGGATTGCGGGTTGTTCAGCAGTACGAACCGCTGAAACGTCTCAAAGCGGTGTGGAATGGGAATGGTTGGCGTTCCCAGGTGTAGACTGCACGTACAGGGAGTGAACATGCGCGGATTGTTGGCGACGATGAGCTTGATAATGGCGACGACGGCTCTGGCAGATGAGCCGGTACCCACTCTGCCAAGTGCAACGTCCATGGTTCAGACCGGACAATGCGAGACGCCTCCGGTCAACGGTGGGGCGTCGACTGCGGTTGGAGCGGACCAGACCTACACGGGCAACCTAAGTGTCTCGGCGTCAGGCCGCGTGACGGGCATTGAACAACGGCACATTGCTCCCAATACCACCTGGCGCACGACCACAGCGGTGGATGGAACAACGGGTCGCACCTGCGTGGTGACCTGGATTGTGACGGGGCAGGTCGGTCCTGCCGGTGCGTGTCGTGACTGCGACTCATCGATTGCGTTTGAGGCGAATATCGACCCGTCGCGGTCCACATGCAACCAGCGATTGATGGCGGACGGTGCCCACTTTCGTGGCAGTTATGACCTGAAGAAGAACGCCGATGGCACGCTGGGCGTGTTCTTTACCAACAGCGGAAACCCACTCGGAACCGGCCGTTGGGTCAATGATGAGATGGTGTGGGCGTCGTCGCACAAGTGCATCTGGATGTAGCCGTTAGGCCACTTTGACGGTCGCCTCGCGCTTGCCGAGGTGCTCGGCGTAGCGGTGGGACTCGGCCTGAGCGTCCGCCAACAGGGTCTCGGACCACCCCGAGAGTGGTTCGAGGGTGACGTCGATGGCCTTCGACCGTTTCTTGGCGGTCCAGCACGCAACCGGCTGGCCACGATGGACGAGACATCCGGTCACGCGAGCGGCCTTGCGCCAGACCAGCTTCTCATCGGATTTGAGGGGTGTGACCCAGGTCTTGTCCTTGTGGCTCATCCACTTCATGTCGTAGGCGGGCAGCATGCGCGTGGGCCACTCTCCGACCGGTTCGCGCAGGGCGTCTAGGTCCGCAGAAAGCGCCAGCAAGCCCTTACGTTCACCGCACGAGACCTCGACAGTCTCGGCAGCTAGGGCCTCGACCCACGGTCGGGCGTCGCCAACGTTCGAACCGAAGTGGTACGCGACATCCGTGACCGTGGCTGGACCGGACAACGCCAAGAATCGGCGTGTCAGGCATACATTCGCCTCGTGGCTGTCAGGCAGAGACCACGCCAGCTCGGGGTACCAGACGTTGCGGGCGACATACAGCTGTTGGCTGCCGCTCTTGCCGGCAGCACAGGCATCTCCGCGGCGGCACAACACCCAGAAGATGCGCCCAGTGGCGTAGCGAAGTGCGGTGTTGCGGTCAGTGGTGAGGGCCGTCTGCCACATCTCGACGTACGCATCCGGCATGACGTCGAACAAGTCTTCGCGGCTCACCGGACGCGCGAGGGAGTGCATGCGGTCCAGGCCTGCGGCAATGACGTCATCGGGTGGCGGAGCAATGCGTCGGCCCGACTGCTTCCACTGCACCTGAGCGGCGATGATGAGCGGCCAGTCTTCGATGGCGTAGATGTGCATGGTGTCACGTTGGCCCCAACAGCGGACTAGCGGACCTGCGGGGGAGAGCTCGGCTGCAATGTCGCTGGCGGTCGCTGGGGAGTGCATACGCGCGGATAGGCCGTGCAGTGCGCATGACTCCACCTGGGCCTGTGCGCCCAGCAAGCGCGCCGCGACGGATGAGGCCGTGACCATGGTGGAGTCGACCAGTCCTAGGCGTTGTGCACGAAACCACCGGACGTGTTCTTCGGTAAGCGAAACCTGTGCCATGGACCCCTCCGTCCGACCGACATAGTGCGGCGGGCATGTCACGTCCGAACTCCAGCAGTGCGATTGTCGAGCTGCTGATCAACGCCGCTGCGCCGACCATTGTGCTCGTCTTCCTGTCGACCGAAGACTGGCTTGGACCGGTGTGGGGTCTCCTGGTGGCGCTGGCCTTTCCGCTGGGCTTCTCAGCCTACACAGCGGTGCGCTCGCGTCGGGTCAGCCCGATTGCCCTCATTGTGATTGGCAGTGTGCTGCTGACGGGAGGCATTGGGCTGTTCGAGCTGGATGTCCGCTGGTTTGCATGGAAAGAAGCTGCTGTACCGCTGATCATGGGCCTGTTTGTGTTGGTGTCGACGCGCACGCCGTGGCCTGCCATTCCCGCTCTGCTTGACCCGCTTCTAGACGCCGAAAAGGTGCAAGCCCTCCTAGAGGAAAAGGGGACAACAGACGTGCACGAGGCGGCTCTGGTCCGAGCCACCTTCTGGATGGGCATGGTCCTAGTGCTGTCAGCGGTGGGCACCTTCGTCTTCGCCCGTTTCATGGTGACAAGCGCTACAGGAACGGAAGCCTTTACCTCTGAGCTCGGCAGCTACACAGGCTGGTCGCTCGCCGCTGTTGGCATTCCAACGCTGGTTGGAATGGGCATTGTTCTGCGCGGCTTGCTCGTGGGTATTGAAGACCGCACGGGCGTAGATGTGGACGAGCTGTTGCGGTAGCAACAACGCTTTAGCGCAGTCCTGCGGCAAAGACTCCGGTGTCCTCCACCAAGAGAGGACCGGACTTTAGGACGTCCCAGGCGGCGGCAGCCTGTGCGAAAGCGTTGGGATTTCCGCCGTTAGAGGCGCTGTCTGGATGAAGCGTGCGTGCGAGCTGGCGCCACTCACGGCGCGCGACGTCGAACGGTACCTGCGCGTGAACTGTGGCGCCCAGGAGCGACAAGGTGTTGAGCGCTTCGCGTTGCTCGTCATTCCAGACCACAAGCCGTGGCTGGTTCGGCGCGCCTTGTGGGCGAAGGGGAGGCGTGTCGCCGTCGTCACCGGAAGGAACGAGGTGCAGCGTTGGCCTGCTTGTGAGTGTTGCGACCGCTGCAGGCTTCTGCGCGGTGGGGAGGGCGCAGGCATCTACGAACCATGCGTGTTGGTGGGTGTCTGGCATGGACCATCCCGTTGGCGGAGGGGTGGGTGCGAGAAGGCGGTCGAGATGTTGAGCAAAGGTCATGCCCGGGCATCGGCACATCTCGCGCCGCTGTTGAGTCGCGGTACTGTGTTGGCATGGCTGTCCCGCTTGCATCTGTGAACCTACGCTGCAATCCGTTTGGAGAGCTGACCTTGGCCGAGCGGCGCTCGTTGGCTGTTGGTGACTTCGCAGACTTGGCCGCTGAGTTGTTGGTGCCCGGCACGGCCATTCAGGTTCGTGGAGACTGTGGGCGGGGCAAGTCTTCTCACCTTCATGGGCTCGCCGCCCACCTGCCACAAGCCCGTTATTCACGGGTTGATCACGGGGGACCGGTGTGCGCGGGCGGCATCTATCTGATGGACGAAGCTGACCACTTTGGTCCGCTGCGTCGCTGGTGGTACTTGCGTCTCGCGGAGTCGGTAGCGGTTGCAACCCATGCGGACATGACGCCGTTCCTACGGCGGTGTGGGTACCGAGTCGTGGACGTGCCCGTGGGCCAGGTCTCGGCTGCGCACCTTCGTCAGATTGTTGGCAGCCGTCTTGAGTGGGCGCGCTTGAGTTCGGGTGTACTTCCGGAGGTATCCGACGAGCATCTACAGCACCTTCTGGCGGAGTTTGGGGACGACATTCGTGCCGTGGAGGGCGCGCTGTACGACTGGATTGTTGCGGGCGCGCCTTTATTTGTGGAGACGGGATAGCTGCCGCGCTCGCTCGGGAGCCTGCATCCTCAAACGCCGTATTCATCTGTTCGAGTTCAACGACTGGGCACACACGCCCGAGGTGTTGCGGCAAGCGGAGACCGACGCCCTGCGCGGGCTGGAGTCGCTCGCTGGCGTTCCGAAAGCGCTGGCAATCCTGCTCAACCGTCTGATTGCCCAGCTCGTGCCCGACCGAATTGTGGACTTGGCATCTGGGGGAACGGGCCCGCTGCTCCCGGCTCTGGGGGATTATGATGTTGAGGTGGTGTGTACGGATTGGTTTCCGTCCAGCCGGGCCGCCCGGTTGGTCGCCCGTCATCGTCCATCCGCTCGCTACCTGTCGGAGCCGGTCGATGCGTCAGCGGTGCCAGAGTCACTGACTGGACTGCGAACCCTCATCAATGCGCTGCATCATTTTTCTGACGACGATGCGCGCGCCGTGCTCGCCGACGCGAGTCATGCCGGGCAGCCCATTGTGGTTGTTGAGTTGCTGAACCGCCGGTGGCGGGACTTGGCCATGACCTGTCTGATTCCGCTCGGCGTCTTGGCGGTGATGCCCTTTGTTCGGCCGTCGTTTTGGGCCCTCGTGGCGACGTATCTAGTCCCGGTGGTGCCGCTGATGGTCGGATTTGACGGGATGGTCAGCTGCTTACGTTCGCGTAGTCAGAGCGAGATGCTCGCGCTGACAACTGGCCTGGACGGCTTGACCTGGACGACAGGCGCGCAACGTGCGGCTCTCGTGCACCTCACCTTTCTGGTCGGCGTACCCACGCGGTAGAGTCGGGATCTGGAGGTCGCGTTGACCAAGGCCGAACTCGAAGTTGTCCTCGGGACGCCGGGCCCGTTTGTACCCGATCAGCTCATTGAGGGATTCGTAGGCGTCACCGTCAACAGGTCCTGCCGCTGTCGTGCTCTGACCGTCACCTTGGAGTGGTACACCCACGGGCGGGGAAACCGAAAGACGGGAGCGGTGCAGACCGTTGTTGTGTTCGATGGCGACTTGGTTGCTGGCGAAAAGGGCCTGTACCCGTTCACACTGACCGTTCCGCCGGGTCCGTTCTCCTACGAGGGGACGGTGGTCTCACTCGGGTGGCGTGTTCGGGCGAATGCGGACCTGCCGTGGGCATTCGACCCGAAGACAGAGACCACCATCGTGGTGGTGCCTGGAGTCGAGCCGTTGCACTCGGTGGACCATGGACCGGCGTCGTTGTCTCGCAGGGGTTCCAACGGCTTGGGAGATGTGGCGACGCTGGTTGTTGGCAGTCTGTTCATCTTTGTGCCTGCGCTCATTGTCGGCCCACTGTCGCTTGGGTTCTTGTTGGCGTGCGTTGGACAACCCGGCCTCGCGAACTTGTTCCCGGCGGTCATCACCGCAGGCATGGGAACGATATTTACCTACGTTGGCTACCGAGTCGTGCGGCCGGCATTCATCCGCATCATGGCGCGTCGTCGCATCTCCGTCTTTGAGATCACGGTTTCCGACACCGTCAGTCCCGGCGAGACGGTCGACGTGCGGCTGGAGATCACGCCCCGCTCTGACCTGTTGGCCGAGGAAGTTCGTGTGGAGCTTCGCTTGGCCGAGGTGGCAGTCAGCGGTTCGGGAACCAAGAAGAAGACCCACTCGCACAAAGAGACGCTTGCTTCCGTCGTGTTGAACCACGCCGGCACGCTTCAGGCGCGTCGCCCGGTCACCTTCTCTGGCACGCTCACCATTCCGGACGCGGTGGGACTGTCGTTCGCCGCAATCCAGAACTCGGTGTCGTACCAGCTCGTAGGGGTGGTGGACTGCCCTGGTGTCTTTGACCCCGAGCAGTCAGTCCATGTGAAGGTGGTTCCGACCAACCTTACTCGCGGTCGATGACACAGCCCGTCTGTGCATCTACGTAGCGAGCGAGGGTCTTTCCCATGCCGAGGGAGCGTGAGCGCACGGTCTTTGCGTTGTAGTCGATGTGGTGTCCGGCAACATTGGGGCTGACCCGTGTCCACTCGTCGCACGTCTCTTCGTCTCGTTCGGCCACGAAGACACAGCTACAGATCTCCTTGGCCGCAAAGCCAGAAGCAAGCTGAAACAGGGAGTTATCGTAGGTTCGGATGTCTTTGTTACCGCCGCATCCAGCAAGGAGTGCGGTGAGCATGACGGTCAGGATGGTGCGGTTCATGGGGCCTCCACTAGTGCGATGGCCAGGGCCAACGTGGTGCCGTGGTCGTAGGAGTGGTCGCGGTCGTCTGCCATGCGCACAATGACCATGTTGTGTTCCGGCAGCACGGTGATGCTCTGGCCCCAGTGACCCATTGCGGCGTAGGCGCTGCTTGGCGCGTTGGGCCAGCGGCGTTCGGTGGCCGTGGGGGTGGGAACGTTGAGCCAGGTCTGCCAGCCGTAGGCGCGGTCGTCGTCGGCTGCGGCTGTGGTCACCACGCCGTTGAGTGCGGACATGGACGTTACCCAGTCACGGGGCAGGATTTCGGTGCCGAGCCAGCAGCCATCGTGAAGCAAGAAGGTACCAAAGCGACCCATGTCGCGGGGCGTGGCCCACAGGTACGACGAGCCAACGAAGGTGCCGGAGCCATCGCGCTCCCAGGTCGGACGCATGGCCAAGCGGTCGAACAGGGCGGTCCATGGGTAGAACTCACCGTTGGACTCTGCCAACGCGCTGCCGACAACCGCTGAGAGCACGTTGGTGTCCCCCGAAGAGTACGACCAGTCTGTTCCTGGAGCTGCGCGTAGTGGGTGCCCCGTGACAAAGCCGGCCATGTCGGACTGGCCTTCGCCGTACAGCATGCCGAGCACGCTGGATGCGGTCGGGGAGACGCCTTCGTAGGTCTCGCGCCAGTCGAATCCGCTGCTCATCTCGAGCAGGTTCTGGACGGTGATGGCACAAGCGGCGTCGTCCGTGACTGCGATGTGGTCGCAGATGCTGTCATCGACCGACAGCGCACCTTGGTGGACGGCGACACCAGTGAGGGCAGCCATCACAGTCTTGCTCGCAGACCACGTCAGATGGCGCTTGTCTGCGTCCCATCCCGGGCCGTAGGCCTCATAGATGACCGTGCCGTTGTGGATGACCACTGCGCCGTCTGTCCGCACGCCCGCTCGCTCTTTTGTGGTCCAGTCGATGTCCGCTGGAAACAAGTGGGCGTTGAGGGCCTCGGCCGCGACGGTGTCGATAATCGCCGTGGGCCATGGACCGGTGGGGTCCTGCCCTGGCGCGCAGGTCGGGGCGGGGGGAGGTGGCGGAAGCGCGTCAATCAGCGGTGGAGCGTCTTGCGCGAAGGTCAGAGAAGCGAGCAGAAGTAGCATGGCGGCAGTGTATGCCATGGGCTCGCTTTTGACTGGCTCAGTGTAGTGGGCCACCGATCGATTTTCGCCATCCCCACAGCTGTTGGGCTAAGAGCGCGGCTCTCGGAGGTCCTGATGTCTGACGCTCTCATTCAAACCTTTCGCGCGGCTTTGCCCGCAGGACCGGACCATGTGTCGCTGCGCTGGATGGACAAGCGTGAGACGCTCCTGACTGTGCGCGATGACGTGGTTCAAGCACCAGTGCTCGCTCATGATGTTGGCGTGATGGTGACCGTCCACGAGAATGGTGGGCTCGGGTACGCCGCAACGGCTGACCTGTCTGCCTCTGGCCTGCGAGCGGCGATTGAGCGTGCGCGTCAGTGGGCGAAGGCCGTTGGCGCGGTCTCCGTGATTGATACGCGCACCTTGACCATGCCGGCGCCGAAGGGCGAGTGGCGCGGTCCCATGACCACGTCTTGGGATGCGCTTGCACTGTCTGAACGCCTGGACCGTCTCAAGCGGGCGTGTGCTGCTGCTGGCGGTCGCGACAACATCTCCATGCGTGAAGCGAGCGTCTTGTCGTCGGTCACTGAGACCTTGTACCTGACGTCTGCTGGCGGAGAAGTTCGGCAGTCTGCCGTGGCGATGACCCCTGAGATTGAGGTGTTCACGCTGAAGGACGGCCACAGCCAGCGCCGTACTTTGGGCGGTCTTCGCGGCGCTAGCCGGCAGGGCGGTGCGGAGATCTTGGACGCATTCGCGTTCGAAGAGACCGCTGTCCGCATCCGCGATGAAGCGCTGCAGCTGCTGGACGCGCCAGACTGCCCGACTGGAGAGATGGACATCATCTTGGCACCTGACCAGATGATGCTTCAGATCCATGAGTCCATCGGCCATCCCATTGAGCTCGACCGTATCCTCGGTGACGAGCGCAACTACGCGGGCACCAGCTTTGTGACCATGGACATGTTCGGCAGCTACCAGTACGGCTCCGAGGTTCTGAATGTCAGCTTTGCGCCGGACGAACCAGGAGAGTTCGCGGGATACGGATGGGACGACGACGGCACCAAGGGCGAGCGCGTCTTGCTCATTGAGAATGGTCTGCTCAAGCGCCCACTCGGCGGCGCCATTTCCCAGGCCCGCGCTGGCATCAACGGTGTTGCCAACAGCCGCGCGTCGAGCTGGAACCGTCCGCCTATCGACCGCATGGCCAACCTCAACGTTGAGCCGGGCGACACGTCCCTAGACGCGCTCATTGGTGGTGTGGAGCGTGGCATCTACATGCAGACGAACCTGTCGTGGTCCATTGATGACTCGCGAAACAAGTTCCAGTTTGGCTGCGAATTTGGTCGTGAGATTGTGGACGGTGAGCTTCGCGGCGTGGTGAAGAACCCGAACTACCGCGGCATCAGTGCGAGCTTCTGGCGCAACTTGGCCACGGTTGGAGACCGCAGCACCTACGAGGTCCTCGGCACGCCGTACTGCGGAAAGGGTGAGCCGAACCAAGTCATTGGCGTCGGTCATGCGAGCCCGGCCTGCCACTTCACCAATATCTCAGTCTTTGGAGGTGAAGCATGAACCAGCAGTCCTTCGGCGTCCTCGTCGACCACGTTGCCAACGCCCTGCCTGCGGGCATTGGGTTCACCCTGAATGCCTCTGGCGAACAGAGCGACTTTGTGCGCTTCAATCACGCCAAGGTGCGCCAACCAGGCACGGTTCAGCAGGGTGATGCCGCGCTACGTCTCATTGATGGCAAGCGTCACACCACCGCCCAGCTCACCTTGTCTGGCAATGCGGAGACCGACAAGGCCCGGCTCAGCGAGAGCATCGCTACCGTGCTGGCGTTGTTGTCACAGGTCCCCGAAGACCCACACTTGCTGCTGTCCGAAGAGGTCTGTCCCACGTTTCAGAGCACCCCAACAGACATCCCGAGTGCCGAATCGGTGGTCGATGCGGTGTGTGAAGAGGGCCAAGGTACCGACCTTGTAGGCATCTACGCTGGCGGCACGCTGTGGCGGGCATTTGCCAACCACCATGGTCAGCGGAACTGGTTTGATTCCGGCAGCCTGTTGCTGGACTATTCGTTGGTTCACAGTGCGGATAAGGCCGTCAAGAGCAGCATTGGTGGCACGTCTTGGGACCGCGCCGAGCTCACGAGCAGTGTGGCCGTTGCCAAGCAGCAGCTTGTGGCCTTGGACCAGCCTTCTCGGACCGTTGAGCCTGGAAGCTACCGCGCGTGGTTGGCCCCGGCCGCCGTCGCAGAGCTATTGGAATTGATGAGCATGGACGGGTTCAGTGAGCGCGCCCACCAGATGGGAGCGAGCTGTCTGCAGCGCCTCGCGAGCGGCGAAGTGTCGCTGGACTCCCGCGTTCGCCTGACCGAAGACACCGTTGGTGGACTGGGCCCGGCCTTTCAGTCGGCTGGCTTTGTCAAGCCCGACCAAGTGGTCCTCGTCGCTGACGGAAAGCTGGCAGGAAAGCTGGTGAGTCCGCGGTCTTCCGCTGAGTACGGTGTGGTCGCGAATGGCGCTTCGGCACGCGAGACGCCGTCGTCGTTGGTGATGGCCCCCGGTGATCTACCGACCGAAGAGGCGCTTGCGGCCCTGGGAACCGGCATCTGGGTCAGCAACTTGTGGTACCTCAACTACAGTGACCGCAACTCGGCTCGCGTGACCGGCATGACGCGATTCGCGACGTTCTGGGTAGAGGATGGCAAGCTCGTGGCACCATTGAGCGTCATGCGCTTTGATGCCTCGCTCATCAAGCTGTTCGGAAACGACCTTGAAGCGATTGGTGCCGAGACGGCCTTCTTGCCCAGTGCATCGACCTACGGCTCGCGCAGCACCGACTCGATTCGTGTGCCGGGCATGTTGGTCAAGGCGCTGCCGTTCACGCTTTAGCGAGAAGACGCCGCGAATTGTGAGCAATTAGGCTGGTTTTCTGGTGTACAATCCGTGCCCCAGGAGTTGCCATGATTCGCCCACTACTCGTTCTTGCCCTGCTTCCCTTCGCCGCGTGTCGTGGAGGGGACATTGCGTCGCTGGAGTCGGACAACGTTGGCCTGCAGGCCGAGGTCGACGAGCTGACGGTGCGTCTTGAAGCCATGGAGGCGGCACTCGCCGAGACCCAAGTGGCTCAGCAGACGTCGGACTCAGACCTCGCTGCGCTGGCGGTGGATGTGGATGAACTGGATGCCGAGGTGGAGGCACAGGTCGGGCTTGATCTCCCGCTTCTGCTCGACGAGGTGAGCACGAATATCGACCGTCTCGACGCCTTGGAGGCTGCAGGCTTCGCAACGGAAGTGTGGGTGTTGGAGCAAGGGTACGGCTCGGATACCGACGTTCAGACGGCTCTCGCGGGCGTGGTCAGCAATGGTGAGGCCATTGGCCAAGCGGAAGGGGCGTTGGCGTCTGCGCAGACCGACAGACAGGCGCTTGCTGACGGACTGACGGCGGAAGCTGCGGCGCGGATGGAGCTGGAAGGAACTGCCGCAACGCTCGCAGCAGACCTGGGCCAGACCCAGAGCACCGTCAGCGGGCTGGGTACGCAGCTAGACTCGCTCAGCGGCTCGGTTGCGGATGTGTCGACAGAGCAGGAACTGCTTCGAGAAGATCTGGACGAGACCACGAGCATGGTGGGAGATCTGGACAACACCGTGGGGGACATGACGTCCGACCTGGTGTCTGTGGTGGAGGACCTGTCGCAGGTGCAAGACGGGCTGACTGGTACGGAAGGCCGGCTGGACAGCACCGAGTCGCTGCTGTTGGAGCAGGGAGACGCTCTTGCACAGCTGGAGTCACGAACGGACGAGCTGGACGGTCAGGTCTCCTCGCTACAGGACCAGAGCTCGGACCTACAGGGCGAGGTCAGTGTTCTCAGCGGCGAGCTGTCGAACGTCTCTTCGGACGCGTCGCAGGCGTTGTCCGCGACGTCGGACCTACAGGGTGAGCTGGGTGTGCTCAGTGGCGAGCTGTCGAACGTCTCTTCGGACGCGTCGCAGGCGTTGTCTGCGACGTCGGACCTACAGGGCGAGCTGGGTGTCCTTAGTGGCGAGTTGTCGAACGTCTCTGCCGATGCGTCGCAGGCGTTGTCCGCGACGTCGGACCTACAGGGCGAGATTGGGGATGTTCAGTCTGCTCTGAGCACGCTTCAGAGCGACCAAGACGTCTTGCTGGAAGAGTTGGCCAACTTGGATGGCACTGTCTCGGGCGTCAACGAGGTTGCGTCGGACAATACCGGCCGTATTGACTCTGTCGAGAGCGACCTGCTGGACACGCTGATTGACGTGGACTCGGTGCAGATGGACTTGTCTGCCCTTGCTGACGAAGTCAGTGAAAACTCTGCTGCGCCACGAACGATTCACCGTGTGGTCGGCCAGGGCAATGACGGTCGCGACGACGGATTCCTGACCGGTCGCGAGCTGACCTTTACCAAGGAACTTCAAGACAGTGACCTGCGGGTCAGCTGGCAAGATGTTCGCCGGTGCGTTGGCTACTGCTACGGCTACTGGGAAGCCTATATTGATGGAGAGCCGTGTGCCGAACCCGCCGCGATGCGTTGGTGGAATCACGCCTATGGCGGGTCGAACGGCGTCCGAAACAACAATCACCTGCCAGCGACCATCACTGGGTATTGCTCAGCCACCGCCTCCGGTCCGATTGGCGCGGGTGAGCACACCATCACCATCCGCGTCACGCATGAGGGCGGGGCTCATGTGGACTGGTATGCGGGATGGAACAACTCGCCCTTCGTGATTGAAGCCGAGGAGATTCTGTAGCCAGACCCACCCTGGTCTTGCTACTCGAAGAACGCCGTTGTTAGCTGGTCGCTCTCAATAAACACAGCGTGGCTGCGGTTGCCGGGAAGAGTAAGTAGCTGTGCTGGGCCCGTGTCGGTCCCGAGCTGCACGGCATCGTCCCATCCGGTCCGGTGGTTGAATCGACGGGTCAGCAGTCGGGCCGGCTCGGATAGCTCGGTCCAGGTCAGGTGCAGGTTGCCGCCTGCATCTGCAAGAAGGTCTACCTGGCCAAAGGCAGTGGTGGACTCGATCAGGCGGAACGGGTCGGTCAGTGCGGTGTCTTCGACGCCGGAGACCCACAGGGTCGTGCTGTCGACCTCGCTGTCTGGCTGCACCTCAATCCACGCTGCAGTCCAGCTACCGTCAGCGAGTGCGACCATGTCGAGGCTTGTGATGCCGTCGCCGTCACGGACCTGAATGACGTCCGACCACGTGTTGTCGTCGGACAAGCGGCTCTGGTACAGGCCGGCATCTTCGCTGTTGGTGACGCGCCACATCGCCAGTGTCTCATCGGCTTGTACGTGGACGACCGGCTCTGCAATGTCACCGTCGACATCAAAGAGGACCTGAGGGGCTGTCCACGCGTTGTTGCGGAAGCTGCTCGTCTCAATGCGTTGGCCACCGTCCGTGGTCGCGAGAATCATGGCGCTGAACCCTCCGGTGTGGTCAACGGATAGGCTCACGCTGCTGCACTCGCCCTGTGCGGCACAGCCGAGGTCGATTGGCGCGGACCACTCGCCCTCTACGCGGGTGGTGACTTGGGTCTTTAGGGTGTTTACGCGCCAGCTCACCGCAACGGTGCCGTCGTCTGTGATGGCGAGGCCGGTGGGCGTCTGTGCGTCAAAGGTGGGTACACGCATTGGAAGTGGGGCTGACCAGATGCCGTCCGCACTGGTAGACGAGATGAAGACGTCGCCGTAGTGGGTCCATGCAGCGACGGACTCGTCGTCATTTGCCACGAGCCAGGTGTCAAACGACACGTCTCCTTGGTCGAGAACGACGGGTTCGCTTGGAATACCGCCGGTGAGCGTGAGGACTTCGATACCTTCCGGGCCCGCTGTGAACAGGACTGTCGTCTCCCCGGAGACGGCGGCGGCGTAGCGGGTAGTGTCCGTTTGTCCGGCGATGGACTCGGCGGCCTGCCAGGTGCCATCGCGAGAGGTGAACGAGGCCTGAATGTCAGCGAACGCGTCACCATCAACACTTGTGATGCCGAGTGTCTGCACGGTGTAGGTCGTCAACAGGTCGAGTGGCTCGGAGAGCTCGGCGGTGAGTGTGTTGCCGTCAATTCCGGAGACGCTGCGGCGCCCAACGACGCCAATGTCGCCTACGCGCAGGTCCTTGTTGAACTGGGCCACGATGTTGGTGTCCAGCGGCACGTCGAGGGCGTCATTGGCCGGGAATAGCTCGGTGAGATCGAAGTCTCCGCCAGCATTTTCGGTGGTGTCAATGCCAGAGTCGTCGCCTGAACAGGCCATGAGGGTCAGCAGCATGAGCATTGAGGACTCCAGAAGTGAATGTCGCCTTTTACGGGGTACGCTTCGAGTCGCACGTCATGATTCGCCCTTTGCAGCGACAGGGGCCACTACACGCAGACGCGACGTGCCAATCACCGCGACGACAATCAGGACCGCACCAACCAACAGGCCGAAGGTGAGCGGTTCATCGAACAGCAGGGCGCCTCCGAGACCAGCCCAGACCAGTCCCAAGTAGGTGACTAGGGACACAACGCTGGTGGGGCCTGTCTGGAAGGAGCGGGTCATGAACACCTGGGCAACCTGCACGCAGATGCCAATGCCTACAAGCGCTGCCCACTGGGTTGGACTGGGCCAGACCCAGACCGACCACAGGATGGGGCTGATGAGCGGCACGGTCACCAGAGGGAACCACAGGACAATGACCAAGGGGTGTTCGCGTCTTCCAATCTTGGCAATGACCGTGTAGGCACATGCGGAGAGAGCAGCACCGCTGACCGCTACGGCAATGTTCATTGGCGAGCCGCCTGACCCGGTTCCCTGCATGACCACCACGCCAGCGATGGCCAGGCCAAACAGAGCGACCTGGGCCGCACGGAAGCGCTCGCCGAGCAGCATCACACCGAGGATAGCGGTAAAGATGGGGGACAAGCTCTGCAGTACGCTTGCGGTGGCTAGCGGCAGGTGCCCAATCGACCAAAAGAACGCGATGAGCGCGCACGAGCCGAACAAGCCGCGCAGGAACAGCAGCTTCCGATGCGTACCGAGCGGTGCAATGCCGAGAATACGCAGGTGAATCAGGCACAGCACCAGTGCAATCAGGGCGCGAAAGAACACAATCTGGGCGGTCGGTAGGGGCTTGGCCCACTTCACGCAGAAGGACATGCCAGCAAAAAACACCGTCGCAATTGCCATGTCCCGGATGGCTTGCGTTCGCGACGAGGTCACTCGGCGAGCCGGAGCAGACCCGGAGGGGCTGGTAGATCACACAGACCCAAGCGCTCGCAGTGGGCCATTGCGGCAATGACCGAGGCTTCGTCCCAGGCATCACCGACGAACTGAAGTCCGACCGGAAGCCCGTTGTCTAGGCCAATAGGCACGGTCCCTGCTGGCAGCCCTGTGAGATTGCCGAGGAAGTTGAACCGGGTCATGGCTGCGGTTGCCGCAGAGTTCATGATGCCCATCTTGTCTTCCTTCAGGGCGTAGGCAGGAGCGGTCAGACCGGTCGTTGGCAGCGCCAAGATGTCCACGTCTCTGAGGGCTGCGGCGACCTGTCTGCGCAGCGCTGCACGGCTGCGTCGTGCACGCTGCATGTCGTTGACATCAATGCGACGGATGAGCTCTACAATGATGGCCAGTTCGTCGCCAAATTGGCTTCGCTTCGCGTCGTACAAGTCGCCAATGTTCGCGACCGTCTCGCTGGCAATGACCAAGGCGCCCATGCCGTTGACCAGGTGGGCCAGGGGAATGTCGACGTCTACCAGGGTGGCGCCATCGGCTTCGAGTGCGGCGAGGGCGGTTCGGATTTGTGCGGCAATGGCGGGGCTTGCGTGGTCCAGCTCGCCACGAATCACGCCAATGCGGGCACCCTTGATGCCGCGAGTCAGGGCGGTCGTCCAGGGCTTGGCATTGTGGGCGTCGGGTGCCCAGCGGGTCAGCGGGTCGTCGATATCGACGCCGGCGGTTGCCGTGAGCTGCTCAACGACGTCTGTGGTGGAGCGACCAATTGGGCCGATATGAGAGACCGTGTTGCTGCCCCAGATGTCTCCCGTACGACCCACGCGGATGTAGGTTGGCTTGAGTCCGAAGACACCGTTGAGGGATGCCGGGATGCGGATGGAGCCGCCGCCATCTGTGCCGACGGCGGACGGGCACCAGCCGAGACCGACCGCCACGCCAGACCCGGTCGATGAGCCGCCCGGTGCGTGTTCGTTGCTGTACACATTGCGCGGGCCGACAGCGTGTTCGAGAACGCCGCACGGATTCATTCCCCACTCTGTGGCGTGGGTCTTGCCAACGACAATGGCGCCGGCTCGGAGCAGGGTTCGGACCAGCCAAGCATCGGTAGTCGCAGGCTCTTCTTGGTACGGAGTGCCGCCGCGCGTGGGCAGCCCGTCCATGTGAAACTCGTCTTTGACGGGCACGATGAGCCCGTCCAGGGGGCCGAGTGTTGTGCCTGCTTGCCAGCGCTTGTGCGAGGCTTCGGCCAAGCCGACGGCGCGTTCGACATCGAGGGCGATGAACGGACTGCGACTTCCAGTAGACGTATGGGCGCTGAGAACGGTCTCGAGCACGGTCACCGGAGACAAGCCTGCAGCGAAAGCGGTGCGCAGCGTGGCGCCAGAGCCCGTACGCGCCGCCAGTTCTGGTGCGTTCGTGTGGGCCCAGCCTGGCCTTGCACGTGCTTGAACTGGGATGGGGGCGGGGTCGAGGGGCAGTCGCTGGTCCGCGGGAAGGTTGCGAACCTGTGGAATCTGGAGGTCACTGGACGTCGACCGCCACAGGATGGAGGCCAAGCCGGGAACCCGAAGCAGGCCGCGCACGATTTTTAGCGAGGTTCCGGTGATGCGCAGATCAGGCATGGTGATGTCTCCAGCGGCACAGCTATCCCGCTGCTACAGCGGCAGCGGTTCAGTAAGAAGGTCGATGCGCGAGACGGCGTCGTGTCCGTCCGTTTCGGCGTCGTGTGGAGGTGGCTTTGCGCATCGGGAGTCGTCGTGAACAGCTATGGACCCGCACGCCACACCGGAGAGACCATGCCGTCCATCACTATTCGCGCTGCCCGTTCCGCGGACGCCCCCGTCATCGTCGCCAACAACCTGTCTATGGCGTGGGAGACCGAAGCGCTTCGGCTCGACGAACAGGTGCTCACAGATGGCGTGACGCGCGTCTTGGAAGAGGATGTTGGGGCTCGGTACTGGCTCGCGTGCGACGCAGACACGGTGGTTGGCCAGCTCATGATTACCACTGAGTGGAGTGACTGGCGGAACGCGTGGGTGTGGTGGATTCAGAGCGTGTACACGTCGCCAGAAGGCCGTGGAAGGGGCGTCTACCGTGCGCTGTACGAGCACGTGCGGGACCACGCTCAGGAGCAGCATGTGGCGGGCATTCGCCTGTATGTGGATACGCGAAACACGACAGCCCAGGCGGTGTACACCAAGCTCGGCATGGAAGGGGAGCACTACCGAGTGTTCGAGGCGATGTTCTAGGAGCGGCTCACTCCGACGTCTCCTGCTGCGACAGAGCCATCCTCTAGGACGTCTGACTCGAATGTTGTGCGGTCGCAGTCGCCCGGTGCATCGCGATTCCGCAGTGTTAGTCAGCCGATGAGGGTACCCATGTCGATTCGTTCTTCTCTTCCCATTCTTCTCGCACTGCTCGTCGCTTGTACCGCTCCAGAAGAGGACTCTGACGACTCGGACAGCGACAGCGGAATCTTGGATGTAGACACGGGCGCCGACACGGATTCTGACGCCGATTCGGACACCGAGGCTGATTCGGACACGGACACGGACACCGACACGGATTCTGACACCGATACGGACACCGACAGTGATTCGGACACGGACACGGACACGGACACGGATTCTGACACTGATTCGGACAGCGACACCCAAGTGCCAGACGGTGACTCCGACGGTATTCCAGACGCCGAAGACAACTGCGCTGACGCCGAGAATGCGGGGCAAGAAGACCGCGACTCCGACGACCTCGGCGATGCGTGCGACCCATGCGCGGATGACGCCGACAACGACGCCGACAGCGACGGCTTCTGCGCGGACCTCGACGTCTGCCCCGACGTCTTCGACGACCAGGCCGACACCGATGGCGACGGGTTTGGCGATGCCTGTGGCTGTGACGAGGACACCTGGCGCGACTACAGCGACGGCGTGTGCAAGGTCTGTCCGGCGGGCGACATCACGTCGGACCTGATTGACTTCGACGACGCGCGCACGGTGTTTGACCCCGAGACCCTGACCCTTCACTTCGCTCTCAAGCCCGGCGCACAGATTGTCTCCGGCAGCGCACAGGTCGGCATCCTGTCGTTCGATGAATACGGCGACACCCTCTTCGAAGGCACGACCGAAGTCGGCTCCGTCTTCGACCGCGTGCTGTCGTTCACCATTGACGCAGACGACTTCGACCCTCACACGAGCGGCATCGACAGCGTCACTCTCACCCTCACCGATGCCTGTGGAACCACCACTACACTCGATGACCTAGTCATGGTGGTACAAGCTGCCGGTGATGAGCTGATCACCCACCAATACCGTGCTCAGCAGTGTGTTGAACAGGACCTAGGCAGTGCGCTCGGTGTGCCGGTTGCCAGTGAATCCACACAGTTCAGCGGCATTGACCACAGCGCCGGGTCTGCCTTGGAGACCTCCTCCCCCGACATTGGATTCTTGTGGACCGCTCCATTCGACGGCCGGTTCATCGGGACAACCTTTGGGTCGAACTTCGATACCGTGCTGTACCTGCTAGCGGCTGAGTGCGACGGCGACCCGCTGCAGTCCAGCGACAACGCTGGAGATGGCTCGCAGTCCAGAATCTACTTTGACGCACTACTGGGTGAGCAGTTCGTTCTCGTCGCGGCTGGCTATGCCGACAATACGGGCGACGTGGTGCTCAACATCGAAGAGTTCATCGAACTGTAGTCGCATGCGCATTGCCTACTACACAGCCACTATGGGCGGAGCCGGGCACCTTGTGCGTGCACTGGCCATCCACAAGGGCTTGCGGCGAAACGGGTTCGCTGGGAACTTCCGTTGCTTTGGTCCCGAGATTCCGTACGAGGTTGACTCTGGGCTGGACTACATCGCGGCTCGAGTGAGTCGTGCCGAGCAACGCGACCCAGCGCTCGCCCAGCAAGGCTCCGTTGCCAAAGCCCTTGCCGCCTTCGACCCAGACGTGCTGCTGGTCGACATGTTCTGGACGCCCATTCACGCCATCTTGCCGATGCTTCGCGCAGAAGCATGGCTGATGCTGCGCACCGTGCCGTCCAGCTGGCTTGTGGGACCGCCCGCCGTCCGTTTCAACCCAAGAGCGTACGCACGGGTGTTCCAGATCGAGCCCACGCGGTACCACGGCAAGCTGGACGCTATCGAGCCCATCGTGAGCTGCAATCCCGAGGAGCTACTGCCTGCGACGGCACTCAAAGAGCACCTCGGGGTCGACCCCGACCAGCACATCACCCTCGTTGCACAGACCGGCATGGAAGGCGAGGTGGGGGAGCTGGCGACGTCTGCCCAGGCCGCTGGAAGCCAGCTGGTGACCCTGTCGTTGCGAGATGACAACGCGCTGTTCCCACTGTCGCCCTACCTTGCGGGTGCCGACCGAATCATTGGGGGGGCTGGCTACAACCTGTACTGGGAGACCCGTTGGTTGGGCCTGGCGGACCGGACGACGTGCGTGCCGTTCAAGCGGAGCATTGACGACCAGTTCTACCGCGCCAAGCTCGCCCAAATCCCACAGCACAACGGTGCCGACCAGCTTGCGAAGATGCTGATGGGTCGCTGAGTCCGGTCCCGACACGAGATGTCGCTACAGCCCCCATCACACAGGGGCTGCCGCTCGCGCCGACCGTTATCGGCCACCGACATGTGCGTCCGTAGCCGCCACGTAGTCGTCCAACAGCGCGACCAACGCGCTGACGCGCTCCTCGGTCGCAGGGTCTTTGGTGAACGGCTGTACGCGCCTCAGCACGTCATGCCATCCGTTTAGCTGGCCACCCAAGGTCCACGGGTGACCTGGCGACACGGACCACGGACCTCGGGGACACTGCCGAATCACACCGGTCGCGTCCTCTACGCGGCTGCTGTGGTCCTCAATGAAGACTCGGGTGTCTTCGTCCGCCTCTTCTGCAATGTCCGGGACTGCCTGTAGGAGAGTCCGTGTGGCAGCAATTGGGTCGACGGACGACTGCAAGGTCTCACGATCAATGATGACGCCGAGGTCTCGGCTGTACAAGTGCTGGCCACGAGCGGGCATGGGGAGGTCGACCCCAAGGGCGTCCAGTACCTCCACATGTTGGGTGAGGCCCTGTTGTAGGTACAGCCAGTCGCTCTGAACAAAGGCTTCAAAGCTGTCGGAGTCGATGTCCATGACCACTTGGTGTAGGGCCACGGGCAGCTGCAGGGCACTTCGGGTGTAGGCACAGTTTACGGACAGAACGCGCAGGGACTCCGTTGCCAGGGCGCGTTGTTCCGGCGTTTGGGCCTGTATGGAGCGTGCCGCATGGGCCATGGACTCGGCAGCGCCACGTGCGTCTCTGTCGAATTCCGCCTGGACGCCCTCGAAGTCCGTCTGGACCCCAACCTCTGCTGGAGCGGGCGCCGGCAGCTGTACATGGGCTTCGCCGCAGCCTGCGAGCAGAACGAGTCCGAGTGAAAACAAGTGGGTCATTGTGGCATTCCAAGTCATGGGGCTCAATGTGAGGAACCCTTGGTGTTGCTTTTCTAGCATGTGTTGGAAAAGCAGCATGTCGTGAGATGTCGCCAGGTCGGGCCGCTCAAGCCTACCGCGTCCAGCGGGTTCGCTAACTATCGTGGTACGTTCCGGGCCCGAAATCCCATCCAGGAACGCCCGATGACACGTCTCACTCCTCTGCTTCTGGCGGTTGCCCTGTTGGGTTGTCGCGACACCTCCGACCTCGAAATTGATGCATTGGCGGGTGAAATCGCAGAGCTGACCGCGCGATTGGAGGCGCTGGAAGCGGACGCCGCAACGGATGACACCACGCTTGCCGATGTACAAGCAACCGCTGATGCGACCGCGGCCGATATTGTCGATCTTGAGGCGGAAGTGGCTGCTCTGTCCACCGTGGACTTGACCGAGACCCTCGCCGCCATTGATGAGGTCGACGCACGTGTCGACTCGCTGGAGGACTCCGGATTCGCCACAGAGACCTGGGTTGAGACCCAGGCGTACATGACGGAAGAAGCTGGGAATACCTTAGACGTTCGCATTACCGCGAACGCGGATGCCATCGACGCGAACGGGGAACAGATCGCCACCAACACAGGCTCGATCAGCACCCAGCTGACCAGCATCTTGGCCAACGCCGGCGCTGCGAGCACCAACGCCCAAGCGCTGTCGGGTCTTGACGGCCGCGTGACTGTCGCCGCAGCCGCTGCTGGTCAGGCGCAGACAGACGCGAGCCGAATCGATGCGGCGCTGCTCACTCTCGCCGGGGATGTGTCGGACTTGGACGACGGCGTAGATGCCCTGGATGGCGCAGTGGATGGACTGACGGACCGCCTGGACAGCGCAGAGGCCACGGTGGGCGGTGCTGCGGGTCAACTCACTGCACTGGCAGACGCTGACGTTGCCTTGCAGGGGGGTATCGACGACCTGGGGGTGCAAGCGGAAGGCATTGCATCCGACGTCTCCGGCCACGACCAGCGCATTGCAGCGAACGAGGAAGGCCTGACTCTTGCGGAAGATGTACGCGGCGAGATGCAGGCTGGCTTGGACGCGGTCACCCAACAAACGGAGCAGCTCGCAGTTGACCTGCAGTCGAACCTGAGCAGCATCAGTTCAAACACCCAGGCCATTGCCGAGACCGTAGAGGCGCGTGCCGCATTGGGGCAGAGCATCGCCGGGAACTCCGAGCGCATTACAGCTGTTGAGGGCGATGTGTCGTTCAACTTGGAGCTCATCGAGTCCAACTTGAGCGGCATTGAGGCCAACACCGCAGGCGTCGCGCGCAACGCAGACGATATTGAGTTCACCGTCGATGCCGTCGCAGAGCTGGAACAGCTGGTCAACGACAGTGTTGGCGAGGTCGACGACATCTTGGCCCGGCTTGACTTGGTGGAGGTCTACACGGACACCAAGTGGGTCGCGGCAAACACGTTGACCTCCTCCAACAGCGGTGCCATCGGACCCATGCAGATGGACTTCACCAAGCAGCTTACGGACTCCATTCTGTACGTCGAGTATGACGACAATTTTCGCGTCAGAGGTGGCGCCAAGGCGTGTCGTTGGGAGGTCTACTTTAACAATCAGCCGTGTTCGTCACCGGGTCGAGTGGCTGGAGATATGTACGCGGAGAGCGGCAATAATCACGACCAGGCCGGTCTGACTGGGTACTGCCGCGGTAACAGCGGCGGCGACTTCGGCGCCCGCGATGTGGCCATCAGCGTTCGCGTGTCGAACAGCCCAGGATACTCAAGCTCGGACTGCTACACCGGTTGGCGAACCGACCAGCTCGGCGTCCTCCGTGTGACCGAGGCCATTGACGAAGGCTAGCCCCAGCCAGCGAGTCTTACCCCGTCACAACGGGACCAATGTAGGGCACGCGCGAGTTACCGTTCAGAACACGCCATGTGCTCCGAACCAGCGAGTGTGATGTCCTACGTTCCCGAAAACCCGCTCATTGCCCAGAGTGACCACACGTTGCTCTTGGAAACCCAGGCACCTCGCTACTCAGAGGCCCGTGATGCGCTGCTTGGGTTTGCGGAGCTCGTCAAGAGTCCAGAGTACGTACACACGTGGCGCTTAACGAGCTTGTCGCTGTGGAATGCAGCGGCGGCAGGTCACACAGCGGACGAAGTCATTGGGGTGCTGCTGGAGTACGCCAAGTACCCGGTGCCCGACAACCTTCCGGCGTCCATTCGCGACAAGATGTCCCGCTACGGCACGCTGCGCTTGGTTCGTGACGGCGAGTGGCTGCTGCTCGAGACAGATGACGCGGTCGGCATGATGCTGATCCGCTCGCTCAAGGCGGTTCGAGACCTCCTTGGAGATGCTGTCAGTGACGTGCAGAACCGCATCAATCCTCGGCACCGGGGAGAGCTCAAGCAGGTGCTCACGGGGTGTGGCCATCCCGTTCAAGACCTAGCGGGCTACGACGACGGCGACCCGCTGGAGATGGCGCTCACACACGACGCATGGTCGCTGCGCGAGTACCAGATTGAGGCCATTGACGCCTTTCAGTCCGGCCCGAGCGGCGGAAGCGGAGTGGTGGTCTTGCCGTGTGGAGCCGGTAAGACGCTGGTCGGTATCGGCACCATGGTCCGGCTGGGTATGCGTACGCTCATCTTGTGTACTGGGCACACCGCTCTACAGCAGTGGAAGCGCGAAATCCTTGCGCGAACCACGCTGACCGAAGACCAAGTAGGGGAGTATACTTCCCAAACAAAGGAGCTTCGCGAGGTCACTCTGACCACCTACCAGATTCTCACCTGGCGCCCCGATGCCAACTCGCCACCGGCGCACTTTGGTCTGTTCTACAAGGCAAACTGGGGACTGGTCATCTACGACGAAGTTCACCTGCTTCCAGCCCCCATCTTCCGCGAAGCCGCCTACCTACAGGCGCGTCGCAGACTCGGTCTCACCGCAACGCTGGTGCGCGAAGACGGCCGCGAAGGGGATGTCTTCTCGCTGATTGGCCCCAAGCGCTACGACATGCCGTGGAAGCAGCTGGAGCTTCAGGGCTGGATTGCGACGGCCTCGTGCATTGAGGTGCGCGTGCCTCTGTCCACCAACGACCGCGTCACCTACGCCAATGCCTCTGCACGGGGTCGCATGGACATTGCTGCGAAGAATGCGCGCAAAGGGGCGGTCCTTCAGATGCTGCTCGACCGACATGAGGGGGCTCAGATCTTGGTCTTAGGCACCACCCTCGACCAGCTCCACTTTCTGGCCCGTCGCTACAATATGCCTGTCGTCACCGGCCAGACCCCCATGGCCGAGCGGGACCGCCTGTACACGGACTTCCGCGAGGGTCGGCTCAAGGTGTTGGCCCTGTCCAAGGTGGGCAACTTCGCGATTGACCTGCCGAGTGCGAGCGTGGCCATTCAGGTCAGCGGCACCTGGGGGAGCCGGCAAGAAGAGGCCCAGCGGCTGGGACGTGTTCTGCGTCCCAAAACCGGCGACAACCATGCGCACTTCTACACGATTGTCAGCGCAGACACCCGTGAGCAAGAATTCGCAGAGCGTCGTCAGTTGTTTCTGGCCGAGCAGGGCTACCCGTACCGCATTGAGATGGCGTCCTGATGCGCGCCGTCAGCGTTCTCACCGTTGCGGATGCGACCGTCTGGGACGAGCTCTCGGCGATTGTTCCACTCGATGAACACCTGGGCGAGGCGCTCGGGCCCCTGTCTCGCGTTGTTCAGGCGTCGTTCGAGCGCAGCGTTCTGCCAAAGCTGCGCGACCGGTTGCTCATTCGCTACGCACACCGTGATGCCCAGCAGACCATGGCCGCACAGTCGGACCTGGCCGTCCGCATTGCTCGCTTGCCACGAGGGGCGCAGACGCTGCTGCACACCGTTCAGCGGCATGCGCTGGACAACGTGGTCATTGGCCGCCAAGCCTGGGACCCCGTGTACGACGCGAACTCAGTGCGCGCTCTACACGGCGAGGGGCTCATTGTCTCCTTTGGCGACGAGGCCGAGGCGTTCACGGGACGCTACCGTCTCAACCCAGACCTTCCACCCCCGCCACAGGTCGCCTACGACTTTGGCGAGGCTGCGATGGACGAGACCGACGACCTGTCGGAGCCCGTTCCCGGGCTGGTGTCCCTGTTGCACGACATGGCGAGTCTCGCTGCCGCTCTCGAACAAACGCCGACCCAGCGCACGCTGAAGGGCAGCATTGCCAAGACAGCCGCCAAGAAGCTCGGCAAGCGCTTGGGAGACACCCTGCTGGCCAAGACCGGGGACTTTGAGGGCAACAGCCGTTGGGCGCGCGCGCTGCGTGGCCTTGAAGCCTTGAAGGTGGTCTCGACAGACCCGATTCGTCGTGACCTACACCTGGACAACGGTCTAGAAGGCACACTTGCGGGAGAGGTTGAAGACGCCTGCGACCGCCTGGTTCACAGGCTCGTAGATGCTGACCTTCACGTGGTCCTACCGGCGATTCGTAGAGCACTCGCCCAGGCCGGAGCCGGCGCTGTTGACGAGATGGTCTTCCTAGAAGAACTCTCTGAGCAGCACCGCGACGTGCTCATCTCACCGTGGTCTCGCAATGGGGAGCTGGTCTACCCGGTCATTGGCGACGAACAGCCGCGTCCGTATGACGAAGACGGCTGGGAGTACGTAGAGCGGCGTATGGTCCGTGCCACGCTGGGACGGCTCAAGCGCTTTGGACTGATTCGTCGGGCACCGGGCGTCTTTGCTGCCACGGTTGATGGCCGCCAGTGGGCCCTGGGCGCGCCTGTACCCATGCCGCCTGTGTGGGTGACCGGAGACCTGGAGCTTGTGGTCCCGCCTGGCTCCGTGACGCCGTGGGAGCGCTTTCAGCTCGAGCGTCTGGGCCGCTGCCTACAGCGAGATGTGGTCGACCGGTACCGGCTGGAGCGCAAAGGCCTAGTGACCTGGCTGTCGACCCATGAGCTGAGCGAAGCTATCGGTCTGCTACAGCGTCGCTGTCCAGGCGTTCCTCACACCGCGATTGATGCGCTGACCCAGTGGGCGCGCAGTGCCGAGCGGGTGGTACTGACACGGGGTGTGCTGCTGGATGAGGCGGATGACGGCGACGAGATGTCGAGCCGGTCGTCGCCCTAGCGAACCGGTACGTCCAGAACGATGGGGATGTGGCCGACGCCCTCCAAGAATCGCACCATGTCTGCACCTGCCATCTGAATGGTCGCCGCGTTGTGTAGCGGGTGACAACAGACAATCGGGGCTGTGGTCAGCGCCACATCCAACACCACACTCACCCGAGCGTCAGTGTCGTTCATGACCGCGAGAGGGGTGACGGACCCGGGCTCAACACCGAGCGACTCCGCGAGCAGCTCTGCGGACGCGAACGATAGGCCTCCGCGCGTGTCGAGCTGTGCGCGCAGTCCCTTGAGGTCAACGGCCTTGTCTTCGGGCACAACAACCAGCCACAACGTGCGCTTCTTGTCGCGGACCAGCAGGTTCTTGACGTGCTCTCCTGCAATGTCTCCGCGGAGCGCCTTGGACTGCTCGACGGTGAACAACGCTGGGTGACGGTGCCATGTGACGGGCAGGTCGAGTTGGTCCAGCATGGCCAGCAATGGCGTCTCTACGGTGTGTTCAGACATCCTATTCTCCTGTGTCTGGCCGCCTAACCAGCGGCGTAACCAGCGGGTGCGTCGATCCATGGGATATGCGGCGGGCCGTATGGAGAATCTGATGCGCACTGCCCTGCATCGCTGGTTGGCGATGGCCCTCGTGGTCATCCTCCCTCTGGTGGCCTTTGCTGGCATTCCGAAGAACAACGAACCGGGTCACTTCTGGAAGGACCAGTGGATTGCGGCCGAGCGCTACATGCTGCCGCCGCACATCTGGGGCTTCATCATCGCCAGCTTGGCGTTTGTTGGAACGGTGGCGTTTGCGATTTTTAGTTACCGCAGGCCGGCAGCGATTGCCGCTCCTACGGCACCTGACTGGTCGGCCAAGCAGGCCAAGACCTACCTTCGCTGGACGCTGTTTGGGTTCTTTGCCCTGTACGCATTGGGCTTCAACGGTGCCTTCAGCGTGTACGACGACCCGCAGAACATCTGGATGAACCATGTGGTCAAAGAGCCCACGTGGAAGTCGCTGTACGAAATCATCTGGGGCAACCATCGCCTGGTGAACCAGGAGTGGATGTTCCTGTCGCTGTTCAGCAGCTTCCGCATTGCGGGTAAGCAGTACTGGGTGTTCTTCATCACCAACTGGCTGATGCTGCCGCTGTTGCTCACCCTGGTGTACCGCTTAGGTCGTGAGCTGTTCAACAATCGGCGCATTGCACTGCTCGGCATGGTGTTCTTTGGCTTTTCACCGATTCTGGCCGAACTGGTCTGCTGGATGCTCGAGCGCGGGCACTACTTCGGCATCACCTTCGCGATTGCGTCGTGCACGACCTACCTGGCGTACATGCGGACGTCTGCGGACGACTGGCGTCGCAAGCTCATGCTGTACGGCATGGCAGCGTTGTTCTACATCAGCTGTCAGTTCGGCAAGCCCATCTTCATCTACATTCCGCTGTGGCTCATCTTCTTCGACGTGTTCCGTCGTCGGGCTGTGGAGTGGATGCCGGTTTGGGTCTTGGCCGTCCCCTTGGCGCTCGTAGGGTTGGACCAAGTTGGCGTGGCCCCGCTGTTTCGGTGGCTCGCATTGGACCTGCTGGACCCTGTTCTCCAGACGGCGCTCGCACCTCCCGAAGGCGCAGTCTTCCCGGAGAGCGACAGCAAGATTACGTCTGTTGAAGCCATCACCATGACCTGCACTGTGCTCATGTGGAGCGTGCGGCTGGTCGTGTTTGGCGGCCTAATGGTCGCGGGTAAGCGCCTCGTAGACCGTCTTGTGGCGGGTGCGGAGCTGGCCACGTCGTCCAGGCTTGCTTGGGTGGCTCTTGTCGCCCTGGGCGTGTTCGCGACCCTCGGGCTCGACAGTACTGTCGTCGCACCGCTGCTGACCTCTGTAGGGGAGCGTCTGGCCGAAGAGGACGCCGAAGACGTCGCAGACATGGCCTGGACGACTGCGGGGCTCCTGGCGCGTGCTGGCGTCATCGTCGTTGTTGTGGCTGCCGTGTCCGCGTGGTTCGGTCTGCGCTCACAGCGTCAGGGCGGCTCACCGCTCGCTCGCAAGACTCCGATTCCGCTCTTCATTGCGGACAAGGTGGTCTTCTTGGTTCTGATGGCCGTGTTCCTTCGCAAGATTGTCGAAGGCGGCGCCAGCAAGGGCCGGGTGAACACCGAGTACATTGGCGGAAGCTTGTGGAACACCCTCGCACTCAACTGCAACCATGTCTTGGGCTACCTCCAGAGCGCGTTCATCCCCATGCAGACTGGGCTTCGCACCCCATGGAATGAGCCGGCGAGCTGGCTGCATGTCACAGGCATCCCGGACATCTTCGTGCACGGGTTTGCGCCCATCGCGTCGTTCGTCATTCTGCTGTGCTTGGCGGCTTGTGGGTTCATCTTGGCGCGTCGGTACCGCTGGGGCATGTTGCTCTTGGCGGGCTGTGGTGCTGTCGTGTCCGTTGGACCCGTGGCCAACATCCCGGTTCACACCGTGGTCCACGCCTACCGCTACACCTTGTCGATGAACGTGCTGGTCAGCATCACCTTGGGTGCCGCGGCTCTGCACATCATCTACAACACGCGCAAAGACTGGGTCCGTCGCACAGCAATGGTCCTGACCATCGCCTACCTTAGTGTCGGCGCCTACCAGACCGTTGCGAACCTACGTGCCTGGCGCCACCCGGTACACCTGTGGACGCGCAACTCGGACGTGCTGTACCCACATGATGGTTGGTCGCACTACTACGCCGGAAAGACCCTTCAGCATCGCAAGCAGTACGAGCTGGCGTTGGCCCATGCCCACCTGGCCATCAAGTACATCCCGCGTAATTCCATGGCCAATCGCCGTATTGGAGACGCGTACTACTCGCTTGAAGAGTTCGACAACGCGGCTGTGTACTGGGAGAAGTACTTCCGTACGCATCGCAGCAAGATTACCGAGAGCTACTCCAAGAAGCTTGCGCGTGTAGGCCTTGAGAGCATGGTTCCGCGTAAGCATCGGGACGCGATTGAGGACATCTTGGCCGAGCGTGAGCTGGAGCTGAACGGCTCTGACACCGGCTCTGGCTCCGACTCCGACAACGGACCGGCTCCGATTTCCCCGGACACCACGCCTGGGGTTCAGCGCATCATTCGCGGAATCCAGCGCCGTCGCCTGGAAGATGCGGGCGTTCGCAACGTTCTGCCGTCGGTAGTCAATCCGCCGCCGACAGAGCCAGCACCTGAAGCCCCTGCGCCCGAGACCCAGCCAGCGCCTATTCCGTAGGCTCGGGCTGCGGGCGCCACACCACGAAGCGGTACAGAACGAACACCCAGGCGGCAAGGACGAACTCCGACATCACCTTGCCAACGAGTGCGTAGCCGCCTGTCGCCCATACACACGCGGTGACTACGGCGGCGGAGATGGGGATGTTGATGACACCCTGGGTGATGTAGGCCACGCTCTGCTTGGCGGTGGTGGAGGCATCACTCTTGGTGTCGCCGGCGAAGGTGAACCACTTGTGCAGCACGAACCCGAGGGCTGTGCGAATGGTCACGCTGATGGTCTGAGCCCACCACACGTCCAGTTTGGCGAGCTTGACGAGAACCAGGAACATCGCAAGGTCTAGGGTGAAGAGGCCTCCGCCAACCACCAAGAACCGGCCAATGCGTCGTGCCTCTTTGCCCTTGAGGAAGGTCAGGAAGCGGTCTGTCACGGTGCTGAGACGCCGGTATTCAGTGACTTTCCTGCGGTTCGCGCCACAATGTAGGTGGGTCTACCGCGGACTTCGTCGTAGATGCGGCCGAGATACAGGCCAATGACGCCCATCAGGTTGATCTGGACACCCGACAAGAACAGCATGGCGGCCATGAGAGAGGACCAACCGGGCTGCGCGGTGTCCGTGAAGAAGAACATGCCAATGACGTAGACGAAGTAGGCCAAGGAGCCCAGAGTCACGAAAGTGCCTACGTAAAACGCGATGTACAGCGGTAGAGATGACAGCGAGACCAGCCCGTCTAGCGCCAGTGTGACCATCTTGCGCAGCGTGTACTTGGTGACGCCAGCGCGGCGGTCTTGCACGACGAACGGGACTTGTGCCGACTGAAAACCGACCCACACGCTCATGCCGCGTAAGAAGCGTGCCCGCTCGGGCATGGTGCGGAAGACCTCGACCACTTTGCGGTCGAGCAGGCGAAAGTCGGCAGCGCGTGGGATGACTGGGGTCGGGCTAATGGCGCGCATCAAGCGGTAGTACCAGCGGCTCGTGATCTGCTTGAACAGCCCTTCCTGCACGCCTTCACGCACCGAATGCACAACGTCGGCACCCTGTTCCCACTTCTCGAGAAGTTCTAAGACGACGCGTGGCGGGTGTTGAAGGTCGCTGTCCATAGACACGACAGCGTCGCCATCTGCTGCTTCTAGACCGGCAGTCAGGGCGGCTTGATGGCCGAAGTTACGCGACAGGTGCAGCACCGTGACGTTGTCGCGAGTGCGGGCCAGCTCGTCTAGGATGATGGTGGTTGGCTCACGCGAGCCGTCGTTCACCAGGAGCACGTTCAGCTCGTAGGACAGGGGGGCAAAGACCTCGGTGAGCTCGTCCACCAAGGCAATCACATTGTCCTGCTCATTGTACACCGGAGACACGACGGTCACCCGATTGCCACGTCCGCTCATTCGTTGCCTTCCAAGTACCCGATGGCCTCTAGCATCTCGCGTTCCAAGGCGTCCAGATCAATGGGCTCCGCCTCTGCAGTCAGCTCGCTCTGTGGCCAATCCTGCATGGCAGCCCACAGCGCGCGGTCGCGCACTCCAGGACTGAGCTTGGTCTGCTCACCGGGGTCCGAGGCCAGGTCATACACCTGGCGTAGGTTGCGGTCGCTGCGGTAGATGAACTTGCGGTCGCCAATGCGAACAGCGCGGTGTGGGTCGCCGCCGCGGTCGGTCTCTGCACGGATGGGACGCATGGGGTCCAAGGTACCGAGCAGTGTCTGTCCCTCGAGGCCATCTGGGATGGGCAGGCCCGACAGCTGGAGGGTTGTGGGCACAATATCCATGAGCGAGACCGGTGCGCTGACCTGGCTCGGGACGGTCACACGGGCCGGGTAGTGGACAATGAGCGGTGCGCCGATGGCCTCTTCGTACAGGCTGTAGCCGTGCCCAATGCTGCTGTGGTCGTTGAACTCTTCGCCGTGGTCGTGGGTAAAGACAACCAGCGCATTGTCCATGCGTCCGCTCTCGCGCAGATGCTCGAACAGCCGGCCGACCTGGGCATCTGTGTAGGCAACTTCGGCGTCGTAGATAGCGCGTACGTGGTCCCAGTCCTCTTGGCCCATGCGGCGGTATTCGTCGCGCAGGACTTCCCAGGTCACAGGGGCCTCCATGGGGCCCTCATACTCGCCTTGCCAGCGGCGATGTTCCTCGTGGTCGTTGTAGGTGACGTGCGGGTCTACGTAGTGGGCCATGAGGAACAGCGGCTCGTCAGAGAACCGGTCTAGCAGTGAGATGGCCACGTCTGTCACTTCGGCGCCGGTAATCTTAGAGCGGCGACGGATTGGGGTCTCGTCGAAGGCGTCGTAGCCCTGGTTGAAGCCCCACTTAGTAGAGGCGTACTTGTTGCTGACAACCGCAGCTGTGGTCATGCCGGACTCGCGCAGCAGCTCGGGCAGTAGGACCGCTTCATCCGAGAGGCGCCGAAGCTCGTGCTGTAGACCGAGCTGGCTGGGCAACTTTCCCGTCATGATGCTACCGACAGACGGTGTGGTCCACGACGAGGGGGCCATGGCGGCGGTGTACAGCGTGCTCTCGGCAGCGAAGGCATCGATGAACGGGGTGGGGGGAGCGCTTGGCTCGTAAGCAGTCAAGGCATCGCGGCGCAGCGTGTCCACAATGACCAAGAGCACGAGCGGTGGCGCTTCGCCAGGCTCGTAGACAATGGGGCTGTCTTCGGAAGTTCCACCCCATTGGGTGGCGACGACAACGCCGCTTCCGACCAATACCGCTGTTGCGGCTACCCAGCTCGGCCACGACTTCAGCACACCACGCCTCCTAGAGTTGCCCGCGTATGGCCGTCAGGTTGGCCTTGCAAGCGCACTGTGCTCACTCGTAGCGCAAGCGTGCGCGGAACAGTCGAGCTTGGCCTCTGCTTGAGTCTGCGGATTCACAGGCCCCGAAGGTCGTGGCGTAGACGAACCCGTCTGCGCCCTGGGCCCAGCCGACCGCGTTGTCGAGGTGTCCGAGGTGGCGGTCGTCACTCGTAGAGGCATCTGCGGCGACCGTCATGCCGCGCACAAAACCCTGGCAGAAGTCGTTGAATAGCAGGGTGTCGTCGAGAAGACCTTCATACTGGTCATTGGTGCTGTCGTACGCCACACCCACAGACGCTACGCGCGCTGGTGTTGGGATGACGTCGGGGTCGTCTAGGGAGTACTGGTCAACGCCGTCGTGGGTCCAGTGGGTGACCGGGTCGGTGAAGCGGTCGCAGCCGGTGGTGCAGGGGCCCTCGTTCGTAGCCCAGCCGAAGTTGTCTCCGGGGCCTGTGACCACGTTGATTTCTTCAAAGTCTGCGGCTCCGACGTCTCCGAACCAGTAGTGGCCGTTGGCGTCGAAGGTGGCTCGCCATGGGGAGCGTACGCCGGTTGCCCACACCTCGGGAACATCCGGATTAGGCGCGTCTGGATGGGTCTCGTAGCCGCTCTCCGTGGGACGAATGCGGACGATGGAGCCCAGAGCATTGGACAAGCGCTGGCCGTTTGCGCGCACTGTCTTGTCGCCGAAGGGAAGCCACAAGTAGCCGTCGTCGTCGAAGTTCAGGGCGCCGATATTGTGCCATGGGTTGTTCGCTTCGGGCTCTTCGAGGAAGAACAGCGGCTCACTGGTCGCGGCGATAGCGTCGTAGTCGCTTGTGACGGTGACACGGACCACGCCGGACTCGGTCATGGAGGTACACAAGCCTGCGTACAGGTAGCCGGAGTCGGCAAAGTCGGGGGCAATGGCCAGGGAGATGAGGCCGCAGTCGAGCTCGTCTAGGACGCCGGGGATGGTGAAGCTGCCGAGCTCTTCGAGTCGGTCCTCACTCATGCGATAGTGGCCAACTTCGCCAGTCTTGGAGGCGATGAACAGCTCGTCATTGCCGACCATGACCATGTCGGTTGCCGACCCGAGGTTGCCCTGAACGTTGATTTCTTCGAAGCGCAGACCCACGGGGGTCAGGCCTGCTGTGTCCTCGATTTCGCCATTGCAGGCCATGAGAAATAGCCAGATCACGGGCTCTCCAACGATTCGATGAAGCGAGAAACAATGTCCAGACCGGCATCATCCCGCAGTTCTACGCCGAGCGGTGGCATGTCAGCGACTTCGGCATCACCCGAGTCTCCGGCCATGGCTTGGTACAGCACGCTGGCTTGTGGGTCGCCTGGAACAATGCGAATGCCACCGGCGGAGGCGCTGCCTTGGGTGGGCCTATCGATGAGGTTGGACAGGGCAACATCCGAGCGCATGTCGAAGCTCGCGGACGGTGCGTCGCTGCCGTTGTGACAGTGCACACAGTTTCCCTGAAGCAGACCCAAGAACTCGTCTGTGAGCGGGTCTCCGCTGTCGATTGGCGCGCCGAGCTGCTCGGGACTGTAGCCGAGGACTGCGCTGGGGCCGGACTCATGGCAGGTACGGCACTGTAGGGTCACAGGCACCGCGTGCTGCACGGCGTCGCCGTTGGCGTTTGTGCGGTCGACCGTCACGAGGGTACGGCCATCGGTGAGGGTCGCGTCATCCCCATCCCATACGTAGGTGCCGTACTCCCAGCCGTCCTCGGCAAGGCGCATGACCCGAGTCTCGGCGGGGCCGTCTGCGTAGCCGAAGGTCTTGAAGAACAAGGTGCCCGATGGGTAGACGGCGGGGGACGGCAGGTCCATGTCACCGTTGATGACCACATAGCGGTCCTTGCTGCTGCCGTTTGTCCACAGCGGCCACTGAGGCTCGTACAGTTGGGCTTCCGGCGTGACGACGGTGAGGTCCGACAGGTCCGGGTACAGACCAACGTCGGCCAGCGACTCGGGAAAGGGGTCCAGCGGATTGCGAATCAGGCTGTCGCGTGGCGCCCCGGACTGGCAGGCGGCCAGAAGGACGAGGGGCAGTAGAGTGCGCAGACGGACCTCAGGAGGGCTCAAGGAAGATGACGATGTCGTCCCCCGTGCGCCAGTCACGCATCATGCGTGTGTGGCTTCCAATGCGGAAAATGGCGGAGGAGGCTTGTGCGGCGGAGTCCGAGTGGTCCCCGTTGGAGTAATATATACGGCCATAGTGGGTGTCCGCATCAATGCGCTCGTACTCTTCGCTGCGAACCGATGCGCCACGTCGTTGCAGGCGTGAGACGGCAATGCGGGCTTGTTCAATGTCGGCTGGGCGGTAGCGCACCAACACCGTCACACCGTTCAGACTGCCGCTGGGATTGGTCCAGCCGGTGACCCCAAGGTCTCCCGGTCGTGCCCAACCACTACTTGGAGCGGGTGCGGTTGGAGCCGGTGCCTCCCCGGTGCTTGGCAACGTGATGGGGGCCGGGCGTGCCATTCCCGACGGTGCCGGAGTGGGAGTCATTCCGGGCTTGTCGCTGATGGGGCGTGGACGCGTCATTGTGCCTGTGGGAGCGGTTGCGCCCACGCGTGGAGGCACCGTTGGCGCGGGCTCAGTGGGTACAGGCGCCGTTGGAGCGGGGTCAACGGGCAGGGGCTCGATGGAGACGGGCGTAGTGGGGGTTGGCGTGGGCCGGGTCGGTGAGGGACGCGTCACCTCGAGTGGGCGGCGAGGGGTCCGTAGCGACACGACCTCGCTGGTCTCCTCTCCACACGCCAGCTCGACAGTGGTGCGCACCGACTCACAGCCGGGCAGGCAGTCGGTTCCACACCCGAGCGAGGCTTCGGGACAGGTTCCGGCCGACACCACAACCTCGTGCTCTCCAATGGCTCCGGTGCCTCGCCAGCTGCCGCGGCCTTGTTCGGTGAATCGCAGTGTGTCCGACTGTGCCCGCACGGCCCATGGTGAGGAGACCGGGGTTGTGGTCAGGGCCAGGGAAGCGGTGTCCGAAGGCGGAGCAAGGGTCATCTGCAGGGAGTCAGCGGTGGCGGTTGTCTCTTCGCACGTACAGCACGGCAGGCACTCGCCGCCGTCCCAGGCGTCTACGTCGCAGGCTTCGCCGGTGATGACGCGAACGGGCAGCGCTTCGGCATCTGCACCCGCGAGAAACCAGGTCGTGCCACCAATCTCTGGCTGTGCGCGCTCTCGACCAATCCACACGGCTGTGGGTGTGCCGGGAGTGCTGTCCGTGAGCGTCACCCGAACTTCGCGACCGCTCGCAGGCCAGTACATGTAGGCGGCACCCGCGGCCCCGCCGATGAGGAGAAGAAGGAGGGTACCGAAGATGAAGGTGGCACCCAGAGCACCGGTGATGAATCCGGCTCCGCGGCGGCGTTTGGGCGGTGGAGCAGTGGCCTCAACCTCCTCGGGGACGTCGTCAAAGTCGAGTGCGATGGTGTCGGATGCACCCTGCATCGGCGGTAGCTTTCCACCTGCCAAGGCGTCGGCAAACATGCGCATGGTTGGGATGCGCTTGGTAGGCAGCGGTTGGGTGGACCGGCGGACGACCTCGCGCAGGTACTCGGGGAAGTCGGGCCCCGGATCCAGTGGCTCGGCCTTCATCTTCAGGCCGACAACATGCGCGAGCTGTTGGGTCGTGGTCAGGCCTTCTGGCTGGGGAAATGCGACGAGTCCTGTCAGCGATTCGTGCAGCGCCTGGCCTAGCGCGTAGATGTCCAGAAGCTCGGCCGTAGGCTTGCCTCCGAAGGTCTCTGGCGCCATGTACGCCGGCGTGCCGTTCATGGAGCCGGCGGCCGTCAGACGGGTCCGTCCATCTTGTACGGCGATGCCAAAGTCGACAATGCGACCGGCGCCATCCGGCATGATGAGGATGTTTGCGGGCTTGACGTCTCTGTGGATGACGTTGCGTTCGTGGGCATGGGCGAGACCCGCGGCGACGTCGCTAAACACGCGCACTGCGGCCTCTTCGCTGAGCGCTCCCTTCGTGTACAGCGCATCTTCGAGGTCCGTGCCTTCGACCAGGTCCATGGCCAGCCACAGCATGCCTTCCTGTTCTCCCCAGCCTTTGACGCGCACAACGGCAGGGTGGTGCAGCGCTTCGAGGGACTCGACCTCACGCAAGAACCGCTCCCGGAAGGTCTCCGGCCGGTCCGAGCGAATGATCTTGACCGCAGCCTTGATACGAGGCGTCAGGGCGTTGTGGCAGCGGTACACCGTGCCCATACCGCCCGACCCAATGGGGCCCTCAATGACCCAATCGCCGATTCGTTCCGTCATGGTCGCCCCCTAACCGGCTAATGGCGCGGAATGGACAACAACCCGTTTGAAGCCCCGCGAACCTCTGCATCCTCACGTGAAGCAGACCCAGACAAGCTCTACGTTCGCGACGGCGTTGTATTCGCGCCGATTGTGGCGGCACTGCCCGAGCGTTGTGCGGCTTGCGGCTCGGCTGACGTGTCCAAGACGGACACCCAGTCGCTGTCGTGGTCTCCGCTGTGGGCGCGTATGACGATTCTTCTAAGCCCACTTGTGGCCATTGCGGCCATTCTATTCACCCGTAAGACATCGACGCTGACGGTGTCCTTGTGTGCTTCGGATGTCCATCGTATTCAGCGGAACACCCGTGTGGGCTGGGCCGGTCTACTGGTTGGAGCCGGCCTGATTGTGGGGTCGATTCTGTTCGTAGACGGTCTGCGCGGAGGGTTCTTTGTAGTGCTGGGCGTGGGGGTAGCCGCGTTCTTCGTGGCTATCTGGGCGTTCACCCAGACCATTGTGGTGAAGCCCAAGTACATCGACAAGACAGAGGCCCGGTATGTTGGTGTTCACCCGGACGTCCTCGCAGCGATTGAGCGCGGAGACACATGATGCGTCGTAGTTGAGGTCGCGCGCCGCGCGGTGAGGTCATCCGGCCTTGCGAGCGACGATGAAGGCGGTGCTGGCCTTGGCGCCGACGTCCACGAGGGAGACGTCGATGAAGCCTGCGGTGCGGATGTCGTCCATGACAGTCGATACGCGCAGAAGCTGGACGAAGGGGGCTTTTCCAAAGAATTGCATGACCGGGAGGATGAGCCCGTACGGCACCCAGTCTTCACCGAGGCATGCCGTGGACGACACGAAGATGCCGCCAGGCTTTAGCAGTCGGTACATCTGGTTGAGGACCGCGGCTCTGTCCTGAACCAGGTGAAGCAAGCTGTACGCACACAGCATGTCGAGCTGACCGTCTTCAATCGCAGTGAACGACGCGTCGAAGGGGCCCGTGTGAAACGTCACGTTGGGGACGTCCGCGGCCTTGTCCTTGGCGATTCGCACCATCTCGGAAGACAAGTCGAGGCCGTGCACAGCCTGGACATGAGGCGCGAGGCGTAAGGCGAAAGAGCCGGTGCCACAGCCGACGTCGAGAACGGTAGACTCTGGGGTCAGGTGGGAGAGGGTGACCTCGGTCTTGCGGTCAAAGGCCTCGGGGTTCTCGACCGGACTCGCGGCGTATTTCTCAGCGACGTTGTTCCAGAAAGTGGGGTCAGCGCTCATATTTCCCTCGGGTTGAATGCTGACAACCTATTCGGGAGAGGTGCGAAGCCCGCGGTGTGTTTTCGCGACAGGCGCGAACGGAAACGAACCGCGGAATATTCGTCAGGGGGACGTCTCGCTATCCCCAGGTTGCTGTCACGCCGGAACGGCGGCCGGCTCTTCTTCGCGCATGTCGGTCGCTAGCAGCTGTCCCTGCTTCTTGGCAGCGAGTAGCTCGCGGGCTTTGGCGTATTCGTCGTCGTGCCAGAAGCGTAGACACCCATTGCAGCCGCGTCCACAACACCCTTGGTCGCCAACACGTGGGGACTTCTTCATGCGCTGAGCGGACTGCTCGGCAATGGCTTCACGAAGCGCATTGCGACGAATAGCGATGGACTCTTCGCTTCCTTTGCCCTTTTCTAGGCTGGCCACGGCCTTGTCGAATGCCAGGCGCTTCCACTCCTGTTCACTCAGCGCCTTCTCCTTGCGCGCGATGGTGTACTCGGGAAGGCGGGCCTTGATCTGCGCTGGGTCTTCGTGGTCGAACTGGTCGAATCCGATTCGGATGATGCTCTGGTGGCCGGGGTTGACCTGACCATTGACAACGTCGCTGTCTGCGCGCTGGAAGGTGTACATACGCAGCAGAACTGGCGCGCTTCCGTCCGGTGGGATGAACTCCAGCACGTCTCCGGCCATCAGGCGGTTCTTAGCCTCAAAGATGAAGCAGTCGTCGCGGACTTCAATGATGGCACCAGCGTATTCCCAATCTGCGAGGGTGCGGGTGTGCTCGTAGCCATGGGAGTGGTTGGTGAGCCGGCCTTCGTGAAATGCGTAGGTGTAGCCGCGGCTCGGTACTGTGAGCAGCTCATTCATGTACGTGTCTGCGTTCCAGTTCTCCGAGTCTTCGTACCAAGCATCTACAGCCATGCGGTACGCGCGGGTCACGAGAGCGACGTAGTAGGGGCTCTTGCCTCGGCCTTCAATCTTGAGGGAGTTCACGCCAATACGAAGGTAGTCATCGAGCTTTGGCATGATGCAGAGGTCTTTTGAGTTGAGGATGTACGAGCCGGTGTCGCTCTCCTCAATCGGCATGAACTCTCCGGGGCGAATTTCCTCTTCGAGCAAGAACTCGAACAGCTCCAAGTTCTCTTCGGTCAGCTTGAGCTCTTGGACCGTTCCGTCCTTGAGGCGCATGTGGACTTTGTACTTCCACCGGCAGCTATTGGCGCATGACCCTTGATTCGCGCCGCGCTCGGACATGAAGTTGGAGAGCAGGCAGCGGCCTGAGTAGGTCATGCACATCGAGCCATGAACGAAGGCTTCGAGCTGGATGTCCGGGCATTTTTCGCGAATCTCGGTGAGTTCAGCGAACGAGACTTCACGGCCGAGAACGACCAGCGTTGCTCCCTGGTTTTCCCAGAACTTCACCGACTGGTAGGAGCACACATTGGCCTGCGTGGAGATGTGCAGCGGAAGCTCTGGCGCACGCTCCTTGACGAACATGAACACACCTGGGTCCGCCACAATCAGCGCATCCGGCTTCACTGCGCGCACGGTATCGACGTACTCGGGCAGCTTGTCAATGTCCTTGTTGTGCGAGAACAGGTTCAGCGTCAGGTAGACCCGCACACCGTGTTCGTGCGCGAAGGCGATTCCTTCGACGACATCATCCAGTGTGAAACCAGATTTTGAGCGCAGCGACATGTCCGGCGTGCCCATGTAGACGGCATCCGCGCCATACAGCACGGCCGTCTTGAGTTTGGTCAGGTCGCCCGCAGGCATGAGCAGTTCGGCACGCTTTGTATCAGTCATGGTCTGGCGTTTAGCTTGTTCGTGCGAGCGCGCTGCAACAATCGGATGACACTCGGCTGGCGTGCTGCTCGGACGAGCCCACTATGCACGTAGACCGCGGAACAGGTCGGCGTGGGTTGTGAAAGTCCGCATGAGGCACTGCTTGGTCGCACGAACCCGCGCGTTGTCGCGAAGGTCGGGGTGACTCAAGACCCACATGTCGGCGACGTGACGAAGATCTGAGTGGGTCAACCGGCGCAATCTGGGCTCACAATCGCCAATGTAGGTCGGCAGCATCACCATCCCAAAGCCTGTGCAGGCCCCCTGAATCAGCAGATCGAAGGAGGTGAAGGTCAGCCCATGAGGCACGTCTGGGTAGCTAGATTCTGCAATGAGCTTGGCTTGAATCTCGCGAGGGTCGAAGCCGGCCCAGCGCGGCTCGCTGTTTGGAAAGTCAGGGTCCAGTGCCGATTCGTGTGATGTGGCGACGTAGTTGGCGAGGACGAGTGGCGCTACGATGTGCCCAATCAGGTACTCAGGGGGCTGGTCTCCCTTCACCAAGATGCGTATGGCGACGTCGGCTTCGCGCTTGGACAGATCATACGAGCGACTGTCGACGTTGATGTGCAGCTGGATGTCTGGGGATGCGCGGCAGAATGCGTGCAGGTCGGGCATGAGCAAGCCGGACACGAAGTGGTCGCAGCAGGTCAGGGCAACGGGGCCCTTTAGTCGCTCGTCTTGGCCCGCCACCACACGCTCGATGGACAGCATTTCTCGTTCGATACTCTCGGCCCTCGGTCGGATGTCCTCGCCAGCCGTCGTGAGTTGGTAGCCGTCAGGCGTTCGGTCGAACAGCCGCGTGGCGAGCTGCTCCTCGAGGGCTTCGACGCGCCTGGCCACTGTGGAGTGGCTCACGCCCAGCTCAGCTCCGGCACCGCGTGCAGAACCTGACCGAGCCAGGGCGAGGAAGTGTCGTACGTCATTCCAATCCATCGCAGCCCTTCCTCGGTCACAGGCCTAACCTGTGATGGACCTGTGACGTGCCAGGCATATTCGCGCAGCGCGGAGGCGAATATGCAGCAAGCAACGGTTGGATACTGGCGAGCAAGCAACCTAGCACCGGCGTTTGACGCGGTGGATGTTCAGGCGGCGGCGGCTCGACTGCGGGAGCCCGTTCATGTTGTCGGTGACACCACCGGTCGGCGCATTGGTGTGGCACTAGCCGGGTCAGTCTCGGCGGACGCCCAGTCGAATGGTGTTCCTGCACTGCCAGTAATGGCGACATTGCCGCCCATGTACCCAGAGTGGCTCGGCGACCAGTCATTCCTTCAGGTTCACGGCGTGCGCTTTCCGTACGTTGCTGGCGCTATGGCCAATGGCATCGCCACGCCGCGCCTTGTGATTGCCATGGCAGAGGCTGGAATGCTCGGCTTCTTCGGCGCTGCGGGCTTGGCCTACCATCACGTACAAGCTGGCATTGACGAGATCTCAGCGGCACTCGACGCCCGTGGACTGCCGTGGGGGGCCAACCTCATTCATAGCCCGAACGAGCCCGCGCTCGAAGCCAAGTCCGCAGCGCTGTACTTGCAGGCCGGTGTCAAGCGGGTCTCGGCCTCAGCCTTCATGGCGTTGAGTCCTGCGATTGTTCACTATGCGTACTCGGGAATCCGCGAAGTTGGCGGCCAAGTGGTCCGACAGACACATGTCTTCTGCAAGATTAGTCGGTCCGAGACAGCGACCCACTTCTTGTCTCCGGCACCCGATTCCATGCTCCAAACATTGGTTGCAGATGGTCGGCTCACTGCAGACGAAGCCCGCTTGGCTCGAACACTGCCCGTTGCTGAAGATGTGATTGTTGAGGCGGACAGCGGTGGTCACACCGACAACCGCACCTTGACCGCACTGTTCCCAGTCATCTTGGGACTTCGCGACCGGCTGACGGAGAAGTACGGCTACACGCGTCCAATTCGTGTTGGCGCTGCGGGTGGTCTGGGTACCCCCAGTGGTGTTGCCGCTGCCTTTGGATTGGGCGCGGCGTTTGTACTGACGGGCTCCGTCAATCAGGGCGCTGTGGAGTCGGGATTGTCAGAAAAAGGCCGCATTATGCTGGCAAAAGCAGACATGGCAGATGTGGCCATGGCGCCGGCAGCAGACATGTTTGAGTTGGGTGTAGAAGTGCAGGTTCTCAAGCGGGGAACGTTGTTTAGTTCCCGTGCCAAGCGCCTATACGACATCTACAAGTCGAACACGTCGCTCCAGACACTGTCGGAGTCCGAGCGGACCTTTGTGGAGACCAAGTGTCTGCGTGCGTCCATCGCGGACATCCAGGCAGAGACCGAGGGCTTCTGGGGCCGACGCGACCCGGGAGAGCTGGCGAAGGCCCGGGCCAATCCGAAGCACATGATGGCGCTCGTGTTCCGCTGGTACCTCGGTCTCGCGAGTCGGTGGGCCATCGTGGGCGAACCAGGACGCGAGGTCGACTACCAGATCTGGTGTGGTCCAGCGATGGGAGCGTTCAACGACTGGGTCAAGGGCTCATTCCTAGAAGCGCCTGAGAACCGCACGGCCGTTCAGATTGCGCGCAACCTGATGGAAGGCGCGGCGGCCATCACACGGGCTCAACAGCTGCGTAGCTACGGCGTCTGTGTGCCTCCTGGAGCGTTTCGGTTTGCGCCGCGGCCGCTTGAGTAGTCACAGACCGGTGAGCATGCGCTACAGTCGTCTGCATGGCTGACCCAAATCAACCCGTGCTGCCCCATGACTATGAAGACGGTGACCAAGAGGTGTACCGTCGCGGTCGCAACCAGGTTCGCCGTCGCTACCGTCGTCGCGGTCGCCGCGGGAAGTGGATGGCTATCGTCGAAGAACGCATGCCCGAGCGGCACGCCGAGCTGTGCGAAATTCGTGCTGTGAGCCCGATGAAGTTCCGCAAAGCGCTGCGCAAGACCTGTATTGAGCTCGAGATCTATGAGTTCGTCAACCGCTGTACCGACCGCGACCTGCCTCCCATGGAGGAGCGTCGTCGACTCGATGAAGAGGAGCGTCTAGCCGAAGAGGCGGCTCGTGCTAGCCTCGCCGCCGACTCGCCCAAGTAGGGGCGCCGGGAGGCAGTGATGTTGGCAGGTGTGTTTGTGATGGGCGCGGGCGCGTTCTCGATTCTGGGCGGTGTCATGGACTGGGACTGGTACATGAACAACCGGCGGGCTCGGCTCATTGTGGCCATCGTGGGTCGTACCGGTGCGCGGATTTTTTACGTGGGTCTGGGCGCTGCCTTCATGCTGGGAGGCCTGTTCTTCATGCTGAACGGCCCATCGTCCTAGTCGTTGTCCGACCGTGAGCGGCCAAAAGCATATACACTTCCCGTGATGCACAGAACGGGGAGAAAATATGGTGACGCGCAGCTTTTTGATTTGCTTGATGACAAGCTCGGTGGCCTTCGCTTCAGACAGCAACGGTGATGGCTGTCAAGATGAGTTCGCCATCGACAATGCCTGTGTCGACGTTGACGCTACGGTAGATGGTTCGAGCACCGTCGGCGGCAGTAGCTCGGTCCTAGAAGGGGCCACTGTCGGACCCCAAACTGCCATTGGTGCGAACGTCTTGGTCGGCGCCCGAGCATCCCTCGCTGGACGAGTGGCCCACACGAGCAACCCACTCCCCGTTGGAGCCGGCACGGTCATTGGACGCAGCGCTCAGCTCGGAGCTGACCACGTCCTAGGAACGGATGTGACCATCAGCCGCTCCGTCGCCGCAGGCGCTCGACTCACCGTAGCGAACGGTGGCACCCTTGGCTACGCAGCCCAGATCGGCACAGACGTCACCATTGGTGCGGACGCAGTCGTTGGCAACCTGGTGGGCCTGGGTGACTTCACAACTCTCGGCGACAACGCTGTGGTCGCCCGCGGTGTGCAGGTCTCGGACGGCGCCAACGCTGGAGACGGCGTCTCAATCAGCGGCATTGTTGGACCCGAGGTCACGCTCGCAGCAGGCTCCCGGGTTGAGCAAGGCGCCCGCATTCGCAAGGACGCCGATATCGGTACAGGTGCGGCTGTAGAAGACGGCGGACGTGTTGGTCGGGGAGCGGTCATTGGAGCGGGTGCCACGGTATTTGGACGCGTCGGCGCGGATGCCACAGTCGGTGCAGGAGCCACGGTCGAGGCGGGGAGTCGCGTCGCACGAGGCGGCGAGGTCTGCTCAGGAGCGACGCTTCCGTCGGGGGCTTTGGTCTTTAGCGACGGCACATGGCCCGAAGAGGGCTGCAGCAGCATCACGACCTGTCAGACCATCAAGGCGTCGGCCCCTTCCTCGGCAGACGGCGTGTACACGATTGATCCGGACGGAGTTGGGGGCATCGCCGCCTTTGATGCGTACTGTGAGATGGACAGCGTGGACGGCGGCTGGACGCAGGTCATGCGCTTGAACCAGACACAGGCGTTGAATCTCAACGGAACCGGCCGGGACAACTTCTGGTCGCAGGGTGGCAACCTGACGACAGGGGCTTGGACCTATTCGTCGTTCACGAGCATGGCGGACACAGACGAAGGCTTCGTAGGCTTGGACCGCATGGCGGCTTTCGGCAGCCAGCTCGAGATTCGCGTAGTGGGCACTAATCAGAACGGCGTTGCGGTCGACGAAGTGTTTGAGATGCAGTCCGTTGCGGTCAACACGAGCAATAGCCTGATCGAGACCGGCCCCATGCTGGGAGGCGGGACCTGGACGGCTGCGGTGACGGGAGACACAAACACCCGCAACGGCTGGGGCGTGTGCGGCACCGGGGCAGCGAACAACGCCCATGTTGGATTCGGGCTGTGTTCCAGCGGCTTGAACACGTCGATTCCGTCGGGTACAGAGGTTCAGATCTGGCATTATGGCAACTACACCCAGTGCATGAATGTCTCGCTCGGTGAGCCAGGTTCTGCGGCCAACTACACTTACACGTGCAGTCGTGGGGCCGCGTCCATCCAGATGTACGTGCGAGAGCAGTAGAGCGGTGTGAGATGTTCAGCAGCTACGAATCGTCTGGGCTAGACTTCCGCCGGGGCGGGGAGGAATCTGTGAAGATGTTTGGTAAGACGCTTGGTTTGGTGTTGGCGATTGGGTTCATTACGGCGTGTAGCGGCGGTGATGATGACACAGCTGGCACCCCTGATGGCATCACAACCACTGCCGGCGGCGGGACAGTGCTCATTGCTGACGACTGGCGAGGCTGTGAGCAGGACAGTGACTGTGTCTTAGTGGACACGTCCTGCGACGGCTGTTGTCAGCAAGACGCGATTGCAACGAGCCAAGAAGACGCCTACGGCCCTGCACGTGCGGATGCGTGCGAGGGCTATGAAGGCGGCGAGTGTGACTGCTGTTTCCTTGCGTTGGAAGCGGTCTGTAGTGATGCCGGCGTATGTGGCGCTGCAACGCCCGACGGCGCTGATCCGAACGAGTGCATCTAGGCTGAGATGTGATGACCGGGCTGTGACTTTGGGCTCATACGTGCGCGCATTGCTTGAGGTCCGTCTATGCCTACACGTTCGCCCATCGCTGTTGTTGGAATGTCCTGTCTTTTCCCCGGTTCGGTCGACAAGACCGGATTCTGGCGCGACATCCTCGCTGGAAAAGACCTCACTGGCGATGTTCCAGCGTCCCATTGGCTCGTTGAGGACTACTACGACGCCGACCCGACTGTGCCGGACAAGACCTACGCCAAGCGCGGGGCCTTCCTAGACGACATTCCATTCGACCCAATGGCCTTTGGCGTTCCGCCGTCCATCGTCCCGCAGACCGACACCTCGCAGCTCTTGGCGTTGATCGTTGCAAAGCAGGTGTTGCAAGACGCCTCACGCGGTCAGTTTGAGAAGATGGACAAAGAGCGCATGGGCATTGTGCTCGGTGTGACAAGCGGCCAGGAGTTGATGGGCTCGATGGCGTCTCGCTTGCAGCGTCCGGTGTGGACCAAGGCCATGCGCGAAGCGGGTCTGCCCGAGTCGAAAGTCACGGAACTGTGCGACCGCATGAGCAACGAGTACACCGACTGGGGCGAGTCGAACTTCCCAGGTCTGCTCGGCAATGTTGTGGCTGGACGCGTGGCGAATCGCTTGGACCTCGGCGGATTCAACTGCGTGACGGATGCAGCGTGCGCATCGAGCTTGTCGGCTCTTCAGATGGCCATGCACAGCCTGTGGCTCGGTGACAGCGACGTGGTGATTGCTGGCGGTGTCGACACCATGAACGACATCTTCATGTACATGTGCTTTAGCAAGACGCCTGCACTGTCCATGACCGGCGATTGTCGTCCATTCTCGGCGGACGGTGACGGAACGCTGCTCGGTGAAGGACTCGCGATGATGGCGCTCAAGCGTCTAGAAGATGCCGAGCGCGACGGAGACCCCATCTACAGCGTCATTCGCGGCATTGGTGGCTCGTCAGATGGTAAGTCAAAGTCCGTCTATGCACCGGTAAGCGCCGGTCAGGCCAAGTCGATTCGTCGGGCGTACGAGTCCTCCGGAATGGACCCACAGACGGTCGAGCTTGTGGAAGCGCACGGAACCGGCACGGTTGCTGGAGATGCTGCCGAGTTCGGTGGACTTCGCTTGGTGTTTGGCGACGAAGGCCCACAGCGCATTGCGCTCGGCTCGGTCAAGTCCCAGATTGGTCATACCAAGTCGACCGCTGGTGCGGCTGGCCTGTTCAAGGCCGTCTTGGCCCTTCACAGTAAGGTGCTGCCGCCTACCATTAAGGTCGACAGCCCAAATCCCAAGATGGACATTGAAAACAGTCCATTCTACTTGTCGACTCGTGCGCGTCCGTGGATTCGTGGCTCTGACCACCCGCGTCGTGCCGGCGTGAGCGCCTTTGGATTCGGCGGAAGCAACTTCCATGTCGCAGTGGAAGAGTACACCGGCGCACTGGCTGCGGACCGGGTTCGTTCCTTGCCTGCAGAGTTGGTCGTGCTGACGGCGGACAGTGTTTCGGACCTGAAGACCGCGGTGACTGACGCACTGACTCTGGCATCTGAAGACGGCGGACTGGCCTTCCTGGCAGCCTCGTCACAGAACAACGCTGACACGAGCAAGGCTCACCGTGTTGCGCTGACAGCGACGGATGAAGCCGACCTGTTCGCGAAGTTGACCAGTGTGCAAGCCCATCTGACGACGTCACCCAACGAGTCGCTGAGCGCGCCGAATGGCGTGTACATTGCTCATGGTGATGCTGTGGGCGAAGTTGGGTTCGTATTCCCCGGCCAAGGCAGCCAATACGTGGATATGGGCGCTGCTCTGGCCATGCATATGGACAGTGCTCGGGCTGTCTGGGACCGCGCCCAAGACATTGAGATGGGAGACATGAAGCTCGCTGAAGTGGCCTTCCCAATGCCGGTCTTCGGCAGCGACGCGGCGGCCGCGCAGGCAGCACTCCTGACCGCGACCGAGTGGGCGCAACCCGCCATTGGTGCGGCATCCTTGGCCCTGTTGGCCGTGTTGCGTGAGGTTGGACTGACCGCATCCATGATGGCCGGTCACAGCTTTGGCGAGGTCACTGCGCTTGCGGCTGCGGGTGCTTTTGATGAGCAGACCGCGCTGCGGATTGCTCGGCGTCGTGGTGAGCTCATGCGCGATGCCGCTCAGACCGACGGCTCCATGACCGCGGCTAAGGCAGACATTGATGCGGTTCGTGCCGCTGTTGGTGGCATCGACGTTGTTGTCGCCAACCACAACGGCCCGACCCAGGTGGTTCTGTCTGGACCTACGGCTGGCATTGAGCTGGCGGAGACGGCACTCGAAGCGGCTGGCATTGCCTTCAAGCGACTGGCGGTCGCCACAGCGTTCCATTCGTCGGTCGTGGCACCGTCGGCTGACCCGTTCGAAGCGTTCCTGTATGAGCAAGACTTGCAGGAGCCAGCGCTTCCTGTCTTGGCTCACGCCACCGCGGAAGCCTACGGAGACGACGTTGCCAGCGAGCTCGGTGGCGCGATTGCCCAGCCTGTGCGTTTCGTGGACCAGGTCGAGGCCATGTACTCGGCAGGCATTCGTACCTTCGTAGAAGTGGGGCCGGGCTCGGTCCTGACGCGCCTTGTCGGTCGTATTCTGAAGGGCCGCCCGCACGTGGCTATCGACACCGACCGCAAGGGGCGCAACGCCTTGGTCTCGCTCTTGGACAGCTTGGCGCGCATGGTTGTTGCCGGTGTACCGCTGGATCTGAGCGGAACGTGGATGGCCTACGAGACGCCGGTTGACCCGCGAACCGTACCCAAGTCCAAGTTCACCTTGTCGCTGAACGGCGCCAACTACGGCAAGCCGTACCCGCCGAAGGGTGGGGCTGCCGCGCTGCCAAAGCCCAACCCCGAAGTTGTGGAACGGCCGGTTGTTCGTGCGCCTGCACCCCAAGCAGCTGTAGCGGCACCGCGTGTCGCGGCACCTGTTGCTCAGACACCCGTCGCTGCCGCGCCACAGGCTGTCGCCCGTGTGAACGTCGCCTCGGCTGGCCTAGCGCCCGCCCGTGTTGCGTCACGCGCAACACCCTCCGTTGTCGATGGCTCCGTCGCATCGCTCGTCGCCGAGGCGCAGATGCGCACTGCACAAGCGCATACGGCCTACCAACAGAGCATGGCCGATGCCCACGTCGCGTTCCTGGCGACCATGCAGAACGCCGTGTCCGCGCTGACTGGCTCGGCCATGGTGGCCACCCATCAGCCGTCGGCCGTTCATGCCGCTGCACTCGCGGTTCCGTCTGCGCAGCCGGTTGTGAGGCACGCCCCAGTCGCTGCGGCGCCGGTCGCACCGACCCCTGCGGTTGCGGCTCCTGTAGTGAGTCGTCCAGCCCCCGCCCGCGTGGCAGCCGTCGTCGCCAAGCCTGTCGCTGCGGCTCCTCAGCGCGACCTGCACGCACTGGTTCTCGCGGTTGTTGCCGAGAGCACCGGCTACCCGGTCGACATGCTGGAGCCATCCATGGCGCTGGAGTCGGACCTCGGTATCGACTCCATCAAGCGGGTTGAGATTCTGTCCGCCGTCCAGAAGGCCGCTCCTGAGCTCCCTGAAGTGGACACCGGTGCTCTGGCGTCGTTGGACACGCTGCAAGAGGTGATTGACCACTTGGCGGCCAATGCGCCGGGTGCCGCAGTCGTCGCTCCGGTAGCCGCCGCTCCCCAGCGCGACCTCCACGCGCTGGTTCTCGCAGTTGTCGCTGAGAGCACCGGCTACCCAGTCGACATGCTGGAGCCTTCCATGGCGCTGGAGTCGGACCTGGGCATTGACTCCATCAAGCGGGTTGAGATTCTCTCCGCCGTCCAGAAAGCCGCTCCCGAGCTACCCGAAGTGGACACCGGCGCGCTCGCGTCGTTGGACACGCTGCAAGAGGTGATTGACCACTTGGCGGCGAACGCACCGGGTGCTGCGAAGCCAGCGTCGGTACAGTCGGCGCCTGTCGCTGCGGCTGCGCCAGAGATTGGCCACTTCGCAACGCGCGTTGTTGACGCCCCCGTCAGCAACCTGAAGCGTCCCGGTCTGCAAGGTCGCATTCGCATCACCAACCACGCCGTTGACGTGGCTACAGGACTGGCGAAAGCGCTCTCCGAACTTGGCTACGATGCCGCTACTGTCGATGTTGTCGACGCCAACACGGACGTCGCCATCTTCACCGGTGGCCTGGTCTCAACGACCACCGCCGAAGCGTCTGTTGAGCTGCACACCGAGGCCATTCTCGCGGCCAAGACAGTGGCTGCTGCGGGCTCGCTGATCACGCTGCAGTCGACCGGCGGAGACTTCGGACTGTCGGGTCACGCCAACAGCTGGTCTGCAGGCCTGACGGGACTCATCAAGACTGCCGCGATTGAGTGGCCGGGCCGCTTGGTCAAGGCCATTGACGTGGACCGCGACGACGTGGTCACCGCCGTTGTCAATGAGCTGCGCTACGGCGGACCAGAGCTAGAAGTGGGCCTGCGTGCGGACGGTACTCGGGTGACTCTAGAGTCGGTGCCTGTCCCTGAACGCGTTCGTCGGGTCAAGTTGGACGCCAATGACGTCATTGTGGTCTCAGGCGGCGCTCGCGGTGTCACAGCAGCATGCGTGATTGCCCTGGCCACACAGACCCGCAGCAAGTTCGTTCTCCTAGGTCGCTCAGCACTGACCGACGACGCCTTCCCAGGCATCACCGATGACGCCGGACTGAAGCGCGCCGTTCTCCAGCAGGCCAAAGCAGCCGGTGAGACGGTCAAGCCAGCGGACATTGGACGACGCGTTCGCAACATCGAAGCGAGTCGCGAAGTGAACGCCACACTCGGCGCCATTCGCAAGGCGGGTGGCGAGGCCATGTACTGCGTAGCCGACGTCTCCGACGCCGATGCAGTAGCCAATGCAGTGGCCCAAGGACGTCAGGCATTCGGGTCCATTACCGGTCTGATTCATGGCGCAGGTGTCCTGGCAGACAGGTTCATTGCGGACAAGACCGAAGAGCAAGCGCGCTTCGTCTTGGGCGTAAAGCTCTTGGGCTTGCAGGCCTTGCTTGCTGCTCTGGGCGACGATGCCCTCAAGGTGTTGGCGGTGTTCAGCAGTGTTGCAGGACGCGCTGGAAACCGAGGCCAGAGCGACTACGCCATGGCCAACGAAGTGTTGAACCGCGTTGCCAGCCAGTACGCCGCTACCCACTCGAACACCGTTGTTCGCAGCATTGGCTGGGGCCCCTGGGCCGGCGGAATGGTGGATGCGTCGCTCAAGGCACGCTTTGATGCTGCTGGCGTCGCCCTCATTGACCTTCACGATGGCGCTCGTCGCTTCGTGGATGAGCTGACTCCGGGTGGCGATGTTGAGCTGGTCATCGGCGGCGCACCGTCAGATGGTGCCCTGCTGGCTGACGACCGTCCGACCCGCGCGACCTTCAATGTTCGCGTGGACAAGGCCAGTCACTCTTGGCTCGTTGACCACACCATCGCAGACGTTCCTGTCTTGCCGGTTGTGATGACTCTGGAGTGGTTCGTCCGCGCCGCAAAGGCATTCCGACCCGAGCTGACGGTGTCTGCGGTTGAGGACGTGAAGGTACGCCGTGGCGTGACCTTGCCTCACTTCTACAACGGCGGCGACGTCTTCTCCTTGGACATCTCAGAGGCCGGACCGGGCCAGCTCGCCGTGTCGCTCACCAGCGCGGACCCGCGTGCTCCCGGTGGCCGTGCCAAGCACTACGATGCGACCGTTGCCGTGCAGGCAGGACCGCAGGACCGCCCACAGAATGCGGTTGCGCCAAGCCTAGATCTAGCAGAGTGGACCGGCACTATCTACGGTGATGTTCTCTTCCATGGACCGGACTTTCAAGTCATCACGGAGCTGGACGGAGTGGCGGACAACGCCATTCAGGGCACGCTAGACGGTGTTGTCGCGAAGAACTGGCCGAGTGGCTTTCAGACGGACGCTGCCGCACTCGACGGCGGTATTCAGCTCGCCGTCTTGTGGAACAAGCACGCTCAGGGCGGCGCCTTCCTGCCGACCGGTATCCGCCGCTATGTGCCGCATGACCCGGTTGTCTCGGGCCCGATTCGCTGCACGGTTCGTCCGACGGCTCAAGGCAACGACGCTTCGGTGTCGGACATTGAGTTTGTTGGGCTGAACGGTGAGCCGATTGCATCGCTTCAGGGCGTTCAGACGCACCGGCGACCCAACGGACTGTAGTCGAGAGTCCGTAACGAAGAACGGCCCGCTTCCCTCGAAAGGGAAGCGGGCCGTCTTGTCTGTGCCTGCGACGCGGTTGGCGCTCTACTCTGTGGGCCAGGTGGCGTACGGACCACCGGTTGAGCCCAGGTGTGAACGCGACCCGTCGGTGTTTTCGATGGCTGGGTTACCGGAATTGCGCATGGGGGAGCTTGAGAGCAAGCCCACGTCCCACTGAAGCGAGTCTTGCACGAAGATGTTCCGGTAGCCGGGGTCTAGGGTGCGGATGCTCTCGCCAAGCTCTTCGGTGAAGGTTCCTGCGTTGTTGGGAACACCGTTTCCGAACAGGTTGACGTACGACAGTGCCGCCGTGAAGCTGTTGGACGAGCTGGAGCCGGTGTCTGTCGCAATCACGCCCCCCTGCTGTACGCCTCCGCAGGTCGCGGTGTTGTTGGCGAAGATGGCGTTCACTGCGGTGAGGGACGAGGTGTTGGGGCCGTAGTGGCCGATGGCTCCGCCGCCGCAGTCTGTGGTGCTTGAGCCGGAGACGGTGTTGCCGATGATGTCCACATTGTTCAGGGCGACAGTGCCGGACTGAATCAGGATGGCCCCGCCCAGAGGGTTTGTCCCGGTCACGTAGTTGTCGGCCAGAACGCCATTGTTGATGGTGACGTTGGCGGCACCGGTGATGAAGAAGGCCCCGCCCCGTCCACGGTTGAGGGTGTTGTCGACGACGCGCAGGCGCTCGAAGGTGTGCGTGCCACCGGTCACGTAGATGGTGCCGTTGTTGGTCTGAGGCGAGTTGCCGACATTACCGGTGATGGTGACGTCTTCCAGCATCGTACTCCCGCCGCTGAGATACATGGCTAGGCCCTTTGTATTTGAGTACGGGTATGTGTTGTTGGCGTTGTAGCGGACAGTCTGGTTGTTCGTGAACGTCATGCCATGGCCAGAGCCGTTCCAGTTGTTCGCGCGGAAGACACCGGTCACCTCGCGGCCGTTGATGTAGCCCTGGGTGGTGGTCATGTCGGCGAACTCGACGTCTTCGAACACGGCTGCGCCGCCCGACACGGACACCGTCGCATTGATCTCGCGGCTGGATGCGGCGAAGCCAGCGAAGCGGAGGTCGCGCAGGGTTGGGCTGGTATTGCTGATGGAAAGTGCACAGCCCAGTCCGCCACAGCCGACAGGTGCCGTGGATGAGCCGTCTTCCGCGCGTGGGTCGAAGGTCATGTGGGCGAGCAGGGACGTGGCGTTCTCGCCACCGGTGAAGCGTGGGCCGGTGGTGCTCTGCATGATGACCGTGTCGCGGTCAACCCCCATCACGCGGAGGTTCTTGCCCCCGAAGTTCATTGTCTCCGTGTAGACACCCGACTCGATGCAGACCATGTCGCCAGCCACTGCGGCACGGACTGCGGCCATGGGTGTGGGGTACGGGTGGTCTTCGCCCGCCCAGAGCGCGTCTTCAATGTTTCCGTCACAGTCGTCGTCTTCGTTGTTGCACAGCTCTTCGGCGGTCGGATTCTTGGCCGGGTCGCTGTCGTCGCAGTCGAAGGGGCGCTCCGCAGTGTTGTCGGGTTGGTCGCAGGCGAGCTGGGAGGACTCGGGGTCTCCGAAGCCGTCTCCATCGAGGTCCGCGAACCACTCAATGCCTTCGCTCACGCTGTCGTCGATGCTGCCGTTGCAGTCGTCGTCGATGTCGTTGCAGACCTCGGTCGCACCGGGGTTGACCGTGTTGAGGGTGTCGTCGCAGTCGTTGCCTTCTTGGACGGCGGTCGGTGAGGGGGGCTCACACTGTTCGACGGCGCTGCTGGTCACGCCGTAGCCGTCGTCGTCCGCGTCTGTGTACCAGGTGGGGGGCTCCTCATCGATACGGTCGTCGCAGTCGTTGTCGAGACCGTCGCACACCTCGGCGGCGGCGCTGTTGATGGCGGCATTGCTGTCGTCACAGTCGCCAGGGACTTCTGTGTAGATTCCGCTCGGCGCCTCGCAAGCGTAGACCACTTCGTCATCTGCGCCCGTACCGTCGTTGTCCACGTCTGGGTAGTAGGCGATAGCGTCGATAGGGTCGTCGTCTACCAGGTCATTGCAGTCGTCGTCTTCGCCGTTGCACAGCTCGTCGGCGCCGGGGAACTGGGTGTCGTCACTGTCATCGCAGTCGGAGTTGTCGGCAACGTGGTCTTCTGGAGCGTCGCACGCTTGCACCCCAGTACCTGTGCCGAACTGGTCGTTGTCACTGTCGAGGTACCAGACGGGTGGATTGTTGTCGGGGATGCCGTCGCAGTCGTTGTCTACGCCGTCACAGACGTCTACGGCACCCGGAAAGCTGTTCGGGTCTTCGTCGTCACAGTCGTCTTCCGCAGCGACCCCATCGTGGTCTTGGTCGACGATGACGGTCAGTGTGGTCTGGGCGTACCCTTCGGCGCCGTAGCGGTCGCGAACGCTGATGCTGGCGACGTACGGGCCGGCCTCAAGGGTGGGCAAGATGACGCCCATGGTGCCGTCTGCGTTGAAGGTGGTGGGCAGGGACGCCGCGTTGGCAAGGGAGCCGCTCCACTCCACGGTCAGGTTGCCAGGACTGTCCGCGTCGTCGCTGACGGTGAGCTCCATGCGGTATTGCTCATCGGTTCGGATGATGACGTCGCCGTCTGGTAGGGGAGCCAAGATGGTGACCAGTGGCGCTTCGTTGGGTACAGCGGTCATGTCGACGGACGCCGATGCCGTGGCGCCATCTTCGTCTGCGACAGCGATGGTCAGGGTGTGTTCGCCTTCCGACAGTCCGTTGGGAAGGGTCAGCGAGACCTCCTCGCCCACGCGTGTCCACTCGCCATTGGCCAACGGGCCGTCCAGAGAGGAGGTCCAGGTGACGCTGAGGTCCGCAGCATCCGTCTCTGGGTCGGCAGCGATGGCGACCAGGGTCGTTGCTGTATTGGCAGGGAGCTCAATGTCCGGCGTAGGCCACTGGATGGAGACTTCGGGGTCTTGGTTGTTGTAGTTCACGGTCAGGCCGCGGTCACCACAGGCCATGCTGCCCAATAGGCAGGTCATTAGACCAAAACGCATCATTGTCTCTCCGCTGAAGGGCCCGGCAATGGCCGGCTGAGGAAGTACCACGTAGCGGGGCGACCGTATAGCGTTTGCCATGACCGTCTTGTGACTCGCCGGCCATAGTGAACGGCGACCCCGTGTTGAGAGCTTTTCATGCGTGCCATCGCTATCGTCGGACGAGGCTGTGTCCTTCCTGGCGCAACCACTCCTGAGGCCCTATTTGACGTTGTCTTAGGCAACCGGGACTGTACCTCGAACGTGCCCGGGGACCGCTGGCGGCTCGACCCGAGCGACGTGTCCTGCGCAGCATCAGACGACAGCACCGACAAGACCTGGTCAGTGCGTGGTGGCTACGTGACGGACTCGGTCGCTGTGCCCGGTCTCGAAGGGCTGGATCCGTTGGTTCACTGGGCGGCTTTCGCTGCCGAGCAGGCGCTGAGCGGCGTTGCGCATTCCGGCCGCGGTGATGTCATCCTTGGCAACCTCTCCTTCCCGTCGTCTGCGCACTCTGCCTTCGCAGAAGCACAGTGGCTGGGGGAGAACGCGGCGTCGGTTGGGCTGGCTGGGGTCGACCCACGCAACCGATTCTCTTCAGGAATGCCCGCGGTCCATGTGGCCGAGCATGTCGGGCTGCAAGGGGAGCGCTATTGCTTGGATGCGGCGTGTGCATCGTCATTGTATGCGATTGCCCATGCATGTGACCGCCTTCAAGATGGCCTATGTGACGTCGCCATTGCGGGTGCTGTCAACCGAGCAGATGACCTGTTCATCCACATTGGATTCTGCGCGCTGCAAGCCATGAGCAAGACGGGGCAGTCACGACCCTTCCATGCAGACGCGGACGGTCTGGTTCCGGGGGAGGGCGCTGCTGTCGTCGCACTCAAGCGCCTGGAAGACGCGATTCGTGACGGCGATACCATCTATGGCGTCATCCGCGGCGTTGGGCTGTCGAACGATGGCCGGGCGAAGAACCTGCTCGCTCCTGCGGTTGCTGGGCAGACCTTGGCCTTGGAGCGCGCGTACGAGGACGCGGGCTGGGACGCCGGAGACGTGGACTTGGTCGAGTGCCATGCCACCGGAACGCCAGTTGGAGATGCCACAGAGCTGCAGAGCACCGGTGCGCTGTTTGCTGGACGCTCGGATGTCCCGATTGGCTCGCTCAAGGGCAACCTTGGCCACCTAGTGACGGCTGCAGGTGCGGCGGGACTCATCAAGGTTCTCGAAGCCATGCGGACCGAGACCTTGCCGCCGACTCGTCAGCCTGATTCACGAAATCCAGCACTCGAGGGCTCGCCGTTCCGTCTGGTAGATCCCGGTGAAGCGTGGACCGGTCGACGCCGTGCTGGTGTCAGCGCGTTTGGGTTTGGAGGCAACAACGCTCACCTGTTGGTCGAGGCCTACGACCCGGCCTTGCCGACCGCACAGCCGGCCTCGCCGTCCGCGGACGGCATTGTGGTTGTGGGAATGTCCGTTCGGGTCGGTGATGGAACCAGCACACAAGACTTCATTGCGGACGTTGAGAGTGGGAATAACCGGGGCCCAGCGCGAACCGTCCAGCTCGGACTTGCTGGCCTGAAGACACCCCCACGCGACCTCGATGCGGCACTGCCACAGCAATGGTGGGCACTTCAGTCGGCACGAGAAGCGACCGCACACTTGACCTTGTCGACCGAGCGCACAGCGGTGTGGGTGGGCATGGGCTGTGACTCCGAGATTGCCCGCTACGGCGCTCGCTGGCGGACTGCCGAGTGGGCGGAGACGCTCGGCGGCGGTGCCGAGTGGGCTCGTGATGTTGCCGAGCAGTTCGCCCCTGGACTGACGTCATCCGCTGTTGTGGGCACCATGCCAAACATTCCGGCGAACCGGGTCAACGCCCAGCTCAATGTGATGGGGCCGAGCCACACCGTCTCTGCCGAGGAACGCAGCGGGCTTGTGGCCCTGGACTTGGCCATGCGTGCGCTCCAGCACAACACGGTGGACTGCGCGATTGTGGGAGCTGTTGACCTGTCCCATGAACCGGTTCACAAAGCCGCTATTGAGGCGGTTGTAGGCCACCGACTGCACGCCGATGCTGTGGTCACGCTGGTGCTTCAGCGACAAGCAGACGGGGACCCCAAGACCATCTTGGCGCATCTGACTTCGGGCTCTGGCGACGCGGCAGTGTCTGCGCACATTAATGACCTTGTTGGCGTCGCCCACGCCGCTTCCGGCCTGCTCAACGTTGCCGCCGGACTGGTTCGCAGCTGGGAAGCCGGCGCGGAGTTTTCTGTCACCACCACCGATATGGCCGGACGAGCCCACGCGATTTGCGTCTCTCCTGTCCATCGCCTGCCTGCGTCGTCGCACCCCGCTTCTGCGGCGCCGACCATCTCCCGACCTGCTCATGCTCCAGAGGTTCGAGTGCCGACCATCCAGACCGCCGACCCGTTCGCCCACCTGACTCGCATTGGCTCCCTCGACGTGGCGTCTGTGATGGCACCTCCGCCCACGATGACGTCTGCACCTGTGGGTTCGGCTGTCGTCGCCTCCGCTCCCGTGGTCGCAGTCCCCGCCGCACACGTCTCCGCAGCACTCACCCCCAGCCTTGTCGTGCCGCTGTCGGCACCGGTATTGGTTGCGCCAGAGAGCTCGCCACTAGCGTCGTTGTTGGCCACAATGAGCCACGCTCATGAGCAGTTTGTTGCCACTCAGACCGCGTCGCATCGTGCGTTCCTGCAGACCCAGGATGCGATGATGGCCGCGATGGTCGGTGTGCAACCGTCGGCCGGGCAGGTCTCGGCTGCACCGTCATCGCCCTCACAGTTCGTGGCGCCGATGCCCGTGTCTCGTCCGCCTGTCGCCATGCCTGTGCCCACGCCGGTCGCTCGACCCGTCGCCAAGGCGCCCGTGCGCGCGAAGCCAGCCGTCGCAGCCGTCGCACCGACCTCCACAACGACCGGCCCGAATGGCCACCACATCTACAGCACGACCATCAATCCTCCGGCAGGTCTGCCGACCTTCGACAAAGCCGCGCTGCACATCCATGCTGCTGGCAACATCTCGGAGATTTTTGGACCCGAGTTTGCCAAGCAAGACGCGCGCGACATTGTTGTTCGCATGCCCAAGCCGCCGCTCTTGCTGGCTGACCGCGTCACGGGGATTGATGCTGAGAAGGCGAGCATGGGCCTCGGCACACTGTGGACCGAGTCCGACGTCGCTGAAGATGCCTGGTTCCTAGACAACGGCCGTGTGCCTCCAGGTATTCTGATCGAGAGCGGTCAGGCCGACCTCATGCTCATCAGCTGGCTTGGCGTCGATCTGTTCATTCCAGAGGGGCGCTCCTACCGCTTGCTCGGTTGTGAGCTCGTCTTCCACGGAGACGCTCCGAAGGGCGGCGACACGCTGCGCTACGACATCCACATTGACGACCATGCAGCCCACGGCGACGTTCGCCTGTTCTTCTTCCACTACGACTGTGTGGTTGATGGCAAGCAGATCCTGACGGTTCGCAACGGACAAGCTGGCTTCTTCACCCCGGAAGAGCTGGCCAACAGCAAGGGCGTCATCTGGACGCCAGAAGACATGGAGCTCGTTCCCCGCAGCGAAGCCCGCCTGGACCCGCCAACGGCTGTGGCTCCCAGAGTGCTCGATGATGAGGCGATGGCTGCATTCTGTGAGGGCCGAGTCGACCTGGCCTTTGGAGACGACTTCGACCGCACGCGCACCCACACACGCACACCGCACATTCCCGGTGGGCGCATGCGCTTCTTGGACCGGGTCACCGACTTGGACCCGAGAGGCGGCATTGACGGTCGCGGATACCTTCGGGCTGAACAGGACGTCACCCCAGAGACCTGGTTCTTCGACGGTCACTTCCATAACGACCCGTGCATGCCCGGCACCTTGATGCTGGAAGCCTGCATGCAGGCCATGGCCGTGCTGTTGACGGGCATGGGCTTTACGACCAAGCGCGATGGCTGGCGCTTTCAGCCTGTGCCCGAGCAGAAGTACAAGCTTCGCTGCCGTGGACAGGTCCAGCCGACCGCGAAGAAGCTCGTGTATGAGGTGTTCGTAGACGAAGTGTGGGACGGCGACCGCCCCACATTGTTCGCCGATATCTTGTGTACGGTCGACGGACTCAAGGCGTTCCACTGCCCGCGTATGGGGTTGGAGCTTGTACCGGACTGGCCCATGGACGCGATTGCAGCATCACTGCTCGCCGCGCACACCACCACCGAGACCGCAGCGACCGCCAAGGGCCACACCTTCGACTACGACAGCCTGCTGGCCTGTGCCTGGGGACGCCCGAGCCGCGCGTTTGGACCGATGTACGACGTCTTCGACAGCCACCGGACCGTCGCTCGACTGCCTGGACCGCCGTACCACTTCATGCACCGGGTGACCGAGCTGAACGGCGAGATGGGCGGGTTTGAGACCGGCTCGTCCATTGTTGCGAAATACGATGTGCCGGCCGAGGCCTGGTACTTTGACCGCAACGGCAGTCCGACTATGCCTATGTGTGTGCTGATGGAAGCCGCTCTTCAGCCCTGTGGCTGGCTCGCATCCTACGTTGGAAGCGCACTGCAGACGGACGGTGACGTCATGTTCCGCAACCTCGACGGGACGGCAACCTGGCACCATGAGCTGACCCCAGGCTGTGGCGCGCTCACCGTAAAGACCACGGTCAAGTCGCTCTCTCAGATGGGCAGCATGATTATTGAGGCCTTCGACGTGCGCGGATTTGTGGGAGACACCTTGGTCTTCGACATGCAGACCGTGTTCGGCTTCTTCCCACCGGAAGCGTTCGACAATCAGGCCGGACTGGTCGCTGGCGAGAACCAGCAGACACTGTTCGACGCCCCGAGCAACGCTACCTACCTGCTCACCGACAGCGCCTTTGCGACGCCAGCCATTGCCGACGGCATGCTGATGATGCTCGACCGCGTGGACTACTGGGAGCCAACCGGCGGTGAGGCGGGCCTCGGACGCGTTCGTTCGCAGAAGGACATTGATGCCGGTGAGTGGTGCTTTAAGGCACACTTCTTTACCGACCCCGTTCAGCCTGGCTCGCTCGGAATCGAAGCGTTCTGCCAGCTCCTTCAAGCGGCCATGCAGCTGCGCGGGGACCATGAAGGCATTGAGAGCGCCCGCTTTGAGCCGGTCGCCCTTGGCGAAGCGATGACCTGGAAGTACCGCGGACAGGTGGTTCCAACGAACCGGGTCGTCACCGCTACCGTGGAGATTCAGTCCGTCGAACGCACCGAGACTGGCGTTCTTGCGATTGCAGAGGCCATGTTGTGGGTAGACGGGAAGGCCATCTACCACGGCACAAACGTGGGAATGCGCATTGTCAGCGGTGCGGCTGACGTTGTCGAACCCGATGGTTGGGTAGCCGACCACCGACCCACATGGACCGTACCTGCGGTCCCCGCCATGGTCATGGTCGACCGCATTGTCACCGCCTCGGGCACAAACGCACTCGAGCAGGTTCAGGTTCGTCGCTGGCTGCCCGTTCCGTCTCCAGTCACCCTGACGGTGAACGACGAGTTGAGCCTGTTGGGCAACGGAGAGCTCGTCGCTAGCGGCGTCTCAGCAACGCTCGGAGCGGCTCCGGCCCCTCTAGAGGCGCTCGATGCCGCGGTGGTCAGCAATCCCTACGACACTGGCAGCCTGTTCCATGGACCCGCTTTTCAGTTGGTCCGAGAGCTGCGGCGTGACGAACGCGGCGCCAGTGCGGTCTTAGACGCGAGTCGTCGTACCGTTCCTGGTAGTTTTCATCCGGCGCTGTTGGATGCCGCGACCCACCTGATTCCCCACGACACCATCCGCGAGTGGTTCCCCGACGCCCCCGAAGGCCATGTGGCCTACCCGTCGCGTATCGAGAACTTTGCCGTCTGGGGAGCCGTCCCTACGGGTGACGTTCGCGTTGAGGCGCGTCCGCGGACAGACGTTGGTCCTGTGCCCACTACAGACGTGCAGATTATCGACGGCGACCGCGTGTGGTGCGAATTTACGCTCGTAGAAGCCACCTTTGCCAAGGGGCCCATTGGCTCGGCAGACCCCGCTGAACGGCGTGCCTTCTTGCAGGACGGTCAGGCGGTTGGCGGTCTTCAGCTCTCTACGCGAGTCGGGCAGTCGAACACCCTCACATTGCCTGTCTTCCAGGGAAGCAACTGGCTTGCTGGCACCATTGAGCAGGCCTTCGGCGTCAGCGGTTCGGCGGCAGAGATGGCTACCCAGGTGTGCATCAAGGAAGCGGTGGCAGACGGCGAGGTCCATCCCCGCGACGTGGACTTGGTTGCTGTGGACGGGCTTCCTGCCGCTGTCCGGGCTGACCAGCCCATCACCGCGCATCCGATGGATATTCAGACCGAAGGTCTCGAAGTTCGTGTCACACCGAGTGGTCCGCCGCGTCAGTGGCTCGGCTCGGTACAAGACTTCTGGGACGACTGGTTTGGCCTGGGGCGTTGGCCGGTTGAAGACGTGTACTACGGACTCATTGAGACCTTTGTGGACCGGGTGATATTGACCGATCCGCAGGGCTTTGATGCGGTTCGAGGGAAGAGCGCGCTGTACGTGGCGAACCATCAGGTCGGTGTGGAGAGCCTGCTGTTCAGCATTCTTCTCGGCGGTCTCTCTAGGGTTCCTACAGTGACCCTCGCCAAGATGGAGCACAAGAATACCTGGCTTGGCAACTTGATTCGCCACTGCTTTAGCTACCCGGGTGTTCGTGACCCGAAGCTCATTACGTACTTTGATCGCGAAGACCGAGCGTCTCTGCCCGCCATTATTGGTGAGCTGGCTCGTGACATGGCCGGTCCCGGTCGAAGCGTGATGGTGCATGTTGAAGGCACCCGCGCGCTCGACTGCACGTCGCCTGTTCTCAAGATGAGCGGCGCGTTTATCGACATGGCGCTGGCTGTTGGAGCCCCGGTGATTCCGGTGCGTTTCGTGGGTGCACTGCCTCGCGAGACCCTAGACAAGCGGGTCGAGTTCCCAGTTGGCCTGGGTAAGCAAGACATCTACATCGGTACGCCCTTGCTGCCGGAGACGCTGTCGAAAATGCCATACGGCGACCGCAAGAAGCTGGTTCTGGCGGCCATGAACGACATGGGGCCCGCTCATGCAGACGAGCAGCCCTCTGCGCCGCGTCCAGACCTTGAACAGGACGTCGCGCGCTGGTTGAGCCATCACGACGTCACCCATGAACATGCCGTCATTCGGAATGTCCTGGAGCGCTTGAAAGAGCCATCCGCCGAGACCGCCCGCTACTTGGCTGGCGACACTCCCAGCGGACCGTGGTGGGACGAGCTTGTTGCGCGTCTAGAGGGCTGAGACCCTCGGCTAGCTCTCGTTCATCCAGACTCGAAGCACGGTTGCGTCGTTCTCCCAGGAGGTCTGTACCAAGTCGTCTAGGCCGTCTCCGTTAATGTCTACGACGACCAAGCCGTATCCAGGTATCAACGGCGACGTAAACGGCATGTCCACGAGCTCCCCAGCTGGGCTTGAGGCATGCAGCCGCCCGGGATTGGTGCCGTCGGCAATCAAGACGTCGAGTCGGCCGTCCCCGGTGAAGTCACCCATGGATGCGTTGAAGAAGTTCAGCTCTTCGCCAGGCTGTACGGCAGGGACGATGGCTGTGCCGTCGAATCGGTTGATGCCGTCGTGGGACACCATCACGTTCTCTTGGGCGACCGACCATCGGTCTGTTCCGAAGGCGACATCCTGCGCGAAGATGCCGTCAACGCTGGGACGTGGTTCCAGTCCGCTGGGTGTCACGGCCCAGGACTCGATCTGGCTGATGCCAAAGCCGCCGTCGACCATCACCACAAACAAGGTCTCGCCGTTGATGTCGAGCACGCCGACGTGTGGGTAGTACGTCCAGCTGACGGCATCGGAGAGTGGCCAGATGTCGCCGGAGGATGTGTGAATGGCGGATGTCTCGCTGAACTCGACCCACTCTACGCGGCCGTCTCCGTCCAAGTCTGCGACGGTTGTGACACGGTGGTTGTTGGATTCGGTCCAGGTCTGCCACGCGGCAAGGACTAGGGGAGAGAAGAGCACCCCGGAGAACGTGCGGACAAGACCTTCCTCGCGGATCTGGACGGAGAGCTGCACATCGACAAAGCCGTCGCCGTCTATGTCTACAAGCTCGAAGGTGTCGATGTACGCCCTGCCTGTTGGGTCGGAGGTCCCAGTGGCAGCGTCGACTACGCGGGACTGCACGGCCTGCGGCGACAGCAGCATGCTCGACTCGAAGTTCCCTCGGCCATCTCCGCGCAGCCAGCCCAGGCCTCCGTCGTCGGTCATGGCCACTAGGTCGAGCACGCCATCCGAGTCCATGTCGGCTGCCTGGGGCTGTCCCCAACCTTCTGGGTACGCGGTCTGGAACATGTCACCTAAGACGACCGCCGTGACAGGTTCACGCGGTGTTGGAGTGTCGTCTTGGACCAGCACCCCTTGCGAGGGACAGCCGGTGAGAGCGAGCAGTGGAAGTAGGTGACGCATGGCAACTCCTTGGTGCTTGAAGGATAGGCTGTGGCTCACACTCTGTCTCACCGGATATTCAGAAGATGATTGTTCGGTTCATCAGAACAAACGTGAGACCCCCAGGCCGATGCTGGGTTGCCAGTCGCTCCAGTTCGCTTGTTGTGCATCCGGTGGCAGCTGGTCTTGTAGCATCCGACTACGGCGCGTTCGGCTCACGCTGACCTGTGCAGAGGCGACCCAGCTCTGGTAGCGGGCCCTGCCTTCCAGGTCGAAAAAGTACTGTGGACTTCCAATTTCCGCGACTGTCGCTGGGGGAAGGGCCACGGTCTGAACGGTAGCGGTCTGGCTTCGTTTTACCGCTATTGGGAATCGGTAGCCAGAGCCGAGATGTAGGCTTGTGGACGCGGTGAACAGGCCAACAGCAGCGATTGGACCGAGGGTCGTTTGACCGCGGCTATCTGCATTGATCTGAAGACGTTCTTCCCGCGCACGGGTCATAGACACGTTGTCTGTTAGTGCGCCTCCCAGGCGCAGATTGGGAATGGGTGCCCATGCCGCTTCTAGGCCAAATTGCCGCCCCCACCATGGGCTCTGTCCTGGTAGACCGATGGTCTGTTGTAGGCCTTCGTGCTGGGCTCGGGTGATGCTGGGCCCCAGTGAGAGCCGTGCGCGGGCGAACACGATGGCGTCGAGTCTCGCCTCGATTCCTGCGGACTCGGGGCCGTTGGTTCGCAGTGTTCCTGTCACTCCGGCACTCAAGATCGGAGCTCCGTACAGCGTAGGATCCGCTCGTGGGACGTAGTTGGGCTGTGGTTTGGCCAGTGCAAGAGCGATGATGAATGCGAGCATTGGAGGTCCTCTTGTTGCCTTGCTTGTGCCCACGGCTTGGCATCCTTCGAAATGGCGCTGGGCGTTCACAGCAAGACACAAAACGCTCAAGGTCGCGTGAACTCCTCCGAGTCTGGGGCACTGACCCCGGAGTCTCTTGTGAGCCTAGCAAATCCGTACGCAGCTGCCGTTGAGCGGCGAATCGACGGCATGACACGGGACGAGATGTGTAACCACATGCGTCGCAAAATTGTGTTGATTGCCCGCCGAGTATTTCTGCGCCAAGGTGGCCACGAAAACGTCACGGTGGACGACCTGGCATCCTGTGGTGCGCTGGGTCTACTCGAAGCGTACGACCGCTATGATGCCTCCCGTGGCGTCGCATTTGGCGCGTATGCCGAGTACCGGATTCGCGGTGCCATGTTCGATGCGCTGCGCAGCGAAGATGCCTTCTCCCGGCGTCGTCGCAACCTCGCCAAGCGTGTTGCTGCGGCTGCCAAGATGGTCGAACACCGCAAGGGACGTGACGGTACACCGAGAGAAGTCGCGGAAGAGCTGGAGATTACGCTCGAGGAGTACTGGGACGTGGTCGACAAGGTGAAGCCGGTTCAGGTCAGCAGTCTAGACCAACCTGCCGGTGATGACGACGGGATTCCATTGATTGAACGCCTGATGACGGGTACCGGCGACTCGATGGATAACGACATCTACATGAAGGAAGTCAAGGCCCATCTCAAGGCGGCGATTCTTGGCCTTCCGGACCGTGAACGCGAGACGGTCCTGTTCTACTACGGCAAAGACATGACTCAGGCCGAGATTGCTGAAGTGTACGAGGTCACTGTGCCGCGCATCTCCCAGATTCTCTCGTCCGCTCGCGGAAGACTTCGGAAGAAACTGCTCAAAGTCGTTGATGGTGAGACTGTCGCTGGCGCGGTGGCTTAGGTGTCGAGCGACATTTACTCAGCCGTCGCAGGAGCGACCGCCACTTGGGCACAGATGGATGTTGCCGCCAACAACTTGGCCAACGTCAACACGACCGGCTTTCGCGCTGGTCGCACGTCATTCCAGCTCATTGGTGAGGGAAAGGGCGTGCTTGGTAAGTCCAGCACCCAGGCCACACAGGTGTTCGCATCTACCCGAGAAGGCGCGATTGAGAAGACCGAAAATCCGCTTCACTTCGCGCTGTCGGGTGAAGGCTATTTCTCACTGGAAGACGGAAGTCTGACGCGGGATGGGCGCTTCACACTGGACAACCAGGGGCGCATGGTCACCCAGAGTGGCCTCGCGGTCATGGGAGAGGGGGGGCCAATCGAGCTGTCCCCCGGGGAGTCCCTGACCGCGTCACCTGAAGGTATTCTGACCGGTTCGCAGTCTGGCGAGCTGGACAGGTTCAAGATTGTGAATGCGAATGTTGAACCCACCGGCGGCAATCAGCTGCGTGCAACGGGACCGACCCGTGCCGCCACGGCGGCTGTTCATCAGGGGCATCTGGAAGGTTCGAACGTCGACTCCATGGGAGTCATGGTCGAACTTATCGAGGCCGGACGACACTTTGAGGCATTTCAGAAGGCCATCCAGGCCAGTGATGATGCCACAGCACGTTTAAACCGAGTTGGAGGTAGCTGATGCGCGCTTTGTACGCCGCTGCGAGCGGTATGTCCGTTCAGCAGACCCAGTTGGAGACAGTGGCGAACAATATTGCCAATGTCGGAACCACCGCATTCAAGGCAAACGATGCTGCGTTTGAGGACCTGTTCTACCAGGAACTGACCAACGGCGGGAAAGCTGCGGGTGCTGCTGGTATGTCCGTGGGTGCGGGCGCGCGATTGTCGTCCCTAGAAAAAGACCATTCGCAGGGTTCTATTAGCCAGACGGGCAACGCCCTGCATGTGGCCATCCAGGGCCATGGCTACCTTGAGGTCACCACGCCAGATGGAGAGTCACTCTATACGAGAGATGGTCGCTTTACCCTAGATGCGGACGGCACGTTGATGGTGCCCTCTGGGCTTCCCGTCGCGGGGAACATCATGATTCCATCGGACGCTAACAGCCTAGAGATCACCAAGGACGGAACGGTTCGTGCTGTTCTACCCGGTGACATTCAACCGACCGTTCTCGGTCAGCTCGAAGTGGTGGACTTCACCAACCGCGGAGGACTTCGAGCCATGGGTGGAAACATGTATCAGCAGTCGGCTCAGTCCGGCGAGGCGAGCGTGGTCGAGATGACTCCGGGCAACGGCTTGCAGCAGGGCTTCCTAGAAGACAGCAACGTGGACATCGCCAGTGAGTTGGTCAAGATGATTCTGACTCAGCGGGCCTATGAGCTGAACTCGAAGGTGGTTCAAGCCGCCGATGAGACCCTGCAGGTCGCTGTGAATCTACGCCGATGATTCCCGTCAGCCCTCCCCCGGTGCAAGACGTGGCGACGATTGATATCGACGAGAGCTTGGCGTTGTGGGCCCAACAGGCCTGCGGCGCCGACCGCGTTGAAGTGCAGTGGACCGGCCTGCCAAGCTCGCAGCTTCCGAGCGACACCGAGCGCTTGGTGTGGCAAGGCGACCCGTGTCGCAGTCGCCCGCATGTGCGGGTGGCTGCGATTGTGGATGGTGTGCCGAGCGCCCGGTTTACGGTCCAGCCTTCACTGACGTTGTGGGCGACGGTTCCGGTCGCTGCGCGCGACATCGCGGCGGGTGAGGCGATTGTTGTTGTTGATGATGAAGTCGACTTGGCTAAAGTTGTGGGTCTGCCTGTACGACAGGGAATTGCACAGACGGCCATTGCCGCTGGACGTCCAGTCATGGATTCCATGGTGGGTGAGGCGTTTGATGCATCCAACGGCAGCTCGGTAGAGCTGGTCTACGTACGAGGAAACCTCATGATTGCGACCGATGGACGACTACTGGAGGACGCCAAGCTTGGTGACTCGGTACGCGTTGTCAACGAGGCATCCCGGGCGGTTGCTCTTGGCATTCTAGTGGCCTCTGACCGTGTGGAGATTGCCCGATGATTCCGCTATTGATTGCCTTATTGGTCGCCCCAGCAGAGGCAGGACCCGGTCGTCGTCGTCGTGGCGAAGAAGTCCCGGAACCGCCAGTTCGCCCTGAAGTGACGGCAATGGCCGCTGTGCACACACAGCCGGCAGCGGGCTCACTGTGGAATACGAGCACCGCACTGGAACTATATGGTGTGGACTCGAATACACGCCGCGTAGGGGACCTCGTCACCGTCCGAATTCGGGAGTACACATCAACGGCTCTGGACGCGGGAACAACGTCGAATCGTGGTTCGAGTGCCGACTACGGCGTGACCGGCGCGCTTGGTGTGGAACAAGGAATCCTGGCCAATAATCCTGGCATGGGTGGGGGACTGACCGTTGGCGGCAGCAGCAGCTCGTCGTTCACCGGCACCGGCGCAACGTCTCGCGGTGGGTCCGTCGATACCGAGATTACCTGCGAGATCATTGAGATTAACGAAGCCGGTGTGCTGCATTTGTGGGGGTTCAAGGAGATTCGAGTGAATCGCGAGACTCAGTACGTCTCTCTAGACGGACTGGCGCGTCCTCGCGATGTGCGACTCGACAACACCATCACGTCAGACCGTTTGGCGAGCGCACACATTGAAGTGACCGGCGGAGGCGTCGTTGCTGATAAGCAGGGGCCGGGCTTTATTGTTCGTCTTCTTGATGCCCTGTGGCCATTCTGATGCGGTGGTTCGTCCTCATGGCTGCCGTGTGTCTGGCGACCGTTGCGTCTGCATCCACTCGGGTCAAAGACATCGCCGTGTTCCACGGTATGCGCGGCAACAACATCAGCGGCGCGGGTCTGGTCATTGGTTTGAATCGAACCGGTGACTCGGCGCGCTCGCGTGCCTCCATCATCTCGTTGATGACGCGTCTTCAAGGGCAAGGCCTGTCCATCTCGGAAGACGATATTCTGTCTCGCAACATTGCCCTGGTCACCGTCACAGCCACCATCACCAGTGATGCGCGAACCGGCCAGACCTTGGACGTCACCCTAGCCAGCACCGCAGATGCGCGTTCGCTGCAGGGTGGATTGTTGTTGGCCACCCCGCTCGTTGCACCTGATGGCAAGGTCTATGCGGTTGCCTCGGGGCCGATTGTGCTCGGCGGCTTCTCTGCGGAAGCCGGTGGAAACAGCACAACTCAAAACACAACAACGACGGGCCGAGTGGTCGGCGGTGCCACGGTTGAACGGGAAGTCGCCACCCGGGTCGACTACAACACGCGAGAGAGCGTGGACTTGGTCCTTCATCAGTCTGACTTCACCACCGCGACACGACTCGCGGAAGCGGTGAACACCCAGATGGGTGCCGAGGTCGCTGTTCCGTCGAGTAGCAGCACGATTAGTTTGGCGATTCCTGAAGAATTCCAGGGTCGCTTTGCGATGTTTGCCGCCCAGATTGAAGCGGTTGAGCTGTCGGTCGACGCACCAGCACGCGTCATCGTCAACGAGCGTACCGGTACTGTCGTCATGGGAGCGAATGTTCGGGTCAGTGCGGTGGCTGTCGCCCACGGCGGCTTGACTATCGAGGTTCGGCGCGACCCGATCATCAGCCAGCCCGGTGCTTTGTCGGGTGGAAACACGGTCCTGACCTCACAGACCTCGGTCGGTGCCACCGTGGAAGATGGCGAGCTCATCGTGGTGGAAGGCGTCACCATTGGTGCCTTGGTCAGTGGTCTGAACGACATGGGCGTCAAGCCGCGTGACCTGATGGTCATTCTTGAGGCCATTCATGCCGCCGGCGCTTTGCACGCCGAAATCGTGGGAATCTAGCGTGCCGATAGCTGTCTCAACATCGGCAGTCTCCGGCAGTCATGCCACTGAGTCGGTCGACCCCATGGAGAGCCCGGAGTTCCAGCAGTTGTTCGTGCGAACCATGCTGGGTGAGGTGAGTAAGTCCATGCCTGAGGGGTCGCTGTTGGGCGGTGAACTCGAGATGTTCGGCGATATTCTTCTCGACGAGCTGGCAGCACAGCTGTCGTCATCGGGTGCAATGTTCGAAGGAACGGCGGACGGGATTGAGGTCAGTGCTGAGCGGTTCGCATTTCCGACGGCACTCTCAACAGCGAGCCAGTCAGCGGTATTGCCGGTTTCGGGGCGATTCAGCAGCCAGTTTGGGTCACGACGAGACCCGATTCATGGCCATGAACGTCATCATGCAGGAATGGATATTGCTTCACCCACGGGAACACGCATTCGGGCTGCACTTTCAGGTACGGTTGTGTCATCGGGTAGACGTGGGGGTTACGGCAACACCGTTGTTGTTGAACATTCTGACGGAACTCAGGCGCTGTATGCGCATTGTTCGCGCCTGGATGTTCAGGCTGGAGAAAGAATTCGCGCCGGGCAGACGATTGCTGCGGTGGGTTCGACCGGCCGATCAACGGGTCCACATCTGCACTTTGAGCTTCGGGTAGACGGCGAGGCGGTGGACCCTGAGTCTCGTCTTTCTTTCAGAAAGCCTTAAAGGACTTGGTTTCGGGTCCGATGCTGTGGGGGCGGGCATCAAACCCACCGAGGACAGCATGAAAATCACACGCACCAATGACATCCAACCTGTAGTCCAATCACGGTCGCAAGGCCGCGGACCCAAAGCAGGCGGCTCGCCTTCTGCGGATGGTGGACCGACTCGTGCCAGCCTGTCGAAGGACGCTGGATTCGTAAACAGCATTCGCAACGAAGCGGCCGCGAGCACAGATGTTCGCCCCGAGAAAGTTGCGGAAGCCAAGTCACTACTGGCCAGCGGTACGCTGGAAAGTAGCGTGGACATGAACGCTATGCTCGACAGCATGATGGCGGACCTGTGAACCAAGAACTACTCGGTCGGCTCGATGAGCTGAAGAACTTGACCCGTGACCAGCTCGAGTGCGCCCGTCGCCTCGACGGTGCCCGGTTGGCGGAACTGAACTTCCGCCGTCAAGAACTGATGTTTGACCTGCAGCTTCTCATTGACGAGAGCCTGCCGGTTCCCATCGAGCACCTTCAAACCGTGCGTGACGTCTGTGGTGAAATCAACAGACTCGAAGAACGTCTTGAGGTTGTGTCGCGTGCTGTCCTGGACGCCATTGGCGGCTCAGCAGACACGAGTACGTACGACCAAATGGGGCGGGTTGGGAAAGCAGGATGACCCTGCTCGCGTCACTGTTGTCGGGTCAATCTGGCATGAGGGCCGCAAACGCGCGGCTTGCTGGAGCGGCGCACAATGTGGCGAACGCAAGTACGCCTGGCTACCGACGGCGTCGCGCAGCTCTGGTGACAAGTCCAGCAATTCGACTCGGCGGTTCTGTGCGTGGAACCGGTGTGACGGACCGCGGATATGTTCGAGCAGGGAATGACATTGTCTCGTCCAGACGAGTGAAGCAAGCCGGTTTGTCCTCGGGTGCTTCGACCTCGTCTCGGGCGTTGTCTACGTTGGAAGCCTTCGCATCGAATGAAGGCGCCAGCAACATGAATACGCGTCTGGATGCGTTCTGGGACGCGGCTACTGCCGCCACCGGTGACCCCAGTGACGTTGCTCTGCGCCGACAGTTGTTGTCCGCGGGCAACGATTTTGGTCGTGCAATTTCAGGAGTGACCTCGCGCCTGCGTGAAGGCATGACTGCGGTCAAAGAGGAGCTGGCGGGCGTCGCTGTCGACGTGTCTCGCATGCTCTCCGAAGTCGCTGAGCTGGACGCTGTCATCATGGAACAGGGCGGCCGACTCTCTAGTGGAGATGCGTCCGATAGGCGAGACCAACTCGTGTACGAGATCTCGGAGATGATGGGTCTCGACTACAAAATTGCGGATGACCAGACTGCGGAGTTGTACTTGGGGGGCCATGTGGTCTCAGCGGGTGGCCGGGCGCGGTCGCTACAGTTCGAACAGGACCCCACGACGGGCAGCGTCTCTCTGTACTTGTCTTCTGGAGACGGTCGTGTGGACGTCACCGATACCCTGGGCGGGGCGGTTGGCGGCTACGTCAGTTCGTTGGAGCAGGGGAATGAGTGGATTTCGGACCTCGACACCGTCGCTACGAATTTTGCCGACACAATCAACGCCCAGCACGCTCTCGGGTTTGATTCGACCGGCACCGCTGGTGGGGACCTGTTCACCTATGATGCGACGGACCCGGCAGGCAGCCTGAGCCTGGCCTTTGACGACCCCAGTGGTCTAGCCCTTGCGAGTCAGTCGACCGCGCATGCCGGTGACGGCGGAAATCTTGACGCCCTCCGGGCTGTTGAGAGCCAGATTACCGTTGGCACCCGCACCACACGGCAAGCGCTGTCGGACTGGGGCAGTGCCATGGGAAGCTCGGTCGCAACGGCTAGCCTGCAGTCGGAACAACAAGGGTACATCCAACAAGACCTCGAAGAGCTGCACGAATCAATGGTCGGTGTCAGCCTAGATGAAGAAGCGGCTCGGATGATTGAAGCACAGACTGCGTATCAGGCAGGTGCGAAGGTCATTCAGGCCACAGACCGAATGTTCTCAGTACTGTTGGAGCTTGTGTAATGGCCATTCGTGTCACCCACGGCTGGCAAGTCCAGTCCAATATTCAGCGTCTGACCAGCTCACGTTCGAACATCGCACAGCTTCAAGAGCAGGCTTACAGCGGCAAAAAGCTCGAGCGCGCATCCGACGGTGCTCAGTACTGGAACATGGTGGAGACCCTGTCGAGCAACCAGCGAGACCAAGGGCAGTACACGGAAAACTCGAGTCGTGCGCAGAGTATTCTCAGCATTGCAGACAATACTCTGGGTTCGGTCTCCAACATCATCAAACGCGTGAAGGAGCTCGCCATTGGTGCCTCCAGTGAGACAGCCGTAGCCGAGTACCATTCTGCGGCGTTGACCGAGATTGATTCTCTTAAGGAACAGCTCGTAGGCTTTGCCAACCAAGACTACGCTGGCCGCTACATCTTCGCCGGAACGGCGTACGACACACCACCGTATGATGCCGCTGGCACCTATTCGGGGTCGACGGATGAGCCTTCGGTGCAGGTGTCCCGTCAGAGCCAAGTGCTCCAAGGGCTGGATGGAAGCAGCGTATTCAATGGTTCAGTAGACATTTTTGGCATGATGGACGACTTGTCGGCAGCCTTGGGTGCGGAAGACGCCGACGGTGTCTTTGACCTGATTGATGAAGTCGATGCGTCACTGGACCAGGTCCTCATGGCTCAACAGCGCGTGGGAACAAACCAGCGTCGCAGTGAAGACTTGGCCGAGGTTGCCCAACAGATCGATACTACGCTTCAAGGGCTAATCTCCGAGAAGGTCGATGCAGACCCCATCGCTATCTACACGCAGATCAATGCCATGCAGTCGACCTATGAGGCGACGCTTCAGATCAGTGCCGGCGCCTTCCAGCGGAGCCTCTTCCAGTTCCTCTAGGGCACAGCTCATCGTCTACGCCGTATCCTAGGAGGCGGTTTTTTTGTTTTTGGGCTCATAGGTTGGGGAGTTGAACGTCAGCGAGAGCTGGTGGGGTGAATATTTGGGGCATTCCAACAGCGTTTATTGGTTTCCTCGTCCAAATCGTTCCTGAAAGCACTTAACGGTCGTGGGTAGATGGACCGATAACTTTGGTAAGGCAGGCAACCTCAAACAACGCCTCCTTCCAAAGCAACCTGAGAGGGACATCATGGCGATTACCGTAAACACGAACATGTCAGCACTGAACGGACTCAACAACCTCGGTCGGACCGGAAAGGCCCTGTCGAAGACGATGAGCCGCCTGTCCTCGGGCATGCGCATCAACTCCGCAGGCGACGATGCTGCCGGCCTCGCAGTTGCCGAGAACTTGGACGCCGCCGAGCGCTCCCTCAAGGTTGCTCAACGCAACGCCAATGACGGCATCAGCCTGATTCAAACTGCAGAAGGTGCCACCGGAGAAGTCACCAATATCGTCAAGCGCATGCGCGAACTCGCCGTGCAGAGTTCATCGGACACCTTGGCGGATGACGAGCGCGCATACATCCAGGACGAGTACGTTCAGCTTGCCGGAGAAGTCGACCGAATTGCAGGTGTGACCGAGTTCAACGGTGTTCAGCTCGCTGACGGCACAAATGCCACCCTCGATGTCCAGGTTGGCATCAACAATACCGCGAATGACCGCATTGCCATCACCTTGGGTGACGTCTCCGGAGCCACCATCGGCGTCGACACAGGCACCCTGGACTTGTCCACCGCAGCAGGCGCTCGTACGGCGCTTACCGCCATGGACACCGCCATCGACACCTTGAATGGCTACCGTTCCGACTACGGTTCTGTCCAGAACCGGCTCGAGACTGCCTCGGCCAACCTGACGACGTACTCTGAGAATGTCACGGCATCCGAGTCCCGTATCCGTGACGCTGACTTCGCTTCGGAAGCCGCTGACTTGGCCAAGTTCCAGGTCCTGCAACAGGCCGGCACGGCCATCCTGGGTCAAGCCAACCAGGTCAATGCTGGAGCTACCCGACTCATCGGATAGTGGTCGAACACCCCCTGAAATCAACCCCTCGGGCCCTGCTGGGCTCGGGGGTTTGGTGCGTTTGGGGCCAGCTATTGTGGGCAACGCTGTATCGAAAGGGCTTCAGCTAGGCCTCTTGTGAACCGATTCATAGGTAGGGCACTGGGGCCCCACCGCGAGTGAGTGTTCTTCATGCCGGCGATTGATGGCATTGCATCTGGGATTGACACGACATCTATTGTTCGTGCCATTACTGACGCTGCGCGTGCACAGCAGACCCCGCTTTTGTCTCGGATAGGCGATTTTGAGCGCCGTCGTGAGGGGATTGCCGAGCTGTCAACTCGACTACAGACCTTGGCCGACAAGCTCGGTGAGCTGCGTGACCCCAACACCTTGGTCCCGCTTCAATCGACTCTCGCAGACGAGTCGCAGTTCACAGTGGAGACCTCAGAGGCCAACGTGGCGGGGCAGTTCTCAGTGCAGGTGCATGCGCTTGCCGCACGGAGCTCGGACGTCAGCGGTGGATTTGCGGACCCAGAAGCGTCCGGCGTGATTGGTGCGGGGACGTTCTCGGTCACTGTGGGCGGTGAGACCACGGACATTACCGTCGATGGAACAAACGATTCGCTCAACGGTCTGGCCGAGGCACTCAATGAGGTCGACGGCGTACAAGCCTACGTGGTCGACACGGGCGATGGAGCCGAGCCCTTCAAGCTAGTGGTCACCGCACAAGACAGTGGGGTGGACGGTGGTCTGACCTTTGCGAACACAACTGGGACTGCGGCACTGGACCTGACCCAGAATGTGGCGCCCTCCGACGCCCACATCACTATCAATGACTTGGATGTGTACAGCGCCGACAACACACTCGTTGACCCGATTCCTGGCGTGACCCTAAATCTTACGGCGGTTGGTGATGAGCCCACACTGCTCGGGCTTGAGCGTGATGAGACGGGGCTGAAAGAACGCCTCACCGAGTTTGTGGACACCTACAACGAAGTGGCTGGCTACTTGCGAGCCCAGAACGCCTTCGACTCTGAGGCGGGTATTCGTGGCCGACTGGTCGGAGAGTCCACGGCCAATCGTGTTGTCGGAGCTCTCGGAAGCCTGTTGTCGGCTGAATATGTGACAGACAGCGCGTTCTCAGCCTTGTCCCAGGTAGGGATTAAGACCGAAAATAACGGGGATATCTCGCTCGACGAGAGTGTTTTTGAGTCGGCTTTCACAGACCGATACCAAGATGTGGTCGATATTCTCACCTCAGACGGTGGGCCGTTTCAGACAATGCAGGACCGCATCGAGACGGTCTACGTAGACGAAGACACCGGCACTCTCATGAATCGCGATGAGACGCTCGAAGGCCTCATCGCCGACGCGAACGACCAGGTCGACCGCATTGGCGCACGTGTGACGAAGTCCGAAGAAAGGCTTCGAGCTAGGTTTACGGCCATGGAATTGGCCATCAATTCGTATAATAGCACCTCCGCATACCTTGCGGCGCTGCTCCCCAACACCGGTCTCCTCGGGAGTTCTTCATGATTGGTATTCACCGCTACAAGGCCAACGCAACGCAGTTGGCGTCTCCGGCACAGATCGTAATGATGTTGTTTGAAACTGCGCTACGGCGTCTAGATTCGGCAGAAGAGAAGCTGATCATGGAAGAAGGCGACGTCATCTGTGACCTGCATCGCATCCGCGAGATTGTGCTTGAGCTGCACGGCGCCTTGGACTTCGACGCAGCACCAGCGCTCTGTGAGACCCTGGCGCCGCTGTACCAGTGGATGATGAGCGAGCTCATTGCTCTTGGAAGCGACCGGGACGTGACTCACCTGCATGGTGTTCGCAACGTCATGATGTCGCTCGCAGAAGGGTGGCGAGGTGCTGTAGAAGGTGGACGTAGACTGGCGGTGGCGGGATGACACTCGCGCAAACCCTTCACGAAACTGCAAAAGCGGTCGCTGCCGGAGAGGTTCCGCCGGACACCTTCATGGCGCTTCTGGATGACGTACGCCAAGCGGCAGACTCAGCAACGGCGGGTGAGGTCATCACTCTGCACCGTGCCCTTGTAGACTGTGAGCCATTGCTCTTGAGTCATCGGCACTCCTTGCGCTCGGCCATCGCAGATACCGTCAAGGGTGGACGCGCAGTTCGAGGCTTCGCCGCGCTTCAGGCAAACACGCGTGGTCAGAGGGTGGATAAGAAGGCTTAAGGTTGCCTGTCCCACGCCGATACGGGGGCGGAGGTGCAGATGAACGACGGCACCGATGTCGGCTTCGACAGCGACTTGGACACCGATACGGACACGGACACGGACACCGATGTGGATTCGGACACCGATGTTGGAACCGACGTCGCCACTGACGATACTGGAATGGCTGTTGTGGGAGGGCCTTCCGCAACAACACTTGCGGACGAGGCTGGAGGGCTCCGCTGCGACAGTTCCGGCAGCTCTGCTTCGCTGCTCTGGCTGCTTCCGGTCATTCTTCTCCTACGTCGAGGACGCCCGCAATGGTGACACTCCTTGCCGCGTTGAGCTTTGCGCAACCTATGGAATCGCCGGAGCCTACCCAGTTTCGGTTGAGCCTTCGCGGTGTCGCGGAGCAGTGGTCCGACACGTCCATCTCGTCGACCTACGCTCAAGGCGCACCCATCGGTGCCATCGGGATTGCAGTGCCCCTCAGCGACCGCCTATGGATTGATGTCGAGGTCGGATACCGTCGATTGACGACCGAGACAGATGAGACCCTGGCGTTCAACTTGATTCCGGCGTCCGTTGTTGCGGAGTGGTCGTTTGGAAGCGGGCGTGCTCGTCCGTTTTTGGCGGCAGGTCCGACACTGACAGCCTTTCACGAACAACACAGTCCGAATGCCGATGGACTCAGCGCGACCTCCGGCGCACGCATTGCTGGAGAGCTACGGTTTGGCGGTCGAGTCAACACAGGCCTCATCACTCCACCACGGGCTCCGGCCCCGAGTGTTGTGCAGTCAGCGTCCGTCGAGCTGTACGTTGCGCGGCGTCAGGCACGGCCATTTGGCGGGAAAAATGGCTTTGATCTTGGAGCCTGGCGCGCTGCGCTGGGCATCTCTTTCGCTCTATGATGTGGGTATTGCTACTGGCGTGGGCCTCTGCCCAAGACCCGTCTGGGTCATTGTTCCTCTCGTTGTCGCCTGGTGCCGAGGTGCAGGTGCAGCCACGACTATCGGCCGACGTCATTGAGATTGCGATTCGCGGCAACCATGTACCGGTTCTACCCCAGCTCGAGGGCCGTACGGCGTCGGGAATGCTGGCCGTCAATGGACTGTCGGTGGGCGGTGGCACTTGGTTTGTGAGTGTCTACCCAGAGGACCCGAGCAATGGCCTCGAAGCGGTAGAGACTCCCGAAGGATTCCGCTTTGTGTGGACCGAGTCGGCGGCTGTCGTTGACGAGCCGGGAGTATCGGTGGAGTCGGTCGCCGAACTATTGGCCATCGAGACTCCGCCCGTTCCGGGTCTTCCACCTACGCGTGCGCTGCTTCCATTGGTAGGAGGTGCCGGCTTCGCCACGGATGTCTCAAGCTTTCGGCTACCTCTTGTTCCTTGGGTGGGAGAGGCCCTCACTGTCGAAGAGCAGGGATTGGTTGCTGGAGCCACTCTTGGACGCAATGCGATTGTGCGGTACACCCACGCGCTCGTGTTGGGTGATGGTCATGCGCTTGAGCAGACGAGCCGATATCGTCTGGCCGTCGCCTATGATGCGCTTGCGCTGCCCCGAGAATCGGACTTCTACCTTGAGGAGATGCAGGATGCCGGCGACGAGTCGCATGCTGTTGCCTTGCTGCGAGCGCGAGCGGCTGCCCGCTTGTCCGATTGGACGTCCATGCGAACGCACTGCGAGGCTGCTGCTTTAGCAGACCTTGAACATCCGGCAACGCTCCAGTGTTTTGGCGTCTTGGCGGTTCGAACCGGCTCGCCATCTCCAGCCGTCACCGGTCGACTCATTGCGAGTCGTGTTCCGGGAGTGGCGGGCCAGATGTTGGCTGCCCGCGCGTTGATGCGCGACCATCACTATGACGAAGCGTTGGCGTTGTTGCGAGCGCAGGTAGAGACCGTCGAACGTCCGAGCAACGAGCTTCTTGCTCTGTGGGGGGATGCTGAGCTGATTGCCGGTGACCTGGCCCAAGCGCGTGCCGCCTGGGAGACTGTTCGGTGGAACAGCCAGCCTGGGCGTATGGGACGGCTCCGTCTGCACCATCTTGACTTGCTCGATGGCGAGCCTCGCCAGTGGTTGGCGAAGTTGCCGACGCTTCACGTCGCGAGCGACCGAAGTGACGCCGTGGGGCGTGAAGCACTGCACTTGTTGTCCCAGATCGGTCATCGATTTGGTGACCCAGAAATGGAAGCAATGGCTCTTTCTAGTCTGATGTCACGCTATCCGGAGACGGGAGAGCAGGGGACGACACTGAGCGCGCTTGTGGCTTCGTGTGGCGGACGTCTCAAGACGCTGTTTGAGGCCGAGAGATACGTGGAGCACATCGCGTTGTACGAACGCTGCTGGCATCCCGTACTCAATGATGTGCTTAGAGACACTGAAACCGTACAGAGCGTCTCACTTGCGTACAGTGCTCTCGGACTGGAGCATTCTGCGTTGGCCGCTCAGCAAGAGGTGGCGCGAATGCGCAGTCGTGATGACCGGCCAGACGGGCCGTCGACCACGCGACTCGCGCATCTGTACAATCAGAACGGTCGACCTCTCGAAGCCCTTAGGACCGTGCAATATGTTCGGTCTCAGCGACCTGATTCGTCACTACGGCGCTCTCTCATGATGGAGGCTGCTCTGGCCCACCAGGCGCTGGACCAGATTGATGAAGCGGTGGCTGAGGTCGCCCGTGCCCGCGCAGATGACTGGGATGCTCGGTCGTTGTGGGCTGAGATGGTTAGCAAGCGGGACGGCTGCGAAGCGGCTCGAACCGAGTTTTCCTACCAGGCGCAGGCCGGCAGACCGCCATTGTCCATGGCCACCCGCTGCTTGTTGGAGCTGGGCGATGTTGCGCAAGCAGAGACCTACCTTCTCGACTCGGCTCATCCGGCGCACAATGCCCAGCGAGCTGCTGTTTCGGTAGCCGGTGCCCAGACGTTGCCGGACCGTGACGATGCGCCCGAGTGGTACCGCGCCCTCGCTCGAGAGGAAGAAGCCTTCGAGCAGCTTCGCCAACGAGTGAACGGCGGACGGTAATCGCTGAAGGATGACTCGCACGATGACACCAACCGCTCGACGGGAGGTTCGCCATGGTGTTGTTGTGTGCGTTGGCGTGGTCACAAGTGGTTGATGTGGACGTGGTCGAGCCGCTGTACGTAGGCGATGTCCGCGTTTCACCCTCACTTACAGCACTCCTAATGGCAGACTCCAATCCAGGGTGGCAGCCTGAGGCGGCGCAGGCAGCGGCTGTGAGGGGGCTCCATCCAGAGCTCGGCGTCTTCTTGGACGTGCCGGACACAGCGGTGACTGCCATGCTCTCTGGCATCTTCCTAGATGTCATCGGCGACCGCGCCTGGCCGCTGGAGCCGTGGGTGTTTGCGGATGCCTTCGCACAGGTCGACCTGTTTCGCCGAAGTCCAGTGGGGGTGCGCGCGGTCTACATCGGCCGGGTTCGCTCAGGCGGGGGTGCGCGCGACGTTCTCACCGACGCACCGTCCGGGGTCAATGGCATTGAGGTTGCTGTGCCGGTCCGGACGTCTGACAAGGTGGAGCTTGTTGTTGGCGGTCAACTGCGGTCGTCGAGCTACCAGTTCTGGGGTTCAGACGGTCGCGTGCAACCCTACAACTACTCGGACATGGTTGGAGCAACGGCCGAAGCCGTCGTCTCGGTGTCCGACAGCATCCAGCTTGGTGCTGGCCTCACGGTTCAGCACCATGGTTGGGGGGCGTCGTCGCTGGGCCTGAGTGGTTTTGACGCGTCTGACCCGGCGGCGGTTCTACTGTTTGATGCGCTGCGACCCGTCGGACAGGTGACCGCCGATATGTCGTGTGGGAGCTGGACGTTGAATACGGGTCTGGGCTGGGATGGTACCCAGATCAGTGCCGTCCAAGGGCAAGCTCCAAGGCTTGCGACGGAGGACAGGCTCATTGGTGAGGTCGTGCTGACCGGCGAGTCGGCTGCATCTTCCGTCAGCTTGTCGTTCGAGCGCTTCAACGACCGGCCGTTCGTCGCGCACTTGAGTGTGGTGTTCGCTGGAGAGGTTGCGGTAGAGACGGAAGTGGCGTCTTTCGTGCGCTTGGGGACCGTCAGCGGCGTGCGAACGGACGAGATGGTAGCAGACGACCCTTGGCGCACAACACGTCTGCACGGGAGCGTGTACGGCGCTGTAGACCTGTCCCCGAACCTGGTGTCAACGGTGCGATTTGACGGTTCCTGGCGTGACCTTGACCCGTTTGACCGGCTGCCTGTCTCGAGGGTTGCGGCGACCGTCGGACTGACCGGAAAGATCTAGCGACAGGCAGTCATCCGGTGTGCGCAGCATCTTCTTGCTAAACATCCGACGCGACTGTCCGAGAGGGAGACAGACCCGGAGTTCCCGTGGCCTTTCGCCTCGACCCCCTCATTGATCGGATGCATCGGGTTCTTGACCTTCGTCAAGAACAGCATGCACTGACTGCTTCAAACCTCGCGAATGCCGATACCCCCGACTACAAAGCCCGGGTCATTGACTTCTCGACAGCCCTCACCGACGCCATGGGCGAGGGGGGTGGTTTGGCCCTGAAGACCGCGGATGGCGTGCACCTGTCCGGCATTGGTGGGGCTGACAATCCAGAGGTCATCGAACTCGAAGCTCCACCGTGGGCGGAAGACGGCAACAGCGTCTTTGCAGAACGTGAGACGAGTCGACTCGTCGCCAATCAACTCGTCTACAACGGCGTGGCCAAGGGGCTCTCGAAGCACATGGCCTTGCTCAAGTATGCGGCCAGCGATGGTCGCCTCTAGGAGTCCCCATGGATGTGCTGAAGACCCTTGATATTGCCGGAAGCGGCCTGTCTGCCCAACGTCTGCGTATGCAGACCATCTCTACGAACATGGCGAACGCCCGCACCACGCGGACCGCGGAGGGCGGCCCGTACCGTCGCCGCGCTCCGGTGTTTGAGAGTCAGGCCGTGGACCCGTTTGGGTCTGCTCTCGACCAGGCCATGTCCAGCGTAGAGGTTGCCGAGGTCTGGCAGTCCGACTCGAATGGCATCTTGCGTCATGAAGAAGACCATCCAGATGCTGACGCTGAGGGAAACGTCCTGTACCCAGACATCAACATCATGCACGAGATGGTGGACTTGATGACCACGGGCCGTAGCTACGAGGCGAATGCCACAGTGGTTGAAGCCACGCGTGACATGGCCATGCGCGCTCTAGAGATTGGGCGATAAGTCATGGCTATTTCCTCTATCGGCAGCGTTCCTACCTTCTCGCCCATCACCGATGCGCTGCGCACCCCAGCTGCGGCACCCTCGGCGACGCCGTCCTCGGCACCGGTCTCTGGGGGTGGCTTTCTCGACGAACTCAAGGGCGCCCTCAACGGGGTGGAGACCGGACTCGCGGATGCCACGCAGGCCGTCTCGGACCTGTCGAGTGGTCAGAATGTGGACTTGCACGGAACCATGATCTCCATGGAGAAGGCGGACATCGCCCTTCGCATGACGGTCAGCGCACGTGACAAGTTCATCGCTGCTTACGAGCAAATCATGAACATGGCGGTCTGATGCGGTCTCGCATCCCAGGAGACCCTAGATGAACGAGTTTATCGCCCGCTTGACCGCTTGGTGGCAGAGCCGCGACCCGGCACAGCGCGTTCGCACCGTTGGGTCACTCGTCGGGGTCATTGCCGTCGCCGTCGCGCTGTCGGTCTGGGCTTCCAGCACCACGTGGCGTCCGGTGATGCATGGCGAATACAACGACCTGTTGATTGGTGCGAGTGCGCTGTCTCAAGCCGAGATTCAGCACAAGATCAGCCTCGATGGCCGCCTCATGGTGCCAGCATCCCAGCTCGGAAGCGCTCAAGCTGCCATCACTGCAGCTGACGTGACGCCCGGTCTTGGTGATGTCGCCGACCTCAAGTTGGGGCTGACGCCTCGTGCGCAAGAGTGGGCCTTGGTCCGTGCGCGGGAAGGGGACCTGGCTCGAATGATCAATGGGATTGACGGCGTTGCCGGCAGCCAAGTTCAGATTGTGGCTCGGCAAGACGCGTTCTTCCTCGATGAGCAGCGTCCGGCTCGGGCCAGTGTCTTTGTTCGCCTGACGCCTGGGGCCGACCTGGGACAGGGGCAAATACGGGCGATTCGCAGCCTGGTCTCTAGCTCGGTAGACGGGCTCGACCCCGAACAGGTCACCGTCGCAGATGACCGCGGAACCCTGTTGGCACGTGCCGAAGTGCCGGGTGCAGCCGGTGACCCAGCAGATCTGACGACCTATCGACGTGAACTCGAAGCTGAGCTAGAAGGCTCGGTTCTTACTGCCCTAATGCCAGTCCTTGGCAGTCCAAGCTTCTTCTCGGTCGCCGCCGGTGTTGACCTTGACATGACGTCGTCTGAGACGGTCAGCAAGCAGATGTCGATTCAGGAACAAGCAGTTCTGAGCGAACAAATTCAAGAGAGCGCGTCTGACCGGAGCGATGCTCGAGGCGTACCTGGAGTTGACGCGAATCTACCCGAAGGTGGCGTCAACCAAGCAGGGACTGAACAGACTTCCGAGCGCAGCGCATTGGTCACCAACTACGCCTATCCGACGGTAGACGAGATTCGGCGTCGGCCGGCGGGCGGGGTCAATCGAATCAGCGTGGCCGTTCAGGTCGACTCTGGGCGACTGGCTCAGATGGTCACCGCAGCCGGTGAGTCCATGACGATGGAAGAACTGCAGAGTCGCATTGAGCAAGCGGTTCGTGCCGCAGCGAACGTCAGCGATTCCCGCGATGATGTAGTCCAAGTCAGCTACTTACCGTTTGCCCAGGTCGAATGGGAAGAAACGGAGGCTGCGAGCATGTTGCCCTTCGTCCCCGAGACCATCCTGCCGTGGGCGGTGGCTGCGCTGGCCGTCATCTTAGGATTCCTGTTCGTTGTCCGGCCTGTGATGAGCGCAGCAATGGCTCCAGTGCCCAAGGTTCTGACCGAAGAGGAGAAGACCCAGGCCGCTGCTGAAGCGGAGGTAGAGGCCAAGACGGACCAGCGGAGTCGGGACCACCAGATGGCCGACCGCCTCGTTGACCTAGTTGAGAACTACCAGCCGATGGACACTACGATGCTCAATGAGCTGGTCGAAAACCAATCCACTGCAGCAGCGCAAGTCCTGCGGCAGTGGAACCGGAACGGGTAATAGAGCATGGGTGCAGCCAAAAAAATCGCTTCCTTAGGGGACTTGAGCGGTTCACAGCGTGCGGCCATCCTTGTGATGTACCTCAATCCAGAGGTCGTTCGCGGGATGCTGTCGCACATGGACGCACGCGAGCTGGAAGAGATTGGCTCCTCCATGGCCACCCTGGACGCACTCTCGCCTGACGTTATCGAACAGGCGGTTGGTGAATTTGTCCGTGAATTGCGTGACAATGGCATGATTCCACAGCCCGGTAAGGAGTTTGCCCTTGGCACTCTTCCGGGTCTCATTGACGAAGGCCGGCGCCAGCGTGTGCGGCAGCGCATTCGTAGAGACGTGTCCACCGCGTTCGTGGAGTTCGTGGCCACTCGTAATCCCGAGACTATCGCCACTGTCTTGCGCGAAGAACACCCGCAGACACGCGCAGTCGCGTTGCTGTTGATGGACACCGAAAACGCCGGACGTGTGCTGAAGGTGATGGACGAGCAAGAACGCTACGAGCTGACAACCCGCATGGCGCGCATCAAGACCGTTCCAGTGGAGCTCGCAGAAGACGTTGAAGAGGCCCTGTTGCTCTCCCTCAAGGACGGTACCCGACGTTGGGCGCCCTCTGGACTGGACATGGCCGCTCAGTCGGTTGGACGCCTCGGAAAACGTGCTCAGGACGCCTTGTTGGAGCAGATCGCCACCACCGACCGAAAGCTCTCCGGCACGCTGCGCAGACGCATGTTGCCGTTCGACTACCTTGCCGAGCTCGACGACCGCGCGCTTCAGACGATGCTGCGCCACGTGGGCCGCGAATCACTTCTTGTGGCCTTGGCGGGCAGCGACAAGGCCATCTCCGAACGCTTCCTCGGCAACATGTCGTCGCGTGCAGCCGCCGACATGCGTGACGAGATTGAGCTGTTGAGTCCTTCCAATTCAGAGATTCGTGTCGCGAAGGAAGAAATGATTCAACAGGCGATGACTCTGGCCGATGATGGGGTCATCAACCTCGGATTCGACGAGGAAGAGGAGTAGCCAATGGCAGTTTATCGCGCGCGTGACAATGATGAGCGTGACGTCTTCCGGCCGATGCACTCCATCTGCCCAACCGTCATCCAACAAGCTCAGAGCGCTCAAGAAGAGCAGACACGCACCCGCGTTGAACAAGAAGTTCAGTCCCGCCTTACCGAGCACACTGCTGTGGTCGAGGCGGCCCTTCGAGCAGAGCTACAGCCGCGCATTGAAGAGCTGGAACTTGCCTTTCCACAGACAGAGTCGCTTCTGGATGCGGTCGCTCACACCCGCCGTGAGGTGATGGTGCAGGCCCGCCAGGACATTGCGGAGCTTGTGGAGGCCCTGACGCGTCGCATTGTTGGCGAGGCGGTCGCCGTGGACAAGCGAGCCCTCATGACGGTCGTCGACCACGCGATTGAGACGGTATCTCGTGATCAGATTCTCTTTCTACGGGTTCCTGAAGACGCCGCTGACGCCATCCGCGCGTGTGTGCACCCAGATGTCGCAGCGCGAGTTGTTGGGGAGCCATCCCTGGCCAATGCCTGCGAAGTGGTCACCGCCGAAGCGCGTGTTGAGACCTCATTGTCGGATGTTCTCGACCAGCTCACGCAGCTGGTCCATGACTGGGCGGCGAACCCATCGTGAGCGCCCTGGACGCGTTGAAGAAGCGCATCGAGACCGCGCAGTTCGCTCGGGTTCATGGGCGTCTGAAGGCTGTGAACGGACCCTTGCTTCGTGCTGCGCTACCGGGTGCACGCATGGGGACGCGTGCTCGCGTTGGTGGCGTCCGCTGCGAAGTGGTGGGTATCTCCGGTTCGGATTGTGACCTTCTGCCACTCGATGCGATTGATGGGCTGACCGTTGGGGCACCCGTCACGCTCGAGTATGGTCGGCTTCGAATTCCAGTGGGGCCAGGTCTGATTGGTCGAATCGTCGACCCGATGGGGGAGCCCATTGATGGCGGGCCACCAATTACCGGTGTGCGTGTTCCGGTTCACGCCAACGCACCGGACCCCCTGACACGGCCGGCCATCGATACCCCCTTATGGACCAACATTCGAGTTCTCGACGGGCTTCTGACTCTAGGACGCGGACAGCGCATGGCCATCTTGGCGGGGTCTGGTGTCGGCAAGAGTACGCTGCTCGGAATGCTTGCGTCTCAGGTCGCCTGTGACGTCAACGTCATCTGCCTTGTGGGCGAACGAGGCCGCGAAGTCCGCGAGTTTATCGATGATGTGCTGGGGCCAGAGGGTCTCGCACGGTCGGTGGTTGTGGTGGCGACAAGTGACACGTCGCCCGGACTACAGGTCAAAGCTCCACTGGTTGCCACGGCCATCGCAGAGGCGTTTCGGTCGCTCGGTCAGCACGTACTGCTGATGATGGACTCATTGACCCGTTTGGCACTGGCTCAACGTCAGATCGGACTGGCGGCGGGTGAGCCCCCGGCAACGCGTGGATTCCCGCCTAGCGTGTTCGGCATGTTGCCCACGCTCCTGGAGAGAGCTGGAACCTCTGCGAGCGGCGGTAGCATCACGGGTATCTACACAGTGCTTGTTGAGGGCGACGATATTCATGACCCCATCGGCGATGCGGTGCGCGGTATCGCTGACGGGCACATCGTCTTGTCACGAGACCTCGCAAATGCCGGTCATTACCCAGCGATTGATGCGCTCGGGTCGGTGTCTCGGGTGATGAATCGAGTGGTGGACAGAGACCATCTCGAGGCATCGCGGCGGCTTCGGGGCCTGATGGCTACGTGGGCAGAGAACGAAGAACTGGTTCGCTTGGGCGCCTACACCAAAGGCGCGTCGGCCGAGATTGACCGAGCCATTCAACGACAACCTGCGGTGCGGGCTTTTCTTCGGCAGACCTCCGAAGAGTCAACGAGTCCCGACGTCACGCGCAAAGCACTGGCTTTACTCGGTAGCTAGCGGTCGCTGTCAATCGAGCAGTGAGGGCAGGCGGCGCAGCATTGAGCGAGCGGGTAGACGACCAGATGTCTGATAGTCGTCGATGTCCGCTGGCATCAAGGTGTCTGTGACGTCGTCGGGGGTCCGCGCCCAGAGCTCCTCGGTGTTGTCGGGTCGAAGCGTTTCCGTGACCTCAACCTGGACCGAGACGGGCTCTGGAGATTGGCATTGTCGAATTGGAGGCTCACCCTGAGTAATTACGAAGCGGGGAATAAGGGTGACGATGTCTTCATCCGATTTGACCATGGGGCCTCCACAACGAGAAGGGGGAGCGACGTCTTGTCGCTCCCCCTTCTAGTCGGCTCAGATGCCTGTTTTCTTCAGTGAATCTGAGGTTGAAGCCGCTTGCGTAGGCGGGTGATTCCCTGCTTGCAGAGTTGGCAGGCGCGTGATTCGGTGACACCCAATTCCTTACCAACGTCTTTGAGCTTCATGTCGCGGTAATAGTGAAGGTCGATTGCCTGTCTTTCGCGGTCAGGCAGGTTCTCACGGGCGGTCTGAACCATGTCGCGAAGTTCCTGCTTGGACAGGTCCGCTAGTGTGTCGGAGTCGCTGGGGATGATGGAGGCGAGCGTCATTTCGCTGCCTGCCATGGTGGGCGTATCTAATGGAAGTACGCTTCGAATCAAGGAGTCGGTCACCAGGGAGTCGTAGGCGCTAGGCTTGACTTCGAGCTTGTTGATAAGCTCCATACGGTCTGGGGTGCGGCCCAGCTTATCGATGAGTTCGCGATGTGTACGGCTCAGCAAGTCATGCTTTCGACGGACCGAAGTTGGGGTCCAATCGGCTGCGCGAATGGCATCCATGATTGAGCCACGAATGCGGTGTTTCGCGAATGCGACGAAGGGAACGGCGCGACGTGGGTCGTACCGGTCGATGGCCTCAAAGAGACCCATGACAGCGGCGCTTACGAGGTCGTCTGCTTCCACCAACTGGGGGAGACGAGAGTACATTCGATAGGCGATTCGTCGGGCGAGTTCGTAGTGCTCTAACAGCAACTCGTCTCGACTTTCCGTCGATATCTGAACTTGATGCATGGTTTACCTTAGGCGCCGCGTGGGGAAGTACATGTAGCTGGGAAGAGCTTCATGCCAACTCGGCACAGTGACCCTATCGGTCACACACAAACAACTGAAGGCCTATTGGACGGAAAGCTGTGGATAAGTGGACCGCTAGAAGGGCACTTATCCACAGGCGCGTGAAAGTGATGCTTTAAGCACGATCGGAAACGCGAGAGATCGCGATCCCCGATTGGGCTCTTGAAAGCGCATCGCCTGAAGTAGCGATCGAGTTCGGTGCATTCCTTCTTCGATAGTCCTCTGAGAATGGACAACAGCAGTCCCGATTGGTTTCAGAAACGTTGTGTCGTGTAGCTCCAATCTCCTTCAGCTTCTCTACCGATACGTACGAATAACGTCTGATTTGGAAGTATCTGAGTCATCACTCTTGGATCGTCGGAGATCACATCGATGACGTCAGCCAGCCCGGAAGCTGTGCCTACAGAGAATCGGAAACGAGCCGAGCCATCGTGTGTCCACTCGAAGACTTGCTCTGCGCGGTTCAAGATCGAAGTGGGTGCGATGAGCGAGATGCCTGTGGACGGAGACGTCGAGAACTGTCGGTCCACGCGGCCATCTACCCCATGAAGGCTCACCCAGACGGGAGTGCCATCCACAGGCAACCCGGTGGCGTGCCACTCACCTTGGCTATTGGTCGTTTCTGCGTAGTCAGCATCTCCGGGCGCTTGACCGATTGTCACGCGGGTGCTGTCTGACGAGGTCCAGGCAAGCTCCACGTGTCCACCAATGATGGCGTCGCCAGCTGGGGCTGTGAAGTCGATACTGGGCCCGACGGGGGTTTGGGGTGTGCGGAAGTCGGCGACGATGGCACGGACATCCTGGAGGGTCTCAACGTTGTTCGCTGGCTCTTCGGCGTCGTCGTCCGCTCCGAGCGGGGCCCCTTCGTACGTTGCGCTTGCGTCACTCCAGCGGTTGATGCGCTGACAGCCGCCCGAGCAGTTGTAGGCCATGACGGTTCGGAACGCGGCATCTGGGTCGCGGTGACCGTAGGAGAAGTCAAAGGCAGCCTGTTCGCCGAAGGAGGCGTGGTGTGCCGAGCCCATGTTGTGGCCAATCTCGTGCCCAAAGCTGTAGTAGCCCGTGGCGCAGGTACGACTGACCAAGGCAAAAGCGGACGACTCGAATGCGGGTCCGGGGTCGGTCATGACGTAGGCGATGCCACATGCGGTTGAGTCTTCGACAATCAGGACGACCTCATCTGCCCCAGTCGCGTCGCGTTCGGCATGCACTTCATCCGCGAAGCCGTCGTTGTCGGAGCGTAGGTCATCGAGGGTGTTGCCCCAGTCGCCGGCAGTCTCGACGCCGGAGACCTCTCGGGTCCCCGCCAGTCGAAGAGTGATGGGAATGCCGCTGTCGCGGTAGCCGGTATTGCTCTCGACCATTGCCAGAGCAATGGTCGCTTCCATTGCGTCCTTGGAGCCTGCCGCAATACGCGACTGGGTTGTGTACCCCACAAAGACGTCTATCGTTGACCGGCGCTGCCCGGTGAAGGGGTTGGGGAGGTCTGGAAGGCCCCCACCCGAGCGGGGGATGGGCTCTTCATCGACAGGCATGGCCCCTTCGTCAATTTCGACAATGTGGATTTCGCTGCTGTATTGTTCCACGCGCATCAAGGTGCCGTGGCGCCGAAGGGTTCCGACCCAGGCGTCTTCCTGATTGACCAGGGTGACCTCGCCCTCGGGGTCGTCGCTTGGGGTACCGCTCCAGATGGTGGAGCCGTTCTCGTGCCGGATGTGCTGGAAGGTGACATCGCTGACGTCGCCAAACAGGGACATGGTCATCCGCTGGGTGTCCGGAGTGAGCTGAAGGGCTTCCATGTCGACGGGAGCGCTTCGCTCTACCCAGGGGTGGTCTCCAGGGGCAGTATCGCCGGTAATGAGTGCCGGGCCGGCGCAGCCGCTGGCCAAGAGTGAGACGATACCGATGCTGAGTGGATGGCGGAACATGCCGAGACCTCCGTTGTAGGGGTCTCGGTGCATTCACTCGGGATGTTTAGGACCCGCGGTACGTAGAAAATCCGAAGGGGCTGATGAGCAGTGGAACATGGTAGTGCTCATCCGCTTTACGAATGATGAAACGAACAACGACCTCTGGATAAAAGCCGTCGATTCCTTGTGAATCGAAGTAGGCGCCGGTGTCGAAGCGAATGCGGTAGGTGCCTTCGGGCAGGGCGGTTCCTTCCGGAATGAATCCAGCGATGCGGCCGTCGTGGTTGGTGACGCCGGTACCGAGCTCAATCTGCTCGTCTCCGTCTTCCCGCCACAAGGTGATGGGAAGACCCTGTGCCGGGCAGCCGCGCGCTGTGTCGAGAACGTGGGTACTGATGCTCACGACAAGGCCTTGGTTAGACGGATGTGGGTAATCTTGTGCTGTTCAGCAGCGGCGATGACCAACTCCTCTGTTCTCGGATTGGCGATGCGCTGCTTGAGCAGGTCGAGCATTTCGTCAGCGCTGCGCCCGGTTGCGCAGACGATGTAGGTGAACCCGAACGCCTTGGCGTACGACTCGTTGAGCGACGCGAGCTGGTCGAGGGTTGTGTCCGACGCGTTTGAGGTTCCGGCCTGCTCTCCGGCCGACAGAACGGCGGCCGCATCGGACTGTGCTTGGGCACGACGTCCCCCGATGCGTGGATGGTGCGAGAAGGCCTCTAGCCAGTCGGGCTCGCCCATCGATGACCATGCGGTGTCCGCGGCGCTACGGAGTGCTCCAGAGCCGTCCCACGGTGCCGAGTCCATCATCGCTTGCACCCACCGACGGCTTCCGCAGCAATCGGTCAGGGTCTGACGCAATGTGCTGGGCAGCATGCGGTTGAGCCATTGGACGTTGATAGCTTCGAGAGCATCCGTGTCTGGGTCTCCCCACATGCGCAGGCGAGAGATTCCGCCATCTGGGTAGATGGAGACGCGGAGCAGGTCGAAGGGGCCGGCGTCCTTCGGGAAGGTCTCGCCAACGAGATGCTGGGTGTGAGGCTGCGTGCGAAACATGGGCAACAGCTCAGTCCACGGAACATCATCGGGGTTGGTTGGGGGTGGGCCAGGCCAGAGTGCCGCTTCGATACGGACGGCTCGTGGGCAGTTGCCCTTGAAGTGATTGGTGTCGATCTCAGCACGGCGAATGCGTCCGGGGACGGCGAGCCGAATCAGACACCAGTCGTTGCCGTCATCTCGCCGGCGTCGGACTTCCCATCCGTCCTTCATCCAAACCGACCGGTTGGGCATCAAGACGTTGTGACGGACGCCGTAGAACTCGTCGCTGACCGCTACAACGCGTGCACCGCGAACGGCACTGGCGAGGTCGGGTTCGGGACCCAGCTCGCTCCATGGGGCGCATGGGGTTCCGAACGCACGCAGGCGTGCCACACCACCGTCTGGGTAGATGTTCAGGCGCAGGTGTGTGACCAAGTGTTGAGCCGTAGCCGTGACCACGTTCTTGGTGTCTCCCTCTAGGTCCACGCGCGGGGTGAGCGCGACCCATTCGATATCGTCAGCCAGCACTTCTGCAGGGGACGGGTAGCCTGGGATGTAGGCGCCCTCTACGCTTGCGCCCGGCGGGAAGTTGCCGGTGAAGTGTGCGGTGTCGATGACGAAGGTCTGCACCATTCCTGGCATCGCGAGTCGGAGTACGGCCCAGTCGTAGCCCATCTCCCGACGACGACGGGTCTCCCAGCCATCCATGCGCTTGCCGCGGTCGTAGTAGTCGTCATTGTCGAAGACGGCTTCGTCCGCGAGGATGAGGTTCTCTTTTGCCGCGAAGAACTCGTCGTTCGCAGCAATGACCATGCCGCCGAGGTCTGCGCGGGCCAGATCGATACCTTGTGGAGTGCTTGTCATGGCGTCCTCTTCAACAGCTCGCCGGAGGGAGGTCCGGGAAAGTGGCCGTTGTCGTAGATAAGTGAGCCCCGCAGCCAGGTCCGAAGGACGCGTCCGCGCAGGGTGGAGCCGGCGTATGGGGTGAGGGGGTGACGGTGCAACAAGGTGGTGGGGTCGATGGTTTCCATGACATCGAGGTCCCACTCTGCAAAGTCGGCGTCTGCCCCCACTGAAATCCGGCCCTTTTGTGACAAGCCGACCAGCTCTGCCGGGCCCAGGGCCATCCAGCGGATGATGTCGTCGAACGAGCCGCCGCGCCGGGAATAGTGGGTCCACATGGAGCGTCCGCCGAGCTGAACCGAGGCGATACCGCCCCAGGCGCAGGGGAAAGCGCCAGAATCAAGCCGCTTGAGGTCTGCGGGAGCGGGCGAGTGGTCGGTCACCACCATGTTCAAGGTGCCATCTGCCAGGGCCGCCCACAGCTTGTCTTGGTTGCTGCGTTCGCGGATAGGTGGCGCGCACTTGAACTGGGTTGCGCCTGGCGGCACATCTTCGTGGGCGAGACAGAGGTAGTGCGGGCAGGTCTCTGCGGTGAGCGGTAGCCCTTCGCGTTTGGCTTGCTGAAGCAGCGGTAGGGCACTGGCTGACGACAGATGCACCACGTGCGTCTTTGTACCGTGTTTGCGCACACCCTCTAAGAGCAGGGCGATGGCGCGGTCTTCGGCTTCGCGTGGACGTGTTGCGAGCCAGCTTGTGTGGTCGGTCTTGGCGAAGTCGTGAACATGGTGTTCGGCGTCGTGCAGGGGGCCAGGATGTTCGGCATGGACGATGAGCAGTGCGCCGAGCTCTGCACAGATCTGCAGAGCGCGATCGAGGGCTTCTTCGTCGACATGCTTGAACTCGTCGACCCCGCTCTCACACAGGAACGCCTTGAACCCGAGCACGCCGGCCTGATGTAGACCCGGAAGGTGCTCGGCGTTGTTTTGCACCGCGCCACCCCAGAAGCCGACGTCGACGCGGATCTGCGGGCGAGCAGATGCCTTCTTTGCGTTGAATCCCTCGACCGATGTGGTGGGGGGAATGCTGTTTAGCGGCATGTCCACGATGGTGGTCACGCCTCCAGCTGCGGCCGCCTGGGTGGCTGTGTCGAAGCCTTCCCAGTGCGTGCGCCCCGGTTCGTTGACGTGCACGTGGGTGTCCACGAGCCCGGGAGCGAGCGTTCCGGCGACGTCAAAGACGCGGTCCATGCCCTCCGTCGACACGTCAAAAGGGTGAATAGCGACGATGCGCCCGCTTTCCACAGCAATAGCTGCGGGTGCGGTGCCCGTTGGGAGAACTGCGTGTTGTGCGCGATACAAGTCCATGGCGCGGCACTGTGCACGACGCGGTGTTGCGGGACAAGCCCAAGAGCACTCGTAGTGGACTAAAGTGCCCATCTTGCATCAGGGATGACCATGGACCCGATTACATTTAATCTCGACGGCGAACAAGTCGTCATCACCGACCACAGCCCAACCACCACCGCTCTGCAGTGGTTGCGTGGCGCGCAGCGGAAGACCGGCACCAAAGAAGGCTGCGCTGAGGGTGACTGTGGCGCGTGCACGATTGCCATCTTGGACCACGACGCCCACGGTGGACCGTCGTGGCGCTCCATCAATTCGTGCCTTGTTCTCGTTCCCATGCTGCATGGACGGACGGTTGTTACCGTTGAAGGGCTCAAGACGGACGGCGAACTGCATCCGGTCCAAGACGCCATGGTGCGCCACATGGGCTCACAGTGCGGCTACTGCACGCCCGGCGTTGTGATGACAATGTTCGAGGGGTGCTACCGCAAGGACTTGGATGCTGACTGGAAAGTCGACGACCAGATGTGCGGAACTCTCTGTCGCTGTACGGGCTACCGTCCGATTCGCGACGCCGCGCTCGAGACGAAAGGGCTGCGTCCGGATGACCGCTTCGCAGCACTTGAGTTCAGCTCGCCCGTCCCACGTGATCTGACGTACGTCGCCGCGGGGCAACGCTACTTCCAGCCGTCATCTACGGCGGCGCTATTTGACGTGTTGGCCACCAATGAGGATGCGCGCATTGTCTGCGGCATGACCGACCTTGGGTTGGACGTGACCAAGAAGCACGTCGCCTTTCCGTGCTTGGTGAGCCTGGAGGCGATTCCAGAGCTGCGTCAGATGACGCACACCGACGGTGTGTGGCGGATCGGTGCGACGGTGCCGCTGTCCGAGGTCGAAGACCGTGTTCAGGACGGGCTGATTCCGTTGGCGCGCATGCTGCGCTACTTCGGTGCTCGCCAGATCAAGAACCGCGCAACGGTCGGTGGAAACTTGTGCACAGCGTCTCCGATTGGAGACCTGGCACCCGCTCTGCTCGCGCTCGGAGCCACGGTTGTGGTTCTGGGGGCAGAGGGCGAACGACGCGTCCCCTTGAGCGAGTTCTTCTTGGAGTACCGCAAGACCGCGCTGCAACCAGGAGAGATTCTGGCTGCGGTCGAGGTACCGGATGTGCCGGCGGGCGCGCGTTGTGCGACCTACAAGGTCAGTAAGCGCCGGGAGCTCGACATCAGCGCTGTCAGCGCTGGCTTGTATGTGATGGTCGACGACGGAACGGTGACCGAGGCGCGACTTGCGTTCGGCGGCATGGCAGCGACCCCAGCACGTGCGACTTCTGCGGAACAGGCAATGGTGGGGCAGCCCTGGACGCACGACACCGTTGAGGCGGCCGTTGCGTGTCTCGCGACCGAGTTCACGCCGTTCTCGGACCACCGAGGCACCGCTTGGTACCGCACCACGGTGGCACAGAATCTTCTGCGCGGGTTTTATGAAGAAACGCACACGGTTCGGCAGCCGTCATTGGCCTACCGCCACACCGGAACTGTGTTGACGGAGGCCGGCGCATGAGCACTTCACCGCTGCACAAGTCTTCGTCCCATGAGTCCGCTGTCGAGCACGTGACGGGTGACGCCCGCTACGTGGACGACCTTCCAGAGCCGCGGGACATGCTGGTTGGCCTCCCGATCTATTCGCCCCATGCTCGGGCGAAGATTGTCAGTCGCGACGGAACCGTCGCCCGTCTACTTCCTGGCATTCATGCGGTCCTGTTTGCCGACGACGTCCCCGGAGACAACCTCATTGGACCCATCGTGCACGATGAGCCACTCTTCGCTGAAGACGAAGTGCTCTGTGTCGGACACACGGTGGCGTTGATCGTTGGCGAGTCGCTGGTTCAGTGCCGCGCGGCGGCCGAGCATTTGGCGATTGAGTACGACGTGCTCGAGCCCACCCTCACCATTGCGGATGCGATTGCGGCCGAGCAGTTCCACACGGCACCGCATCGCATTGCGCGCGGAGATGTGGATGGAGCGATTGAGGCTGCCGCAGAAGTTATTCGTGGAACGGCGAGTAACGGCGGCCAGGACCACTTCTATTTGGAGACTCAAGCGGCGCTGGCCCTGCCGGGTGAGCGTGGCCAGATGCACATCTACTCGTCGACCCAGCATCCGACAGAGATTCAGAAGCTGGTCGCGCTAGTGCTGGGCAAGAGAGCGGCGGATGTCGTGTGTGAAGTGCCGCGCATGGGTGGTGGTTTCGGCGGCAAGGAATCCCAGGCCTCCCAATGGGCAGCATTTGCGGCACTGGGTGCTCAGGTGACCGGCCGGCCGTGCAAGGTGTGGCTGGACCGTGACCGCGACATGGTGCAGACCGGCAACCGACACCCGTTTTGGACCCGCTATGAAGCGGCATTTGATGAAACGGGTCGAATCACAGCGCTACGCGCCAACATCTACTCCGATGGTGGCTTCTCTCTTGACCTGTCCGGTGCGGTTCTGGACCGGGCCGTCTTCCACCTAGACAACGCGTACTACCTGCCGGCATGCGAGCTGGTGGGGCAGGTCTGCAAGACCAATCTGCCTTCCAATACAGCGTTTCGCGGATTCGGTGGTCCCCAAGGCATGGTGGTTGTGGAAGATGCCATCAATCGCTATGCAGAGCGGACCGGACAGGACCCTGCCGTTGTTCGTGCACGCAACCACTACGGTGACGCACCACGAAACACCGCTCCATACGGCCAAGAGATTCCCGACCCTCGCGTGGACCGGGTCTGGCGGGAGCTGAAGGTCAGCTCTGACTACGAGCAACGTCGTGCAGACATTGACACCTTCAACGCGACCAGCCGCTGGGTCAAGCGAGGCATTGCCTACCAGCCGGTGAAGTTCGGCATCTCGTTCACGGCCAGCATGCTCAATCAGGCCGGTGCGCTCGTCCTCATCTACACCGACGGCACGATTCAACTGAATCATGGTGGTACGGAGATGGGGCAGGGGCTGCACAGCAAGATGGTCGCCATCTGTGCCCACGCCTTTGGTGTGAGTACGGGTCAGATTCGGGCGATGAATACGCGTACCGACAAGATTCCCAACACCAGTCCAACGGCAGCGAGTAGCGGCAGCGATCTGAATGGACAAGCCGTTCAGGATGCCTGTGACCAACTTCTTGCACGGATGCGGCCGGTTGCTGCAACGCTGCTCAAGTGCGACGAAGAGGGTGTGACGTTTGCGGACGACGCTGTTCATGGCGGCGGCGCGAGTGTGCCGTTTACAGAGCTAACGTTGGCGTGTTGGCTGGGACAGGTCAGCCTTCACGCGGCTGGCTTTTACCGGACGCCTGGCATTCACTATGACCATGCGACGGGAAGCGGTGAGCCGTTCTTCTACTTTGCCTACGGGGCTAGCGTTCTGGAGGTGGAGGTCAACGGCCTGACGGGCGAGCACCGGCTCCAGCGTGTCGACATTCTGCATGACGCCGGCAATAGCTTGAACCCGAGCATTGATATTGGTCAGGTCGAGGGTGCGTTCATCCAAGGCTACGGCTGGCTGACCATGGAAGAGGTCATCTACTCGGACACCGGCGTTCTCAAGACCCCAGGTGCATCGACGTACAAGGTTCCGGCGATGGGGGATGTACCGCTACAGATGAACGTGGCACTGCTCAGTCAGGCGGACCAGTTCAGCACGATTCACGGCAGTAAGGCGGTAGGCGAGCCTCCGTTCATGCTGGCGCTGGGTGTTGTCACAGCGCTCCGTCATGCGATTGGTGGGTTCTCCACCAAGGGCGGCGAGGTGGAGCTTGCGATTCCCGCAACGCCGGAAGCCATTCTGCGAGCGGTCGTCAATACGACGACTGCGTAGAGTGTAGAGAGTCCACGCAGAAACGCCCTCGCCGGGAGAACCGGTGAGGGCGCTTTTGCATGTAGACGTTTGAGTCTAGACGCAGAAACGCCCTCGCCGGGAGAACCGGCGAGGGCGCTTTTACGACTGTAGAGCGAAAGCTTACAGCGGAGTGACGGCACCCGTTGTCGGGTTGACGCGCACGTAGTTGGTGTAGGTGTCTTCGCCGCTGATGCTGCGTTGTTCGCTGAAGACCTGCTCGCCACCGAGGTAGACGTTGATGGTCACGTTGGTAGCGTCCATGCGGCTGCTGCCTGGGTAGTCGTGAACAACCACGGTGAAGTCGCCAGCTTGTGGGTCTTCGAGGTTGATGTTCTCGGGACCGACACCGGGGATGTCATCGAGGTCGAGGACGGGGTCGTCTTCAACAACGCCTTGGGTACCCCAGTCAACGCCGCCGAAGAAGCCGCCGCCAGCACAGTTGGCGTAGTAGCAGTCGCCCTCTGTCTCAAGCGAGCCACCTGGACGCAACAAGTGCAGGTCCATGTCTTCGCCGCTGTGGCTCCAGAACATTTCGACCCAGAGGTCTTCGTCTGGTGTGGCCGACAGCTCGATGACGCAAGGCTCTTCCGAGCGGAGGCCAAGGTCGTTCTGTACGGTGAGCTCAACGCGGTACACGCCGGCGAGCTGTGGAGTGAGGCTGGTGGTCTGGCCCGTGCGGGAAGACAGCGGGACAGCGTTGCCGTCTGGTGCGGATGTCAGGGTCCACTCGTAGCCCGTGATGTCACGGCCTTCGGGGTCGAAGCTTGCGCTACCGTCGAACAGGGCGGTCTCAAACGGAGGCTGCACTGGGTTCTTGTTGACCGTGCACATGGCGACAGGCGCCTCACCGTTGACAGGTTCGTCAACGAGAACTTCTTCGTCGTCGGGTGCGTCCGCGTCGTCGAATCCTGCGCTGATTCCCGTGTCCGAGTTACACGCGACAAAAAGAGCAAATCCGGCGCTAAGGCCCATTACAACAGCAAAACGAGTCACAAAACCCTCCTGGTCCCCATTCGGGCTCGGGTATAAGGTAAATGAGAGAGACAGGCAAACGTTGTTCAGTGGTTTGCGCTCGCAACCTCAGACCGTACGGCCGAAAGGCGAATCGACCTTACAAAGCAAAAGGCGCGCTTCAGTAAGAAGCGCGCCTTCGTTCTTGTGATTAGCGAGGTGCTACATCGGGGAGACGATACCGGTCGTTGGATTGACCCGAGCGAAGTATTCGTCAGTGTTTTCGCCGGTGATCCGTCGGGTCTCGCTAAAGACCTGTTCGCCGCCGAGGTAGATGTTGACGGTCACGTCTGTGGGCTCGGGGCGTACACCCGTGAACTGGTAGTCGTGGACAAAGACGGTGAACTCACCAGGTTCGGGGTCGGAGACGTTGATGTTCTCCGGACCGACACCGGGGATGTCGTCGAGGTCAAGGATGGGGTCGTCCGCGTCTTCGCCGGTAGTGCCCCAGTCCAGACCAGACTTGCAGTTGGCGAAGTAGCAGTCAGTGCCCGTGCGGGGACTGCCACCGGGACGCAACATGTGCAGGTCCATGTCTTCGCCGCTGTGGCTCCAGAACATCTCGACCCAGAGGTCTTCGTCTGGGGTGGCTTCGAGGGCGATGACACAGGGCTCTTCAGAGCGGAGGCCGAGCTCGTTGATGACGTTGAGTTCAACAACGTAGGTGCCAGCCAGCTGAGGCGTGATGCTCGTGGTCGGGCCGGTATTTGCACCGAGAGCGGCACCGTTTCCGTCTGGAGCCATAGTGAGCGCCCACTCGTAGCCGATGATCTCGAGATCATTGGGGTCGTAGCTTGCAGAGCCATCGAATCGTGCGGTCTCGAACGGCGGCTGAACCGGGTTCTTGTTGACTTCGCACACGGCGATGGGGTTCTCACCGTCTGGCTGAACAATGACCGTATCGACGGTGTCAATCGGTGGATCGACTTCGTCCGGAATGTTGTTCAGGGGGGGCGGATCAGGCTTGCAGGCGGTCAGAGCTGCCAGCGACAAGCTGATGAGGGGGAGGATGAGAAGTGCGCGCATAAGAGGTCTCCGGAGGTGCCCGTATGGCGGGTAGTGTAGGCGAAGTTTTGGGAACACGCAACGGGAATGCCACAGCCGCGACACATGATGGACATGTGTCAGGCTAGGCCATGAAAGCCGTCAGTGACTACATGGGAGTGACGATGCCCGTCGTGGGATTGACTCTGGCGTAGTACTCATCTGAGTTCTCGCCGGTGATGCGTCGGGTCTCGCTGAACACCTGCTCGCCACCTAGGTAGATGTTGACGGTGACGTCCGTAGGTTCTTGACGGACCGATCCGGGATAGTCGTGGACAAACACGGTGAATTCGCCAGGCTCGGGGTCCGAGACGTTGATGTTTTCAGGGCCGACTGCGGAGATGTCGTCGAGGTCCAGAACCGGGTCATCGGCGTCTTCCCCGGTTGTTCCCCAGTCCAAGCCGTTGCGGCAGTTGCCGAAGTAGCAGTCCGTTCCGGTACGTGGGGTACCGCCCGGCTTGAGGACGTGAAGGTCCATGTCTTCGCCGCTGTGGCTCCAGAACAACTCCACCCAGAGATCCTCGTCCGGGGTGGCTTCAAGCGCGATCGTGCAAGGTTCTTCGGAGCGAAGTCCGAGCTCGTTGATCACGTTGAGCTCGACGATGTACGTACCGGCGAGCTGAGGCGTGAGGTTGGTCTGCGGACCCGTGCGCGTAGACAACGCAGCGCCATTTCCATCCGGTGCCGCTACCAGAGCCCACTCGTAGCCAATGATGGCCAGGTCGTTGGGGTCGTAGCTTGCCGCACCATCGAAGCGGGCCGTCTCAAAGGGAGGCTGGACCGGGTTCTTGTTGACTTCACAAACGGCGATTGGTGTATCGCTCAAGATCTCTTCGATGACGGTGTCACCGGTGTCTTCGGGAGGCGGCGTGACCGGCGGGTCCGGAGTGAAACCGCTCTCATTTTTGCATCCTGTAAGGACGAGTCCCAGGCATGGGAGAAGAAACAAGGCGCGCATGGTTGACTCCAAAGTCCGTAGCCGTCTCATTTTACACTCGGTTGACGGCGTTCACCACTGAAAAATGAATGCGCGGAGCCCGCGCGGGCCCCAGCTTCAAGGCGCAGCGGTGACCAATCCGGTGGCGAGGTTCACGGTTGCGTAGGGAGTGTCACTATCTTCGCCAGTAATGCGTCGGGTCTGTGAGAAGCTGAGTTCGCCGTCCAAGACAATGTTCACGGTGACATCGGTCGGCTCTGTCCGCTCAGCTGCGGGGTTGTCGTGCACAAACACGTTGAAGTCGCCCACTTCGTTGGTCTCGATCTGAATGATTTCGGGGCCGACGCCTGTGACGTCGGACGCCAACAACCGCACGTCGTCGGAGGAGTCGCCCGTTACTCCCCAGTCGATTCCGTCGATGCACGTCACCGAAAAGCAGTCATCGAAGGTTCGTGCAGTGCCGCCAGGTCGCACCAGGTGGAGGTCCATGTCGTCGTTGGCGTGAGACCAGAACATCTCGATCTGCAGATTGGTCAGTGGAATGGCCTGCAGGACGAGTGTGCACGGCTCCTCGCTTCGAACGCCGAGCTCGTCGATGACAGTGAGCTCGATGTGGTACTCGCCGGATAGCTGTGGTGTGAGGGTTGTTGTCACGCCAGTGCGGCTGGCTAGCGGTGCGGCATTGCCGTCCGGAGCGTTTATCAGCGTCCACTCCAGGCCAACGATGTCCAGATCGATCGGAGAGTAGGACGGTGACCCGTTGAAGTGTGCGGTCTGTGAGGGTGGGGCGACCGGATTGGTATCCACGCTACACACGGCAATAGGGGCGACACTTGTCGTTCGTGAACCGGTGTCGGGCGCGAAGTAGCCGCTGTCCGTGCAGCAGAAATCCCGCGGTTCGTTTGGAGGGGTCTCTGTCGTGCAAGCAGTGACGAAGAGGGCTGGGAGCAGCGCGGTGCGAGTCATGAGGGCCTTTGGGGCAGGGGACGACCAGGTCGATACATCAAGCTGATTAGCAGATGGCGGTGCCGTTTGACCCAGAAATCTCAGGCGGCGGACCCGGCTACCAGCCTTCAGTTCCCGAGTATCCCTTGAACGGCCCTACGATTTCGGGCGTAATCCATCCGCTATAAAACCCACCCGGCTGCGGTGTCACGACCACGCCGTTGATGGTGCAGGCATCCATGGCTCCCGCATAGAAGCTGATGTGTCCGGCGATGGCTGCGAACGCTTCGGTGGGGTTGGCGTACGTAAATGCGGCGGCGGGCGCCGACACTTCGCGTTCGTGCGTCTTGACGTGCATGTCCAAGTAGTGGGCGATGCCCTTGAACTCACAGAAGGACGGGCGATGCTCGGAGGCGCTGACCTTGCTGGCGTCTACGTCTTCTGCGGGCAGAAAGTACACGGGTGGATGGCTCGTCTCTAGGACGCGGTGTGCATTCTTGGTCCACGCGATGCACACACCGCCCAGGAAGACCTTGATCTCGGCATGCACGGGCTCCACACGCGGCGGGCGCGGATAGCTCCACACCGATTCTTGTCCGGGACCAATAGGGTCGGGTGTCGGGTGTGTCATGAGGCCTCCGTGAGGATGTGACGCGCCTGTGGGTGAAGCGTCGGCAGCTGTAGTAGGTCCATGCTGTTCACGTTGTCACGTGCTGCGCGGCACAGTGCTGCGGACAAGTGGGCAAACGCGGTGATGCGTGTGGCGTCCATCGTTCCGGGAAACACGCGAAACTCAACGGTGGGCTTGTCGCGAATGCCCAGGACGATGTTGGCGATGTTGAGGTCGCAGTACTTGGTGAGCCCCAAGGGACGCAGTCGATTCTGGGCGTCAGACCAAGATAGAGACGCAAAGTCCGGGGCGCACAGTGCGTTGATGATTGGGGATGGCCACGGACCGAGTCGAACGCAGCGTGGATTGGTGTTCACGAGGGTACGGAACTGGGCTGCATGCTGAAGCCACAGTCGGGCTAGGCGCTGCAAGATTGCGGGTGTGCGGAGTTGAGAGCCGTCGCAGTGGACATGGACTGCGGCCTCGCTAGCGACCGTCATTCCGAGCGCAGATGCGTGAGCGAGCCAGTCGGACAGTGTTGCGTGGTGGTCGGTCTCGATAGGGCAGGTGACGAGCTCGCAGGGACGCTCCCGTTCGCCGGGGAGCGGGGCGCCTAGGCAGACCGAGGCGTCTGCGTCGTCACTGATGCGGACGATTCCGCCCTCTGCGAGCTGTGGCTGCTGACCGAACAGCGCTGCGACGGGCGTTAGGGCGTGTTCAATGGCGCCGCTGGCGGGGGCATGTCGCTTGACCAAGCGAAGCAAGCGCAGGTCATCGCTGACAATGCGGAACCAACCCGGCTTTGGGGCGGCAGTTCGGTCGGCATCGGCCTGGAGCGTGAGGTCGTCTACACATCGAACGCGCCAGTGGCCGTCTCGCTGCACTTCGAACCCTTGTGTCAGGTTGTGGAAGATGGGCATTCCTGGAACCTGGCTCGGCTCGGACTGCACATGCCAGAAGGGGTGTACGGTACCGGATTCGCTGGCGGCAATGCGGTCAGCGAGGTCCCGTCTCGTGGCTCCCTTTGGAGACATCAGCTCAATCTCAATGCCAACTTTCCAGCCCACATCGGGCAGCGCGACTACTGCCACGTGAGCGCCTCAGTGAGGTACTCTTGGCTGTCTCCGTGCATCAGCTTTCGCACAGCGCGTTCGCGGGCATCGTCCTCGCTCAACGACCAATACATGGCCATTGTCGTCAGGTCCTCCGGGGTGAAGCTGTCGCCAAACGCGCACTCGAAGCTGTCGGCGTGAGCCAAGCGGTGGGAGTCTGCCCGGTGTGTGTCTAGGGCACCGTGTTGGCCGGGGTCCATGAGCTTGCGACCGGCTCGGGCAATGGCATCGTCATCGCTGACGGACCAAAACCGGGCGAGCATGCGTGCGTCACAGGACGTGAAGCCGCGTGCGTCGAACGCAGCTTGGTTGGCATCTGTGAAGAACTGATTGGTGCCGCCGTCGACATCTGGAAGGTTGGCTTCGCTGCGATGCCCCAGCTCGTTCATCAGGTATGTGGCGTACCCGCCCGTCAGCTTCGTGCCGAGCTGTACCTTGACCTGCGTGATGCTCTGTCCCCACATGCCGGCAACCCGTTCGGCGTCACCGTAGGAAAAGTCCGGGTAGTACGTACACTGGTAGGTGGGGGTGACGGTTCTGACCGCTTCCATAGAAGCGATGAGGTCGGGCTTGGATAGCACCTGTGCTTTCTCGTTGAGGTGGATGACGGCGTTGGGTGCGGACATGCCCCAGACCAGGGCCACTCGCTGGGCGTCACAGTAGGTGAATGGCGTGTCGTCCAAGTCGGAGAAATCGCGGTCGTCCACGTATTCTGGTGCGAATCCAATCCCCGTTTTGTCGTAGTAGCCAAGCTTGTCCATTCCACCTTGGAAGCCGACTTTGTCGCGAACACCGCGCCATCGGTTGGCGGCAAACTCGGTCTCAATGCGGGTCTTGGTCTCCATGGTGGACAGACCCCACATGGCCTCCAGCGCCGAGATCTGCGGGTACTCCAGGCCGATTTCCCACGTGGAACAGGCGCTATTGTTGCGGGCTGATGCCAATCGCTGGTCGGCGACAAAGCGCGCCACTCGGTTGCGCCCGCGCGGAAGGTCTAGGAAGCGACCCGTGCGTACCTTGGCGCCGTACTCCATCTGTAGGCCCCAGGCCTCTTTGAGCAAACGCGCGTCACAGAAGGTGTAGCCGGAGTCGAAGAACAGCTGCATAGCGGCTTCTTCGGACAGTGGTGGCTTGTCAGCCATGGCTACATTTCCGCTGACCAAGGCCAACCAGAGAACAAGAGTACGAGTGAACATGAGGCTCCCGCGACCAGCGCTGCCGTAGTGTATTGCAGTCGGTGGGCAGAAGACCAACCGCCGTGCATGAGCTATGCGTGCGTTCCTGGAGGCCCCATGCGCATCAGTCCCATCATCGCTCTTCTCGCCCTTTCCTGTGGACCTAAGACCACACCTGTTGTCGACGCCGTCGACGCTGTCATTGACGATATTGTTGAGTCGCCAGTGCAGGAAGCCGTTCGTACCAGCATGAACGCGGATGTTCGCGCGTGCGACGACTTCTATGAGTTCTCCTGCGGTGGTTGGCTCGAAGCCAACGAAATCCCCGCCGATCAGTCCCGCTGGGGCCGCTCATTCTCGGTCATCAGTGAGACCAACCTCACGCGTCAGCGCGACATCTTGTCGGCGTCGTCCGAATCAGAAGACGCCGCTGTGGCGAAGGTCGGCGACTTCTACGACGCGTGCATGGACATGGGCACCACGGACATGAACACCCTGCGCTCGCTCGGCCAGGTGCGGGACAGCATCAACGGCATCGCCACCAAGGAAGACCTTGCACGGGTGCTTGGTGAGCTGGAGCGAATCGGTGTTGGCGGCTTGTTCAGCTCGTACGTCTACTCGGACCTAGAAGACCCGGACCTGAACATCATGCACGTGGCGCAAGGCGGCTTGTCCCTGCCAGACCGCGACTACTACTTGGTCGAAGAGGGCGACGAAGACGGCGCTGCACTGCTGGCGAAGTACCAAGCCCATGTGACCAAGATGCTGGAGATGGCGAACATGCCAGCAGAGGCTTCAGGTGAAGCTGCTGCGAAGATTGTGGCCTTTGAGACCGCACTTGCCGAGATCAATCTTCCCCGTGCAGAGCTGCGTGAGGTCGAAGAGAACTACCACAAGATCGACCGCGCCGGATGGCAGGAACAGTGGTCACTGCCGCTAGATGCCTACTTTGCGGCGATTGGCGCAGAAGAGGCAACGGACGTCAATGTGGGTCGCTTGGAGTACTTCCAACAGCTCGACACCTTGTTGAACGACACCGACATGAGCACGGTCAGTGCGTACTTGTGGTGGCGCGTGCTCACCGACTTTGCCCCCCACCTGTCCCCAGCGTTTGATGCCGAGAACTTCGCGTTTTACGGCGTGGAATTGACCGGTCAGCCAGAGCAGCCCGAGCGGTGGAAGCGCTGTGTCCAGCTGTCTGATGAGTGGATGGGAGACGCCGTCGGCCAGGCGTTCGTAGACGCGTACTTCGCTGGTGAGAGCAAGCCAATCGCCGAAGACTTGGTCCGTCGTGTCGAGGCCGCTTTTGAAGCCAACCTGCCTGGGCTCGCCTGGATGGACGACGACACTCGTGAAGCTGCTCGCGAAAAGGCCGGCGCTATCGTTAATAAGATTGGCTACCCGGACAAGTGGCGTGACTACACTGACCTTGAAGTCAGCAGCACCGACCACCTCGGCAATGTGGTTCGTGCGCGCAAGTTCCTCGTCGCCGACTTCATTGGCCGCATTGGCAACCCGGTAGACAAGGAAGAGTGGTTCATGACCCCTCCGACCGTCAACGCCTACTACAATCCCTCCGCCAATGAGATTGTGTTCCCGGCAGGCATCTTGCAGCCGCCGTTCTTTAGTTCCGACTTCCCAATGTCCATGAACTACGGCGCGATTGGCATGGTCATTGGCCATGAGATCACCCATGGATTTGACGACGAAGGTCGCAAGTTCAACGGCCAAGGCCGCATGGAAGAGTGGTGGGCACCAGAAGTTGCTGACCGCTTCGAAGAGCAGGCTCAGTGCTTGGTCGATGCCTACGACTCCTTTGAAGTCCGCGACGGACTCGCAGTCAATGGTGAGCTCACCCTCGGCGAGAATATTGCCGACCACGGTGGACTGAAGTCGTCGTTCTATGCCTACAAGTCATGGTCGGAAGAGAACGGACCTGAAGAAGGCATGATTGGCCTAAGTGCTGAGCAGCTGTTCTTCGTAGGCTACGCGCAGGGCTGGTGTACGAACATGCGTCCCGAGCGTGAAGAGATGCAGGTGACCACCGACCCTCACAGCCCGGCTAAGTTCCGCGTCAACGGACCTGTCATGCACTCGGCCGAGTTTGCCGAGGCCTTCGGGTGCGAAGCGGGCGACGCGATGGTGGCTGAAGACCGCTGCGAAGTCTGGTAGAGCGCTACTCGACTGCGGCTTGGTTCGCGTGAATGCGTCCAGGCCGCAGAACCGGCGCGTCTTGTCCGGGCCGACGGGGCTTGTACAGGGCAGCAGCCGCAATGGCGATGAACAAGACAACAGTGCATGGAAGACCGGCTTCAATGCCGTAGCTTCCGCCAGTCGCCCAGTTGGGACCCGTCAATGAGGTGGACCAGAGAGACGGTATCGACATGCCGCTCTCTTCACTGCCCATGCCGCTGATTGGCAGGCCGAGCAGGGGGCCTTGGGCGAAGTTCCAGCCCAGGTGAAGTCCGCACGCGAGCCATAGAGCGCGGGTACGGAAAACGGCGACAGCGAGCCAGATCCCAGCGAGGCCGGTGTTGACGCCGCTCACAATGCCGGCGTTGGGATTTGCCGTGTGCATCAGCGCAAACACGGCGGCCGACATGCCGACCCAGAATGCCCGGCCGAGCCACTGTGCCACGACTTCTGGCTCGAGAGGAAAGAGCGGCCTGACCGCGTACACAATGACGTTGCCAGTGCCACGACACAGCCACTGAAAGCCATAGCCGCGGAACAAGACCTCTTCCCAGGCCGCAGCGATCGCTAGGCCCACAAACCACAGCGGAATCAGTGCCCAATGCCAGCCAGGGGCGAGCGCATCAAAGCGCACAGTGCCGACGATGGCTGGCACAATCAGTGTCAGCAACACCAGAACGACGCCCATGGCGGTACCGCTGATGTACTCCGACAGGCTGCGTAGTGCAGGGCCGCCCAGGCCCGCAGAGGTCACTCTGGGTTTGTCGAAGGCGCCAAAGAGCAGCGTGAGCAGGAGCGCTGGGGTGTAGGCAACAGCGCTGAGCAGTAAGAAGGCTTCGCCACGTGGCACGCCAAGACTGTCGACGACGGGCTGAAGAAGGGTGCTAAGTGCGGCGGCGACGATGGTGCATGGAATCACCACCATGAACCACAAGACAACGCGGTAGCCGGAGCGCAGGCCACTCTCGCCAAAGAGCAACCAGCGTGCTGGGTCGGATTGCATGGTTGTCTCGCTCACGGTCGCTCCATGGCCGTTGGGGGGGCTCGAAAGGCGTGGTAACCGCGTGCTCGGTCGCCGTGCTTGCGGGTATCGCTGCTTATCGTCCGGCTCCGATGGTCCGACGGGCTTCGTGTAGGGGGAATCCCCCAGGAGGTTTGACGATGGGACGCATCCTAGAAGCGGGCATGACGGTGGACCGCTACGAAGTGGAGTCGTTTATTGGGGACGGTGGCCTGTCGGAAGTTTTTCGGGTCACCCACCGAGACTTACGCAGCTCCCATGCCCTCAAGGTGTTGGCGGTGGACCTGCCGAATATCTCCGCGCGGATTCTCGCGGAGGGGCGCGTTCAAGCCCAGCTCAACCACCCCAACGTGGTGCCTGTTAGCGACATTGTTGACGTTCGCGGTCGACCCGGCCTGGTCATGGAGTACGTCCCCGGCAGCAGCCTGCGCGACTGGCTACGCAACAACAGTCCGACCCTCGAGGAGACGCTTGTGCTGTTTGCAGGCATTGTTCGTGGGGTCCGAGCCGCTCACCGTCTGGGCATCATTCATCGAGACCTCAAGCCCGAGAATATTCTTCTTGCCGAGACCGAGGCCGGACTGGTGCCGAAGGTCATGGATTTTGGTCTTGTGAAGGTGCTAAGTCAGGAGGAAGGGGACACCCAGACCGGCATGATGATGGGCACCCCCCAATACATGGCCCCCGAGCAGATTCGGGATGCCTCTCGCGTCAATGAGCGGGCAGATCTGTTCTCTCTCGGCTGCATCCTGTACGGAATGACCTGCGGTGTTCCTGCATTTCGCGGCTCCGATATGGTCACGATTCTGAACAAGACGGCCCAGGGAGACTACCCGGACCCAGCGACCCTGCGCCCAGACATTCCCGACCACATTGCGGTGGTCATTCGCAGCCTCTTGTCTGTTGATCCTGAAGACCGACTGCCCGACTGTGATGCTGTACTAGACGCCATCTTCCCAGAAGAAGTCGCTGCTACCGGCTCGTTTACTTCACCGTTCTCGGACTCGGGCAAGTTGAGCCCAGGGGGGGATGACGCACCAACGCTAGACCTCGATCCCATCGAGTCCGTAGTGGTCTTGGCGCACAGCACTCCGGCAAACCACGTACACGTTGCCGCCCGTCACGCCCACCTGCAGGCGAACGCGATGGGATGGCTCGCGGCTGGGGCGGGTGTCTTGCTGATTGGCGTGAGCGTCTTCTTCGGACTCACCGTTTAGGCGGGCTCGGGTTCGTTGAGGACCTCGAACAGGGCTTGAACCGTCTGTGGCACCGTGAGCACGTCTTCGGGGCCCTGACGCAAGAAGCTGCGAATTGCTGGCTGAAGTCGAATGGCACGGTCGACTAAAGGGTCCGTTCCATGAGCGTACGCTCCCAGACGAACAAGCTCTTCGTGTTCGGCCCACACCGCCATGATCTCGCGCAATTCGCCAGCGAGGGCTCGGTGTTCGGGGTCGGTGACCTTCGTGAAGAGTCGAGAGATCGACTGCAAGACGTCAATGGCAGGGAAGTGGCCGCGATTTGCCAAGTCCCGCGAAAGCACGACGTGTCCATCTACGATTCCGCGTACGGCGTCTGCAATGGGGTCGTGGATGTCGTCGCCTTCGACCAATGTGGTGTAGACGCCTGTAATGGAGCCGCCATCACGGTGTGCGCCGGCGCGCTCCAACAACCTGGGCAGCATGGCAAAGACCGACGGTGTGTAGCCACGGGCAGTCGGCGGTTCACCACTGGCCAGACCGATCTGCCGTTGCGCAAGTGCGAGACGGGTGATGGAGTCCACCAAGAGCAGGACGTGCTTTCCTTCGGCGCGGAAGTGCTCGGCGATTCGTGTGGCCATGAACACGCTGCGTACTTGTAGAGCTGGCGAGCGGTCCGATGTTGCGACGACGAGACAGGCGCGTTTTCTGCCCTCTTCACCAAGAGTGTCGTGAACGAACTCCTTCACTTCACGCCCACGCTCACCGACCAGGCAGATGACGGTCACATCTACGTTGACGTTGCGTGCCAACATGGCCATGAGTGTTGATTTTCCAACTCCGGAACCGGCTAGTAGGGCGATGCGCTGACCTCGTCCGAGCGTCAGCATACTGTCGATGGCACGAACGCCGGTCGCGAGAGGAAGGGCGATGGTACCGCGCTCGAATGGACTCGGGGCTTGCCGCATGATGAGCGTAGAGTGGCCTCGGATAGGCTCTTTTCCGTCGTCTAGTGGCTTGCCTAGTCCGTCGAGAATTCGGCCAACAAGCCCGTCTCCCACAGTCACCGACAACTGAGTCTGAAGCATTCGTACCCGTGTGCCGGCACGAAGCTGCGTCGTCTCTTCGAGCGGAACCAGAAAGGCGGTGCTTCCTTTCACGCCGACGACTTCGCAAAGCGTTCCGTCGCCCAGCTCACACATACCGCCGATAGAAGCTCCTGGAACCTCGGCTTCCAATAGGGCGCCAACGGCACCCGTCACCTGTCCGCGCATGCCCATGGGAGCGAGACGCTTTGACAATCGATCCAGTTGCGCCAGTCCGTGAATGCTCATTGCGCTTCACTGGATTGCCAGGATTCCAGCATCTCGTCCACGGCCGCCAGCGCTGCCGCATGACTCGCATCTACCGTTGCCCGCTGTGTCTCAGCGACACAGCCGTTCCTAATACTCGTGTCAGGAACGACCGCTTCCGCCATGCCTTCGGGAAGGAGGTGACGAACCCGTTCAATGTCGTTCGGGTTCATGCGCAGCCGGACAACGTCCGACGGAAGCGCCTCTGCAGCAGCAGTGATGACGCGAAGCAGGGCTGCATCGTCGATCAACATGGCGCCGTGCAGGACCCGCTCGACGACTTGGCGGACGATACCTGCGATGAGTGGTGCATTGTCTGCGAGGGTCTCTCGACGAGCCTCCGTTGCCGCGGTCATCATCCGGTTGGCGATGCCGAGGGTGTCTACCGCTTGAGTCCACTCGGACTGAACGGCTGCGTGACGCTTTTTCTCTTCTTCGAACACGAAATTCGAGGCGTGCTCAGCGGTCTGTGCCGGGCTTGGGGTGGGGGCGATGTCGTTGGCAGGGGCCGCTACCGCTACCGGGGCGGTCTCAGGCGCAGAGGCGCGAGGTGTTGGCTCCTGCGGAGTGGCGTGACTCGTTGCGTTGCGTTGGAACAGTTTTCGGTTCCCACCAAACGCCTTAAACAAGGACATGGGCGACCTCCCGGGTCGCAATCGGTCGGACAGTGTTCTTCTTTAGTCGCGTTGTGTGGTGCCCAGGCTAGTACTGGCGGTGATCAAGCAAGAACCATTGATATTCCCTAGTTTCCTCTCGGGGCCCTCACTGACAGACAAGTGAGATAGCAGGAGAGACTCACGGCGCTAAGATGCTCATGTTCGCAACGGACGCGGGGGCCAATGGCTCCCGGGGAGCACGTCTGGTCGCGAACCCTCTTGATAAGTGGCCCCTCGAACTGTTGGCATTGTGCCTGGGTTGGGCGGGGGGCCGCTCTCAAGACTACTGTCCGAAGGTCTCTGCGGTCTTCAAATAGTCGTTCTCTGCCGCCGTGTTTTCGCGTCCGAGGGCAGGGTTCCGGTACGGGTAGCGCCCGAACTTGGCGATGATGTCGTGGTGGTCGCGTGCGAATGACTCGCTCGGCGTGCCGGCGAACAAGGCGACGCCGCGTTCGTGAACGTCAAGAGACTCAGAGTGCATGAACGGCATGTACATGAAGTTGCGACGCTCGGTGCTCAGTCCGTCGGCGTACCCCTTGTCGATGGCGCTCATGGCGATGCGTAGAGCTTTTTCGTCGTGAGCAAAGGCAGCGGCTGTTTTGCGACCGAGATTGCGTGAGAACTGGTCGAGCACAATGATGGCGGCCAGTGCGGTGTCTGCGTCTGCGAGTAGGTCTTCATCGGGCGTGCTCGCGACCAGACGGTGCACGTCACCGAACTCGGTGCGGATGCGTGCATCGAGTGTCGGACCACCGGCGTACCAATCCTTAGGGGACAGCGTGGTGAACCAGAAGGTCAGAATCGTTGCAGGCCAAGGCATTAGTTACATTCCTGTTCAATGAGGCCCGCGCACGGGCCCCTGAGCTGGTTGGTTGCGCACTCCCAGTACGGCTGGAAGGTCGAGGCACAGGTCTCATAGGAGCACTCAAAGAAGTCCTCGAAGCCGTCCATACACGACTGTACGCAGATGCCGTAGCCCTGCATCTGCGACTGGCAGCTCTCAGCGAGGCAGCCACCAAAGTCGAACATCTGGTCAATGCCGCAGTACAAGCAGGCCTCGCTCGAGTGGCTCATGCAGGTCATTGGACACCAGGCATCTGCCGGGTCGCACTCGGACACACAGCGGTCGACGCCCGCACACGTACCGGTATCGTCGGCCTGCAAGGTGTTGGGATGCAGCACGCTGATGTAGTCGAGGCACATCTCGTCGGATGTTCCGTCGCCCCACTGAACCCGCTCGTCGTTGTCGCTGTTGTCGTAGGTGCAGCGAATCTCGATGATGTCGTCGACACTGATGTCTACGGCATCGTCCAGCTCGTACTCGTAGCCGCGTTGCCAGTCGAAGTCGTAGTCCATGACCCGAGACAAGCATTCTTCGGTACCGTCTGCACGGTGAAGGCGTGTCTCGATGGTACGTCCGCGCGTGTGCATATGGGGGCTCACGCCTACGATCTGGCCGGACACTGGGACGCGCTGTTCGCGGCGCTGTAGCGAGTCTTCGGCGCCTGCGGGGATGTCGAGTGTTGTGTACGCAATCGGATGTGTGCTGACCAAGAAGTCGGGGCGAACATCGGGGGGTTGGACCCACAGGTCGATCTGGGTCCGGTCGCCTTCGAGCTCGCCGGCAGCGGTGTTGTAGTGCATCTGCACCAGCAACTGTGAGCCTTGGGGGACGCGCATAGCGGTGCCTTCGGGGTACAGCGATGGCACGCCACCGGGGGCCCAGCCGCCTACGTTCTGCGAATCACCCACACCCGTGTCTCCGAAGCACGCAAATCCTGGCGCGTCGTCTTCTGCTTCCAGGCGCGCGAGCTCTGCTAGGCCTCCAGGCGGGACTGCATAGAGCAAGACATGGTGGACGAGGTCTGCTCGGTCGGGGCGGATGTTCATGCCGCGCAGATACAGGTCCTGGTCGAGCACATCGCCCACGGCCACACAGCGATAATCGTCGAGCTTGGTGGCGTCTGGAAGGTAGGCATCGCCAAAGTCGAGGGTCATGTCGGCTGGCGGTAGGGGCTGAATGTCGGGCATGAGCGGTGCGACGTAGGCGTTCTCGTCGCCCATCTGAAAGCCCGACTCCGACCATGCGGTAAACGCTGCAATCTCGTCGTCCGATAGGGCTTGGCTGTCCTGAATGTCGCGACAGTCGGGGTCCATTCCCCACGGCGGCATGGCGCGGGATTGTACGGCGAGAACAATGGCTTGCTGCCACTGTTGGACCGTGTCGGTGTTGGAGAAGGACATGGGGCCAATGCCGTCGTCGGTGTGGCAAGTCATGCACCGGGCATCCACGATGGGCCGCACATCTTCGTGCCAGGTGGTGGGGGCGTCAGCGCATGCGGACAACAACAACAACAACAAGGGGCGCATGGGAACTCCGACGGTCAGGTCGAGGAGGCTACCACTCGCGACTCAAGATCGGCGTACTCGGAATGTCCATGCCGATTATCCGCAGGGTAGGCAGGGACTCACCGCTTCGTCGGTCGGTCCCGGTGTAGCGGACAAGCAGTAGGCTGGTGCTTCCCTCGAACCACAGCGCGCCGAACGCACGGTAGTCCAGCCAATAGCGGCCGCACGGTGCCATGGAAGTAGCGCTGGGGAGCTCCTCGCAGGTGCGTTCAATGGTCTGTCCGATGGGGTCAATCCAGTCTGGACTGAACTCTCGCTGAGCGGTCATGTCTTCTCGGCGGACCTTGACCAGGTAGATGGCATCACTGGACAGTTGGGTGAGTGTCTGTGCGTCTGGAACACCGGTGATGACGGGGTCGTTGTGGCCTGCCCATCCGGTTGCGAGTGCTTGACGTTGGTCGAAGACTCGTCGGTTGCCTCCGCGGTGAACGGGGGGTTCTGGTTTTAGGCTGTTGTCTTGCGCGAGCCAGACCTGCCCAGAAGCATCGGCGAAGGTACCCACGTCGGGGTCCACAAGGGTGACGGGCATGCCGTCGGGGAACTGTGCTTCGGTCCGTTCAGGGCCCAGGGCGAGTGCTCGGGTGAGCCGGCTGGTTGAGCCGCGGATGAAGCCTGGCGTGCCGGTGCTGGCTTGAACGGCACGTCTTGGTGCACGGGTGGTGACGCCCTGAGCTGGTGTGATGTAGCTGCGACCGCCTTCGGCATTGAAGGGAATGCGTACGCGGACGACCGTCTGACCACAGGTGTCTTCGTGCAGCCAGCTCGCCATGACCGGAGTGCCAGCGGGCAGGGTGCCTCGCTCTGTGGGCTGGGTGGCGCACTCTTCCGCGTTGAAGGTGACCGACTCGAAGGTGTTCGTGGTCCAAGCCAGGGTGGGCTCAGCGGTGATGCCTGGAGGGGACGCGAGAGCGAGAGCAAGCAGGGCAATCATTGGACATGTCCGTCAATGATGGAGCGGATGTCACGGGCGTAGCGGGCGGCTTCTTCGTCGTCGCGCGCAGGCGCCATGGCCTGGGCTTGGAGCATTACGTCCAGACGCTGCTCGAAGAACATGGGGTGGCGAAAGTGGTCCCGCATCACCTGACCCCACTCGCGGCAGACTCGGTAGAAATCTTCTTCGGTGGAGACGTCCGAATAGGCCCCTGCCGCGACGCGGTCTCGAAACGCCGAGTAGTAGGCGGTGGGAAAGCCCTCATCGTCGTCAATCCAGTCCATCCGTCCGAGTTCTTCGTCGACCAAGTCGGCGGTGATGGGACCTGTGTTTAGACGGGTCTGAAGAGCGTCCAGAGTGCCTGCTCGCTCGCGGGAGCGTACGGCGCTGTCGATGACGCGCTGAAGTCGAGTGGACTCACGCGAGAGGCTCTCGTCCCCCCTCAGCTCGAGCTGCTGGACCTGTTGACGCTTGAGCACCACGTACATGTCATACAGGTCGATGTCTCTGGCGAATCGCATGGGTGGGGTGGGTCTAGGAACCGCGGAGTTGCCTGGGCCTGGATGCTGGTAGTTGTCGATAATGAGCGCCATGGCGGCGTCTCGGCGTCCGAGCTTCGCCAGGATTTTCGCGCGCTCTTCACGGGCTTCGTGCGGCCAGAAGTGGACCCACTGCATGTGCTGGACGAGCTTGGCGTGGCCGACTTCATCTTGGAGGATCTGACGCTTCGCTCTGGAGAAACCGTGGGGGTCTCGCAGGGCACCGTCGGCGTCTGAGGCCAGCATCAAGGCTTCGCGTTCCAGTTCGAGCCTTAGGTAGGTGTCTACCTCTCCCTTCATCAGGTGTAGATGTGCGGACAGGGCCATTGCAGCTAGGGTCTCGGACGTGACGTCGCCAGAGGGGAACCGTCGTTCGATAGACGCTTCGAGCGTGTCGAGAGCGGCGCGGTAGGCGACCAGACCGTCGTGGGCGATGGTGGTCTGGCGAGCGGTGTTCTCGTCGCGAATGCCGGCGAGGGTGGCGGCTGCGAGGGTGAAGCCGGGCTCTAGGGCAGATGCCTGCGCGAGCAGTCCACGGGCTTCGGAAGCGTTTCCGGCGTCCAAGGCTTGTAGGGCTTCGCCGTACACCGACACCGTTGAGAGCCGCTCAACATCGACTTGGGACAGGCGAATACGGTCGCGCGCTCCCAGGGTGATGTCCATACCGGACAAGACCTGGGACGACAGGTCATCCAGCAGAACAAAAAACTCTTCGCCGGTCTCACCAATCGACCCCTGAACTTGTTCGGCCTGAACGACTTGTCCGGTAGAGGCATCAATGATGCGTAGGTCGATTGCGATGGCTGGAAGCTGGACGGAAAAGAGCGAGCCCATGACCAGGTAGTCGGCACCGAGCAGTGCGCCAGCGCGTGCGGCGGTGGTGGGGTCGACGGCGCCCGATTGTCCCAAGTCGACCTCTGCCAAGACCTCCAAGAGTCGGCTGCGTTCCACGACAGTGACCGCGTCTACCCGTGTGAGCTTGGTGGTAAGCACTGCGGCAACACCCGCGCCGGCACTGTCGAGCGAGGGGTCACCGGTGAGGTTGTCCAAATCCAGCACGGCGAGGGTGGGGGTTGCCCAGGCAATGCTCGGGAGCAGGACCGCCACAAGCCATCTCATGCGCTCGGCTCAAGCGGGCCGCGATGGTCGGACCGTCGCCAGCCAGCGGTCTGTGTAGAGGTGTAGACGCTGCGCCCCTCTTGGGAAAAGGAGAAGGTGTAGTCGGTGAAGACGGTGCCTCGAATGGTGCGGGACCGGGTGATCTCTCCCACAAGCTCCACCGGCGGACCAATCTCGCCAAGGCTAGCGAACTTACAGCCGTGCACGTGTGTGCCAAAGCCGACCCAACCGTCCGTGGGGCGGAGGTTCAGACCGTAGATGGCGTGCAGCTGTCCTAGAACCCCAGTGATCTGAATGACCGCGGCACCGGGAAGGTGCTTGGGATGACCGGGCCAGACGCGCTGGGCATCAACCAAGTGGCCAAGACGGGTGGTGTCCGTGACGGCGACAATGCGCTCGGCGTTGACCTCGATGAGGTCGTGTACGTACCAAGCTTCAGAAGTGTACAAGCACTCGACAGCGAAGTCAGAGGGAAGGGGCATTGGAGTTCTCCGCGGCAGACTGGCGACGTTCCCAGCGCCAGTCCGCAATAAGGATGCACAACACGCCAATCAACAGCCAAACATCGGCAATGTTGAATACCGGACCGTCGGCGCGACCGAACGTGCTGAGGATGAAGGAGTACAGTGGCTCTACGTCCGCATGGACTCGGATAAAGTCGGTGACGGAGCCGAAGATGAGACGGTCGATGCCGTTACCGACCGCACCCGCAACGAACAGACCAATCCCGATGGCACGTGGCCAGCGAGTCTTGGTGGTGCGAGACAGCAGCCACAGGCCAATCACGGCGGCCACCACGTTGAACATCGCGAATGCAAGCACACGCCACTCCGCGGGTAGACCGCTCAGCAGGCTGAATGCAGCGCCCGAGTTCTCTCGTCGCACAAGGTGCAAGAAGTGTTCGCTGACTGCCCAACCATCTCGTGTCTGCAGAAGGGGTTCGCCGCGCGCCCACGCCTTAGTGAGCTGATCAAGCACGAGCCCGACCGCTACGGTGACGCTAAAACCGATGTTCTTGGTGTTCACGTCATCGCGTCTAACCCAATTAGTCGAGCCACAGGCTACGATGCCTTGCGCTGGAGTTCGCGTGTACAAAGACCTAGCTACCTTCTATGACAATGCCATTCGCGACCACTTCAGTGAGCTGATGGTGCATCACATCTGTGACGCGTTGCTAGACCACGCCCTTGTTGCGCCGGCTCGCTTGCTCGATCTTGGCTGTGGAACTGGACTACTGGCAATGGGGCTGCACAAGCGGGGCTACCAGGTGACGGGCCTGGACCAGTCGGACCGCATGCTGGACATTGCCCGGCGTCGAATTGAACGCGACTCGATGGACATTGATCTGCGCGTTGGCGACATTCGCGCCTTCGAGCTTGACGGAAGCTTCGATGTGGCGGTTTGCACTGGCGATACGGTCAATCATCTTCTCGAAGAGCAAGAGCTGGTGGACATGTTTAGCTGCGTCCATGACGCGCTGACGCGTGGTGGGGTCATGGTCTTCGATACCAACAACCTCGTCATCTACCGCTCCCAGCTGTGGAACTGCACAGACGCTCGGGCTGAAGGCTCCAACTACACCATGTCGTGTACGGCTCGGTTCAACGAGCGGTCGAACATTGGCCGTCTCTCGTTGAATGTGGAAGAAGAGACGCCCATGATCACACGGGACCTGCGCGGCAGCATCCGCCAGCGGTACTGGTCCGACGATGAGCTGAAGCACGCCTTGGGCGAGGCTGGACTTCACGTGGAGTCGGCACTCACATTTCACCCGTTGGGTGCACCCGCAGAGTACCCGTGGCTTGAGTCGGGCAAGACGTTGTGGGTCGTGTCGCGCGACTGACCCTGCGGTGTCTATAGAGGCGCTGACGGGGGAAGGCCCTGCGAAGACTCGCTACTGTGCGAGGACTTCGTGGGCGGCTTGATGTAGCCAAGCGTCGACTGCCATCTGCTCACCATCAGCGAGCTTGGCGATTCGTGTCTGGATGCGCTTGACCCGTTGGGTCACGGCTGCGCGAGACACGCCGGTCTCCCTTGCGTATGCGACCTTGCTTCCTGCGGCGAGCAGTCCACGAAGGTAGGCTTCATCAACGTCGCTTAGGGGAGAGTCGGGTACCAGACGCACGAGGTCTTCGGGCGAAGGCAACTCTGCGTGCCAAGCACGGACAACGCGTTCATCCTGACGAATGGCCTTGCGCTCACGCTGGACCTTACGGGCCGCACGCCACAGCGAACGGTCGGCAACGGTGCGGACAAAGGCCAGCATCTCGCCGATGGTCTCGCCACGGAAGCGCGCTAGAGCGCTGGTCATCAGCTGGAGCAGTACATCGCTCACAATTTCGTCCAGTTCGGACTCGCCGAACACGCCACGACAGCAGCGCCAAGCGGCACTCCGTACACGACGGTTCACGTATTTCAACAACAGCTCGAAGAGTGCGCGGGATTCCTGCGTATGCCGGTCCGCTAACAGATCCTGGAGCTGGAAAGTCAGCTCAGTCATTTTAGAATCCGTTCGAGATGTCGCCGAGACTTGTGTCCGACTTCGGGATTGCGGTTGGAGCTACATCTTCAACACACTCGTCGGCGTGGGCGTCGGCGAATTGTGGGTTGTCACAGGGGTCACCGCCAGAGATTGAGGCGAGTACCCAGACAAAGAAGAAAAACAACGCGTTCATGCGTCCTCCGTTCGCAAAAGAGCCAGATCGGGGTCTTGGTTCACCATCGCGGTGAGGTCCGTGACCAAAGCTTGTGGAAGTGTTGCGCGGATTTGCGCGAGTAGCGACCGTGCTTCGTCAATTTCGCCTAGGCGGACGAGTGAGCACAGGACATTGCCGAGATTCTCTGCACTTCGCTGACGCTCAAGGGCGCGAGAGAAGTGGTCGAGTGCGTTGTCGTAGTGACCCCGCAAGTAGGCGACGACACCGCGGTGACGGTCGACGGCAGCCAAGTTCGTCTGCTGGAACGGGCCACCGTGGTCGAGTGCCGCGAGCTCTTGCTCTCCGGCGAGCCGAGCGGCTTCCGCCCAGTCTTGCACGCGCGGACTGGCGGCCAGCACGTGAAGCGCCGACAGGTAGTGCACGCGGTCCAGCCGACCCTTGTCGTAGCTGCGTTGGATGTGGGTGCGGATGTGGTCCGGCGTAATCGTGGAGTCCTGAATCATGGCACCGACTTCGGTGAGAACACTGCGATGACGGGGGTCTACCTGCGCCGAGGGCGTGAGGTAGGCGACCGAGTCGACCTGTTCAATGATGCGCTCAAGTACGGAGCGGTAGTCCATGATGAATTCCCAAAAAGCGAGTGCGGCTGCACATCTGCAATAGTTGTATGTTCAGATGCCTGAGTGTTAACCATGGTGACGAAAACAGTCTTCGGTTGACGTGGTGTTGACGAACTGGAGCGCGCTGGATGAACCGTCAATGGTGGCTGGACCGGGTAGAACCTCGAATCGCTGATGCGGTGGAAGACCGCCTAGCAGCGGGTGGACGAGACGTCGGAGACGTCTTGGTGGAGCTGTGCAACGAAGGGATAGTCGCCCATGCACAGCTTCAGTCGTTGATGTCGGAGCTAGAGAGCGTCATCACGTTGTCGGAAGGACCGGTGCAAGACTCGTCAGACGTGCCGTTCCACGTTGTCAATGAGCTCGGCCGTGGGGCGATGGGGTTTGTGCACGCGGCTCGCGACAGTGCCTTGGGCCGAAATGTAGCCGTGAAGAAGATGGACCCGAAGGCCGCTCACAATGCGGTGATGCTTGGGCGGTTCAAGGCCGAAGCCCAGATCACGGCACAGCTCGACCATCCAGGCATTGTACCAGTGTATTCCTTGTCGACGGACCGCTCCGGAGTACCGTCGTATGCAATGAAGCTGATTCGTGGTCGCACCCTCACGGCGTGGCTGACCGCTTGTGGTGGACAGTACGGTGGTGGCAGCAAGCCCGATGATGACCATGACCTCAAGGCCCGGCTGGACGTGTTTGTACAGGTGTGCAACGCCGTCGCCTATGCCCACTCACGCGGGGTGCTGCACCGTGACTTGAAGCCGGACAACATCATGCTCGGTGCGTTTCACGAAGTCTTGGTTGTGGACTGGGGGGTGGCCAAGCTGATTGGTGCGACGGAAGACACCCTTGAAGGTCTGCCATCCAGCACTGCAGGCGAAGGTACCGAGATTGGTACGGTCATTGGAACTCCGCAGTACTGCTCACCGGAACAAGCACGCGGCGAGAACAATGAACTGGACGCGAGCAGCGACCAGTATGCCCTTGGTCTGATGTTGTTCGAGATGGTCTCGCTGACCCGGGCGCTTCGGGCGAAGACGTCGTATTTGGTGCTGATGAAGGCCAGTAATGGCGATGTCCCGCCGATGGTTCACGCCCATGGTGAGCGCATTCCGCGAGAGCTCGTCGCCATCGTACGCAGGGCTACGCAACTGGCGCCTAACGACCGGTATGAGTCGGTCGAGCAGCTTGCAGACGACGTGCGCCGCTACCAACGCGATGAACCTGTCTTGGCGAGCCCCGACTCTTGGGTGCAGACGTTTGGTCGGTGGATGGCCCAGCATCGTCAGGTCACGCTGAGCATCATGGGTTTGTTGCTGGCGTCTGTCTTTGCGGTGGCCCTGCTTGCGGTACTTGGAGCTATGGCGGCCTCAGAGGTCGCCGAACGGGCCGCTGAGGAGCGGGAACGTCAGGTGGTGGTTGCCTTGACCACGAGCAAGCAGCAAGCCAGCATCATTGACGCGGAGCTGTTCAAGACCGAAGCCCTAGTGACGGGCTTAGGAGCAGCGGCCGCCGAGGCGCTGACTCGTTCCGCGGACACGAGCCGTCCGTTGTTCCTGGCCACCACCTTCGGCCAGGATGATGGACCACCGGACCAGGTACAGAGCGATCACTATGACGCGGTCATTTCCATGGAACATCCGGACCTGCACGTCCCCGCGAGCGTGCCTCTTGCCTCTGTTCAGGAGCAGCTGTACCAGCTCGCTGGCTTGATGCCGCAGCTCCGTCTCGCGCTGTTGCGCTCTGAGAACCCCGCGCTGGCACGTCGACCCTGGCAAGACGTTCGTCAGCGGGTGGTAGATGAAGGCGTCATTGCGACATGGACGTATGTAGCGACCGAGCAGGGGGTGTTGGTCGGGTACCCCGGTGTTGGAGGATACTCGTCGGGTCTCGACCCGCGGGCGCGTCCCTGGTATCGCGTGGGGGCGGACTCGAATGGGCCTCAATGGAGTGCGCTGTCGGTCGAGGAGAGCGACCCAGGTCTGTTGCTCACGTGTACTTTGGCGATTCGCGATGCTCAGGGTGAGCGCCTTGGAGTCGCTGCGGCTGACTTGGCCTTTGGCGCCTTCATCGAGCGCTATCTGGACCCCGCTGACTTGTCCGTACCGGCGGAAGCGTGGCTCGTCGACTCCAACGACCGCGTAGTTGTGCGCTCTCAGCAGAAGGCGACGGCGCGGACAATGACGACGTACTCGCCAGAGCCGTTCCCGGTGTCCGAGGTTCTGTCACAGATGGACCGGCACCCAGCGGGGCAGGCCGTTGTGGACGTCGAGGGGGAGCCCACATTGTTTGTGTGGACGCCAATGTCGGCCGTTCCGTGGACCTATGTGCTGCAAATCCGAGAGACCGACTTGGCAGGGCTGTAGGGCGGTGTGAGACGCGTTGACAGTCCCGCGTCAGTGGTCTTGTGACGGGTCGCGGGTTTAAGACCCCGCATCGTCTTGAAGTTACTGCACCGATTCCCCGAGGTCCTGTATGCGCCGTTTACTCCCTGCGTTTGTTGCGCTGTTGCTTACCGTAGGTTGTGGAGGCCCCAAGGTCAGCAACTCACTGGTTCGCCAGCTTCCGCAGAGCTCCATGGTCACAGCGGACGCCCTTCAGGCGGAGATCGAGGCACTTGAGGGGGCTGTCGAACAGAAGGAACGTGAGGCACGGGATGCTCACGGAGATGCCGACGTGCTGGACCTTGAAATCCGCGCGCAGCGTGCCACGGTGCAAGCCGACAAAGCGGCCATCAAGTCGGCTCGGAAAGCGGGGGACAGTGAGCGGTTAGCGGAGTCGACGGACCGATTGGCGGCCAGTGAAGCATCGCTGGAGGCCCTACGCGAGCGGTCCGGCCTGGAGAACGAGCGTGTGTCACTGCTGGATGCCCAGCTGGCACAGGTACAGGCACAAGCAGACGTTCGCCGTGCAGAGCGGCAGCTAGCGTTGGGACGCGAAGTTGACGCTGAAGTGCAGGCCCTAAACGTGGCCCGTTTGCGTGAAGCGCGTGCGTCTGCTGAGCTCGACTTTCAACGGGCTCGGGAAGACGCTGCGAAGGCGGAGCGCAAGTACACGGCTGCGGGCGGTGACGACATTCCACCGAGTCTACTGATGGCCAGCTCCGTCGTTGTGCCGCTGGAGAGACCCGAGGTGGTTGAGGCTCCATCGGTCGTGGCTGCTGCTGTTGTCCCGGCTGTGGCCGAAGATGCGACGGATGCCGAGCGTGAAGCGGCGGCCGTGGCACGCGCAACGGAACGGGCCGAGCGTGAAACGACGCAAGCTGTGCGAACGACCGAGCGTGCTGAGTCACAAGCTACGCGCGAGACCGCACAGGCTGTACGCGAGACGGACCGGGCCGAAGAGGCGGTACAGCGTGCCGAAGACAGTGCAGAGCGCGAGACGGCGCAGGCCGTGCAGGCGGCTGAACGTACGAGCGACCGAGCTGAGCGTGAGACCGAGCAAGCGGAACAGACCGCGCAGCGCGCGCGAGAGCAAGGCGTGCGGGAGGCAGCGCAAGCCGAACAGGCTGCCGAACGCGAAGCGGAGCAGTCCCGTCAAACTGCGGCCCGCGCTGAGGAACGGGCCGAACAGACTGCGGCCGCAACCGAGCGTCAGGCCGAACAGGAACGTGAGCGTGCACGCACGGCTGGACAACGTGAGACAGAGGCGACCGCAGCAATCGCGCGCGCCGAAGCACAAGCGCGTGAAGTAGCCGCACAGGCCGCAGCGGCGCAGGCCGAAGAACAAGCGCGTGTGCGCGCGGAAGAAGCTGCTGCGACGGCCCTGGCTGCCGAGCAGGACCGCGTTCGTGCCGAGGAAGCCGCGGCGACAGCGCGTGCGGAAGAGCAAGCCCGAGAGGTTGCCGCCGAACGCGCTCAAACAACCCGGGCAGCACGTCGTGCTGAGCGTGAAGCAGCGTCGGCTCGTGAAGCCGCAGCGGCACAAGCCGCGGCAGCGCAAGAAGCGGCGTCGGCTCGCGAAGCCGCGGCGGCGCAGGCAGCTGAAGCGCAAGCAGCAGCGTCCGCTCGCGAAGTAGCGGTGGCGCAAGAAACGGCGTCGGCTCGCGAAGCCATAGCAGAGCAAGCAGCGGCCGAAGCTGAGGCTGCCCAGGTGGCAGAGTCCGCTCGGTCGACCCAGCGTGCGGAGGCGCAAGCTGCTGAACAAGCCACCAGCCGTGCCGCCACGGTTGCAGCGCGAGAGACGGAAGCGGTAGAGCAAGCACGAGCGGATGCACGCCAGCAAGAGACGCAGGAGCGTCGCATGGCGGAGGAACGCCGCCAGACTGCACAAGAGCCCGCCGGCGTCGTGGCGTTGTCGGAAGAACCGGGACAGGTGCAGGCAGCCGTTGAGGAGTCAGCGATTCAGCTGTCCGAGCCTGCGGAAGCGGTTGCTGCGTCAGTCACTGAACAGGGTGAACAAGTCCTGTCCGAACCCGCTGGCGAGCAGGTTGGACAGCTCCTGTCCGAAGGTGTTGGTGCACCTGAGGGGGCCGGGCTGCTGGCACTCCAGCCGACCCAGACGCTTCAGCCGTACTGGCTCAACGGAGAGCCGAGTCCCGAGCAGCTCAAGGCCTATTGGAAGACGTTGCGTCAGCTTCAGCTTCCGTAGCCGCCGGCTGTGTTTGAGAAGGTCCTCGGAGCTGACGGTGACGTCGGGTTCGGGGACTTTTTCTTTGCTGGGTTCGTTGTCGCGAAGCGCTGCCTAGTGACAACGTCGCTAGACCCGAGCCCTTAAGACCGACCGTCCGAACCGATGAGCTCTCCGTCAGGGCCGAGCAGGAATCCCGTCGCTGCCACGAACGATGAGCAGCTAATCGGGGCGGTCTGCGGCACCACGTGCATCCTCAACCGCCTGGTCCAGCCGCGCCTGTACCCCCTGCGACCAGCCCTTGAACGTGGCTACGACACGGCCATCTTTGCCAATCACGGCCATGGTGGGAAGCGAGCTCACGCCGTAGTTGCGCTTGGTTGCGCTGTCGGGGTCTCGCGCCACTGTGTAGGGCATCTCTGTGCGGCGACGGAAGCGCTCGACGGTACGAACATCTTCGTCGGTCACGCCGATGACCACTAGGTCGTCGCCGGCGTTCGCATGAAGTTCGGCCAGGTGTGGGATGGAGGCCCGGCACGGACCGCACCACGTCGCCCAGAAGTCGAGCACGATGACCTTGCCGGAGTGGTCGCTCAGACGGATTCGGTTGCCGTCCATGTCTTCAGCGTCAATCGCGGGCGCGTCGAGTCCAACCAGCTCTTGTTGGTTTGACGAGCCTCGGCTGCTGGGCAGGACGATGTCGCCACCGCGCTCGTGAAGGACGGGCAGCTCAATGTCCTGACCGCCGCGTCGCAAGATGCGAAGGTAGCCTGCGTGTACTTGGGCTTGGGTGGTGTTGCCTTCGGCAGCGTACAGATCTGCGAGCGCCTGTTGGACTTCCCAGTCGAAGGGGTTGAGGGCCACGGCGCGGGCGTAGCTCTTGCGGGACTCGGCCACGTTGTTGTCGAGCTTGTAGATCTCGCCCAGTGTCTTGTGGGTGAGGGTGAACTCTGGATAGTTCTCGAGGGACCGAGTCAGGGCCAAGCGCGCGGAGAGCGTGTCGCCCAGCTCGATATGTGCGCGAGCGATTCGATTTGCGGTGAGCGGCGACTCGGGGGCGTCAGGCGGAATGGCCTTGGCGTACTCGACGAGGGCGGCTTCAGGGCGTTCACGCTCCAGCAGCAGATCCCCAAGACGCACCCATCGGGCGAGGTCCTGGTTCTGCGACAGGATGGGGTCGCTCTCAATGTCGGACACGCCTTCGACGACAGTCGGCAGGGTCTCAATGTTGCGCTGAACGTAGGGCTGCGCGGCAAGCCAGGTTCGCCAGGCGGTCTCGAAGGATGGGAAGTCGCCGAATCCGGCTTCTGTTGCCAGCGCGACTCGCGGGTCTTCGCCAGCACCCACGCGTGGAAGGGCACGCAGAAGCAGCTCGTCGCCACCCTGTTGGAACGCGAACTTCAGCATGGTGGCGAGCTGAGCGTAGGCGAGGGCCGCGCGCTCTGCGGTGGGGAGCTTGGCGAGGGACGGGTGCATCTCGTCGAAGGTGACCAGGTCGTTCTCTGCAAGGGCGGTGTCGATGAGGCCTTGCTGATGGATGCTCGGCATGTAGTCGTCGGTCACGGTGCGGTAGCGACCATCGAGGTACTTGGCGATGCCCTCTTGCAGCCAGACCGGCGCCTTGTCGTTGGTGGCGCGGGCGATGACGAGGTGCAGGTATTCGTGGGACAGCGTCTCTTGCCAACCGTAGCCGCGGCCAAGAACGCGTGGCGACGTGACGAGCAGGCGAGACCACTTGGAGAGGCCCACAATGCCGGTCGTCCGTACGTCGTCTTCGGTCAGCGACGACGACGCGATGAAGCTCTTGGCGTCTGGGAAGAGCTCCACAACGGTGGAACCGGGCGGTTTTTCGCCAATTAGAGGTACCGTGTGCTCAACCGTAGCGGCGAGGGCGGACACAGCATCGTTCACCAAGACCGCATCTGCACCGGGCAGGTAGCGAATACGGAAGCCGTCTCGCTCGACCTCGGTCCAGCCAGCAGTGGTGAATAAGGTGCGTTCGTACAGCGCTAGGCGTTCGTAGCGGTCCTGCCAACCACCGTCTACAGCGACCTTGAGTGTGTCGTAAGCGGTGGGGTAGTCACCGGCGTAGAACGCGACCTCGGCGACCAACGCTTGGATGTTTGGATTGGTGTTGGAGCGCGCGTCCATGGCGTCTAGCTCGGCTTCCGCGCACACAACATCGTTGCGGTCTAGGCACTCGCGCACGTCTGCTGTACTGGCGTTGGCCACGGAGGCAAGGAGCAGCAGTAGGGGAGCAAGTAAGCGATTCATTATCTATCCGTTACCACCCGCCGGCCATTGTGACCGACCCTATGAACACCCAAGACAACCGATGACGTCAATCCTACGCGTCAGATTTCACGTCTGCTTGCCACGTCACGGCTTCAACCCGTTCGTGGCCCCTGGACTTCCAGCGGTCATCGAGGGCGTCTCGGGTGCCGAGCTGGATGGCCTCTGGGTAGTGTTGGGCGACGATGGAACCGTCGACCGCCCATGGTGGACCGTCCATTACAGCGGGGTCGTAGTTGAGCACGTTCATGAGCAGCTTGCCTTTTGGGGCCAAGCACGCCCGCAGGCGAGCGACGTACGATGCGCGTTGGCTTGGATGAAGTGCGATGAACGCGGCTCTGTCCCACACGCGGGTGATGGGGCCAATGGTGGCCGGCGAGATGTCGAAGAGATTGCCGCAGTACACCGTTAGGTTGCCGGCTTGAGCGCGTTCTGCGCCCGGAACGTCAGTCCAGGTGGGCGTCAGTCCAGCATCATTGAAGAGGGCGATGACCGCCTTCTTGGCAAGCTCGATGCCAATCACCTCATGCCCCTTCGCGGCTAGCCAGGCCAAGTCGACGGACTTGCCACACAGCGGAACCAAGATCTGGTGGGGACCACCGGCAAGCCAGGCGTCGACGTAGTCGTGAAGGTCGGTGTGAACGTCATCGCTGTGAAAGCCAATCTGCCCCGCGTCCCATTTTTCCTGCCAGAATTCAGGCTCCATGATGCCTCCTTGTGCCGCGGTTTTGTCGTGGTGTGGAACCGGGCAGTCCGGTGTGGTATCGCCATGGCCGATGTCCGACCCACGCCATGCGGTAGTCCTTGCAGTGTTTGACGCCTTTCGGGACGCCATTCGGGACAAGTCCGCCCCCCGCGCTGAAGCGCTGTCCACCCATGCGGGCTGGCGTGGCCGTGGACCAGCGGTCGGACGCTACTTTCGTCGAGCGTCTCGGTTGGGGCATGTCCCTGAAGCGTCCGAAGAGGTGGTGGTTCGGGATGATCGCGCTGCGGTCCGGTTCAGTGGTGCTGACGGTGTCGCACACGCGCTGTTTGCCTTGGACGAGGAGCAACAGTGGCGCTTGGTCGCGTTGCCCCAGGACTCGGTTCGCTCAGGGCTGCACCTTTCTGGCGGCCTGTCCTCTCTTGCCCGCGTAGCGGATCTGCCGACGAGTGAGCAAGGAGCTGCGTGGTCGCGCGAAGTGGTGAGCAGTGCTGGTGAGTGGCGACCGGCGGCGTGGCCCAAGGATGAGGAGCGGGTGGAGGCGGTTGAGAAGCTGCGGACCCTGACCGGTGAGCCCGGTGTGCGCATGGACCGTACGGGTGAGTGGGAGTTGGTCGGCCTCCATCGCGTGGTCTGTGGACTGCGGTTTACACGGCGTCGGTCGGATGTTGTCGATGAAATGTGGGTGGTTCTCGATACCCCAGATTCCGGCCATGGCCTCGCGATTCACCACCTGGCGTGGAGCGATGACGTCGACGAGTTTGTGGCTGGCTTTCCACTGGACTGGGACGGGGAAGCGGTCGCGACAGCCGAGCCGGTTGCCGTGGAGTCGGTGCAGACGGACGGCTTTACGCCGGCACAGCTGCTCAAGGCATTCGATGTCGCTCGGGCCAAGTTCCTCAAGGCTGGCGGCGGGTCGGTGTCCGACGCCGAAGCGGTTCTAGATGCCGTGCGTACCGCCTACGCCAAGCGTGTCTACCGTGGACGTGGTTCGGCGGAACGCGTGCTTCCAGCGCTCGATGTGAGCGAGACCCTGCGAAGCTACATGGCCGAGCAGGACCCCGATGCTGAGCCGGTCATCGACAGTGCGTTCGTCGCGAATCATGCGGCAGGTATGCTCAACGCAATGATTGGCGCGTTCGCAAAGGCGCTAGCGCCGGAGAGCGTGTCTGCTGTGGCCCGGACCGGAAAGACGGTCACGGTCGACGTGGTGGACCTGGTCGGCGGCCTGCTGCCTAGCGAAGACACAGACGACGACTAGCTCGGCGGCTTGCTGTAGTGAGCGAGTCGAAACGGCGAGATGAGGTGGTGAAGCACGTTGTGGGGCAGGTGAAGGTCCGGTAGGCCGACCTGTCGGCACTGCTCGTCTTGTGGCAGGTAGCGAGTACCAAACAGCTGGTCGAACAGAATGAGGTTGCTGCCGAAGTTGTGGTTTCCGGTGTCCGCGTCGGTGTGGTGATGCCAGCGGTGCAGGTCAGCAGTGGCGAAGATGTGGTTGAACAGGCCGTGTTTCATGTCGATATTTGCGTGTTGAAGCATGCCGTGCATGGACGTGAACAGGGCGACCAACGTCAGCACTTCGCCGCCGGCACCAAGAACCAGCAACGGGCCAATCTGGCAGGTGTAGGTCAGCACAACATTCATGGGGTGGTTGCGCCCGCTGGAGAGCACGTAGAGCTGCTCGGAGCTGTGATGCATGGCGTGAACCCGCCACAGTAGGGGGATTCGGTGTGCAGAGCGATGCACCCAGTACGCGCCGAAGTCACCCACGACAAGAGCGAGCGGAAGTTGAAGCAGGACTGGCCACGATGACGGCCACCAACCCAGACCGCCATGGTCCGCTGCCGAGAAGGTTGCCCAGACCAAGACACCGAGCACGACGGCGCGAGACAGCTCACCAGCAATGCCGGTGAGCAGCATGTGGACCAGATCCAAGCCGTAGGTCTTGGCCTCGCTTGCCCACGACCGCTCGTAGGGCATGAATCGTTGGGCCAGTGCAATGGGTACAACGCAGACGACAATCATTACGATGACGGTCCACGCTGGTGGAATGCCGGCTCTCAGCAACGCCAGTCCACCCAGGACCGCCGACGATAGAACCGCTGGAAACAACCCGTATGACACCCAACGCCTCATGCACTCCTCCCGTTGCGGCCGCAGCACCGCATCGTGTATCGGCAGCGTGCCGATAGTGAACTCGGGACCGCTGCTATCCGCTAAGGATGCATCGGCTTTTCAACCCGATACTGTAGTGTGACCTGTAAAAACGACGACGGGGTCAGTTTTTGAGTCAGGAGGTGTCAGTGCGGCGCTGGGCGGGCGAACTGTCTACGCGTCTTGCATGGGGTCGTAGGTCGTGAACAGGTCCAGCATCTCGCCAGTGTCGGTGAAGATGGCCTGGAACCAGGTCTCGTCGTCTTCGCCAATGAAGGTGACCTCGACCACACCGTTCGCGCTGAACTCGAGCTTGGTTGTGGTCCACTGTTGCGCCCGCCACAGCACTTGTGGGGACTCTGGGACAATCACGTAGGCGGGCGAGCGGAAGCTGCCTAGAGGGCCGGTGAAGACCTCCCAGGTGCGACTGCCGGCACCACTGGGGGTGAGGGTCGACACAACGGGCATGTGGTGGTCGCCGGTCAGAAAGAGCACGCCGGGAATGCCGTCGATTGCGGCGATGAAGGCCAGACGCTGCTCGTTGTAGGCATCTCCCTTCCAGGTGTCGTTTCGGGCCAGCTCCGCTTCGAGTAGGCCCGGAAGTCGCGACACAGGCACGGGTGCACAGACCAACTTCCATGTAGCGGTCGACTCGGTGATGCCCTGAACCAGCCACTCGAGCTGCGCCTGCGAGATGAACTCCAGCTCTTCGGGGCGGCGCTCGCTGCGCATGTCCATGATGAACAGGTCCACGGTCTCGCCCATGGACATCTTGCGCCACAGCCGGTCGGGATGGTCCGGGTCAATGGTGATGGGCAGCACTTCGCGCATGCGGTCGCGGCCCAAGTTCACCCGCGGTGTATTGGTGGGGTCGAAGTTGTTGTCGACTTCGTGGTCGTCCCAAGTGAACGCGGTCAGCGTGTTTGCGAACATGGCGCGGTAGGACGGGGACTGTAGGTTCTGCATCCACATGCGACGAAAGTCGTCCGACGTCTCGGCACGGTCTGCGTAGATGGTGTCACCAAGGCCAATGTACAGGTCCGGTGCACCACGCTCGACGGCGCGGGTGAGGCTGGGAAAGTCCACGTGTTGCTGGCTCGAGCAGCTTCCAGCTAGAAGAGTGACGCGCGTGCGCGCATCTGCGGCGGGGGGCATGCGGGCCTGAACGATGGTGGAGCTTGCGTCTGCGGTGGTGAGCTGGACGGCGATTGGGAGTCCAGCTGTCAGACCGGTCAGCGTGGTGCGGATGTAGCCGCCATCGTCGGCGACGAGTTCTTCGGAGTCCGGGCTTGCCCAAGTGCCGTCCCATTGTGACCAGTGGACAGTGACTGTCGCGTTCGCGTCGACCCGTCCAACCACAATTACAGAGGCCAGCGTTGGGTCACCAACAGCAATATGGGCGACGTCGCCACTTGGCGCTGAGACGCCCTGCCAAGGCTCATCCGCGCTGACTGGTGGACCCTGGTCGACCGGTTGTAGATCGGTAGTGCTTGGTTTGCAGGCAATACCCACACCGGCAGCGGTGAGGGAGGCGAGAAAGGCGCGACGGGTGGGCTTGGACATGCTGGGAAGGATAGCCGACCGAGCGATGTACTGACCACGGGTCGACCGCAGAATGTGTGGTGAGGTAGAACGGAGCACTGTCTATGTCTGCACCTCTGAAGTCTGCATCGAAGGGACGCTTCCAGATCTACGACCCCATCGGGGCCGGGGCGGTTGCAACTGTGTACCGCGCGTATGATCGCACGCGGAACGAGATGTGTGCGCTCAAGCTGATGAATGACGATTCCAGCAACAGTAAGAAGCGCCGGGCTCGTTTCTTGTCGGAAGCGGCTGCGCTCGAGTCATTGGAGCATCCAAACATTGTGCCTGTTCGCGCAGTTGGCGAGGACAAAGGCCGGTTGTGGATTGCCATGGAACTCATGGGTGGTGGCAGTGCGGGGCGTGCTCTGAAGAAACAGGGAGCGCTGTCGGCAGAGCAGGCCTTGGACATTGGCTACAAGGTCTTGTTGGGGCTTGAACAGGCCCATCAGGCCGGGATCATTCACCGTGATGTGAAGCCGCAAAACATTCTTTTGGGCGAGAATTCCGCGGTCAAGCTGTGCGATTTTGGCATTGCCCGCCAAGAGAAGGTGGAAGACCCCAACGCGAGCGCCGAAGCGCTCACGCAAATGTTCGATCGACTCGGCTCGATTATCTATATGGCACCAGAACAACGGGCAGATCCGCGGGACGTTGGGCGCGGAACAGACATCTATGCGATGGGGGCCACGCTGTACGCGCTGCTGACCAGCCGTCGTCCGCCAGATCTGTCCCGCGCGCCGATTCGGCCAAAGATGCTCGACCCAGTGCCGGCACCATTGCGTCCGATGATCCTGAAGGCGACCCACCTCGACCGCACCCAACGGTACGCGACGGCATGGGAGATGGCCGAAGAGGTCAAGCGACTGCGAGATGATGCTCGAATCAAGCCTGAGTGGTACCAACGCCCGGCAAAGCAGCGTCGCCAGGGAGCCAAGCAGGACGACTTTGCCCAGTGGCCGGAGCGCCACACGGCGACGCCAGCGCCGGCGGTCCGGGAGCAGGGACCCGACTCACTCGGCGGTCACTCTGAGTCGCCGCAGCCGGCGCCTGCGCGAAAGGCCACGCCACCTCCGGCCCCCAGTCCGCTGCAGCGGCGTCAGTCGTACTCTCCAATGGCCATGCCAACGAGCGCTCCGGTCAAGGATGTTCGCATTGTGGCTCCCATCGGTCAGACAGACCCAGGCCCCTCGTTCGTTGATGGGGTGAGTTCCTTCGTCAAGAAGGTGCCTGCATTCATCAACAGCGTGCCCATCTGGGTGTGGTTGGGGCTGGCGGCAGTCGCCGGCATGGTGCTGTTTGTCGTGGGGCTCGGCGGTACACTTCTTGTGATGAAGTTCCTTCTGTAGCGGGACTACTCGGGTTGGCAGGCCACAATCTGCGGTCCAAGGTCGAGTAGCTTGACCAGCGTACTGAACCCCGAGTGCACGCAGACCTCGTCTGCCAGCTCGTCTGCGCGGCTGAAGTCGGACACGTACTCGGTGTGGAAGATGGCCTTTCCAGCACGTCGGAATGGCGTGTAGGTGCCGCATTCTTCGAATTCGTGGCACTCTTCATTGAGCGCCCAGTCGAACCAAGGCTCGAGCTCTTCGAGCTGGTCGACGTCGTTCTTCAGCCCCACGGACAGCGAGCGCATGTGGGCTTGGTCGGCAATGAAGCGGTTGAACTGAAGCTGTTCAGCAGAGCTGATAGGGAAGCCGCTCCGGTTGCGGTAGCCGTCAACATTGTCAGGCTCCACGCCGTCGCACCCACGCTCCACGGCCAAGTCTAGGCGGCGCTCAATCATGTCAAATACGGCGGGGTTGCTGACGTCCAGCCAGCGTTCGTCCCCCCACCCTAAGAGTCGGTCGCCCACTGCCTCTTCGGGCATGCCGGTGGCGTCCTCACGAAAGCTCTCGACGGAGCCGGCGCTGAAGTAGCAGATGACGGTCTTGTCAGACAGGGCCTCGAACACGGCATCCGGTGTTTCGAACAGGTCTACGTCGTACATGTCCACGGCGAGAGTGGTGTTGATCTCTCCGGTGAGCTGCCACTGCCAGGTGGTCCCAGGAGCGGGGGTCCACACATCGGTCGTGACCGGCGCGACCTCGGTGTACACGGTGCACACCTGATCTTGGTGGTCGAAGGTCTCTCCGTCTGCGCAGGCCTCGCGTTGGGTGACACAGCCGGTGCTCAACACAAGGACGACGAAGAGGGCTGTGCGCATTGGGGCTCCTGGCTACCGCTTTCGTAGCATGGTCACGCCGTCGCCAACCGTGATGAGTACCCGGTCCACGCGCTCGTCGGTTGCTCTGGCTGCGTTGAAGGCGCGAATCGCTTGTGTCGCAGAGCGCTCGTCGTCCGCGCGCAGCACAGAGCCACCCCACAGCACGTTGTCCACGCAGATGAGCCCGCCTGGGCGCATGAGTGTGAGGCAGTGCTCATAGTAGGCGTCGTAGTTTTCTTTGTCTGCGTCAATGAACGCCATGTCGAAGGTGCCAGTGTGGCCGTCCTCGATGAGAGACGCCAGGGTCTCGGTTCCAGGCGCTATGCGCAGGTCGATGCGGTCGGTGACGCCGGCTTTGGCCCAGTACTCTTGGCCAATGTCGGTCCACTCACGGCTTACGTCGCACGCAATGAGGGTGCCGTCTTCCGGCAGGGCTAAGGCCATCGCAAGGGCCGAGTAGCCGGTAAAGGTTCCCACTTCGACAATCCGCTTGGCGCCTGTCAGACGAACGAGCATGGCCAAGAACGCGCCTTCGTCCGCGCTGACCTGCATGTTGGCTTCAGCCAGCACATCCGTGCGCTCCCGCAGGGCGGCCTGGGCGGGAATTTCGGGTACGCCAACACGAACGATGTAGTCGTATAGGGCTTTGTTTACAGGGGTCGGCTCTCTGGACACATGGCCTCCTTACTCGGCGAGGCCCTGTATCCATTCGTTGAAGGTGCGGAGCCCGTCGTCTTCGATGAACAGGCATCCGTGCGGGTCGTAGTCGGACTGGGGCTGACACTCGATGCGGTCGGCGTTGGGCGTGGCGGAAATGAGCCAGTCGGTGGTGACGTTCGGAACCTGCAGGTCGCCAATGCCTACAAGAAAGGTCTCGAGCACTGGCTGATGCGGCGCCAAGACGACTGGGTCGGAAGGGTCCATGATCATCTGGAACAGCACGAAGACCGGGTGCATGTCGTCTACTTGTTCCCAGTTCTCTTCGGGGATTCCCATGAGCGCACCGACGGCCTCGGAGCCGTTCGGGTCGGGTGGCAGGTCGGCCTCGACAAAGCCCTGGAGCAGCTGAACAACGTCATTGTCGGTGCCGAGCAGGCCGGTCTGAACAACATAGTTGGCCAAGAACCCGCCGCTTCCGGACTGGAACGCGACGTCAGCCCCTTCGCCTTCGACCATGGACAACGCGATGTGATTGGTGACCGAGCCCAGAGAGTGGCCGAAGGCGCCAACCGTTGTGGGGGTGACGTCGACCTGGGTGAGCGTGGGCAGCACTTCGGTTGTGAAGCGGTACAGCACGTGGTGGTCAATGCCTCCTTGGCGTTGGTTGTCGCGGAAGGCTGGTAGATTGGCGATGTTGTAGAAGCCCAAGGAGCCGTCGAATCCTTGGTCGATGAGCGGGTAGCGCTGGCCGTACAGGGGCTGGTCGTAGCTGACGATGGCGACGCCGGCAGCGGCGGCTGCATCACGAATTTCGGGGCTTCTGCGCGCAAGATTCACTTGTTGGACAGCGTGGTAGGCATGTCCGGCGGTACCGTGGTCCCAGGTCATGACGGCCGTTGCGGCGATGTCCCGTGGCACCTGGACCACGATGCGCATGGACTCAGGCTCACCGGGGAACGCGAGCGAGCCGTCGGCGTTGAAGGCGATTCTTCCGTCAGAACGACCAAAGTCGGACAGAAAGCCGATGCCGGGCGTCGCGTAGGGCAGCTCTGCGAGCGGACGCCATGCGACGGTCTGGATGCGTGCTTCGAAGACGTGCATGGTGTCGGTGCTTAGGTCGAAGGTCTCGGTGGTCTGCCCGGCACGGTTGGCAAGCCAGGTGACTTCGGTGTCGCCGCCAACGTAGGTCGCGGTGAACTGTGTGGCGTCGCGACCGGAAGGGGTCTGGGCGGGGGCGAAGCCGATGGACTCGACCTCTCGCCAGTCGGTGGGCTGTAGCCAGTCAGGGTTGGCGTCGAGCAGGGCATCTGTGGCGTCACGCAGGGTGTGAAGCTGGCCGATGCTGTCTTGGACTGTGAAGGTAGACGCGAACCCAACGCGCTTCTCATCACTGAGTTCTTCGGGGATTTCCACGCCCTCGGTCGCGTCTACGAGTTGCTTAGATAGCACCACTGCGTACCGTTCTCCGCTGCGAAGAGGGTTGCTCTGAAGGGGGGCGATGACCAACGTGTTGGGTGCGTAGAAGGGGTCGCCGTTGGGGTCTTCGACAAAGCGCAGGCGCAGTGGGGGGCGGTGTCCGCTATCGAGGGAGACCAGCCGGACGTCGTCCGTGTCGAGGCCGATGGTAGTCTCGGGGACGTCGATGGGTCCGGTGAGCTGCAGGTAGACGGGACCTAGGTGGGAGAAGCCGTGAACGCTCTCGCCGACCATGCGTGCCCAGCCGCCAACAATGGTGCTGCCGAGCTGTGCATCCGGCATGGGCCAGCCGGACAGGTCGACGGTGCCACGGTCGGTGAGCAGCTCGTCGCTCGGGAAGGGCCGGTCGAAGAAGAAGCCGTCACGGGACGCCTCAACGACAACACTTGGACGGTCCGCACAGCCAGCGAGCAGAAGAAGAAGCAACGGGCGCACAGACACTCCAGACGGGGCCGAGAGCGTAGCTCGGTAGTCGTCGCCCCTCTACCCGGGAGGTGCTGCGAAGGGAGGGTCCATGGCAATGTCGATGGACATGGTGCCGTCTCCACAGGCCAGGCCAATGGGGCCAGAGCGCGAGGTGCAGCCACCTGGACAGGTACCGTCATTGGCGCAGCCGTGGGCGGACTCTGGGCAGGTTCCGACAACAGCGGTCAGCTCGTATGCGCCAAGGGGCAGGTCGGTCCAGGTGAAGTCGCGGCCTGTCGTTGACTCGGCTGCGGGGGCGCCATCCAACAAGATCTGGACCGGCCAGGCTTGTGGCAGCTCGACCACATTGATGGCGAGGGTGCGTGAGCCGACATCTCCGAGGTCCGGTAGCGTGACCAAGGTCATGTCTGGCTCAAAACCGCCTTCAAGATTGTATTCCTGGAGGTGACAGGCGCAGCAGGCCGGACAGGTCTCGCCGTCAACACTCAAGAAGTCGCACTCGGCTCCGGCAGCAACCGACACCACCATGGGACCGGTGGGCATGTCTTCGAACCAGTACTCTTGGCCGGTGTACGACGTAGGCTGGTTACCGTTGACGGAGAGCATAACTGGAACGTCAGCGCTGATTCCGGCTACAACAATGATGGCATCTCGGATGTCAGGCGGCTGGTTGAGCAGGTATAGCCCGCCCATTGCGGCACCGAAAATGGAGAGGGTGCCGAGTCCTCCAATGGCCCATGCGGCGATGTTGCGACGACCGCGAGGTTTGGGCAAGGTCAGTGTGAAGGTGTCGCTCGCTACAGGAGCGAGTGTGACGCCGGCGTTGGAGCGCTCGAGAGCCGGGGGCAACGTCGCCCGAAGAGGAAGACGCGACAGGGTGCGTTTGGGAATGAAGGGCATCAACCCATCTCGGAGTGCAGCGGGGTCCGACAGGCGCTTTGCCGGACGCGGGTGGGTCGCTGCCTTGACCAAGTCGCGCACCACCTGTGGGAACTCGGCGCCTGGGTCCAATGGCTCGGAGCGCACCTTGCGGTGAATGAGGTGCACGATTTGCTGGCGCGGGGCCAGGTCCATGTTCTCGGGGAAGGCAAACTCGCCGGTAAGGGCTTCGTAGAGCACTTGGCCAAGTGAGTACACGTCCATGAGCGATGGGTCTGGACTGATCTCTTCAAAGACCTCGGGCGCCATGTACGCTGGGGTACCCGGCATCTTGCCTGCGGCGGTGAGTCGGGTCCGACCGCTCTCAACGGCAATGCCAAAGTCCACCAAGTGTGCGATGCCACTGCTGTCGATGAGGATGTTCGCGGGCTTGATGTCCCGGTGGCGAAAGCCCCGCTCGTGTGCGTATTGAAGGCCATCTGCGACGACACTAAAGGTGGTGGCGGCGGTTTGTAGTGACATGGGGCCGCGTTCGAGAACGTGGGCAACCTCCTCGCCTTCGACCAAGTCCATGGCCATCCACAGCAGGCCACGTTCTGGGTCTTCGCCCCAGCCTTTGACACCAACAATCGCTTCGTGGCGAAGGGAGTCTAAGGCTTCGACTTCGCGGGAGAAGCGCTCGCGTTCTTCGGCGTAGGCCCTGGGTTTGATGACCTTGACGGCAGCACGAATGCGCTCGGTCAACGAGTTGGTCGCCAGATACACGGCTCCCATGCCCCCTTCGCCGAGAGCGCGCTCAATGACCCAGTCTCCAATTCTGTCGCCTTCCGACAGCATTCCGCACTCTCCTGACCCGACGCACAGGCTACCACGGCGGTGCGATAAGCGCGTGGTTGGCGGGGATGTCGGTGCCAACTGTCACAGCGTGTGCGATTGCCAGTACACTGCCGACCTTGGAGGTCGTATGACAGTTGAAGAGATTCGTGAGAAGGCATGGCAGTTTGCGTTGATGGCTGAGAGCCTGAAGAATCATCGGGCTGCGGCGGAAGAGACCATGGAAGTGGCGACCACCTCGATTGCTATGTCCATGCTCTTGATCGAGCAGCAGCTCGACCAAATTCGCCAGCACCTGCAGGGAGACGACGCGGCGTGACAGCACGCAAGAGCTGGTGGTCGCTTCTTGGCCCGGGGCTGATCTGGGCCGGCACGGCAGTGGGCGTGTCGCACTTGGTTCAGTCCACTCGGGCCGGAGCGGGCTTCGGCTTGGCGCTATTGTGGGTCGTTGTAGCCGCGAACGTAGTGAAGTACCCGGCCTTCGAGGCGGGGCCTCGCTATGCGGCAGCAACTGGCAGTAGTTTATTGATGGGCTACCGCCGGCGTGGCTGGTGGATGGTAGCCATCTTCCTGGCTGTGACCGTGTCCACCATGTTCACGGTGGTCGCAGCGGTCACGATTGTGGCCGCCGGCATGACCGCCGCTCTTGCACCGGTGACCCTGCCGGTGGGCGTGTGGGCAGCGGGATTGTTGGCCTTGTCTAGCGGTATGCTCGCCATTGGGCGGTTCCGGCTGCTCCAAGCGTTCATGAAGACGATGATGCTTGTGTTGGCCGTGGCCACAGTTCTTGCCGTGGTGGTCTCACTGCCCGGAGTGGAGTGGTCCCAGGTCGGCCTTGCCCCTTGGGTGCCTACAGCAGACACCGCGACCCTGGCGTTTGTGGTCGCTCTTGTTGGCTGGATGCCGTCGGCTATCGACATCTCGGTCTGGCAGTCGCTGTGGTGCCTAGAGCGCGCCAGAGGTGCCGGGGAATCGCTCGATGCCAGCGAGGTTCGCTTTGACTTCAACGTGGGGTACATCGGAACGGCGCTGCTGGCGGTGTGCTTCGTGTTTCTCGGTGCGGCGATGCTGTTCGGCGCGTCCGAGGAGCTGCCCAAGAGTGCGGGGGCGTTCGCTGTCACCCTCATTGATGTATTCGCGGCTTCTCTGGGCAATTGGGCCCGTCCCATCCTGCTCGTTGCCGCGTTTGCGACGATGTTGTCCACGACAGTGGCGGTAGTGGACGGCTTTCCGCGTGCGATTGAGGGAGCGGTTCAGAGCGTTCGCCAAGACGGGCAACCGACCGAGCGGACGTGGGTGTATTGGACAGCGCTCGGCGTCATTGCATCGGGGGCGCTGCTCATCATTGTTCAGTTCACCGGTCAGCTCTTGGCGCTGGTTGACCTGGCTACAACGCTGACCGGTCTGACCGCTCCAGTGTTGGCGGCTATGAACCTCGCTGCGCTGCGTGGAGCAGAGGTACCCGAAGCCTTCCGCCCCCGAGGCGCATTCCTAGCGGCGCATGTGGCGGCAATTGTGGTGCTCGCCGGGCTGGCAGCCTTGTACGTCTGGGTACGGTTCGTCGCCGTCTAGCGGCGTCGTCGTCTCACGAGGACCAGGGCGAACAGCACCATCCACGTGGGAACCGGCGCAACGGAGCACGATGCGCCTCCGCCCAGACGGAACTGTGGGCCACAGGTGTCGATAATGCCGTCACCGTCTGTGTCTCGCCCGGGTTCCGTGTCGTCTGGACAGGCATCGCAGGCATCACCAAGCCCATCGCCGTCGGTGTCGGTCTGGTCGTCGCTTAGAGCGGAGCACACGTCGCAGTCGTCTGGTATGCCGTCACCATCGGCATCTGCGGTGCTCTCGTTTGGCACGGCAGGGCAGGGGTCACAAGCGTCCCCCCATCCGTCGCCGTCAGAGTCTTCGGTCTGAGTGGTGTCTTCCGGGCACACATCGCAGGCGTCACCAGCGCCGTCACAGTCGGTGTCTACTTGGTCGTCTGCGGTGCTCGGGCAGGCGTCGCAACGCAGGGTGACTTCAAGGTAGGGCCGTCCGTCGTCGTCTACGAGCTCCAGGCGTCCGTAGCCGAATCCGTCGGAATCGCTGTCGAGTTCCAGGACTGAGACGGTGCATCCAAGGGTGCTGTAGTCGAACCAGGCGTCGATACTTGCGGCGCGGGAGTCGGCAGCAATGGCGGTCGCGCAGAAGGACGAGCTGGTGTCGACGAGTCCTTCGTCTGCGGCGTCCACAAGGTTGCAGTTGAGGTCTTGCGACGCTTCAGGCATGCACTCATCTTGTGCAAGGGCTGTTGCCAGCAGGAGGAGCCAGCTCATGGGGCGTCCTGGCCTTCAACGGCGAACCACAAGTCAAAGCTCAAGGCGCCCGGCGTAATCTGTTCGCTGGTGAGGTCCATGACGTTGAGCGTGGTGTGGTCGAGTATCTGGCCGTTGATGACGACTTGATGTTCGCCAGAGTCGGCGTCGGGGGCGAGCATTCCCATCCCTTTGTAGCTGAGCTGGGCTCGGGGCACACCGGCGGTGACGAGGGCCTCGGCTACGGCTTGCGCGCGGCTGAGCGAGAGGCTGTAGTTCGCCGCGCTGGTGCCTTCGGAGCTGGCGTATGCAGCGATGAGTAGGTGTTCTACGTTGTCGGTGGCAATGAGCCACTCGGCCAGACTCACGATGTCTGGGTAGGACGACCAGCTGGGGGACGCGCTGTTGGAGACGAACGTGAGGGGTTTGCGCAGCTCGACGCGTCCGTCCCGTACACGCTGAGACTGGCCATCCTGCCAGGCGTCCGGCTCGAGCTCGGGCTCGGTCCGCACGATTTGAAGGTCGTCTGGCGTTCGTTCTGCGCGGGAGAGGCTGTAGGTGAGGGTTAGACGCCCGTGAACGGGGCCGGCTCCAGGTGCGGTGGCGAGTGCGCGTCCAACTCCCAGGTCCACCCGCAGCTCGGGGCTCAGGTCCACGGCGACTCCGACCGAGCCAACGATGGCAGGGGCACCACCGGTGAACCGGCTCTGTGCAACAGTCCACAACACCGTCTGTGAGCTGATGGCCACCATGACGCCCGCGTCAACCAGAACCGCGCTTCCTAGTCGAAAATCCCATGGATTCGTGTCTGCCGACCTGCGCATCCAGCCAGCGACATCGAGCAAGCCTGTGATGGGGCCCGAGGTCGCTGTCCCTACCGCGCCCAGATGCACAGTCGGCAGTGCGTCGGAGAACCAAGCGCCCTGCTTACCGAGAGGAAAGCTGGCTTCTCCATAGCCATCTAGGCTGATGGGACCGTCTATAAACCGGGTGCGCAGGCCAAGGCGCGGGTCACCCAACACCACGCCGTCTGGCGACAAGGTGTCGACTGAGCCTCCCCATTGGGCTGCTGCCGGCACGGTCGCTTCAATCCAGGTGCTTCGTGACAGCGCGACGCCCAGGGCAACAACCCCGACCACCCGGTCACCAATGACGGTGCCAACGACCTCGTCGCAGTCTTCAGGGTCAGTCGCTGAGCAGCGGTACTGGTCCATGGGACGGTGGGTGTAGTCCGCGGCCCATCCCACACGTACAGAGCCGGGTGTGGCAACCGAAGTCAGCTGTATGGGGCCCACAGACACGCCAGCAGCGCCCACTGGACTCATGGAGATGTCCGTGGACAGGCCGCTCGCTTGCGCCAGACCGGGCACGATGAGCATCAGTATGGAAACGAGGATTGGCACGTCGCCACCGTAGCGCGATTTGGCGCCCGTTACTGGGAAACTCGGTCGCCCAGGCCCCACTCGCGTTGGCTGTGGTGCCATACGCGGGGCGCGGTGCCGCCGAACCAGGGGGTTGCAAACTGACCATGCGCGCTGCAGCGACAGTTACCATCCGATGGGGTGGGGCAGGCGCGGGCGATGGGCAGTGTGCGTTTCCACCGCTTCGGGTCGACTTGGTAGCCCATGTGCTCGACCCAGGTATCCGTTGTCCACTCGGTGAGAACCGCGTAGAAACAGCACTCGCAGCCTTTGCAGCGCCACCACTGAGACGTGTGACGACGCGTCTGGTCGCGACTGATCGAGGCAATACTGGCGTGGCAGTGTAGCGGGTGCAGACTGCAATCGGGGCAGATCACTGTCGCTCCTGGCGCTCCCGGGGAGGGAACTGGAGCTGGAGGTGGAGGGGCGGAGGGACGAGGGGAAGGGCTGCTATTGTAGGAGATAGCGGGATCTCGCGCAAGTCCTGGGAGGCGGTTTACGAGACTGGGGTTGTCCTGAACGGTCTGCAGGTGCCGACATCACTTGCGGGGGGCGCGTTTGCCGTGTCTTCTGACGCTATGCGAAACTCTGTACTGATGATGTTGGTGTTGACGGGCTGCGAGTCTATTGGGTGCTGGGCTGCCGACGGAGACGTCACAGCAGGTGCCTGTGAGTGCCCCTCGGGAGATGTCTCTGCGGAGGCTTTGGTCGCGGTCAACGCGGCGCGAGTGGATGCGGGACTATCGCCCGTGGTGCGCGTGCCCGAACTCGATGCGGCTGCGGCGGGGCACATCGCCTACTTGCTCGCGAACTCGCCGGACGTTGCCGGGGTCTCGTCCCATGGTCAGTCTGCTTCGAACAGTGGCTTCACCGGAGAGACCCACTTTGACCGTGCAATCGCGGCTGGCTGGTCCGGAGAACGGCTGTACGAGGACATCAGTCGGTCTGGAGTGCCCGAACAGGCCGTGTTTGGCTGGCTGCGCACGGTCTACCATCGCGTTCCAATCCTGACCCCAGAGGTCGATGGCATGGGGTACGCGCAGACCTGTTCGGATGGCGTTCGCTTTGATGTGGCGCTGTTCGCCGAGTCCGGCGCTGCCACCTCCCCGGACATCACCGTTTGGCCTGCGGATGGAGACACGTTCGTTCCAGGACGCTGGGATGGCTTGGAGCGACCCGACCCCGTTCCGGACTTGGCGGATGACCACGGGTACCCATTGAGTGTTCAGTTTCGCCGAGATGCTGGCGGTGACGTGCAAGGGTTTCGCGTGTTTGACGAGGAAGGCGCCGAGGTCGCCACACGCTTCATCGACCCGAGCACGGATCCGGCAGAGTCCCTAGATGACGAGGTCTTCGCTGTGCCTCTCGAGCCGCTGGAGCCCGAGAGCACCTACCGAATCGAAGTGACCGGCAATGTTCGTGGAGCACCGTTTACGCGCGAGTGGACCATTGGCACTCGGTCGAACGCCGAGACACCCCAGTAGCCATCATGAGAGCGCTTTGAGTTCGCTCTCATCCTTACCCATCAACCGTAGCTGGCCGTGTAGCCACTCGCGGATGGGGGCAATGCCGATGGGGGAGTCGCTCAATGCAGGAAGCGGGTCGAAGGCTGCGGCTAAGAAAGCGTCTTCGGGAGCGTTGAGCTTGATGCGAGCGTCTGCCAGGTAGCGTTCGCGGTCGCGTTCTCGGAGCGTGTCGATCTTGTTGATGACGGCGAGCACCGGGCGTCCGCGAGAGACAACGTCGTCGTAGTCTGCTTTCTCTCGGGTCTGTACACCGCCTTGGGCGTTGACCACGTAGATGTAGACGTCGACCAGATCAAGAACCTGACGGGCTTCTTCGGTCACCGCTTCGATGACGTCTCCGAGGCCAGGGGTGTTGACCACGTAGAGTGCGGAAGCGTTGGGAAGCTTGGTGATTGCCACAGTGGACGTGGACCCAGCCACAGGGTCGATGTTTCCGCTGTCGATGCCGAACAGCGCGCGAATACCGGCGTCTTTGCCGCACGAGGGGCTTCCGACAACACCAATCGTGATGCGGTGTCGTGCGAGCTGGCGAAGTCGTGCGACCTCAAGGACTGCGGGCAGAAGTTGGTCGTCGCGTGGACGCCCCACGTACAGCAGGGTCCCAATGGGGCCCAGGAACGGTAAGAACGGTAGGGCAAAGACGGGGTTTATGTCGCCCATGTGCGCCATGAGTGTGCCGGTCGGAGCTTGGCTGAGGTCCAGGTCCGGCTCGCCGGCGTCTGACATGGGACGGGGCAGCCCAAGCTCGTCCCATGCGCTGTTCTGCTGTTCAGTGGTGAGGGAAGACCAGGTGGTTGTGACCCAGTGCTCCATCAGTCCGTGTTCCATGACTCCGATGTCATCGTTGCTTGCAACTCCGGCTTTACGGCACAGACGCATGACAATGTCCGACCAGGGCGGGCCCTCGCCGCCACGCGTCAAGATGTTGACGATGCCGTGTCCACCCATCTGACGAAGACGCTGATCAATGCGACGGGCAAGCTTGGACAGCCCAAGGTCTTGCTCCCGAATCTTGAGATGCGTTGCCAGTGCTTCGAGCTCTACGCGATGACAGCGCCTGAGCAACTCATACAGACTGTCGCTCATGGGGTGGCGACGCCGCCGTCTTGGTGCACGCGGTACGCCTGCGCGGCGGCCTCGAACACGGTACGGAACTGCTCAGGAGTCATGTCACCGCGCTGCATATAGGCGACAGCGGCCTTGCCGACGCCCCAGGTGGCTGCACTTGAGATGGTGGCGCCAAGGGTGCTGGTCGCAACGTGGACAATCTGACCGCCGGGAACCCAGCCGGCTGCCTTGAGTGCGTTGACGGCCCAGCGAACGAAGCCTTTGCTTCCACCGGCGAGCGCTTCTCCAACGAGGAAGAGCATGACGTCTCGGTCCAGATCACGGCCGAACACCGCGGCAATGTCTGCGATGAGCTTGACCTGGATGAGCGTGACCGCGGTTGCGTCTGCTCCAGGAACGGGAATGGCGCCGGCGACAGCTGCCCGCTTGGCGGCTTGATAGATGAGCGGCTCGCATGCGCTGGCCTTGTTCCGCATGTACTTGGCGAACAGCAGTTCTTTGCCGTCCTTCGCAAGAGTGCGGGCAATCCAAGAGATGACCTCGTCAACCCCAATGGGCTCGGGGGACAGGGCCGGCATGGGGTCAAACGCGGTGACGATGGCGTCTTTGGGGGCGACACCCAGCTGAAGCAGAGTGGCGGCAATGAACGCCTTGCGGTCGCTCTCACGGATGAGGTCGATCTTGTTGATGCAGACCAACACGGGACGCCCGAGGGCACGGACTCGGTCGAGGTCTCCGCGCTCGTCGATGGTCGCGCCACCGTCTGCATTGAGCACGTAGATGGCGACGTCGAGTGAGTCGAGTGCCTTGCTGGCTTCGGCGTCTACTTCGTCTCGTAGGTCACCAAACCCTGGGGCGTTGACCACAAGGAACTTCTGCTGGTGGTCGATAGCGGCGACACGCAGGCGGTCTGTCGAGCCTGGAATGGGGTCGATCTCACCGAAATCCACACCGAAGAGGGCTCGAATCGCGGCATCTTTGCCGGAGCTGGCAGAGCCCAAGAAGGCGACGACGAGAGTCTTGCTCAGCGCAGAGTCTGTCTCTTCGGCGGCCGCTTCCCAGCGAGCGCTCACGGCGGGAATGTTGGTGCTCATGCGTCGCTCACGGTTCGATGGTTTCGAGGCCAGGCCAGCTGAAGGTGGCCCACGTATCTTCCCCGACCGCGCCGCGAGCGAAGCTTCGCACGCGCAGGTTGTAGGGAAGGCCGGTGTGTAGGTCGACCTGTTGAGCGCCGCGAATCCGGCGGTTCTCGGGACCTTCATCCCCTGTGATGGGGTCGTCTTGACGGTGGGCATACCGAATCATGGCAACACCGTCTTTGACGGACGTCAAGGTGTAGCTGCGGTACCACTGAACGCCATCTTCGGTGGGCTCACCCACGGGCCGTCCCCATGTGTGACCCACAGGGATGCGACCTGCCGGCGCCCAGATCACCGGGTCCATCAGCACATCGATGTCGCTGCCGAGCGGGCTTTCACGCTCGATCTGAAGGCTGCGGTCCGTGGACACGGTCGCTATTCGGGGAGCATTTTCGTGTGCAAAGGCGGCCTGAAGGGTCTGTGGAATGTCGCCCGAGGTGGATAGAGTGAGAGTGTCGCCCATCGCCTGTCGCTTCATCTGAAGTCCGCGGTGAGTCGCTGTGAGGGCAATGGTGTCGTCTGCGAACGCGCCGGGGGCAATGGACAGGTCGAGTGACCCGGTCATTGTGGTCGACATCTCATGGCCGTTCAGGGCGATTAGCGCCTGTTCGAGTAGCGTAAATGTGGCTGTTCCCTCTGTTTTGTCGGCGCGGTCAGGCGTCAGGTCGAACGTGGGAGTGCACGCCCACAGGGCGAGGACCAGGGGCAGGATGCGTCGCACAGATGCGGCTCCAGAGCGAGGATGGGGCATGTTCAGTCCAGCAGCGCGTAGTACGCCAACACATCGAGGGCACGCGGCCAGCCTTCGGTCAGAACGCGAACAGCCTGGTCGCTGTCGGTCACTGTGTTGTGGTCGAGGTCGAGCAACTCGAAGACGCCGGTGGTGGCGGCCTGTGCCAGGAAGGCGATGATGTCAGCGGTGGACCGGGTGCCGTCCAGCAGTGGGAGCACGGTCACCATGTACGGGTCGAGCTGAACGCCTTGATGACGACGGTTGGTCACCCAAGTCTCGCCGCGCGCGACTTCGTCTCGGGCGATGGTGTACGCGACCGGGCGTGGGCTCGGCGGGGCTGCGACCATGGCGGAGGCCGACAGGTGCACACTGCCTTGGAGCAGCGCTGAGAACACGTGATTGGCTACGTCGTCGTGCAGTTCGGTCGCTGTGCCAGACGTTCGGTCTACAACCTGCTGAAGCAGATCAGTGAACGCTAGACCACTGGGCAGGCTGTGTTGCAGGACGTCCCATGTGGCCTCCGCGACGGTGTCCTGCTCGACATCATCCGTTGCATTGGGGGCGACGTTGGGCACAGTAGGGTCGGACGGCTGTGTGGCGAGTGCGCCACCGACGTACAATCGGTCAATTCGGTCGAGTGCGATGTCGCGGTCAATGGCGACGTCATCGTGAACGAGTAGGGTCCGTCGGAAGGTCCGGTGGCGTACGAAGTCGAGGTACTGCTCTAGGCGGAGCTGGTCGCTGCCAAGGGCTTCGACTTGGGTGCGAATGTCGGGTGGAAGGTCCACGGCGACCATGTCGCGAAGCTCGGCCTCTCCGAGAAACTGAAGCCCGGCAACGCCTGCACGTCGGACGAATTCGTGAAACCACAGCGCCTCGTTGTTTTCGCCAAGGTGCTCGTGAATGACGTACCAGTCGGGCATGGCTGAGAAGTGGCGGTGTTCGTGGTCTAGAACGGCACGCAGTGGATGGTCTTCCGGGGTGGCTTGCTGAACGAGCTGAACCAAGGCACGGGTCTGGCCGAGTCTGTCGCTGAGTGCTGGATGCTCACCCGCATGGAACAGGGCCATCTCGCGAAGGGCGCTGCGGTTGGCCCAGCCAGGCATGGTGTTGTAGCTGATGTAGGCAATGCCATGAGGTGTGAGGCGCTTCTTACAGGCGTCCAGCAAGGCCCGTTGAACCTGAGCGGGAACCCACGAATACACGCCGTGCGCCACAATGTAGTCGAACTGCCCAAGGTCCGGCAGGTCCAGTAGGTCGGCGGTATGCAGCGAGATGTTGGTCAGTCCAAGGTCGCGAATGCGTGCCTGTCCGACTTCGATTCCTTTTGCATTGCGGTCGATTCCAACGAACTGAGCGTCAGGGTTTCCGTGTGCCATGGGGATGAGGTTGCCGCCGGCAGCGCACCCCAGCTCCAACACTCTCGCCCTCTCTGGCGGTGTAGGCGTCAAACCAAAGAGCGTCCCCATGACCGCAAGTGAGGCTGGGTGGGTAGCCGCAAAAGCGCGACTCATGTAGGGGACTTCGTCGTAGGCGTCGTTCACGGTGGGTGTGTATCGCGGTGTCATTGTGATGGAAGAGGCGCCTGGAACACACAGTGTCTTGGCGTGTTGTTACGTCCCGCCCCAGCGCGTCTCCGAACGCGATAGATTGGGGCACAGGAGTTTTCATGTCGCGTTGGTTGCTGTTCGGATTGTTGGTGTCGTCATCTGCCAGCGCCGGTGAGGTGCTCACCAACTACGACACGTTGTGCGGGAATACCGGCGCCTTAGGCCCAGGCCCAGGTGAAGAAGGGCACATTGCCGCCACACGTTTGGCGACGGCAGATGTGCCGTTTGAGGTGACCTCTGTCCGTGCCCGTCTACATCATGGCTCAGTGGGTGGGGTGATGTGTGACGCGTCAATGCCGCGCCAACTGGTGGTGTGGAAGAGTACATCAGACACGCCAGATGTTCAGCCAACGAATGCGGCAACGCTGAGCTTCCCCATCGAAGAGACGCTCGGTGAAGAGCGGTTGATTGAGGCGGCGCTCGACACGCCGATTACTCTGAATGCGGGTGAGTACCTGTGGGCGGCCGTCGATTTTGGTGGAACTCAACCGAATGTCGGCTGCATCAAGACCTGCCGCTCGAACGCTGAGGAAGGCTTGAACTTCTGGAGCAATGCGTCAGAGGCGCCCTACGACTGGGCAGACTTGGCGACCATTGGTGCTAACGGCAACTTGTGGGTGGAAGTCGTCGGCAATCCGCCGGATGGTGTGTTGCCTGAGCCCATTCCAGAGCCCGAGGTTGAGGTCGATACGGAAGCCGACACCGAGGCGCCCACTCGCCGCGGCCGTCGCCGTCGGTAGGCATTGAGGGAAAAGTGAGCGCTCACAGGTTCGTACCGTGAACGCCCACCCCCAAGGTGTCTCTACTTGGCGCTCGCTGCCTCACTGGCTTCCGACATGAGTGTGCCGTCAACGGCTGCTGCGATGGCTAGGCACAGCTTAGGGTCGTCGTTCATACGCGCGCGTGTCTTCTCGCGTCCCTGACCAAGACTGTCGTCACCGAACTGGAACCACGCACCGCTCTTGGTGACGATGCCTTCGGCCTCGGCCCGCTTGAGCAGGTCCGCCACGCGGCAGAATCCCTTTCCGAAGAGAATCTCGGTCTCCACGATCTTGAACGGCGGTGCCAGCTTGTTCTTGACCACCTTGATCTTGGTCTTGGCGCCGATGACGTCCTTGCCATCGAGTACTGAGCCAATACGGCGAATCTCCAGGCGCACGGAGGAGTAGAACTTCAGCGCATTGCCGCCGGTCGTGACTTCACCGTTGCCAAAGGTCACGCCGATCTTGTGACGGATTTGATTGATGAAGACGACCATCGTGCCGCTTCGGTGGACGGTAGCGGTGATCTTGCGCAGTGCCTGGGACATCAGTCGTGCCTGTAGGCCGACGTGGTGGTCGCCCATGTCACCCTCGATCTCGGCGCGCGGAACAAGGGCCGCTACCGAGTCAATGATGAGCAGGTCGATGGCGCCGCTTCGCACTAGTGTCTCGGTAATTTCCAAGGCTTGCTCGCCGCAGTCGGGCTGGCTGACGAGCAGGCTGTCGACGTCGACGCCGAGCTGCTTGGCATACTCGACATCCAAGGCATGTTCGGCGTCGATAAACGCGGCTGTGCCTCCGCGCGCTTGGCACTCGGCGATGAGGTGAAGAGTGAGCGTGGTCTTGCCCGAAGCCTCGGGACCGTAGACCTCGACAACCCGCCCACGCGGCAGGCCGCCAATTCCGAGGGCCACGTCCAGTGGCCGACAGCCTGTTGGAATGGTGTCGACGGTGGCGCTTGGGCGTTCGCCTAGGCGCATGACTGAGCCGTCGCCGTAGGTCGCGTGAAGGGACTTGAGAGCGGCATTGAGCGCCTTGGCGCGCTGGACATCGGGGCTTGTGGTCATGATTGACTCCTGCGAATGGACCCTCTTCGGGTCCGGGTTGAAAACGGGTAGGGGCGGGACTGGCGCACGGGGGCGCTCATCCACACTTCGTCGTGCACGGCGTCTGTGGGACGCAGGTCACGGGCTCTGACACGCACTTGGATGCGGTCGCCTTCGCGCGTGTGCGCTGGAAGAATGTCGGTACAGACCGTGCCGAAGACGTTGGGGCCCCACTCGACGAGTGCTGTGGAGCCGTCCACTTGGTCTACGACCACAACGAGCCAGACGGCGAGGGCCAGGCGGCTCATGCCGACACGTCTTGGGTACGAAAGCCGAGCGCTTCGGCCAAGTGAATGGGCTCCACGCTGTCGCAGCTAGCGAGGTCCGCGATGGTTCGTGCCACGCGAAGGATACGGTGAACGCCGCGACCGGACATGCCGTGAAGCTGCATGGCCTGGAGCATCAGCGTTCGGGCGTGACCGGTGGGCTGGGGTAGCTGATGGACGGCAAGACGACCGTTAGTACAGCCTTGTCCGCGTGCGGCTTGGCGCTTTCGGGCTGCGATGACACGGGTGCGAACGTCTGCTGAGGACTCGCCTTTCTCCTGGCTCAGGAGGTCTACTGCACCGACCGGTTGAAGCGGGACGTGCAGGTCAATGCGGTCGAGAAGGGGACCCGAGAGGCGACGCTGGTAGCGCTGGACATCGTTGTCGGTACAGGTGCACGCCGCACTGGTGCCGCGCCGCCCGCAGGGACATGGATTGGCGGCCATGACCAGCATCATCTCGGCGGGGTATTCGACGGTTCCGGAGGCCCGCGTCAGTCGAACGCGTCCCTCTTCAACCGGCTCTCTCAACACGTCCAAGACAGACCGTGGGAACTCGGTGGCTTCGTCTAAGAACAGCACGCCATGATGGGCCAAGCTGACCTCGCCCGGGCGCAGCGTGCGGTCACCAATGAGTCCAGCAGCGCTGACCGAGTGGTGGGGAGCGCGAAAGGGGCGACGTCGCAGCAGGCCCTGGGCATCATCCAGCAGACCGGCTGCCGAATAGACACGTGTCACGTCCAGCGACTCGTCGAATGACATGGGCGGTAGAATGCTTGGAAAGCGCTTGGACAGCATGGTCTTTCCGCACCCGGGAGGGCCGGTGAACAGCACATGATGTCCGCCGGCGGCGGCGATTTCGATGGCGCGGCGAGCGACGGGTTGGCCGCGGACGTCGGCCATGTCGGCCTCAATAGGGGCGACCGTTGCGTCCGGTGGGGTGGCCGCTTGCAAGGGACGGATACCGCTCAGGTGGTCGAGCACGTCGAGCAGGGTGTCTGCGCACAACACAGTGACGTCCGGCACGAGGGCTGCTTGGGCGGCACAAGAACGGGGCAGGATGAGTGTTCGTCCGAGGTCCCGGGCAAGAAGGGCGAGCGGAAGTGCTCCACGAATCGGTCGCAATGCGCCGGCAAGAGACAGCTCTCCGACTGCCAGGATGTCCTCGAGCGAGTCAGGGTCGATGTCTCCGTCGGCAGCCAGGATGCCCAGCGCCATCGGTAGGTCGAACGCGGTGCCTTCCTTGCGAACGTCTGCTGGGGCGAGGTTGATGACCACACGCTTGCGTGGGAACTCGCGGTCGGAGGCGGCAATCGCGGAACGAACGCGCTCGGCACTCTCACGAACGGCGCTTGCAGGCAGGCCAACAATGCTGACGCTTGGGAGGCGTCGAAGCAAGTCGACTTCAACTTCAACGGGGTGCGCAGATGCCCCAAGCAATGTGGCTGCGAAGACGCGAACGGCCATGTGTCCCTCCTGATGTAGGGGGACAAAGCATGGAGCGTGCCAAGGGTGCGCTTCGCTGGGTTATGACGCTTGTTACTGCCGAAGTCTTGTTTCGGCCGAAGCGTGAATTACAGGTGCACTACGTGCCAACGACTTCCGGTCGCGTGGTGCAATCTCCCTTGTTCCTACTGACACAGGCCGCCGACAGGTGTCAGCAGCCGACGGCTAGGGGGTAGGTGCTGCTGTTGGTGGCGACAGCAAGACGCCGTTCGGCTTGGCTGCAGCAATGGTGCCCTTGGTCGACACAATCTGGCCGTTGACAATGACGAGGTCTGGCTTTGGCGCAGATTCACGACCCAAGTACGGGGACCAGCCTGCACCGGTGAGGATGCTGTTCGCGCGCACTTTGGTCAGCTCGCCTTCGCTGAACAACACGAGGTCTGCGTCTGCGCCCTTTTCGATACGACCCTTCTTTGGAAGCCCCAGTAGGGCAGCAGGCCCCTCACTGGTCAGCGCCACGAGCTGCTCGAGCGATAGGCGACCATGGCGCACTGCCGAGAGCAGAAGCGGGAACAGGAACTCGGCCCCTGGGATTCCCGGTCCCTCTGCTGGAGAGGTGTGGTGGTCCGAAGCCACACAGGTGACGCGGCCCCGGCGCAGGGCGGTCCATAGGGTACGGCGGTCTTGTTCCGGACGAACCGGAGGCAGTGAGACACCCGGATTGGAGTGGTCGGTCGACAAGAAGAGGTGGTGCGATGTCACCGAACAGCTGATTGGAAGCTCACCGAGCACGGGGTCGAGTGCTGAGAGCTCATCTGCTGTCGATAGATGAGCAATGTGGATGTTGCGGTTGTGCTCGCGAGCCACGGCCAGGATTTCGTTGATTCCGGTTGCGTCGCGACTGGTTCGACCCAAGCGAACCGCCAGGATGCCATCGACATCTACCAGCTCTGTGAGGCGGGCAGCGGCCTTGGCTTCGTTGTCTTGGGTGAGGTTGATGATGACGCCGAAGGCATTGCCTGCATCCATCACTTCGCGAACCGTCTGTGTAGAGGCAATGTCGCCGTCTACCCAAAAGCCGTAGTTGCACCACGAGTGCTTCTTCATCTTCTTGGCGCGGGCAATCGCGCTCTTACTGTCGATGACGGGCTTGTTTCCGTAGGGAAGACCGATGACCGTGGTGATGCCGCCGGAGACGGCCGCCTTGGACTCGTGCTCCCAGGCTGTGTTGCCTCCGTCACCGTCGAACAGGGCGCCGGTGTCGATCACACCGGGCATAGCGAACTTGCCGATTGCCGAGATGTCTTGGCGGCCAGCGCGGCGAGGCCGTGGGCCAACGTAGACAATTTCGCCATCACGAATGGCGATGTCGGCTACGAGACGACCGGTGCTGGTGACGATGGTGGCGTCGCGGAGAATAAGGTCGTACACGAAAAGCTCGCTCGATCGGGGAGTGATGGACCTCGGTAGGTAGCCTTTTGCTGTCCGCGTGACAACCGTAGGCCCTGACCGACAGGCCGCGACAGGAATGTCAGGGTTCAGAATGTTGTGAATAGACGGGGATTAGGGTCGCTAATGAGCCGTTAGGGTGGGATGGCGAGGGATTACTTGGTGACGTGCCTTGACCGGTAGGCGGGTTCTGGTTTAATGGCGTTTAAGGTTACTAATTCGGCCATGATGCCCCAGATTTGCTGTGAATATCCGTCGAACTGCGACATAGATGTCATGATTTGCGTCAGGTTTGAGGCGTACTCGTTTGAACTCGTTGTGTGGAATTGACGTTATTTCTCTGTTTTCAGCGATTTTCAGCATCTTGGTATGCATCGTGCAGGTGTAATTGTGGAGACACAAGAGCTGCCGATGCCGGTTCTCCGGCCCGTCGCTCAGTGGAAGGCCCGGTCCCTCAAGTAGGGACCGGGCTCTTTTGCGTTATGGGGGCGCATGTCTGACTGGGCCGTAGGCGACATCCCCAACAGCGCTGATGCGCTGGACCTTCGCGCAGCGTCCCGTGACCTGTGGCCGCGCGATACCCTTGCTTGGTGGCAGGGCACGCTACCGCCGACTCCTGAGCGGGTGTATTGGCCAGAGAGTGAAGCGCAGGTGCAAGCCTTGCTCGACCACGCCAACGACACCAGACAGCCGGTGGTTGTGTACGGAGCTGGCAGCGGAGTGGTCGGCGGTGCGCGTGGTGTGGAAGGCTCCATCGTTCTGGACACCAAGCGTCTTGACCAAATCGGCCCCTTAGATACGGAGCGTTGGACCGTTCGTGTTCAGGCCGGCGTGATTGGCCAGAACCTTGAAGACTGGCTTGCTGAGCGTGGTTTCACCCTCGGACACAGTCCCTCCTCCATTGTGTGCTCCACGGTTGGTGGGTGGGCTGCTGCTCGAAGCGCAGGGCAATTCAGTAGTCGGTACGGTGTGTTTGAAGACATGGTCCTGCAAATGCGCGTGGCAACGCCAGGCGAGGGGACTGTCAGTGTTGGCATGGACGGAGACGCGCCAGATGCGTGGATGCCCATTCTGTTCGGGAGTGAAGGCACCCTTGGTGTTGTGACCGAGATGACACTGCGGGTCATGCCAATCGCCAAGTCTCGATGGTTGCGTGGATACGCATTTCCCAGCGTAGATACAGCGTTGTCCGCAATGCGTAAGCTCATGCAGGCAGAGACATGGCCGGCGGTACTGCGTTTGTACGACCCTGTAGACACGCGCATTGGCGGTAAGACCAAGCCTAAGTCGGACAAGTCAGGGGTGTCTGCCCTGACCCGATTGCGCAAGGCGATTGCGAGTATCCCTGGTATGGAACACCGTATGTTGGCGTTGCCACTGTCGCTTCCTCGTCTGCTGAACACGTTGGCGGACATTGCGTCCGGCGAGGTGCTGTTGATTGTGGGGTGGGAAGGGGAGCCCGACGTTGTGGATGCACTTGTGAAGGCCGGCTGCCCGCTGCTTGAGACGGACGGACGCGACCTGGGCGCCACGCCAGGCGAGCGCTGGTTCAACTCGCGTCATGCTGTCTCCTACAAGCTGATGCCTGTCTTTGTCGGAGGCGCTTTCGCTGACACCATGGAAGTCGGGTGCCGCTGGTCGGACGTTCCCAAGGTCTACGCTGCAGTTCGCAAGGCGGTGCGCGGCCATGCGTTGGTCATGGCCCACATGAGTCACTTGTACCCGGAGGGAGGCAGTCTGTACTTCTCCTTCGCCGGCCATGGTGACCAGAAAACCTACGATGCTCTGTGGCAAAAAGCGCTGGATGCTGTGCTCGCTTCTGGAGCGACGACCACTCACCATCACGGAGTAGGACGGCTTAAGCAGCGTCATGCAATGGCCGAAGTGGGGGCCGCAGCGGTGGGGTGGCAACGGCTGAGAGACACTCTTGATCCAAACGATATCTTGGGAACGGGTTTGATGTTCTCCGAGACTGTGGTGGGCGAGGTTCCTCACTTCGCCCTTCACCAGGACGACGGACTGGTCGACGTGCCGGTTGCGTCGACTGTTGACGACCGCAGGGTGCTTGCACACCCGCACGACCTACGATGGCCGTGGGAGAAGACCTGTGGCCTGCCGCGATGGCAGCGTCTGGCGTGGCAGACCACCTGGATTGATGTGCGCGGTACGGTAGACGGTGAGCTCGTGCATTTGGGTCGAGGTCCGCGCAGTGCGGCTGGAAGTGACCTCCGGCCTACCATTGTTCAGGAAGATCCCATGTCCCGCGTCACGGTAGCAACGGTATCGACCGACGGACGATGGATGGGACGCGCCACCGTTGAACACCCATGGGTTGTGGCTCGCTCGTTGTTGCGTCATGACCTGCGTCCGAGCGTGCTGACGGTTGTAGAGGGCGACCTCCTTGTCGGATTCCATGGCCACGCCGGTAGCGCTCTCGGTGCTCTGGCTAGCACCCTTGTACCGGGTGGGCTCCTCCACACGGAGTGGGTGTCTACTACACTTCCTTCGGGGCCATTAGTGGCCTGTGAAGATGAAAATCCTTCAGCAGTTCATGTGACGCATCAATGCGCGTGGAGGCCTGCGGATGAGTGACGTGCAGACATGTTCGCTGTGTCCGAGGCTTTGTCGGCATGCCTGTCCGGTTTCTGTGGGAACAGGAAGAGAAGCGGCTACGCCAACAGCCATTGCTGGCGTACTGGTCGACCATGCTCGGGGTCAGGTATCCGATGAACTGGCGCGACAGGCAGCCACGCTGTGTGTCGACTGTGGTGCCTGTCAAGATGCCTGTCATCTGCATCAACCGCTTCCGGCCATGCTTCGCGAGGCTCGGGATGTACTGCTGTCTCCGTCCCCAGAACCAGACCTTCCGGCGGTCCCAGCTGGCGTCTCCGTACTGTTGTTGATTGCACAGTCCGCCGACTCCCTGCGACCGACTGCGCAGGTGCCCTCTGACGCGCATGTGGTGGTGTGTCCGGACCGTCTAGGCGTGGACCACGACTTCGGTTCGTCGCCAGCATTGGGCGCAGTCCTTGCTGCCTTTACGGGACTCGAGCTGTACACAATGGATGGCGGGATTTTTGACGTCCTGCACCGTGCTGGGCTTGAACCGAAGTGGGCGCTAGACGTCCCGCCAACGTCCGTAGGAAGTTGTGTCTGTGCGCTAGGGGAACGTCCACCTCTGGCCTGCTGTGGGGCGCGAGGACCTCTTCGGGAGCATCACCCAGAGTCAGCGGTTCACCTGGCCCAGGCATTTGCTCGCCGCCTAGCGCCCGGCAGTGTGTTGTTAGATACTCGGTGCGCTCAGCATCTTCGTAATTCTGGATGTGCGGTGGACCCACACGGGGTCGCTCGACAAGGAGAGACGGCATGAACTCGCGGCTTCGCCCGAACGAGAAGGACCGAACGCGGTTCATCGTCAATCCACACTCAGCCGGTGGGGCTACTGGCAAGCGCGTAGATGCGCTGCGTCAGAGCATCGACCGATACTTTACCCAAGCGGATATCGTCCTGACCGAAGGTCCGGGACACGCGACGCAGCTGGCGACCCAAGCCGTCGCAGATGGGATTGGCGTTGTGGTGGCTGTTGGTGGAGACGGTACGGCTAGTGAGGCCGTCGCTGGCCTATTCGACGGCAAAGAACCTCGTCGACAAGGCGTGGTCTTTACCGTTGTACCTGCTGGAACCGGCTCAGACCTCATCAAGAGTCTAGGCATGCCCAAGAACCTAGACGATGCCGTTCGCCTAGCAGCGTTTGGGCCTGACCGTGACGGCGATGCCGTTCATCATCAATTTGTGGACGCCTCAGGTGCGCTGACCGAACAGATTGGAATCAATGTCACTGGGTTCGGCATGAACGGGGACACCGTCGCTCGCGCTAACCGCAGCTCCAAGCGGCTGGGGGGCACCGTCACGTTCTTGGGTGCCACCCTGGGCTCTCTCGCTCGGTACGTTGCCCCAATGGTCGACATGAACTGGACGACCGCTGATGGTGCGCAAGGCGAGTGGAGCGGCAAGCTCCTGTCGTGTTTCATTGCAAATGGTGCGTGGTGTGGTGGTGGTATGTGTGTCGGGCCACAAGGCTCAATGACGGATGGTGCCCTGGACCTCACGATAATTGAGGATCGATCGTTGCGTCGGACACTTGCACTGACGCCACACTTGTACCGAGGCACGTTGGCATCGGTCTCTGGGGTCGAAACGGCACGCATCACGGCGTTGCATGCGGTTGCACGCGAAGGCGGTCGGGCCGCCATCGACATTGATGGAGAGCAGCCCGGAACCTTACCTCTTGATGTCACCATTTTGGCAAAAGCGGTCAGACTACGCGGAGTTTGGTGAGATCGATTTGGTTTCTCGCCGCTCGATAATGTAGTTTCAATCAACAGACCCGTAGAATTTGGGGTATCTGTTTAGGGACCCGTGCGGAATTGTGAGACAAAAAAGTTAGCATATGGGCTTGCGCGGTCCCTCGTAAACGGCGTAGATAGTCCGCGTCAGGGAAACAAGGTCTCGGACATTCAGTTTTCGAACATCGGCACCGAAGCTCTGCAGAGGCGCCAATTTTCAATGAGCATTGAAAGTTCCGGTCCAGTGACCCTCCGACAGTCAAATCGAGCAAACCTTCCTACGCCTCAACACTAGAGGCATGGAGTTCTACAATGAACAAAGCAGACCTGACCGAAAAGCTCGCTGAGCGCGGCGGAATCCCCAAGGTTCGCGCAGCGAACTACATCAACATCATCACCGAAGCTATCCAAGAAGCTCTCGTCCGTGACGAGAAGGTGACCATCTCCGACTTCGGTACCTTCACGGTTTCCAAGCGTCGTCCATTCACGGGCCACAACCCTAAGAATGGTCAAGAGATGAAGGTTCCAGGCCGTCGCATTCCAGTGTTCCGCGCTGGTAAGGGTCTCAAGAACGCCTTGAACCCAAGCTAGGACTTCCGGGCTCATTGAGCTCGGAATCCCTGTAGTGAGGTTCGCCTCACTACACACAGATGGTCGGTTGGTTCGCCAGCCGGCCTTTTGTGCGTCTGCGACCCAGTGCCTTAAGCCTACTGAAGCGCTTGTGCGACAGCGATGGCAGCAGCTGTATCGGCCCTTAGAACCCAGGGCCCAAGCGAAATGGGATGAGCGCCAGCGGCTAGAACTTGGCTGACCTCGGCAGGGGTCCATCCACCTTCAGGCCCCACAAACACCGCCGCGTCATTTGTGCCGGATACGGGTTCGGTCGAGCCTGGAACGGCGATGTACAGCGTGGCTCCGTCTACCAATAGTAGAGCTTGCGTCAGCGTTGTAGGGGCGGCGATGGTAGGGGTGTCGCCCCGCCCAGACTGTTGGGCAGCAGACGTTGCAATGCGGGCCCAACGCTCAGTTCGGTCCCCTTTGGCGACGCTCCGCGAAGAGAGTACCGGAAGTATTCTTGCAACGCCGGCTTCAGTCGCCATTCGTACGGCTGCATCCATCGCTGGTCCTTTAATGACAGCCAAGACCAGGGTCACCGAGCGCGTGGTCGGTGTTGTACGAATCTCGTTGATGACCACTGTGACGACGCCATCATCAATGTCATTGACGGTTGCTAGGGCCGTATGCCCGTCACCGTCGAACAGTTCGATGGTCTGCCCGGCTTTTCCACGGAGGACGCGAACGAGGTGGTGGGCCGCATCCGATGGAAGGACAATGGATGCACCAACGTCGCCTACGTCTGCGACCTGAAAGCGACGCATGGGGCTATGCCTTCCGGTAGGTGAGGCCGACCCAGTCTTCGAGGGTGTCGCGCTTGACGAGCGTCAGGACGTCGTCGAAGACCTCTCGCACGAGGTGTTCGCGGTCTGCGAGAATTCCGCCGAGGACCAAGAGGTGGCCGGTTCGCGCCAACAGTGCTGGGGCCATTGTGACCAGAATCTCTGCGTGTACGTTGGCGACAACGATGTCCCAGACGCCAGGCACGTCTTCGACGCGTGTGGTGTCGAAGGGAACCTCAAGGGCATTCTTTTCAGCATTGCGGTGAGCGTCTGCCACGGCGTCTGGGTCAACGTCAATGCCGTAGGCTGTGCCGCCCAGCAATACCGCAGCGAGCGCTAGGATGCCCGAGCCAGCCCCGACGTCTAGCACCCGCACACCCGGCTTGACCGCGTCGTTGAGGACACGGAGGGCGAGCTCGGTCGTCGGGTGGTCACCTGTTCCGAAGCCCTGACCTGGCTCAATGATGAGGCAGCCTGGGCGAATGTCCCATGGGGGACAGATGACGAGGCGTTCGCTGATCACCAGTGGTTTGATGCTGTCGCGGTATTGGGCTTCGTAGTCCACCTCAACAACGTCTTCCCACTCGATGGGACCTGCCAGAGTGTCTACAGCAAGTAGCCGAGCCAACCCCGAGGCCACAGCGGCCTCATCGGCGTCTTCGAACCATGCGTGTACCAAGGCCCGCTCAGGAAGGGGAGCCGCCGGCCCGTCATCCCAAGGTTGGCGGGGGGGAGGGGCCTCTCCGGCTATCCAGTCTTCTTGTGTGCCCGATGCGCCTTGGGCGTGCAGAGATGCGCACACCAACTCTGCGCGAGTTCGCGAGACCACAACCGAGAGTTGGCGCCAGCTCATTGTTGGCTCAGTGGGACGGGGCGTCGCCGCCCGGGGGCAGCGTGCGTCCGGACTCAACCGCGTCGATCAGCGCTTCGATGTACTCCACGCGGCCATGAACAAAGATGGGCTCGGAGCGAACGCCGAAGAGGAACAGGCCAGGAGTGCCCTGGATACCGGCATCTCCGCCAGCTTGTCCGTCAGCCTCGATTCCCGCGCGGGTCTCGGGGTTGACCATACACATCTCGTACGCGGCCATGTCCAGCTCGGTTTCGGCTGCTTGGAAGGCGAGGCTGCCGTCGTCTAGGTAGCGCTGGTTCTTGAAGACCTTGCTTGTGAACTCCCAGAACTTGCCTTGCTGGTTGGCACATTCTGCGGCGATGGCTGCCTGGCAGGGCTCGGCGCGACCTTCACCACTGAGGGCCGGGTTGCACTCTGCGGACAGAGCGAACGCACGGAAGCGCAGTTGGATGTCTGGATTGGATGCCACAAGTGCCTTGAGGTCAGGTGCTGCTCGTGCGCAGTGTCCACAGCCGAAGTCCGCAAACTCCACCACCATGTACTTGGCGTTCGGGTCGCCAAGGATGGGCTCTGTGCCGTCAAGGTTTACAGGGCCCAAGGCGCGCGAGTACATGGAGCTCAACGCATCTTGCGGAATGGCCTGGTTGGTCTGAACAGCCTCTGCCACTACCGCGGCGGCGCCAGAGTTCTTCTTGCCTTGCCAGACCGATAGTCCAGCGATGACGCCAATGACGAAGACCGCCACGATAGACATCATGGAGCGACTTGTGAGCGCTGCAGCGGCGTTGAATGGCTCTTCATCCGGGTCGGACCGTTGTCCCCACATGGCTGCGACGAGCAGCCAGATGTTGGCGACGTAGATGCTGATGCAGAACATGCAGAACGCACCGATGGTCTTGCTGATGTACGCCAAGAATACGCTGTACGCCAGAGCGGGAATCATGAACGCAATCGTCACCGTGAACAGGTGCGGTGTGGACTCTTTCTTGAACATCGCGGCAACGGCGAGTCCAATGTAGAAGGCCACGCCGAAAAGCGTGATGGGAATGCCAAACGCCTCTGAGTACACCGAGTCATTCACGGCACTGCAGTTGATGACTTCGTTGACCGAGCACAAGCTTGAGGCGTCTTCTGCTGCCCATTTAAGGGTGAACAGGTAGCCGTTAGCGAAGGCGGCCGCGGCCGCGGTGACCGCGATGCCGAGGCGACGGTCAATCGCGATGAAGCCGAAGGTACCGGCCCATGCTGCGACGCACATGCCGATAAGCAAGGCACCAGGGGTACTCTGCAGGGCAAAGGCAGCGCCGGCGGCAATGACAGCAACCGCAAAAGGGGCAATCTTAAGGGGACTCATGAGCATTCTCCACACACGGTGGGCCAGCTATCCGAATGCGCGGCGTTCGTCCGCTTCTGGCGACGACCCGTTGCATGCCGATCAGCGTCGGCGGCTAACGTCCCGCTTCTGGTCTTTGGCCTTGAGCGTCTCACGCTTGTCGTACATGTTCTTGCCCTTGGCCAGAGCGATTTCAAGCTTGATCAGGGAGCCCTTTAGGTACAGGCGCAGTGGCACGACGGTCATGCCTTTCTGCTGCATGCCCTTGCGGAGCTTCTCGAGCTCGGGGCGCTTGAGCAGCAGCTGGCGGTCTCGGACGGCCTCATGGTTGTTGCGATTCGCCTGTTCGTAAGGCGAGATGTGACAGCCGACTAGGAACGCGCTTCCCTTCTTGAGGCGGATAAAAGCCTGGGCAAGGTTGGCTTGCCCTGCACGCATGCTCTTGACCTCGCTGCCGAGCAAAGAGATGCCGGCTTCGAAGGACTGGTGCAGCGTGTACTCGTACTTGGCGCGTCTGTGTTCGACCAGGTTGCGTTCTTTGACGGGTTTCACAACGTCTCCATGACCCGACTTGTAACCGCCCCACCTTGAAAGGGGATCGGTGGGGAAAAGTGGGGCCGCTGTGCCCGGGGACCCTGCGGGGGGCGAAGACAGGGGCGGCGATCGATAGCGCAGCTTGGCAGGGCATGGCTGGGGTGGCGAGTTTTGTGGACGATGTGGGTGAAAGTGGAGGGAAATGGATCCAAAGTGGGAGAGAATGGGATACAGTCGCAGCCTACAGCGCGCGGTTTGTCATGCTCCGAGTCCATTGCCAGTCGAATTCGACGGTCGACACCAAGGGTCGATTGGCACTGCCTCGCCCGCTGCGGACCGCATTGGAAGAAGCTGGAATTGACCGACTTGTAGTTACCTTTTCAGGAGATTCGCTGTGGGCATTCACCCCAGACGACTTCTACGAACGTGTTGAGCAGCCTCTCGAAGAGGGTGACTTGTGGGACGAAGATGTCCAAGAGTGGGTCCACGCTGTCCTCGCACCCGCGCAAGATGTGACGATCGACAAGGCTGGACGAATCTTGCTTCCGCCCCTGTTGCGTGAGCTTGGTGACCTAGATCGCGAAGTCACCATCAACAGCGTGCAGCGTCGCCTGGAGATCTGGGACCGTTCGGCGTGGACCGAACACTTCACGTCCGTCATGAAGAACCGTCCAAAGCGCATGCGCGGACTCCCCAAGCGCCAACCGCGCGAGACCATCCCGTTCCCGGAGCGTCGCTGACATGGGCTTTCACCACGTCTCAGTACTGCTGAACGAGACCACCGATGCCATGCATCCAGTGGACGGGGGCACGTACGTCGACTGCACATTGGGTGGCGGTGGTCACACTGAACGCCTGTTGTCCATGGCCGACTGTACGGTCATTGGCTTGGACCGAGACCCAGACGCGATTGCTGCGGCATCCGAGCGTCTCGCTCGCTTTGGCGACCGCTTTCGGCCCGTACGCACCACGTTTGCTGAACTACCTGCGGCCCTCGCCAGCCTTGGATTGGCACAGGTGGACGGTATTCTTGCCGACTTTGGCGTCAGCTCTCACCAGCTCGACATTGATGAGCGCGGCTTCTCCTTTCGCAGGGAGGGGCCGATCGACATGCGCATGGACGGTGACGCGGAGTTGTCAGCGGCTACGCTAGTCAATGAGGCGTCGGAAGAGGAACTCGGCCGTATTGTTCGGGACTACGGCGAAGAACGTCGCTGGCGTAGAGTCGCACGGACCCTCGTTGACGGGCGTCCTTGGTCGAACACTCTGGAGCTGGCCGCGGCCATCGAAAAGGCCGTTGGCGGAAAGCACGAACGTATCCACAAGGCCACACGTTCCTTCCAAGGCCTCCGGATTGCGGTCAACGATGAGCTGGGCCAAGTCGAGCGGTTGCTTCCTGCTGCTGTGCAGGCCGTCCGCCCCGGTGGGCGTTTGGCCTTCATTGCCTTTCATTCGCTTGAAGACCGTCTCGTCAAGCGCTTCTTCTATGCGGAAGCAGGCCGGACCGGCCCCAAAGATGCCTATGGCAATCCGACCGCCCCGGTTCGATTGCAAGACCTTCGACTCATTCGTCCCACGGATGACGACCCCAATCCTCGCGCCCGCTCCGCTCGCCTACGCACCGCCATGAGATGCCCATGACTACTCGCTCCGTGACATCGCAGATTCCGAGTGCCGACGTTGAGCTCATTGCGAGTGCCAATCCTTGGTTTGGGTTGTTGGCCCTGTGGCGCCACGCCGTGTGGTTCGGGCTTGTCTTCGTCATGCTGGCTGGGGCTGTCTCTGTGCGCCTTGCGGTGCGTCAGTCTGTCTTGGACCTTGAGCGCAACACACACCTGATGCGCGAAGCGACGGTGCAACAAGAGCGTCTACGCTTGGAAGTGCAGACCCGTCGGCGTGCTGTTGCCATGGAAGAACTGGCGAAGGCGTTGGAGCTGTCGGCTGATGTCCCCATGGTGACCCCATGATTTCGTCGCTGCTGCAACAGCTTGCCCTGACGTTTGGGCGTCCTAAGAATGCGAAGGACGCTCGTGGACAGGCCATTCTGCGTACGAAGGGCATTGCTCTGGCGTTTGGCTTGATCCTAAGCGGCGTTGGTGTGCGCGGTGCCGCGCTGTGTATGAGTCCTCACGAGAAGGTGGTGGACGCCAATGACCTGCAACGCTGGGGACGGGTTCGTTTGACCGCACCCCGCGGCGACATTCTCGACCGAGACGGTCGGGCACTGGCGACCACAGTTGTGACGCCGAGCATTGTCATTGATCCCGCAAGCATCGATGATGACGAGCGCGCTACCGTTGCTGCTGACCTCGCCGAGATCTTGGGTCGGGATATTGAGTCGGTCTTGGCGCAGCTCGAACAGCCGACGCGCTACGCTCGCCTTGGCCGCGACGTGCATCCCACTGTCGCAGACGCGATTCGTCGCTACCCTCACCGAGCCGTTTGGGTTGAGCGAACGCGCAAGCGGTTCTACCCTGAAGAGAACCTCGCCGCGCAGATCTTGGGCTTTGTTGATGCAGATGGCAACGGTCGCAGTGGCCTGGAGTCCTCGCTCAATGACGAACTTGCCGGTGGCACGGTCATCCTTCAGCGCCGTCGTGACCGAAGGGGCCGGGGAGTAGATGCGTCTGAGTTTGACCCGGACACCAGCGCTGGGCACATCGTCTCCACGACCATTGACCGTGACATTCAACGGGCTGCCGAGCGTGCGCTGGCCCACGTGGTCGAGCGTAGCGCGCCAAAGAGCGCCACGGCAGTGGTTATCGATGTTCAGACGGGTGACATTCTAGCGCTAGCCAACGCGCCAGTGTTCAATCCGAACGCCGTGAGTCGCAATCCACAGTCCCGTCGCAACCATGCGGTGCAGGACTGGTTTGAGCCTGGCTCGGTCATGAAGCCGTTCACGATTGCAGCAGCCGTGGAAGCGGGTGCAGTGACCGAAGACTCCATGGTCAACTGTGAAGCGGGCTACTGGCGTACTGGTGGCAGTCGTATCCGCGATGACCATCCGAAGGGCATTATCACCGTGACTCAGGTGATGAAGTACAGCTCGAACATCGGCAGCGCGAAGCTCGCCCTCGAGCTTGGGCCAGAAGCGTTCATCGATAGCCTACGGGCGTTCGGCTTTGGACAGCGAACTGGTGTGCCGTTGCCCGGTGAGCTGGCCGGACAGATCCGTCATCCGGACCGTATTCGAACCATCGAGTTGGCGAACACCGCGTTCGGTCAGGGCATGACGGCGACGGCTATGCAGCTGGCGATGGGCATCGCTGCTATCGCGAATGACGGCGTCCTCATGAAGCCACGTCTCATCACTGCGGTTACCGATAACGACGGTCTACCCGAGTGGACCCAGGAGCCGACGGAGGTCCGTCAGGCCGTCTCGCCCGACACGGCCGCCCAGGTCAGTCGCATGATGCAGGCCGTCATGGAAGAGGGCGGAACGGGCAGGGCAGGGCGCATTGCGGGGTACCGCGTAGCTGCAAAGACCGGAACGGCTCAAAAGGCACATCAGGGCGGCTACGGTGAAGCTCGAGTGAGCTCCTTTGTCGGATTTCTTCCAGCAGAGGCCCCCGAAGTGGCGATTGTGGTCATGGTCGATGAGCCATCCAAGGGCTCTCGATACGGCGGCACGGTTGCCGGGCCGGCGTTCTCCGAGTTGGGGGCTGCCACCATGCGGGCCTTGGGCATTGCTCCTGACCTGGAGCTGCTCGACGACTCCGTTGAGGAGCCGATCGACGTTGCTGCCGTTGCCGATCTCGACGGCATCTCTATGGAGTGGGCGGGTGAGGGCTGGCGAGTGCCGGACTTGTCTGGCTACGCCCTGCGCGATGTCCTGGTCGGCGTTCAAGGCGCTGGCCTGTCGCTGGAACTAGATGGAAGCGGCCATGTCGTCTCTCAAGTGCCTGCTGCTGGGACCATCATTGAGCCCGGCCAGTCAGTCTCGGTCGTGCTGCGATGACCGCTCCACTCTCTCTTCATTTTGTATCCTCTCACCGGTGTTTCATCGGTGCCGGGCCCTCTTTTGGGTCCACCTGCGTCTTCCTAGGCTCCTGCGAGCCCGCCTGTCCCGTGCCCAGTTCTCTGTGGTGGTTTCGGAACACTGTTCAACATCCCCCAGTCAGTCCCAGACCCGCGTTCGCACGGTCCCGACTGCGTTGTTCACTGCCGAATACCCGTACATCCGCCTCCCGGTTGTGCATCCATGAGTCGCTGGTGCGCGGGGCGGCGTCCGCAGCCTAGGAAACAGACTGCCTTCAGCAGTTGCGCAGCGGGGGCCTCGGTTGCTATGACGGGCTCCCCCCTCCTCCTCCCTTCCTGCCCCCGGCCACCCCGGCCATGATGCTGCACTCACTCATTGCCAATGTGTCCGTCGTGCGTCTCGACGGTACCGACCAGCGTCCGGTGTCCACAGTGACCCGGGACAGTCGTGACGTGCGTCCGAACGGTGTGTTCGTGGCGATACGTGGCGCTAACGTCGATGGCCACGACCTTGTAGCGTCATTGTCGCATGCGGCTGCGGTCGTTGTGGAGCGTGATGTGGTGGCTCCTGAAGGAGTCACGGTGGTGCTCGTCGCGGACACACGCATGGCGTTTGCGCTGCTTGCGGCCGCTCAGTACGGCTACCCGAGTCGCTCCCTCAAGGTGATTGGCGTCACTGGAACCAATGGCAAGACCACAAGCACTACGCTGGTAGATGAAGCGTTGCGCCGCTTGGAAATCGGCTCGGGGCGAATTGGTACGACTGGAGTCGTTCTTGATGGCACACCGGTTCCGTCATCGTTGACCACACCAGAAGCGCCAGCACTTCAGCGCACGTTGGCACAGGCCCGTGACCTCGGACTGCTGTCCGTCTCTATGGAAGTGTCTTCGATTGGACTGGATCAGCATCGGGTGGACGGCATTGAGTTTCACACCGCGGTCTTTACCAATCTGTCGCGCGACCACTTGGACTACCACGGCACCATGGAGCGGTACGCAGCCTGCAAAGCTCGTCTGTTCAAGGACTTGTTGCGGCCGTCGGGCGGCTGGCCGAGGGCACTCGCTTTTGAGGGCGACGAGAACCGCGGCGCCATGCACCTTCCGGCGGACTGCTGGACGTACGGCACCCAGACTGCAGATCTACGCCTGACTCACGCACGGACCACAGGCGAGGGGACAGCACTGAGTGTCGAGACTCCGTTGGGGCCGGTGTCGTGGACCTCACAGATGGTCGGGCATCACAACGCCCAGAACATGGTGGCCGCTCTGGGGTGCCTGCTCACGCTGGACGTGCCGTTGGAGCGAGCGGGCTGGGCGCTTGCACAGGTCAGCGGTGTGGCCGGACGCTTTGAGACCGTGAGCAACCCACAGGGTGCCCTGTTGCTGGTCGACTATGCACACTCGCCTGATGCCCTCGCGTCTGCGTTGCAGGCGGCACGCCCACTGTGTACCGGACGGCTCTTCGTTGTCTTTGGCTGTGGCGGAGACCGGGACCGGGGCAAGCGCCCACAGATGGGAACGGTCGCAGGCGAGCTTGCCGATGTCGTTGTTGTCACGTCGGACAACCCACGGTCGGAGTCGCCGCAACGAATCGTGGACGACATTCTTGTAGGAGTTGCACAGCCCGGCCACGTGGACGTGGACCGCGCAGCTGCGATTGCCTGGACGGTCGCTCAGTCGGCTGCTGGGGACGTTGTGCTTGTCGCTGGCAAGGGCCATGAGACGTACCAAGAAATTGCCGGTACTCGCGTTGATTTTGATGACCGGGTTGCGCTGAGTCGCGCCTTGGAGATGCGATGAACTTCACTGCTGAACAGATTGCCGAAGCGACTGGCGGAACCGTTGTGACAGACGCGGGCGCTGGTCGTATTCATACCGACTCACGGACCTGCAAAGCCGGTGACTGGTTCCTTGCCATTGTTGGTGAACGCTTCGACGGTCACGATGTTCTGGACTCCCTCGTTGAGCCGGCTGGCGTCATTGTGGACCGCGATGTTGACGTGACGTGCGGCGTCGTACGTGTTGAGGACACCACCAAGGCGTTCCAAGACCTGGGCCGTGCAGCGCGGGACCGCCTGAAGGGGCCCGTCGTTGGACTGACCGGAAGTGCAGGAAAGACCACAACTCGTGCGTTGATTGCCTGTGCGCTGTCTCCTTTGGGGGACATCCATCAGACGGTCGGCAACCTGAACAACCACTTCGGTGTGCCCATGACCTTGGTCGCGGCGCCTGAGCGGGCATCGGCCAATGTTGTGGAGATGGGAACGTCCGGACCGGGCGAGATTGCGCTTCTGTCGAGCATTGGACGACCAGACATTCGCCTCATCGTCAACATTGGGGCATCGCATCTCGAAGAACTTGGCGGACTGCCCGGTGTTGCGGAGGAGAAAGGTGCGCTGTTCCGTGATTCTCGCCCGGGTGACATCTGCTGTGTCAACGTGGACGACCCGTACATTCGCGAGATGACGATTCCCGACCATGCGACCGTCATCACGTACGGAACGGCGGAGAATGCGCGCGTTCGGCTGTTAGAAGCAAGGATTGATCCCGTTGCGCTGTCTACACAGATGGCCTTTGAGATCGACGGCAAGTCCCATTTCTGTGAACTGCCCACTCCTGGGCTTCACATGGCTCACAACGCGGCTGGCGCGCTGGCTGTTGCCCTGGCTGCTGGCGTTGACCTCGGCCAAGCTTGTGAAGCGATGACTGCCTACCAACCCGTGGGCATGCGAATGGCCATCGAGTCGCTCCCAAAGGGCATCACCGCATTCAATGACGCCTACAACGCCAACCCCACGTCTATGGAAGCATCACTGCGCATGTTTGCGTCGCTCCCAGGTCGGAAGGTGGCGGTTCTTGGCGACATGCTTGAGCTGGGCGACGACGAAGCTCGCTTCCACGACGAGATTGCTGAGCTTGCGGTTCGGCTGCGTCTGGACCGTGTCCTGCTCGTCGGGCCGCGGATGTCTCTTGCCCTTCAGGGCGTCGATGCAGGCCGTGTTGAACGCGCTGTAGACGGCACCTTGCTCGCCGGACCACTCGCTGATTGGCTGCGTGCCGGTGACCGGGTGCTGTTCAAAGGCAGCCGTGGAGCAAAGGTGGAACGCATTCTGCAGGCGCTGTCTCACGCACTCGCATCTTCCTCTGAGGTCTCCTGATGTTGTACTGGTTGTTCACGCTCTCCGAGAGCATTCCTGGCGCGAACGTGTTTCGATACACGTCGTTTCGTGCCGCGTGGGGACTCATCACAGCACTCGGGTTCGCCTACATGCTGTTCCCCGGGTTCATTCGTTGGATGAATCGGCGCAAAGTGGACCAGATCATCCGCAGTGATGGCCCAGAGAGCCACCTCCTCAACAAGGTGGGCACTCCGACCATGGGCGGAGTGTGCTTGCTTGCGGGCGTCGTCGTCTCGTCTTTGCTGTGGGCCCGACTCGACAATCCCTACACCTTGATGACGCTCACGGTTCTCTTGGGCTACGGACTCATTGGCTTTGTAGATGACTGGAAGAAGGTCATGCACAAGTCGTCGGATGGTCTTGCCGGTCGGTGGAAGCTGATCTGGCAGGTGCTCATTGGCGTGGGCACGATTGGTGTCGGTTGGTGGTTCGGCTGGTTGACCCCGGACATCACTCTGCCGTTCGTCAAGGACGTCACCATTGACTTTGCTGAGCTGTGGACCGGAGCGCCCGACCTCGGGGTGTTCTACGTGCTCGGCGCGGCGTTCATCTTGGTGGCGATGTCCAACGGGGTGAACTTGACCGACGGTCTCGATGGCCTTGCGATTGGTCCGGTCATGACCACTGCCGCCACCTACGCGCTGTTGGCCTACTTGGCGGGTCGTGTAGACTTCTCGGCGTATCTTGGCATTGCCCATGTTGAGCAAGCGGGTGAGCTGACCATCATCTGCGTGGCGCTGGTCGGCGCAGGTCTTGGCTTCCTTTGGTACAACGCGTACCCCGCTCAGATCTTTATGGGCGACGTCGGCTCGCTGTCTCTGGGCGGCACGCTCGGCATCATTGCCGTGTGTACCAAGCACGAGATTCTGCTCGCGGTTGTTGGCGGCATCTTCGTCCTAGAGACCCTTTCGGTCATTCTTCAGGTCGGAAGCTTCAAGCTCCGTGGCAAGCGCATCTTCGCGATGGCGCCGATTCACCATCACTATGAGAAGATTGGCTGGTCCGAGCCGAAGATTATCGTTCGCTTTTGGATTGTCAGCATTGTGCTTGCCATGATTGCGCTGTCCACGCTGAAGCTGCGATGACCGAGCTGCGTGACAAGACCGTTGTGGTTGTTGGGCTCGGGGTCTCCGGGCGTGCTGCAGCGACACTCGCTCTGTCCAAGGGGGCGCAGGTAGTTGGACTCGACCAGTCTGCTGCGTGCACGCCCATGGACGGTGTGCGTCTTGTCACCGGCGACCTAGATGTTGCGGAGCTGCTAGCAGCGGACCTCGTGTTGGTGTCTCCTGGAATTGCTGCAGCACACCCGGCTTTGGTGCAAGCCCGACAAGCCGGTGTGCCGATGGTTGGTGAGCTGGCGTTTGCAGCGCGATTTGCGACGGTTCCAATCGTCGCTATCTCCGGAACGAACGGCAAATCCACGGTCACCTGGTTCACCCAGCAGCTCCTGACTGCCGCCGGCTACAACCCGTTTGTGGGCGGTAATCTTGGCCGCGCAGCGTGTGAGGCCGTGGGTTCCGAGCACGACGTGTGGGTATTGGAGGTCTCAAGCTACCAGCTTGAGTTGGCAGAGGGCTTCCAACCGTCTGTCGCAGTGGTCCTAAATCTGACCCCAGACCACCTTGGACGCCACGGCGACATGGATGGCTACGCCCATGCGAAGACGGACATTTTCCGGTCGCAAAATTCCGAAAACGTCGCTATTTTGCCAGTGGACGACGCTTTTCTCATGGCGGCGGCGCGTCGTTACCCGTTGAAGCGCCTTGCTCATCTTGGTGGACTGCCAGGTGTTCGGCGGATAGGTGTGACGGCAACGGTAGAGTGGGGAGACGTTCGTGGGCAGGTCGACCTGTCTGGACTCACCGTGCCTGGCGAACACAACAAGGACAACGCTGCGACCGCCGTTCTATTGGCGGTTGCTCTCGGAGCCTCCCTGAACGCCGTCGCTGCTGCAGTGCCGTCTCTGACTGGACTTTCCCACCGGATGGAAATCGTTGCAGAGGCCGACGGTGTGCTCGTCATCAACGACTCGAAGGCCACCAATATCGATGCCGCTCGCACCGGAATTGTTGGCCTCGACCGCCCGGCAGTGGTGCTTGTCGGCGGGGAGTCTAAAGGACCAGGATTTGCCGAGCTTGCACCGCTCCTCACCAAGCAGCGAGCCGTCATTGCGTTTGGCCAGGACGGTCCTGCGATTGCTGACGAGCTTGTCGCTGCAGGTGTGTCCGTCGTTCGCGTCTCCTCCATGGAAGAAGCCCTCGACCGTGCACTCTCCTTGGCTAAATCCGGAGATGCCATTCTGTTGTCGCCCGGCTGTGCCAGCTTCGACGCCTACCGAAACTTCGCTCATCGCGGTGATGTGTTTCGCTCTCTGGTCCACGACCGATTCTCAGTGGAGGTACTGCCATGAGCAGCATCACGTCCGACATCACCGCTGCTGCCCCTCAGAGCCGAACGGGCTCATGGGACTGGTGGCTGCTTGGTGTGACCTTTGGCCTGTGTGGTCTGGGCCTGCTGATGATCTTGTCCGCCAGCTCGGTCATGGCTGACCAGAACTACGGGGACGCCCTGCGCTTTGTGACGCGTCAGATCATGGGCTTGGGAATCGGACTGGCCGCTGCTGTGACGGCATTGGTCGTGCCGTGGCGTTGGTACCGGACCCGTGCTCACTACGTCTTGGGGGCCTCTGCGCTCATGCTGGCTCTGGTGTGGACGCCGCTTGGTCATGGTGCCAAGGGTGCACGCCGCTGGTTGGACCTTGGGCCGCTGAACATTCAGCCCAGTGAGGTTGCCAAGGTCGCTGTCATCTTGTTCGCTAGCCACTACCTGGCCAAGAACGCGCACAAGCTCAAGGACTTGGTCGGTGGTGTGCTGCCGCTGCTCGGGCTGTGCGGCATTCCCATCTTTCTGACCTTCATCCAGCCGGACTTCGGTAGTACCGTCATCTTGTGCGGCCTGGTCGGCTACCTGCTGATTGTGGCGGGCATGCGTACACTCTGGGTCATGATTGGCGGCACGGTTGCGGTCGCCGGGCTTGCGTCCCTGGCTGTTCTAGCGCCGTACCGCATCCGCCGGCTCGCCAGCTTCACGGACCCCCTCGAGAACGCCAGCGGAGACGGCTATCAGGTGGTTCAGGGCTGGATTGCGCTGGCCCAAGGTGGCTTGTTTGGGCAAGGGCTTGGAAACGGAATCGCGCAGCGCGGCTTTCTTCCCGAACCGCACACCGACTTCATTGGTGCGGTCATTGGCGAAGAGCTTGGAGCGATTGGCTGGCTCGTCATGGTGGCTTGCTACGGCATTGTGCTGTGGCGGGGCACGGTCTTGGCCTCCCGCGCTGGCGGACTGTACGGCAACCTGCTCGCTGGAGGAGTGACCACGCTCCTCGCGGTGCAGGCCATCATTAATCTTGGCGTCATTGTTGGCTGGGTTCCGCCCAAAGGCCTGGTGTTGCCCTTCGTGTCCTACGGCGCCTCGGCGGTCGTTGTACACGTGCTTTGTATCGGGCTGTTGTTGCGGGTAGGCCTTGAGTCTCCCGCCCGGAGGACTGTTTAATGTTTCGTGGAAAAGTGAACACCATCCATTTTGTCGGCATTGGCGGCATTGGAATGAGCGGCATTGCCGAGGTCCTGTTGACGCAAGGGTTCGACGTCACCGGAAGTGACCTCAAGGCCGGAGAGAGTGTTCTGCGTCTGCGTCAGCTGGGCGCGGTGGTTCACATTGGTCACACCGAAGACAATCTGGGCCAAGCCGACGTCTTGGTGCGCAGCACCGCGGTCAACAACGAAAACCTAGAAGTTGCCGAGGCGCTTCGGCGCGGTGTGCCGGTGATTCGTCGTGCAGAGATGCTCGCCGAGCTCATGCGTCTCAAGTACGGCATCGCTGTCGCGGGTACTCACGGCAAGACGACCACCACCTCCATGCTCGCTGACGTCATGGCGGCCGGAGGTCTCGACCCCACCGTCGTCATCGGCGGACGAGTCAACTCTCTCGGGGGGGCCAATGCCCGTCTTGGAGCGGGGGAGTACTTGGTCGCAGAAGCGGACGAATCCGACGGGACCTTCTTGCTGCTCAGTCCGACAGTGGCACTGGTTACCAACATCGACCCAGAGCACATGGAGCACTACGGCGACGAGAGCGTTCTTGAGCAGAGCTTCGTCGACTTTGCCAATCGCGTGCCGTTCTACGGGTTCAGCGTGTTGTGCCTAGACCACCCGACCGTCCAGAAGCTCATTCCAGAAGTCCGCCGACGCATGGTCACCTACGGTTTCGCCCGCCATGCGGACTACCGTGCGGAAAACCTGGTCACTGACGGACTCATCAGCCGCTTTGACATCTACCACCAGTCGGACAAGCTCGGTGCAGTCGAGCTCGCCATGCCGGGTGCGCACAACGTATCGAACGCCGTTGGGGCCATTGCAACGGCGGTTGAGCTGAACATCCCGTTTGACGTCGTCGCCAAGGCGATAGGCGAGTTCAGCGGCGTGCAGCGGCGCTTTACGGTCCATGCTGACGTCGCGGGTGTGCGCATTATCGACGACTATGCCCACCATCCCGTCGAGCTACGCGCAACGCTAGACGCAGCGCGCAAGGGCTTTCCAGAACGGCGGCTCATCGCTGTCTTCCAGCCTCACCGCTACTCCCGTGTCCGCGACCTGTGGGACGACTTCTGCAACGCCTTCAACGACGCCGACCAGGTGTTGGTCTGTCCTGTCTACGCCGCCGGTGAACAGCCGCTTGATGGCGTAGATCACGAGCGTTTGGCCCAGGAGATTGCCCGACGTGGGCACCGTGGAGTTGTTGTGGTGGAGGACCTGGACGACGCCGTTGCCCAGCTCGCTCGCGACCACAAGGACGGTGACCTCGTGATCACGCTTGGGGCTGGCAACGTCAACCTCGTGTGCGCCGGGTTGGCCGCCGCATTGACCGGTCAGGCGCCCGCATGAACGTCTCGGGCGTCAGCATGCGTTCGGACGAGGTTCTCGCACGGCATACGTCGCTGCGGGTTGGCGGCACCTGCGAAAAGTGGGTGGTGGTACATGACGAGGACGCGCTGTTGCCCACCTTCTCCGGGCTGCGCAGCGAGGGCCTAAAGATCACGTTGATGGGGCAGGGCACGCGCTTTGTGCCCCGTGACGGCGGCTTATCGGGAGCCGTTGTCCGACTGGGGACTGGCTACTCGAACATTCATGTGGAGGGTACGGACATTCATGTGGGAGCTGCGGTTCCTGTGTGTCTGGTCGCATTGGCTGCGGCGAACGCGGGGCTGTCCGGCCTGGAGTCGTTGGCGAACCACGGCGGCAGCATTGGTGCGTCGGTAGCGCTGGACTCGGGACCGGAAGGTGGCTGGGACGCCCTCATTCGTCAAGCGAGCTGGTTTGCCCGTGGTGGCGTACGCACCGGTGATATCGAGAAGGCTCGCAAGCTGAAGACACCGTTGTTTCTTGGCGTCACCCTCGCTCTAAAACACCGCGATGCGGCTGCGATTGACAAGGCCATGGAGTCGGCGTGGAAAAAGAGCCACGTTGGGTTGTGGTGGAAGCCGCTGTCACGCGGGTCCATGCGCAATGGCATTGTCCGAGCCAACTTGGCGGGTGTGCGCGTGCGTGAGTTGATGATTCCCGAGGGAAACCCTGACATGCTGGTCAACCTGGGTGGTGCTACCGCCAAGGAACTAGCGTTTTTTGAACGAATGGTCGTGGACCGCGTCCGTCGCGAGCGCGGCATCGAATTGGCCACCCGAATGGTGTGGGCCGGAAGTCACGGAGGCGACAAATGAAGCGTCGAGTCGGTGTGTTGATGGGAGGGCTGTCGTCTGAACGCCCGATTTCTCTGAAGACGGGGACCGCGGTTGCCCGCGCCCTGCGTGAGCGCGGCCATGATGTCGTCGAGATTGATGTTGGGCAGAACCTGGCAGGCGAGCTGCTTGCCGGTGGCGTCCAGGTGGCGTGGATTGCTCTGCATGGCCGGTTTGGAGAGGACGGCTGCGTTCAAGGACTGCTCGAAGTCATGGGCATTCCGTACACCCATTCGGGGGTCTTGGCCTCTGCAATGGCCATGGACAAGGTGGCGACAAAGCGGGCGTTGATGCACGACTCCCGTGTCAGTCTTGCCGGTGATGCCGTCATTGAGAAGGGCATGGAGACGCCCGAAGGTTTAGTCTTCCCGGTGGTGGTCAAGCCCAATGTTGGCGGGTCAACTCTCGGCATGCACCTCGCGAAAGACCATGGCGAGCTGTCGATAGCCCTCGGTGCGGCCTTTGAGCTGGACACGCGTGTGTTGGTTGAAGAGTTCGTCGCTGGCGAGGAGATTACCGTCACCGTTCTAGATGGTGAGGCCTTTCCCGCTGTCCACATTCAACCAGACCAAGGCTTCTTCGACTTTGCGTCCAAGTACACGAAGGGCCGAACCACCTACACCTGTCCCGCCGATCTCCCGGCCAGCACGCTGTCTGAGGCGTCGGTTGCTGCGGTGGCTGCGTATGAGACGCTGGGGTGCCGAGGCGTGGCGCGTGCCGACTTCATCGTGCGTGCGGATGGAACGCCCATTTTTCTAGAGATCAACACCATTCCCGGCATGACGGAGACCAGCCTAGTGCCCATGTCTGTGGGGGCTGCCGGGATGTCGTTTGGCGAGTTGTGTGAACGTATTCTAAACACCGCTCGTCGTATGCAAGCGGAGCCGCCGGGCACGCTGTAAGGTGCTGGCATGTGGCTTCTACTGTCGTCGATAGCGTTGAGTGCGGATGTTGCCTGGTACAGAGATGCCGACGGCGATGGCTTTGGCGATGGTGGTGACTTCATCATCACCGACCAAGCCGCCTCGCCGATTGGGTATGTGCTGTCCGACACCGACTGCAATGACAATTCGGATGACATCTCGCCGTCGGAGCAAGAGTCGTGCAACGGCCTAGATGACGACTGCGACGGCATCATCGACGGTGATGCGGGATGCTCGGGTTGTTCGTATGGGATGTTCGAGGACCATCAGTACGCGGTGTGTGGAGTGGGAACGTTCCAGGCACTTTTCTGGCGGAACGCCCGTGACTTTTGCAGAAGCGTCTCGAACGACTTCGGCATTTCGTACGATTTAGCCAGTATCACAAGCGCCCAGGAAGATGCGTACGTCCTGGGCCGTGTCCGCGCCGTTAATCCAAATCTACAGTACTGGATTGGTCTGAACGACCGGGATGATGAAGGAGACTTTTCGTGGTCTGATGGCAGCGGGTTTGCGGACGATATCTACGAGAATTGGGCAAACAACGAGCCGAACAACCGCAACAATGAAGACTGCGCCACCATCAACTACAACAGCGCCGGCCAGTGGAATGACAACGGATGTTTCTCAATCGCACCGTTCGTCTGCGAAGCCGTAGGCGACCCCCGACTGTGGTGGCCAGACTCGGATGGTGACGGGTTCGGAGACGCTGAGGGCCAGGTCATTGAGGCCCACGCCCAGCCCGTTGGCTACGCAGCCAACGCCGCCGACTGTGACGACGACAGCTCCGAAACCAGACCGGGTGCAACGGAGCTGTGCAACGGCATCGACGACAACTGCAACGCAATCATCGACCAGGACAGCGGGCAGTTCGTCACCGTCTACAACGACTCGGACGGAGATGGTTTTGGCTCCGGAGCGTCGTTTGAGACCTGCGTCGTTACACCCGGCCTAAGCGCTGTCGGCACCGACTGTCTGGAAGGCGACGCTCTGACCTACCCGGGTGCGGATGAGTTCTGCAACGGGATCGATAATGACTGTGATGGCACAGTAGACAACAACGCCCTGGATCAGAGCGAGTGGTACGCAGACCAGGATGGCGATGGCTATGGCGCCGGCGAAGTCCGCCTGGCATGCCAACAGCCCGTGGGGGCGGTCATACTGGACGGGGACTGCGACGACTTCAACGCGACCCGTACGCCAAACGCGGATGAGGTCTGTGACGGCGTGGACAACGACTGCGACGACATCCCAGACAACGACCCAATCGACCTGGGAACGTGGTTTGTCGATGCAGATGGGGACGGATTCGGCAACGACGACGCAACCGTGTCCGCCTGTGAACAACCTGACGGCTCCGCAACCCCCGGAGGGGACTGCAACGACCAAGATGCCTCGACCTACCCTGGCGCCCCAGAGCTCGAAGATGGCCTCGACAACGACTGCGACGGCTTTCCAGAGGACATTGACCCGGACACGGATACGGACGACCCGGATACCGATACGAGCGATTCGGACACGGATACTGGTGACCCTGACACGGACGAAACCGTCACCAGCTCACGCCAGTTCGACCCTGAACAGACCAATGCTGTTGTGCCATCGGGCTGCTCTTGTTCGGCTGGGCCGCAGGGCGCACCCTGGTGGGCCGCTGTAGGACTTGTTGGACTACTCGCTGGCGTCCGACGTCGTACCCATGACCGGGATTGACGGGCAGCTCTCGCCGTCTGCGTTCGCGCCAATGAGGGTGTACCAAAACGTGGTGGCTGGGCCCAGTCCAGTGTCGACGAACTCGGTATTGATAGTACGGCCAATCTCGGCTGGCTCAGCGTCCTCCTGCTCCGCACGGAACACGATGTAGCCAGCGGTTCCAGTTGGAGCCGCCCAAGAAAGGCTGATCTGCAGCGGCTCATCTTGGCTAGCTGAGACCTCATTCGGGGCGCTGGGGCCGGCATCCATGCACGAGACCTCAGAGCCGAGGGTGTCGGTCTCGGGCTCATCTGCGGCGTCTGTGCACCCAATAGCGAGCACAGCGAGAAGTGAGAACGTTCGTACAGTCATGCGGTGTCTCCCTAAGAGTGAGTGTACATCACGCGGTTGTTCCGGGTAGGACGCCGCTGTGCGCGCCAGAGGGGACCGTTCTGGGCGACCCTGATCTTGGATTGTGCAACGATGAAAGGCGTTCTTTCGAACAATGTGTCAGAAAGGTTGAAACTCCCCCTCGGAACCGGTAGAAAGGGACACCTTCCTCCGGAGCCCCCTGCGCTTCGGACTTCTCTGGCACCCCGCCACCCTTCCTGCCCCGTTGAACACCGTGTCCGTGTTGACCTCCGTCATCCAGCGCTTGCGTGCGCTCGCACCCCACTCGACGACTACTGCACTGTGGTCGGCGTCTACGGTGTTGCTGGCTTTGGCATTGGCCGGAACGTGGTTCACGAGTCCTCGGGCTCTCATGGTCCAGGAAGTACGGTTTGAAGGCAATCAGCGGGCTTCTGCTGTTGAACTTCGCCACCTCGTGGACGTTCCAAACGGAACCACGCACTTGGGTGTGTCCGATGACGCGGTAGCAGATGGCGCAGAGCAGCACCCTTGGGTTCGCGAAGCCTTCGTCCGTCGCACGTGGCACGGACTGGTCGTCGTCGTTGACGAGCACCGGCCAGTGGCGCTTGCGCAGCTGGGTGAGGAACTGTTTTACGTCGACCAGCACGGCATGGCCTTCCTTCCTGCCCGCTCAGATGACCTCGACTACCCAATCATTGCGGGCCTTGACGCTGACGTTAGCGCTCTGCACCCGTCGCTCAGTCAAGTCGTCTTGCGGGACTCCGTGGCTCTGCTCCAACTGGCAGATGAGCGCGGTCTTGTGTCGCTCGATTCAATCAGTGAAGTTGTGTTCACGCCGAGCCGTGGATTCACACTCCATCTACGGCGGGGCAGTGAAGTGCTCTTTGGCCTCTCTGGCCACGATGCCCAGCTTGACCGCCTGTCCACGTTGATGGACTCGGGCGTTGACCTCTCTACAGCCACCTATGTCGACCTTGCACCCGCTCGCGTCGCTATCGTGCGCCCCATTGCCTCTCTCGGTGAGGGCTGACCTGCCCTCGCTACTCTTCCTCGCTTCCCCTCAAATACTTCGACTCGCTCCCTCCGGAGGACCCCCATGATTGAACTCGTTCAAGAAGAAGCCACTAGCGGCGCCAAAATTAAGGTGATTGGTGTCGGTGGTGCCGGCGGCAATGCCGTCAACACTATGATTGCTTCCGGCCTTACCGGCGTTGAGTTCATTGCCATGAACACAGACGGCCAAGACCTCAAGCGCTCACTCGCTCCCAAGCGTTTCCAGCTTGGTACACAGCTCACCAAGGGCCTCGGCGCTGGTGCAGACCCAGAGATGGGCCGCGAAGCTGCTCTGGAAGACCGCGACAGAATCGCAGAACTCATCGTCGGTGCTGACATGGTCTTCGTGACCGCAGGCATGGGCGGCGGTACCGGTACCGGTGCGGCTCCCGTGATTGCACAAGTCGCTCGCGAATGTGGTGCTCTGACTGTCGCAGTCGTCACTCGTCCGTTCTTCTTCGAAGGCCGCAAGCGTCGTCGCTTTGCTGACGAAGGCGTCGAAGCACTGACCGCCAATGTCGACACGCTCATCACCATTCCGAACCAGCGCTTGGTGACGATGGCCAGTGAACGTACGACCATGAAGGAAGCGTTCCGCATGGCAGACGAGGTCCTCCTCCAAGCCGTGAAGGGTGTCTCTGACCTCATCAACCACCAGGGCATCGTCAACGTTGACTTCGCCGACGTTCGCACCATCATGGGCGACAAGGGTGTGGCACTGATGGGCGTTGGCTCAGCTTCGGGTGAGCACAAGACTGTCGAAGCTGCACAGCGCGCCATCAGCAGCCCGCTGCTCGATGACGTCAGCATTGTTGGCGCCACTTCGGTCATGATCAACATCACCGGCAACAGCAACCTGACCATGTACGAGATGCACGAAGCATCGACTCTCATCCAAGAAGAAGCCCACGAAGACTGCGAAGTCATCTGGGGTTGGGTCGTGGACGAGACCATGGAAGACGAAGCACGCGTCACCGTCATCGCTACTGGCTTCGATCAGTCGCGTCAGATGCTCCAGCCACAATCGGTTGAGCGTCGCGTCAACGAGCGCGTTGTACGCAACTCGGGTCCGCGTACCCGTCAGCCACGTGAGCTTCACAGCGGAATCGACCGCATGTACGAAGATTACGACATCCCGACCTTCCTCCGCAGCGCGGACTGAGAAGGTACCGTCGCTCGCCCGGCCACTGGTTGGATGCGAGCTGACGGCCTCCCTTTTGGGAGACGCAGGAGCACGGCCGGTAACTGACTCTCTTCGGAGAGTGAGTTGCCGGCCGTCAATCGTTTGAGGCCAGGCTAACGAAGTGAGCCGTCGGTTGGGTCGATCCGAACGACGAAGCCGGCAGTTGTTGCGGTGGAAGCAACCTGCTCGCCAAGGAACTCGTGCCCTTCAACGTGGCTGGACGGACTGAGCCAGCCTGCAATGACGTAGTCGCCAGCTGTGTTTACAGCCGCCTGCGGACGAACCAGGTTCAACCCGTTGCCGAAGGTCGTGGTCCAGCGCTCAATGCCGTCGGTGGTGTACGAAGCTGCAAATCCCGTCGATACGGTGCCGGTGTAGCCGGTCGCACCCGAGACGTAGATGTGACCATCGGGCCCAATGGTGATGGACTCGATGAATGCGTCGCCAGGTTCCACGATTTGCACCCCCCATTGCTCTTCCAGGTCGCCGTTGTAGCGAGTAAGGAAAGCGTCTCGCCCATTGCCGCTGTCCCCGAACAGCACGCCGCGTGTAGAGCCAGACACATACAGGTCTGTGCCATCGCTGATGACGCGGGCTGCCATGTCATCCTCTGACGTCGACAAGACCGTAGAGATGCCGTCCTCTGGGTCTCCGTCGATGGTGCCTCTGAAGAGGATCATGTCGAGCCCGTCCGTGCCCGCGACTGTGGAGGCGGCGCCGAAGATGTTCCCGTTGTCGGCAATATCGATCGAGGTCATGTAGTCACGAGCCGTTCCGCCACCGACGATGCCACCACCGTTGGTACCCCCGTCGATGCCAAGCCGCCGGATGAACAGCCAGCGCTCTCGTTGTAGGCCTCCGGCTTGTGCGAAGGCGCCGAAGCCGGTGTAGATGATGTCGCCGTCTGTGGTCTCGCGCATCTGGCGAATCTGGCTGTAGTCAACGATGCCGCCAATATCGTCTTCGATGGAGTACTCCTCAACGAGCGTCATGCCCGTAGGGGTGAGGCGGTGGATGGTCGCGACTTGCTCGTTGGACCCCATCTTGGTGGACGAGGACAAGTAGACGCTGCCGTCATCCGAGACGAGGGCTGCGAAGCCACGCCCGTAATCAAGCCCGCCATCGTGGACGAATGTGACCTCTCGCACTGCGGCAACGTCCTCGTCAAAGGACCACAACCGTGAGGCTGTTCCACCAGAATCGCTGGTGTCACCAACCAGGATTAGTTCACCGTCGGCCCCGACAGTGAGGTCACGAAAGGTGGTGTTGTCGGCATTGTCGAAGACCTGGACTGTGCCCCATGCCGTCAAGTCGGCCACGTGGGCCGTGTCGGCATCTGTGTCGTCTTCGATGGTCGTGTCTGTGTCTGTGTCCGTGCCGGTATCTACGCTGATGTCGGTGTCGACTCCGGCGTCGCTGTCCGAAGCGTCGTCCCCCGAGCAGGCCGCCACGAAGGAAGAGAGTATGAGTATGGTCAACACTGGTGAAATGGGTCGCATGGAGTCTCCTAATGATGGAACAACGTACGCAATCACCCCAGTGGAAGCATCCAACGCCTGTCTGACATGGGCCAACCACCCGCAACGCAGAGGCGACTGGGCCTGGCAGCACGCTTCAGTCCGACCCACATTGCGCCTAGCGCCGGCTGGCATACGTCCGGTGTTCGACCAGGGTCCCAGGGAGAGAAGATGCGTTGTGTCGTGCTGCTTTTGGCAGCAACAGGGTGTGTCGCCGAGCCCGATGAACCCACTCCAGCACCGTTGCCCGATGCAGAGGCATGGTCAGGTCCGGATACCGCTGGTCCTTACGCGGTTGGTGCTCGTACCCATGAGTATGTTGATGCTCGGGGAGTCGAGATGACCGTGGAGCTCTGGTACCCGGCGCTTCCGGAGGACGGAGCGGTTCCAGAAGACTACGGACAGCTCTCCATCGTGCGCAATGCCTATCGAGACGCCCCGATGGACCTGCGCAGTGAGCCATTCCCACTCGTCGCCTTCTCGCATGGTTTTGGCGGCATTCGCTACCAGTCCACCTTCTTGACGGAGCACTTGGCAAGCCATGGGTTTGTTGTCGTCGCCCCTGACCATCCCAACAACACCCTGTTCGACTTGGACTCCGACATCACCGACCAAGTGGCTCTGGCTAGGCCAGGTGACGTGTCCTCTGCTGTGGATGAAGTCGCACGGCTGTCTGCCACCGGTGACGAGTGGGACGGTTTCGTGGACGCGACCCGGTTCGGCATGGTCGGGCATTCCTTCGGTGGGTGGACAACCCTCGCCGTGGGTGGGGGAGTTGTCGACCTCGAAGCGACCGCGGCGTACTGCGAGGCCACACCGACAGCGAGCTGCGACTTCTTAGATTTGTCCGCCCTCACGGAAGTCGGCGATACCTCACCCGATCCGCGCGTTGTTGCGAGTGCAGCTCTCGCCCCCGGAGGTGCCTTCACGTTTGTCGAAGGTAGCCTACTGACCCTCGAGAACGCACTCGTGATGGGTGGCCAGCGAGACGGTGACATGCCTTATGATAGCGAGATTCGACCTGCCTTCGACCGGTTGGGTTCGGGGGCAACACTTGTGACGTTGGCCCGGTCTGGCCATTGGGCGTTTACCGACCTGTGCGAGCTGTTGGATGTGTTCGACGACTGTCAGGGTGAGGACTCCAACTACATGGACGCCGGCGTGGTTCAATTCACAACGAACACGCTGGTCACGGCACACTTGAGGTCTACAATGCTGGATTCTACGGACGACGAACCGTTCCTCGCCGATTCATTCTGGCAAGACATGGCTGACGTCACCGTGACGGTAGCGCCATGAGTGAAGCACCGCGTCGCACGCTGTCCATGCGCTCCCTCGATGTTGTGGAGTGGGTCGGAAACAGGCTTCCGCATCCGTTCTGGTTGTTCTGCTACCTGTTCGTTGGCGTTGTGTTGCTGTCGGCCGTCTTGGCCCAGCTAGGCGTCTCCGTCACCACCCTGCCCATTGGCGACAGGCCAGGGGAGGTCATTGCGGTCCGTTCCTTGCTGTCTGCCGAGGGGCTGCAGTGGTTCGTTCTCAACATGGTCGAGAACTTCGCGCACTTCGAGCCCTTGGGGCTGGTCCTTGTCATGTTGATGGGTGTTGCGATTGCGGAGGGTAGCGGCCTCATTCCGACCGCCATGCGCTTCACCGCGCTGTCAGTGCCACGCTGGCTCATCATTCCAGTGCTCTTTGCCCTAGGAGCCTGCGGCAACATTGGCTCAGATGCTGGAATTGTAGTCATTCCACCGCTCGCCGCTGCGGTCTTCAAGCAGATGGGACGCAATCCCATTGCGGGATTGATCGTTGGCTATGTGGGTGCTACCGCTGGATTCACGGCGAACTTCCTGCCTGCGGGAACAGACGTTCTCGCCATGGCTCTGACCAATGAAGCGAGCGGCGGAGTCCCCGAAGTCAACGTGTTTAGCAACTGGTACTTCATGTCGGTATCCGTGGTGTTCCTCGCTGTCGTCGGTACCTGGGTGACTCTGCGGTACACGTTGCCGCGCCTAGGTGACACCGGTGGGAATGCCCAGCCCGTGGACCTTCCGGACATTCAACCCATTGAGAAGCGCGCCCTCCTGATTGCTATTGGTGCGGTTGTGGCTGTCTCGGCCTTGTGGCTGCTGACCATTGTTCCTGCCGATGGACTGCTTCGAAACGCGGACCCCAATCCGGCCTTGGTCTGGCGTTCCCCGTTCTTCAAGGGCTTGGTTCCGATTCTGTTCACGCTGTTTGCGGCGGGTGGCTTGGCCTACGGGCGGGTTGCCGGGACCATCACCAAAGCAGACGACATTGTGGGCTGGATGGCCGATGCCATGCGTCGAATGGGGCCGTACATCGTGCTGATTCTGGTGATCAGCCAATTCATTCGCGCGTTTACCTGGGCAAAGCTCGACAAGCTCATCGCGGCCGGCGGTGCTGACGCGCTCAAGGCACTCGGTATGCAAGAGATGCCCATTCCGTTCTTCATCGCATTCATCATCATTGTTGCTGTTGCGAACTTGTTTATGGGCAGTGCCAGTGCAAAGTGGGCCATCTTCGCGCCCATCTTTGTGCCCATGTTTATGGGGCTCGACATTCACCCAGCGTTCACGCAGTTGTTGTACCGAATCGGCGACTCCATCACGAACTGCGTGAGTCCACTCTACCCGTTCTTCCCCATCTTGCTCGGCTGGATTGCCGAAGTGGACGGGGAAAAAGCGAAGGTTGGAACCGTGTTGTCCTTCCTGGTCCCGTACGCATCCTTCCTGATGGTCGGCTGGGTCTTGATGCTCGTTGGCTGGTATCTGTTGGGACTACCCATTGGCCCCGACAGCCCGCTGATGCTCGCTCCGTAGGGGCGACTTAGGGCGCTAGCCAGGTGCTTTCCCAATGGTCGCCGCTCCAGTTGAACCGTGCGCGCCGGTTGCCATCGGGGCGTTTGTACAGCACATCGATTTCCTGAACTTCCGTCAACAGGGCTGTGAACGGGTCCCGCGCTGGCTCCGTCTCGACGGTGTCTGGGATACGACCCTCCGCTAGAACGCCAGAAAACCCACTTGTGAACGTCTTGACGGGGACACCCGGGCCCGGTTCGGCCAGGTAGCGTTTGCGCGCTGTTTGGATGAGCGCGTATCGCTACAGGGGTGCGCACTGGCCTTGATGTTGTACTCGACGTTATGGCACGCCCAGTTCCGGCGCTTCCCTCCTCGTAGTAACCAGTTACAACGTTGTCAGTCAGCGCCGGCCCTGAACGCACCCTACCGCCGATTCCTGCCATCAGTCTCAGTGCTCACCCCTGTATGGAAAGCGAGTGTGCGTGTCTTCCTATTTGCTACACGCAGATAGACCGTGCGGCCAGAATGGCGCCCTTGTTGAATCGTGCTGACCGTTGCCACATGGAAGCCATGCTTTGGGTCCTTGACACCACGTTCAAGCTGGGTCCAGGCATCCGCGAGGATGTCGTCGACGGATGCAGCAGGTGGATTCGTTGAGGACTCCGGAGTCTCGGCGTCATCGTACCGGAGCGTTCGGTGATGACTGGCTGGTGACATGGGCCGGTCATTAGTAAGACATGGCCACACCTGACTCTCGGTTTTCCCTCGGTCTCTTCAAAGAGCCCATCAGCGCCGTGACCCATTTTCTTGGGTTCTGTGCAGCACTCGTAGGCCTTGGCTTCCTGGTGTGGAGAAGCGACGGAAGCGCTGCGAAAGTGGCCAGCATGTGGATCTATGGCATGTCCCTGGTGCTGCTCTTCCTCGCATCTGCGACCTACCACTTCTTTGATGCGGGTGAACGCGGCAATGCGTGGCTTCGCCGCATCGATCATGTCGCAATCTTTGCACTCATTGCCGGCAGCTACACGCCAATGCTTGTGCATCTACTGGATGGCTCTTGGCGCATCGCAATGTTGGTAACGGTCGGGACTTTGGCGACCATTGGCACAGTCTTCAAGCTTCTGTGGGTGGACGCGCCGGTCTGGTTGTCCACGTCGTCGTACCTACTGCTTGGCTGGGTTGTGCTCATTCCAGCGCCGCTCATACTGCCGCAACTTAATAATTGGGCCGGAGTATGGCTCGTGCTGGGGGGACTGATCTATTCGGTAGGAGCGATTGTCTATGCGCGCCGATGGCCAGATCCGTGGCCCGAGACGATGGGCCATCACGAGGTGTGGCACCTGTTCGTTCTCGGTGGTGCCGCAGCTCACTTTGCCTTCGTTGTATGCCTACTAGACGTTCCAACACCCCCGTTTGGCTAGCGGCTACTGTGCGTCTAGCTCTTCGATGTGTGCGTCGAGTTTGGCCTTGGCTACGTCCAGCTGTTCGACGCGACGCGACTGCCAGCCCAACCGGGCGGCCAGATCAATGCCCGACCCGTATGCTCGCGAGCCCTTCGTGAGCACGACCATCGCATGTTGGTCCATCAGGGCGTCGTACTCGGTGAGCTGCCCGTCTGTGAGCCTCTTGGGGCGGCTGCTGTCGATCAGTGCGGCGCCAATACCGGCGTACGCTTCCCCAAGAATGAGTAGTCCCTCCAACACCCACTCGGGTTCCTGGAGTTGGGCGGCTGCGGTGACTTGACCTTCCACGTCCGCCAGCAGCTGAGCTCGTGCTTGCAGCTCGGCAACAACCTTCTTTTCTCGCCCGCGCATGTCTAGCTTCAGGGCCTGATCCGCGAGAACACGTGCCCAGGCCATGCGGGCTTTGGCTTGGTAGAAGGTCACTTGCTCGGCCGAAGCTTGCTCCAAAGTAGGGGTCAGAATGTCCGTGCCACGCCGCTCCCGCCCGGCTTCAAGCCAGGCGATTCCACGGACCAACTCGAGCTTGACACGGTCGTCCCCGTCGAAGCTGTCTTCGTTCAGCTGCCGTAGGATTCGCAGCGCGCGCCTGGGTCTGCCTACCGTGGCGGTCGCTTCGGCAAGACGGAAGATGCGGTCGTCATGCAGGGTACTGTCTGGCCACCGTTCGAGGCCGTCGTTGTACAGCGGAATGGCCTGCTCTGGGCTGCCGTTGAGCTCGATGGTCACCGCGCGTAGGTAGGACAGACGGTCTGGGTCGGCGTCGGCGGACGTCGCTGCGGTGTCTATGAGGATGAGCGCGCCAGCGTAGTCGCCGGTCTCGATGCGGCCAATAGCCTGATCAGCAAGAACGTCGGCGGAGGTCTGGGCGGAGGCGAGAGCCAAGAGAAGTGTAAGCATGTGGAGTGGACCTCGACTCGTGGCGGCGGTTCCCGAAAACAAAGAACCGGCTCCCCCTAACGGAGGAGCCGGATGCCAATCGGGCGTTGGAGAGCTTGTCGGAACCCCTGCAGTTCAGCAGGTGGGTTTCTGGTATCGCCGCTTTCGACTTCCCTTTCAGAAGGGCATGTACAGCCACGACGAGGTTTGAATCCCGGATTCAACAATTAGAGGGGAACATGTGACGACTCTCAACCACGCACCGCGCAGCATGATCAGTGTACAGCGGCTACCAGGGGCCGCCAAGTCTTTGTGACTACAAGCGATGAACGGCCGTAGTGGCCTGCGGAGGATTGCCGGTGACAAGCCTACAGACAGTCATTCTCGTAGCGTACTTGTGCTGCTTGGCGCCGTTGGCGATCTGGGGACTACACCGGGGCTACCTTGTCTTCGGGTTCGCCACTGGCCGAGCGCGTAGCGAGCCCATGGATATAGCGGACTGGCCGATGGTCACCGTGCAGCTGCCGTTGTTCAACGAGCGGTATGTCGCGGAGCGTCTACTTGTTGCGACTGCGGCGCTCGACTACCCAAGGGATCGGCTGCACATTCAGGTGTTGGACGATTCCACGGATGACACCACAGACATTGTGCGGTCTGAAGTGGAGCGCCTGGCGGCAACCGGCGTGGACATTGTCTTGCTGCACCGTACCGACCGTACCGGGTTCAAGGCGGGGGCCCTCGAAGCTGGCCTTGAGGTGGCGAAAGGCGACTTCGTGGCCGTGTTCGACGCGGACTTCGTGCCGGAGACCAACTATCTAAAGACGATGATGCCGCACTTTCGAGACGGAGTCGGCATGGTCCAGGCGCGTTGGGGCCATCTCAATGCCCGCGAGTCTTGGCTCACCGAGTGCCAGGCCACGCTGCTAGACGGACATTTTGTGGTTGAGCACTCGGCACGCTTCCGAAACGGGCGCTGGTTCAACTTCAATGGTACCGCTGGTATTTGGCGTACGAAAGCGATTATGGATGCCGGTGGCTGGCAACACGACACCCTGACCGAAGACATGGACCTGTCCTACCGGTCCCAGCTCGCCGGGTGGCGGTTCATCTTCTTGGTCGACGTTGTGGCTCCCGCCGAGCTCCCCGACACCATGGCGGCCTTCAAGACTCAGCAACACCGCTGGGCCAAGGGCTCTCTTCAGGTGGCCAAGAAGCTTCTGATGATGTTGATGCGAGCCGACCTTCCGCTCGGCCACAAGGTCGAGGCGCTGTTTCACCTGCTGGGCAACCTGGCACATCCGCTGGTTGTTGGGCTCTCAGTCATGCTTCCGCTGGCCGTTTGGGCACGCGGCACTGAGGTATCCTCGCCGTTGCTGGTCATCGACCTCGTGTTTTTCTTGGCGTCGATAGGCAGCATCAGTCTGTTTTATGGCGTGTCCATTGTGCGGTCTGGCTCCGGACATGTGGGACGTCGTCTACTGTTCCTACCCATCGTCTTTTCGCTAGGCCTAGGCATTGCGCTGTCGCAGACCCGTGCGGTGTTCAGCGGTCTGTTTGGCGAGGTTGGTGTCTTTGTGCGCACGCCCAAGCGGGGCGATGCTGCAACGACCTACCGGAGCAAGGTGCACTGGGGTGTGATTGGCGAGCTAGCGATTGCAGCATGGCTGTGGGTTGGATTGGCGGGGGCGGCAGCGGCTGGTTGGTTGGCGTCGATTCCGTTCCTCGCAATGTTTGCGACAGGATGGGCGTTGGTAGGCCTGCATTCCCTGCGTGACGCGCTTGGAAAAGGAGTCACTCCCCAGGCGAAGGCACCGGCTGGTGACTCTGTCGTGTCCGTCGCCAAGTAGCGACAGTCAGTATCGCGACGGCCGGGCCCCAGGTGAGTGGGAGTAGCCACGGCTGTTCTGTCCACGTCCCACCGTTGTGCAGGCTGAGCAGAACAGCGTAGCTGCACATCAGCGGTATGGCGGCCGCTACCCAGGCCCATTGGCGGGTCAAGAGCGAAGGAATCACGACCCACATCAGGTACCAAGGGTGTGCGGTCGGCGTGATGAGCAGGAACGCAGCACCCACAATGAGCCAGGCTCCGTGCAGCGTTGATGACTTCCATGTGGCCCATGCCACTGCGCCCACGCCGACCAAACCAAGCACGGGGCGCATCATCCCTGAGGGTAGGGGGGAGACTAGCCAGAGGCCCAGGCCGTTGAAGGACCATGATTGACCGTAGGTCTGAAGGGTCGTGAAGAGTCCGAAGCCGGCGTCGAGGACGGGAATGAGGGCGAAGAGGACGATGGCCGTGCCCATCGCGGTGCCTAGCAGGACCGGTCGCCAGCCATAGCGCTTTGCTGCGATGGGAATCAACGCGGCTGGAAGCAGCTTTACGCCAGCGCCCATGGCTAACAGAGCGCCTGCCCAGAAAGGACGTTTGCGTACGAACACGGCAGCCCAGGCCACAAGAGCCACGGCCAAGGTGTCGATGTGTGCGCCCATTGCGGCTTCAAGTGGGCCTAAGGGGTGAACTGCGTAGAGCAATGCCCACCGTCGGCCTGCCAGTTTGTAGATGGCTGCCACCGTGAAGCCATCGGCCACCGCCGATAGCGCTTGAGCCACCGCGACAGAACCGCCAAGCACATCGATGAGGCGAAACCACGCCAGCGCGATGGCGGGGTACAACGTCGTCAACTCCGCATGGTTGACCTGCTGGCGGAGCGACTCTGAGAGGGAGGTCGCCATACTCGGTGGAGTCAGGAAGGGATTCTCGCCGGCGTTGAGCGCGTGTCCCTCGGCAAGGTAGCGATACACGTCGTCCGACAGCCACGGCGGCGCTCCAATGAACACACAGCGGGCAAGGATGGCGGCCACCGCAATTCCCCAGAGTGGAGGTATTCGACCTCTCAAGGTTAGCAGTGCAACAACGCCCCACGGGATCAGAAGCACAGGAAGATTGCCAGCATCCGAGCGGTCAGTCAACGTGTGAAAGTATCCGCTGGTCATAAAGGCGAGCACGATTGCGACGAGTGCGGGAATGAACCAAGGCACTCGTGATGTTGGGACAGATGTATCAGACACTCATGTTGCCGATTCCAAGGCCGTTGACAGCAGGATGATGGGCCCTTAAGGCCGCATTGTTCCTTCCCACCGCGACTCTACCCTGGGGTCTCCTATGTACTCTAAGTTCCTCTACCGGCATCGTTATATGCCGGCTGCCTTTGGTGTGTTTCTCCTTGTCGGCGCTGACGGCAAAGGCTGTAAGTGCAAGAAAGACGTAGACATTCCACCCGAAGTTATTCAGACCCCTGTTGCCGCACCGGCTGTGGCCTTGCAGGTTGTTTCGGTGAATCCGTCCCGTGTTGAAGCGGGTCAAGCGACCTCCGCGACCGTCTACGGCTCTGCTTTTGTCCAAGGAGCGACCGTCAATATTGGCACTGTCGCTGCGAACGGCGTGCGCGTCTCGGATGCTGGCACACTGTCCATGACGGTGCCCGCACTCGCTGAGGGTCGCTACGACGTTCAGGTTCGACTGCCAAATGGCGACACCGCTACCCTCCGAAACGGCCTGACCAGCGCTGTTAGCGCGCCGTCTTGCTCCACCACAAGCGTGTTCTTCGACACTGCCCGTGACGGTCTGACCTCGGCGGCGAAAGCTACCTTGGACGCTGACATGGCGTGCTACACGGGGCGTTCGGATACCATGCGCCTTGAAGGCCACGCAGATGAGCGTGGAACGACCGACTACAACCTGGCCCTCGGTCAGCGTCGTGCCGAGTCGGTCAAGCGCTACATGACGAGCGAAGGCGTCCCCGCTGCTCGCTTGCAGACGTTGTCGTACGGCGAAGAGCGTCCGGCTGACCGTGGTCACACCGAAGCCGCATGGTCGAAGAACCGCCGGGTGCAGATCAATGTGGGCCAGTAGCGCGCTCTCGGCGTTGTTCCTGTTGTCGGGTGTGGCTTGGGCCGGAAGCGGTGTCAGTGCCGACTACGCACGGCAGGTAGATACCGCACAGCTCCGTCTTGCACAGATTGAGGCCGCACAGGTGGACCTTGATGCGACGGTTCGTCGTTTGGACGAGGCCCAGCGGGCGTCGGTCAGCTCTCCTTCCGAGGGGAGCGAAGCGGTGGATTCTGGCTCTGTACGCGCATTGCGTGGCGACATTGAGGTCCTTCAGTTCGAGCTTCGTGCGTTGAAAGAGTCTGTCGAAGCCTTAGCGTTGGACATGGACACCCGTCTTCTTTGGCAGGAGCAGCGGTCTGCTCAGCTTGAGCAAGCGTTGGGGCTGACGCCTCCGCCCATGCCTGTAGCGGGCGCTCCGATTGGTCCGCAGCTCATGCCCGAAGGCACAGGAGCTGACCCGGTTGACGTATCGGCTGTCCCTTCCGCTCCATTGGATGCGAATGCGTTGATGGAGCTGGCGGTCGGTCACATGACTGAGGCCAGGCAACCCGCAGCACGTGCAGTGTTGGAACGTCTGTTGCGGGAGTTTCCAGAAGACGAACGACGCGCAGAAGCGACCTACCGCATTGCTGAGACCTACTTCAATGAAGAGCAGTGGATTCAGGCGGTAACTGAGTTTCAGAAGGTCGTTGACCGGTATCCTCGTCACGAACTGGCCAGCTGGGCCATGCTTCGCCAAGGCGAGGCGTTTGAGCGCCGTGGTGCCCGCAGTGACGCCGTGTTGTTCTGGGAAGGCGTGATTCAGCGCTATCCACGGACTGCGGCTGCACAGGAAGCCCAGGGTTTCCTTGAATAGGCGCCTTTCGGTAGTGGGTTGTTGGCTTGCCGCGCGGTCAGCTCTGCGCTAAGGCGGTCGCCACAGTCGCAACCGGTATTTCGGGAGCGGTCCTTTACGGGCTGGTCCCGTTTTTTTTGCCTCGGAAACAACACGTGGATCTGCTTTCTCTCCGTATAGATGTTCGCAAAGCCATCGAGCCCACCGTGGCTCGCTTGGGCTTCGATCTTGTTGCTGTTGAGTGGACCGGGAACCGCGTTCTCCGGTTGTCCGTCGACAAATCCGGTGGGATTAACGGCGACGATTGTGCAGTGGTGACCCAGAATGTGTCGCCGCTGTTGGACGCATCGGACCCGATCGAAGGCAAGTACACCCTCGAGGTGAGCAGCCCCGGCATCGACCGTCCCGTTGAGCGCCGAGACGACTTCCGTCGCTTTCAGGGCTTCCGCGCCAAGGTGAAGCTCGGACCTGGTGCTCCCCGTAGGCGATTTACAGGTGAGTTGGCAGGCGTGGACGAAGATGAGTTGCTCATCGTCGTTGACGGCCAGACCCACCGACTCTTTCTCGACAACATCGAGCAATGCCATTTGGTGCTCGACCTCGAACAGTATGAACAGCTTGGCAAGAGCGTTCCCGCTCTGCCCCAAGCTGAGGAGACGACCCCATGATCAGTGATCTCGCACGCCTGGTGGACACGCTTCAGCGTGAAAAGAACATCCCGCGCGATGTGGTCATCGAGATTCTCGAGAGCGCCATGGTTGCCGCTGGCCGCAAGCGCTACGGAATGACCCGGGACATCGAAGCTCAGTACAATGACGAACTCGGCGAAGTTGAGCTTTTTGAGTTCCGTACCGTTGTTGAAGCGGAAGAACTCGAAGACGAAGACATCGAGATCGCCTACGAAGAAGCGCAGGACCTAGACCCCGATTGCCTGCTGGGCGACTCGTTGGGCATGGCTGTAGACGTTCAGGAACTGGGCCGAATTGCTGCACAGACTGCCAAGCAAGTCATCATCCAAAAGATCCGTGACGCCGAGCGTGAGCTGACGTTCAACGAGTTCAAGGATCGCAAGGGCGAGCTCATCACCGGAATCGTTCGTCGGTTCGAGAAAGGCAACATCATCGTTGACCTCAATCGTGCCGAAGCGATCCTGCCGCGTCGCGAGCAAGTTCAGCTTGAGACGTACCGCCCCGGTGATCGCATCCAGGCGTTCGTGCTGGACATCACCCGCGCTACCCGCCAGCCCCAAGTCGTGCTGACCCGTACCCATCCCGGCCTTCTCATGAAGCTGTTCGAGATCGAGGTTCCGGAGATCTACGAAGGCATCGTTCGTATCGAAGCCTGTGCTCGTGAGCCTGGCCATCGTGCCAAAATTGCCGTGTCATCAACCGACCCTGATGTCGATCCCGTCGGTGCCTGCGTTGGTCTGAAGGGCTCGCGCGTCCAAGCGGTCGTGGCTGAGCTTCGCGGCGAAGCCATTGACATCATCCCTTGGCACCCGGATCCGGCCCGTTTCATCGTTTACGCGATTGCTCCGGCCACCGTTTCCCGCGTCTACATCGACGATTCCACCCACACCATGGAACTCATTGTTCCTGATGATCAGCTGGCCAAGGCCATTGGTCGTCGTGGACAGAACGTTCGGTTGGCGGCTCAGCTTACGGGTTGGCGCATCGACATCTTCTCGGAGACCAAGCACTCCGGAATGCTCGACGTTGCCCGTGCAGAGATCGGACGCATCGCATCCGTGACCGAAGAGCAGGTAGATGACTTGGTCCGCAACGGATTCCAGTCCGCTCAAGAGATTGCTGATGTTGAAGGTGGCGAACTTGCCGCGATTCTTGGTGTGTCCCTCGAAGACGCCACCGCAATCGTTGATGGCGCTGACGAAGTGGTCACAGCACTGATCATGGAAGAAGCTGAGCGCCGCAAGGCTCCAGCCGATGATGAGCAACCCGCCAGCGAGTAGCTAATAGTGTTGGGGCCTCGCTTTGCGGGGCCCTTTCTGTTTGTGTTCAGAGGAGAGGCATCCCATGGCCCGTGAACGCACCTGTGTCGCATGTCGACAGAAGGGTGACGATGACTCTCTGATCCGGTTGGTTGCATCTCCTAGTGGAGATGTGGTCGTCGACCTTCGTGGTCGTCTGCCAGGTCGTGGAGCTTGGCTCCATGTGACGAACGATTGCCTGTCTCGGTTGACGAAGCGTCCTGATTCCTTGCGCAGACCTCTACGGGCACCGGTGTCTTCGGATGGGCTGCGAGAGCAAGTCATGGATGCGATTGGACGTGCCGCGATGGATGGCTTGTCGCTTGCGTCCGCTGCTGGCGCGCTTGTTGGTGGGCACGACGCGCTTGAGCGCGAGCTGACATGTCACCGTATTGCAGCTGTGGTTGTTGCGGAAGACGCATCCGATCGGACGATTGCGAGCCTTAAAGAGGCCGCCGACCCTGATGTATCGTTTGTCGTGTTGCCACTCGACAGGGACGCTCTGGGCCACAACGTAGGGCGTGGACCACGTGCTGCCCTGGGGGTGACAAGTTCCCGGTCTGCCAGCCATCTACGACAGCAGTTGCGCCGGCTGCGCCAACTGCGTTAGTGGCCCGCTCCGAGAGCAGTTGCTCTTGGTGGGCGGCAACTTACAGCGTGGCGGCGAAATACTTCGCGCTACAACTTGTGGCCTTCACCGCGCGATGCACGCGGCGGTGACTCTCGCCCGTAATCGGGGAGAAGGGAATTGATGTCGAAAAAGGACCTGCTAGACCGAATCGCCAGATCACCGTCGGACGGCGCGCCTCCGCGCCGCGTTGAGCCGGTGACTGCTGACGAGGACGTAGTCCAGAAGCGCGTCAGCCGGAAGGTTGTGCGCCGTCGTCGCGCCCCCGTGTCGGACGACACCGCTGTTGCCGCTGCACAGCCCAAAACGATCATTCGTCGGCGCACTGTGGAGGCCCCAGAGGCTCCCGTCGTGCAAGCCGCGGAAGTAACTGCCCCAGTGGTAGAAGCTGTTGTTGCTCCTGTCGAAGCCGCGCCTACGGCGCCGGCGCCAGAGCCTGCGGCACCGCCAGCACCTGTTGTAGAGGCCGCGCCCGTTGAGGCGGTCGTCGCTGCACCAGAGACACCCGCCGCACCGGTAGTCGAGGCGGCTCCTGTTGCCGCTGCCGTTCCTGCGGAGGTCACGCCCGAGCCGGCTGCAGCCGCCGCTCCGGTGGAGGCTGCGGTCGCTGTCGAGAGTGCTCCTGCTGCTGCAGAGCCTGTTGCCGCTGCGGAGTCGAAGACTCCTGCTGCTGCTCCCGTCCCGGCCCCTCCCGCTCCACCGGCTCCGAACGAGCGTGGACGTTTCGCGGCCATGGGGTTGAGCCCAGCTGTCGTCGCCCTGCCACCAGGGTACGACCCAGCGAACCCACACGCATGGCGTCGGCGCCAAGCGACTCCGGCAACGCCGAATCCCGCGTCCCCCAAGACCACCGCTGCTGCCGCACCAGGCACACGTCGGCGTCGCGTCGACAACCGCGGCTCGGCTGGTGGACCTCCACCGCGCGGTCGCGTCGGTGCCGGAGGATTCTCTGGTGGTGGCCGTCGCAAGGGCCGCCGGAAGTCCAGTGGTCCGAAGACTGCCTCTCCGGCTCCGAAGGGCATGAAGCGAAAGATTCGTATCGACAACGTCGTGTCGGTTGCCGAGCTCGCCCACGCCATGGGCCAGAAGTCCTCCGTTGTTATGAAGGAGCTCATTGGCCTCGGTCAAATGGTCACCGTCAACGACATGCTGGACATTGATACGGCTGAGCTGGTGGCGAACGAGTTCGACTACACGGTCGAGAACGTCGGCTACCAGGAAGACCTCCTGCTTCAGCAAGTCGAGGAAGCGGAAGAAGAAGCGAACCTGTCGCCTCGTCCGCCAGTCGTCACCGTCATGGGTCACGTCGACCACGGTAAGACGACTCTGCTCGATGGCATTCGGAAAGCTCGTGTTGCTCAAGGTGAGGCCGGCGGCATCACCCAGCACATTGGCGCTTACCAAGTCAAGACGGCCACAGGTCTCATCACCTTCATTGATACCCCCGGTCACCAGGCATTCAGTGCCATGCGTGCCCGTGGTGCACAACTGACCGACATCGTCGTTCTGGTTGTCGCGGCCGATGATGGTGTTCAGCCACAGACTGCAGAGGCTATCGTTCACGCGAAGGCCGCTGGTGTGCCGATTGTGGTCGCCATCAACAAGATGGACAAGATCGGCGTCAACCCGGACAACATCAAGACCCAGCTCACCGAGCACGGATTGGTTCCGGAAGAGTGGGGTGGTGACACCTTGTTTGTGCCGATCTCCGCCCTCAAGGGTGACGGCATTGATGAGTTGCTGGAGACCTTGGCTCTGCAGACAGAGGTCATGGAACTCCGTGCGAACTCGGACCGCTTTGCGGAAGGCGTCGTTATCGAAGCCAAGATGCAGCGCGGACGCGGAGCGGTTGCTTCCGTCCTGGTCCAGAAGGGGACACTCAAGGCCGGCGACTACGTCGTGTTGGGTACGACCTACGGCAAGGTCAAGGCCATGTTCGACCACACGGGTAAGAAGCTGAAGAAGGCTCCACCGTCCACGCCTGTCGAAATCTTTGGACTCTCCGAGCTCCCAAGCACCGGCGATGACTTCTCGGTTGTCAAAACTGAGAAGAACGCCAAGCTGCTTGCTGAGACCCGCGCAACGCAGCGTAAGCGTGAGAAGATGTCACGTATGCATCGCAAGACTGCAGAAGATCTGTATGCAGCGGCGCAGGGTGCGAACAAAGAAGTTCTCAACCTTGTCATCAAGGCAGACGTTCAAGGCTCCCTCGAAGCACTCAAGGGCGCTCTCGACGGAATCGTTATCGACGGCACTGAAGTCCGTATGCTGCACACTGGTGTAGGCGACCTCACTGAGTCGGACGTCAACCTTGCGATGGCCAGTGAAGCCCTGATGATCGGTTTCAACATCAAGATGGATGCCAAGGCTCGAAGCCTTGCCGACCAGAACGGTGTTGAGGCGGAGTACTACTCTGTCATCTACGGCGTGATTGACCGGGTCTCGGCACTGCTGACTGGAATGCTGGCTCCCGAGTACGAACTCGTTCGACGCGGTTCAGCCGAAGTCCGCACCGTCTTCTCCATCTCCCGTATTGGTAAGATTGCTGGTAGCTACGTCCTTGATGGCAAGATCGCTCGCAACAACCAAGCCAAGGTTCTGCGTGACGGTGAAGTCATCTACGAAGGCAAGATTACCGGTCTGAAGCGCTTCAAGGACGACGTCCGCGAAGTCAGCACCGGGTACGAGTGCGGTATCTCCATGGATGGCTTCCTCGGAATTGAGGAAGGCGACGTGGTTGAGGCCTACGCACTCGAGGAAATCGAGCGCGTCTGATGGCGGTCCATGTCGGTGTCTTGCAGATGATGCTCGAAGTGCCTGGTGCGCGGTCCGCTAAGGACCGGCGTCGGGCGCTCAAGAGTCTGCAGGATCGGGTCCGGCATCGGTTCGACATCACGTGGAACGAGGTTCAAGACCTGGACGGCGAGCATGACCGCCGTCGCGTCGTGTGCACTTCGGCTACAAGCGACCCGCAGTTACTTCGCTCGACCTTCGATAAGGTGCGAGCGTTTGTCGAGCAGAGTGGTCGTGCTTGGCCCCTGGCGGTCGACGTAGATGTCTTCCCGTGGCATCCTGCCGAACCCAGATGGGAGAATAACGATGAGTGAGCTGTCTCGACGCCGTCGTTCGCGTGAGCTTTGGGTGTCCCGTGGCCACCTCTGGGCAGCAGCAGCCGGTGTGCTGATGGTCGCCTTGTTGTCGTTTCTTCTCGGGAACGCCGTGGGTAGGCAGTCTACAAGCCCATCTGTCGGAGCTGATAGTTCAGCTAACGGCGAAGACTTGGTTGAGCTGTTGGCCAGGGTTGAGGCGGCATCATCGGCAGGCGGAGGTGCCGATCGGCTTACCTACCCAGACGCACTTACGGGTCATCCCGCGGAAGTGGGCATGCCTGAAGCACCGTCGCTGCCTGGCAGGGTCATCGTTCAGGCGCCTCCATTTGCCGCTCTGCCAGGCGTTGGTACTCCACCGGTCGATGGCTTTGGTTTTCGGGTGGTTCGAACGGCGAATGCGTCTGTCGCGAGAACGCATTTGGAGACCCTCGTCGCGTCAGATTTGCCCGTTTGGGTTCGAACAACTCGGTCCAACGGAGTCGACGCTTATGAAGTAGGCGTCGGGCCGTGGGAAACGGAAGACGATGGCCGCCTCGCAGCAGTTGGCGCCCGCGGTAGCCTTCCCGTTGACTACGAGTGGGAATTCTATGGGACCGAGGCCACGATTGACGGCGGTGCCGAATAGCAGCTACTCGTTGACGTGCCACTGCGCCGCCTAGACTACCGACCGGCCCGTCATGTCCGCTGTACATCTGTCTCCAAGGAGGTCGGATGGCTTGGATTTCAGGGTTCTGGGTGGGTGCAATGACTTTTGGCCGCGGTCAGTCTGTTTGGGAGCTGGCACAGAAGGTCGGTGGGGTGAGTGAGCTGGAGCGCGGTGGTGAAGATGCCCTCGTTGCGGCTGGTCTGCGGCCAGATGTTGCCCGTGCCTGGGACCGTTCGTTGCCCGTCACAACGAGCGGCGAGCCGCTGACCATGGCTGATCCACGATATCCTGCGCGGCTGTTGGGACTCACGGAAGCACCGCCAGTCTTGATTGTTGAAGGCGACCTGAGGTGTCTCGAAGGTCCTGCATGGGCCGTGGTCGGTACTCGGGCCTGCACGGCGTACGGCGCTTCCATCACCCGACACCTGGCTGGTCGTTTGGCTGCCAGCGGGGCTGTCGTGGTGAGTGGACTGGCGCGAGGCATCGACGGACACGCTCATCGCGCGGCCATGGCAGTCGGTCGGACTATCGCCGTGCTTGGGCATGGCTTAGGAAGTACATCGCCGGCCAGCCACCGAACACTGCGCAGCCAAATTGTTCGCAATGGTGGCGCGGTTGTTACCGGATTCCTTGATGATCTTCACCCGCGTCCTCATACGTTTCCACAGCGAAACCCGTGGATTTCGGGGCTGTCAGATGGTGTGGTTGTTGTGGAGGCGGGCCATCGGAGCGGAGCGTCAATCACGGCTCGAGCCGCAGCGGACCAAGGCCGTGACGTGGTTGTCGTCCCCGGTCAGATTGGTGCGCCGCAGAGCGTGGGGTGCCTGCGATTGCTTCGTGACGGTGCTCGTGTCTTGTGGGATGTGGAGGAGTTCGTCTATGACATCCTCGGAGAGCGACCCAGGCCGAGAGCGCAGTGGTTGGCCGCACTGTTTGCGGGGTCCACCCTGGACGATGTCTCGACCATGGCACGGCGACCGTCTTCGGTACTTCTTGCTGAGTTGTCGGTCATGGAGCTCGACGGAACGGTGACTCGGCTGCCGGGGCACCGTTTTGCTCCTGGGCCTCGGTTCGTGACCGCCGGGGACGCGGCGGGTTAGCCACAAGCAGGAGTGTTGAATGACTGGACCTAGACAGATTCGCTTGACGGGTCGTGCTGCACGACTGCTACAGATGCTGACCGACTTTGGGCATATGGATGCAAGCGCGGCAGATTCAGTGCTTGTGGCACTCGCCAATCAGTATGGCTCGGAAGGTGCGGCGACTGTCGTTGACCTGCCACAAGTGCGGGTAGTGGTTGCGTCCTTGCTCTCAGATAGTCCTGCAATGGACGGCGGCAGCCTCCAGGAAGACTGGGGCCCACTGTTCCACTGAACGTGCAGGACGCCGAGTTGGCAGAGGCCTTCGTCGCCGCAAAGCGGGCGGAGTTAGCTTGGTCTGATCACACGGTTCGTGCCTACCGTCACACACTGCGCCGTCTGCAATCGCACCTGGCATCAAAGGAGACGGACACACGAGCGTGTACGGCCATGCACCTTAGAGGTTTCCTGTTCACCGTTGGCTCGGGTCGCTCATCGGCTACCGTCGCAAGGCATGTGGCGGCATTGCGGTGCTTCTTTGACTGGATGCAGCGCGAAGAGCATCGAGCCGATTCACCTGCTACGGCACTGCGTCCGCCTCGTGTCGGCCGACGGCTGCCCACCGTCCTGGGTCACGAAGATGCCGACCGTGTCATGCAGGCATCACCGCACTCCGATGAACGCGGAGACCGGACGACGGCTATTGTTGAGCTGCTGTACGGTGGGGGACTTCGTATCAGCGAGGTCGTTGGGCTCAACGTGTTGGATGTCTCCTTCGATGAACGAGTCGTTTGGGTGCGAGGGGGAAAGGGAAGAAAGGACCGTGTCGTTCCAGTCGGCCCTCCGGCTATTGACGCGGTTCGACAGTGGTTGGCCGCGTCGGGCGTGATCGAAGGTCCCTTGTTTCCTGGACGTGCGAAGGGGAGGCTCTCGGTTCGCACGGCACGGCGTGTGGTTGCTACGGCCTCGACGTCCGTTGGAGTCGGACATGTACACCCACACGCGCTTCGTCACTCAGCTGCCACACACATGTTGGAGGGAGGGGCGGATTTGCGGAGTATCCAAGAGTTGTTGGGGCACTCGAGTCTGTCGACCACCCAGCGGTACACCCATGTTGCGCTTGATGCTTTGCAAGAGGTGTACCGAGACGCACATCCACATGCACGGAATGAAGAGGATTAATGTCTGGAATCGCGATTGTTTGGGTGTGCTGGGGCGATGAAGGCAAGGGTAAGGTTGTCGAACTCTTGGCCGAGCATTGCACCTTTGCTGGACGGTTTTAGGGCTGGAACAACATGGGACATCCGGTTTTTGTCGATGGTGAGCAGCTCGTTGTTCACCTGTTGGCCAGTGGCGTTTGTGGGAAGAACTGCACACCGGTGATTGGAGCGGATTTAGTCATCGACCCAGAGGTACTCCTGCGGGAGGTCGAGTTGCTCTCTGCACACAAATAGATCAGCCGGCCACCTGTTGTGGACTCACTGGCTGCGTTCATCCTGCCGCACCACCGTTTGCTTGACCACGAACGCCAGCGGGTGGGGGGGGGATTGGGCGCGCGGGCTGTGGAATCCGACCCTGCCATGAAGATGTTCAGGTTCGCCTTGGAATACCGTCTGGTCGACTGGATGGCGAGGCCCGTTTTCATGCGGCTGCGGACGCCCTACTTTTGGAGACGTAGGCGCTACTTGGGTGGTTCGGTTCGGACCTGCCCGACCCATCCGGGCGACATGCCTGCAGTCATTCTGGTCAGCGACTGTCCGAGTACCAAGGGGACGTTGCGTCTTTGGCATTCGAGCATGGAAACACGGGTCGGGTCATCTTTGAGGGAGCACAAGGGACACTGCTTGACGCTCGCCACAAGACTTGGCCGTATGTCACCTCCGACCATACAACTGTCGGTGCAGCCTGTACCGGCGTTGGCGTCGGAGCCAAAGCCATCGGGCATGTGGTTGGCGTTATCAAAGCCTACACCACACGTGTTGGCGCTGGGCCGTTCCCGACCGCGGAACTTGAAGAAGGTGGGGTGTTTTTGCAGTGAGTGGGCTCCGAGTCTGGTGCGACAACCGGCCGTAAACGTCTTTGCGATTGGTTTGACGGGCCAGCTTTGAAGCGCGCTGTACAACTGAACGGTGTGGGTGCGCTTGCGCTGATGAAACTCGATGTCCTGACCGGCTTGGCCGAGATTCCGAACTGTGTCGCCAACGATGCATCCGCAGCGGCTGTGTACGAGCGGCTCTCAGGGTGGCAGCAAGACCTTCGAAATGGTCGGACTCGCGAGGGGCCAGCGGTAGCCTGCAGGGCCTACGTAGATTGTTTAGAACAATTGGCTGGTGCGCCAATCGACCTCATTGCAGTAGGACCCGACCGAATCGAGGCCATCGGTCCAAAAATGATGAAGAGACGCCTTCAGCTTTATTGACAGTCCATGAGAGCCTGTTAAATGGCGGCGGCGAGCTACTCTCGGATTCGGGTCGTTAGCTCAGTTGGTAGAGCACCGGCCTTTTAAGCCGAGGGTCACAGGTTCGAGTCCTGTACGACCCACTTTCACTCCTTCGTCTAGTCTGGTCAGGACACCGGGTTTTCATCCCGGCAACACGGGTTCGAATCCCGTAGGAGTGACTCTTTTTCTCGCTGAGGTAGTTCGGAATGACATCACCAGTCTTCCGTCGCCATCAGCCGTACGTGCCCCCGGGGAAACCCGGTGAGGCCGTCGCGGCGTTTGCTGAACGATGTGTCCTCCGACGTACTGTCCGTGAGTTCGATACTCGTCCAGTTGACCGTAGTCTCATTGAAAGCGCTCTGCGAGCAGCTGGAAGCGCACCAAGCGGAGCGAATAAGCAGCCATGGCGCTTTATCTGCGTAGGTTCGCCTACGCTGAAGCACAAGATTCGAATGGCTGCCGAAGAAGAAGAGCGACGTTTCTACAACGAACGAGCTCCGAAGCGCTGGTTGGACGACTTGATTCCGTTCGGAACGAACGCCGACAAGTCATTCTTGGAAGATGCTCCATGGCTTATTGCTGTGTTCGCGGTCACACGCGAAGAAGACGGTGGGCAGACCTACTACATCAACGAGTCTGTAGGCATTGCTGTAGGCATTCTGTTGGCGGCGCTGAACGAAGCGGGGTTGGCGACTCTGACCCACACGCCGAGTCCCATGCGGTTTCTTCGGGAAGTGCTTGATCGTCCAGAGACTGAACGACCCTACCTGTTGATCCCGGTCGGATGGCCTAAATCACCGTGCATGGTGCCAGACATTACTCGGAAGTCTCTGCAGGAAATCGCAGTTTTCCACGAAGACTGACTGCAAGACTGTTCTGCGCCGGCGTTTCGGGCCATGATGCTGCAGGAGTACTTATGTTCACGTTGACGAGTCTGGCCGACCTGAGCCCTGGGGTTCTTGACGAACTGCTGGAGTCTGCGCAGACCGTTCGTCGTCACCCGCCCGCATACTCCAATGCGTGTAGCGGGCGAATCGTGGCGTTCATTGGGTACGGAAAGTCGTTCCACCTGTCGATGCCGGCGGAAGTTGCCGTAACGGCTCTCGGCGGCACGATTAAGCTGTATGACGGCGGCCAAGTTGGGGAACGGTGGATGTCTGCCCCGGAAGATTTGGGCCGGATTCTCTCGACAACCGTTCACTGCATCTCGGTTGTTGCGCCGGTAGACTGGGTTGGTCGAATGGTTTCAACTGCTACCGTGCCTTTGGTCTCCATCTGTTCGGGGCACCACAGTCCAATGGACGCGTTGGCCATGTTGTACACCATCCGCCGTTCGCGAGGCACCCTACGCGGTCAGCGCCTGGCGGTGGTCGGGGACGGTGCTTCCGTTGCAAGCGGTGCGCTACTTGCTGGTGCGCTTGCGGGCATGACGGTTGCCCTGGCTCACCCACGCGGCTTCGCACCGGACCCAGACACCACCACTATGGCTCGAGACATCGCTGCGCGGAACGGGGGAGCGGTTCTCATTACCGAGGAGCCTGCTGAAGCGGTCGACGGCGCGGACGTTGTCGTGATCGACCCTTGGTCGGCGAAGGGGGGAGGGCGCGACCCGGAGCAACGTCGTTCGCATTTTGAGCGCTTTCAGGTCAATCGCGCGTTGATGGCCAACGCAAGGCCAGGCGCAATGATCCTTCACCAAGGACCGATAGCAACTCCGCATGAGATCGAAGAGGACTTGGCTGTCGAACACATGGCAGCGCACGTCGACTGGGCCGCCAATCGAGTCCACATGAGCAAAGCGCTTTTTCTTCATGCCATCGGACGGAAAGCTTGACCCCGAATCTGTCGAACAACGTATGGTCCCGTTAAGGGGTTGGTGGAGGTGTGAATGCAGTCCGTTCGTCTACATGAGGTGGCTCTTCGAGATGGGCTCCAGAATGAGGCGAAGGTGCTCAGTGTCGCTCAAAAACGGTCGATTCTGGATTCATTGATCGCAGCCGGTTTTCGCGACATCGAGGTCACTTCCTTCGTTCGCCCGCGCATGATTCCACAGCTGTCCGATGCGTCGGAAATGGTCGCCGCCCTTCCACAAGTCGAAGGTGTGCGTTTCTGGGCCCTGGTTCCCAATCAAGTTGGGCTGGAACGTTCCCTCGATGCTGGCGTGCAGAACATTGCCACCTTCATGTCGTCGAGCGAGACTCACAACAAAAAGAACGTCAACCGCACAATTGTGGAGTCTCTAGCCTCACTGGAGGCTGTGACCCGTACGGCTGTGGCGCATGGCCAGCGTGTACGAGCGTACATCTCTACAGTCTTCGGTTGCCCCTACGAAGGCGATGTTGACCCGGCCTCCACCTTGCGCATTGCGCGGGCATTGCTGGATGCGGGGGCCTCCGAGCTGTCTCTCGGGGATACGACCGGAGTTGCAAACCCGCTTCAAGTACAATCGGTTCTTCGGTACCTAGAAGCTGAAGGCATTCCAATGGACGTCATTGCCGCGCACTTCCACGATACGCGCGGAACCGCCCTAGCCAATGTCCTAGCGGCTTGGCAGTGCGGTGTTCGCGTCTTTGATGGTGCGGTGGCTGGCGTCGGCGGGTGCCCATATGCACCTGGGGCTGCCGGTAATGTCGGGTCTGAAGACCTGGTCAATCTCTTTGAACAGATGGGTGTTGAAACCGGCGTCTCGCTTGAAGGGGCCTGCCACGCGGGTCAAGTTGTCGAGACTCATCTGGGCCGTCCTCTGCCGAGTCGCTACCATCAGTTCTGGCAGACCAGCCAGCAAGCAGAAGACACTCTGCTAGAGGCGAAGGGCGCCTGACTGTGGCGAACGCTTTCCTCCAAATTGTCAGTGGTGCACGTCAAGGCTTGACCGTGCCACTAACCACGAGCGCTCCCTTGGTCGTAGGCCGAAAGCGGGGTGACTTCATCCTAGACGACCCGCTCGTCAGTAGTACTCACTGTCGGATTATCCCTCGCGACGGAAAATGGGTCATACAGGACTTAGGCAGCACCAACGGTACGATGGTGGATGGCCGTCTCGTTCGAGAGACAACACTCCGCGCCGGCGTGGAAATCACCATCGGCGCGAGCCGGATGATGCTCTACATTGGCGAGGATGTACCAGAGGACTTGGTCGGCGACCGACCCGTTTTGAGTCAGCTCGACATCGCTTGGCTGTTGGATGAGGAACTGGTCGAACTCCGCGGCAGCTCCGAGCGTACACGTGCCCCTGCAGACATCATTAGCCAGGACCTACGTCTGCCGCCGGGCCTCAACGCCGTGATGGATGTTGTTGCCGGGGAAGACGTCGGCAAAGTGTTTCGGTTTACCCGAGGTAACGTCACCGTTGGCCGTCGTATTGGTGAGGTTCCGCTGTCCGATGTCGAAGTCAGTCGACACCACGCGGTCATTGAGGTCTTTGGCCGCGATATGATCTTCCTACGCGACCTTGGCAGCACGAATGGCACCTACCACAACGGGCGGCGAATCGGGGTTGTCCGCTTACAGGATGGGGACACCATCGGGTGTGGGAAGACCGTGATGAAGTTGCAAGTCACACGTTGAGCGTGACGGCCTTTCGGGCGGACTTAGACAGCCCGCCTAGAAGACCTCATTGAGGCCGGCACGTACGTCGCCTCCGTAGGCATCTTCGAGTGCTTCGGCAGCACGAATCGCGTCACTGTCCGGGTTGGTTGGAACCACGGGGGTGAGAACTAGGTACAGGTCTCCTGGTCGCGCGGGTCTTTGGACCCCCCGACCGCGAAGTCGCAGGCGCTGCCCTGGCTTGCACCCAGCAGGAACGGTCACTCGGACGTTGCCAGTGGGAGTTGGGACCGTAACCTTGGCGCCTCGCATAGCCTCCAGGATGGTGACTGGGACGTCCATCTCTAGGTCGTCTTCATCACGCCGCAGAGTGGTGTGCAGGGGAATCTTAAGACGGACCACGAGGTCGCCGCATGGGCCACCTCCGGAGGGAGGCAGTCCCTGGCCCTTCAATCGAAGCTTCCCTCCGTCGCGTGCGCCTGGTGGGATGCGCACGCTCACTCTGTCTGTGCGCCCAGTGGGACGGCGAACATCAACGGTCGTCTCTCCGCCCCGTATGGCTGCCATGGGAGAGACTACCAAATTGACGACTTGGTCTTCACCCTTGCGACCAGCATTTCGTGCACGAGCGTCGTCTCCGAACAAGCTTCCAAGGATGTCGTCCATGGAGAAGCCTTGGCCGAAGTCGTAGGGGTTGCTACCCGCTCGACGGCCGCCATCACCGCTAGACCAGTACCGAGCCTGTTCGGCGTCGAAACCGGGCTTGAACGCAACCTCACCGAACTCGTCATACAGAGCACGGCGTTCATCGTCTCCAACGATGTGGTACGCACCATTGATCTCTTTGAACTGTTGCTCAGCACCAGGAGATCGATTTCGATCTGGATGGAACTGACGCGCCAGGCGCTTGTATTCGCGCTTGATCGTCTCTGGGTCGGCGTTCCGTGACACACCGAGCACTTCGTAGGGATTGGCCATCCACTCCTCGCGGCGGTACACCCTATGCCCTGCGGTCCAACGAGCAAGGGTCATCGTGCGACATGACGGTCCATCGCTAGGTCAAGCGCCGACTTCTTCCGGTCGGCAACCGCGATTGGCCGTGTTTGCTTTTGCGGCAACTTGCGTCTGCGTGTTCATCGTAAACCTACCAAGGTGGGGCGCTGGACCTCTGCTGTCCCCAGATTCGCTGTGGCACTCCTTTGTGTTTACGGTTCTTCTGATGAGCATCCTGGTGACTCACGAGCTCGGCCATTTGTGGGTTGCCCGCCTTCACCGTCTGCGTTTGAGCGTTCCGTGGTTTGTTCCCTTTCCATGGCTGGTGGGTACAATGGGAGCGGTGATTGTTCCTTTGGACACGCCACGGGATCGGTCTTCCCTGACCGAGATGGCAGCCGGTGGGCCCTTGGCAGGCGCCGCTGTTGTAGTCATTGCACTCGTGGGGCGTGCGATTGCCGGCGTGCCGGTCCCCGAGTCATCGGTAGACCTAGGTGTGCCTCTCGTGTGGCATGCAGTGAATTTTGCTTCGCTGGGAAGGCTTGGCGCTCCTTCGACCGCTGACCCCGTGGGGTTTGCATGTTGGATTGGTTGTTTGGTCACGGCCATGAACTTGCTGCCGTTCGGCCAGCTGGATGGGGGACACCTGTTTTCGAGCCTCTTCCCCAAATACGCAAAGCGCGCGACATGGGCGGTCACGGCCGGACTCATTGTGATGGGAGCAGCGTGGTGGGGCTGGCTACTCTGGTGCGTGGCCCTGCACCTCTTCGGCAGTCGCGAGCCGATGGACGTGCGAAATGAGTCAGCAGTACCTAGCGCTCGTGCGCGCCGTCTTGTGTGGGCCTGCTGGGTGGTGTTCGTCTTGTTCGCGATGCCGATTCCGATTGGCTAAAATCAACGACGGTCGACCCTAGATAAGGATGGGCTTCATGCCTCGTCTTGGTGCCAACCATCCGGCATGCATGCCTCTCGAACGATGTGCAGGACATTCTCGCTATGCACGGTGACTCGACCATGTGCATCTCCAGGAATGGCCCGGACGTTCTTTACCTGGGTGTACTGGACGTCTACTGAGTCTCCGACTCCGACCTTGCTCTTCCAGGCCGCCAACTGGGCCCCCGCCAACAGCCATTCTAGGTGAGGGGGCTTTCCGGAGCGAACTGGCACAACCACGTGGGCTCCAGGGCGGCCACGCACGTGCATCCACCAGTCACGTCCACGTGCTTTCTGGAATGTCAGCTTGCGATTGTTGAGCGCGTTCTTACCCACCCACAACTGCTGACCCGCAGGGCCCGACCAGCGCTCTATGCCCTCTCCCCCAGCTGGAGCCTGTCGTCGCTTCGGGGCTTCACGCACGAGTTGGACGGCAAGGTCACTGTTCCCACCTTCCAGCTCAGTCAGGGCATTCTCTACCTGCTTGCGTTTGGCCCCGGCTCGTACCAATCGGTCCGTCGCAGCAAGTGTTCGCGCCTCGGTCCGCTTCAATCTCTCGTATAGGCGGGACAGGTTCTCACCAGGGGACATCGAACTATCGAGTTGAATGGTATGTACGATGTCCGGATCTTCCAGGTCTATCACTGTCGCACTCTTACTGCCTGACGCGATTGTGTAGAGCGCCCCAGCGAGCGCGTCAGCCTGCCGTCGCTTTCGCTCCAGCTTTTCTCCGCTCTGCACGTCCCTGTGTAGGTTCTTCTCCAGTCGCGACAATCGCCGATGCTCGTCACGAAGTGCACGCATCCATGTTTGGTGCTGGGACCGCTTGCGTTCAGCGCCTTCCAGCCGAGCGAAGTACCGCTCTGCTGCTGCGGCCCAGCCAAGCGCTTCAGATGCGAACCTTGGCATTCGCTCGGAAGGGGTCGCTGTTGGTAGTTCGGGGAGGACCGCCGCAGGGCCGTCATACGCGGCAATCACGTTGTCCCCGTTCAAGAGCCACAATCCACCCCCTCGACCTGTAAGGCGCAGCCGAAGACTGCCCCTACTAAAGGCCATGTGCACTTCTCGGTCGCCGCCGAGCAGTTCTATGGACTCAAGCCGCCCTGCGAGGTGCTTTCGGCATGCACCCTGAAAGCTGAACGGCCGCTGTGGGTTCTTAGGCTTGCTCCTCGCTGTGCCGAGCCGAGCGTATGGGCCGCGTGGAACCAGCGAAAGAAGTCCGCCCGCGAGTCCAATCACCAAGCGGTCCCGCTTTGGCTGCCAGACGTTTGAGAGGGGTGAACCAACAAGCGCCTGTAAGTCCTCCACGACTGGAATCATTTCGCTTAGGTACATGTTGCCTCGTGGTGTGGATTGACCGTTAGTGGCATATGCGGGGAGCGCCCCAAAGGAGTGACATCATGACGTGGCTACTAGCGCTGTTCCTAAGCACTGCCTTCGCAGGAGCGTCGGACTTCTATGTAGAGGGACCCGCAGTGGATGCCCGCAGGGAAGCTACTGACATGTCACGCGCCGCAACTGATTTGGGCTATCAATCCAGAGTGGTGCGGAGATTCGCTCAGGGGGAGGGCTGGCGGTTCGTCTTGGTCGTCGAAGGGTTCGAGGAACAGAGTGCAGCAACAGAGGCTGCGACCGCAGTGGCCACTTCCGTTGGCCGTCCTCTGGTGGTGTTCGGACAAAGCGGGGGCCAAGCAACGCGGATCGAAGAGGTAACTCCGACGGTCGATGCGCCTGCCGCCGACGCGAGTGAGCACGGGGCCTTTGACGGGGACCTTGGCGATGTCCTCACGAGAGCGGTAGTGGCCCACGGAGGAACGGCACACCCTGTCCGAGTAGCCGAGAGTCTCCTCTTCCGCTTTCGAAGGACGCTACCGTCTGGGCTTGTTGCCCTGCACACCGTCGCGCGGTCTGCGGGAAATCTCTACGTCCAGGTCGACATCGAAGCTGGACAAGGCCAGAGCAGCCGGGCCTGGATTATTGGTGACGAGGCTTGGCTGTCCGTGGGGGAGGGGGCAGCCGAATCTCAGGACGTTGTTTGGAGTCGCGAACAACTTGAACAATTCTTGCCTGAACGGGTCCTCGCACTCCCTCTTGGTTTTGGACAAGCGGTAGAGGAGCGGCGTGAGTTTCAGGACATGTATGCAGATGGCCAAGCCCGTAGTGGACGCACCCGCTGCCTTGTCCTGAAATACGACGGTGACCAAGTCAGCGCGCCGCTAGCTTTGTATTTGGAAGAGGGAACTTTGCTGACAAGGCGGGTAGTCTCTGGGACTGATGCTCGGGAGTACGATGACTACCGAGACGTCGCCACGGGCGCTAAAGCCCCATTCCACCTCACGGTTTCGCGTGAAGGGGGAGCGGTTGATGAGATTGAAGTCCTTGATCTCGACCTAGATCCACGCATGGAACAAGCTTGGTTTACGTCGCCGGAGTGATTCGTTGCAGAAAGGCGTGCACAGAAGCCTTGACACGCCGCCCCATAGGACATATTTGCAGCGCGCCTCGCAAGGGGCATTTGTGATGCTGGCGTAGCTCAATTGGTAGAGCAGCTGATTTGTAATCAGCAGGTTGCGGGTTCAAGTCCCTTCGCCAGCTCTCGATTGTTGGTCTTGACATTGTTGAGACCGATCTGGGGAGGATGCCCGAGTGGTTAAAGGGAACGGGCTGTAAACCCGTCGACGTCGTCTACGAAGGTTCGAATCCTTCTCCTCCCACCACTTTTTGATCGTTAGAGCCCGGCTTGCCGGGACATGCGGGAATAGCTCAATTGGTAGAGCACCAGCCTTCCAAGCTGGATGTTGCGAGTTCGATTCTCGTTTCCCGCTCCATACCCCGCCCATGTAGCTCAGTGGTAGAGCACTTCCTTGGTAAGGAAGAGGTCACCGGTTCAAATCCGGTCATGGGCTCCATCCTGTTTCTCTTGATTCTGGAGTCATTCATGGCCAAGGAAAAATTCGACCGTAGCAAGCCCCACGTCAACATCGGCACCATTGGCCACGTTGACCATGGCAAGACTACGTTGACCGCCGCAATCACCCGTGTCCTCGCCGATGCGAATGGTGGAACCTTCCAGGACTACGCCGACATCGACAAGGCACCGGAAGAGAAGGCTCGCGGCATCACTATCAACACAGCGCACGTCGAGTACGAGACGGCCAACCGTCACTACGCCCACGTGGACTGTCCCGGTCATGCCGACTACATCAAGAACATGATCACTGGAGCCGCCCAAATGGACGGCGCTATCTTGGTCGTAAGCGCGGCAGATGGCCCGATGCCACAGACTCGCGAGCACGTTCTGCTCGCCCGTCAGGTCCAGGTTCCATACATCGTCGTCTTCCTGAACAAGGTCGACATGCTGGACGACCCAGAGCTCCTTGAGTTGGTCGAGATGGAAGTTCGCGAATTGCTCGACGCATACGAGTTCCCGGGAGATGACACACCAGTCATCCAGGGTTCGGCGCTGAAAGCCCTTCAGGGTGATACTTCCGAGATTGGTTCGCAAGCTGTCCTGAAGCTCATGGAAGCAGTGGATACCTTCATCCCCACTCCAGAGCGTCTTATTGACCGCCCGTTCCTTATGCCGATTGAGGACGTGTTCACGATCTCTGGTCGTGGAACGGTTGCGACGGGCCGCGTCGAGCGTGGAATCGTCAAGGTTGGCGAGTCACTCGAGATCGTTGGCATCAAGCCGACCACCACCACGACCTGTACAGGTGTGGAAATGTTCCGCAAGCTGCTCGACGAAGGTCGTGCAGGCGACAACATCGGTGCGTTGTTGCGCGGCGTCAAGCGTGAAGACATTGAGCGTGGCCAAGTCTTGGCCAAGCCCAAGTCTGTCAACCCGCACAGCAAGTTCTCTGCTGAAGTCTACGTCCTGAAGAAAGAAGAGGGAGGCCGTCACAAGCCTTTCTTCGCAGGCTACCGCCCGCAGTTCTACTTCCGTACCACTGACGTGACTGGCGCCATTACCCTCCCAGAGGGCGTGGACATGGTCATGCCAGGTGACAACGTCTCCATCGAAGTCGAGCTCATCATGCCGATTGCTATGGAAGATCAGCTTCGCTTCGCGATCCGCGAAGGTAGCCGCACTGTTGGCGCTGGCGTCGTTGCCAAGATTCTCGACTAGACTCACCGCCTTCGGGCAGCGAATCTAAGAGGCGTGGGTAACCGCGCCTCTTTCGTTGGTGGGTAGTGTTGCGAAAAGAGTTGCCTTGTGCTAGTTGGCATGGGCTTTGCTGTGTGCACATTCGGGCCACAGTACGAGAGGGTTTAGATGCGTCATCAACGCTGGATTGTGCTCGCCTTTGTTGGCGCTGCTGTGGTGGTCGGAGGGATGAGTCTCGCTGCCTCGTCATCGCTGTTCGCACAGTTCGCATGGCCTGACCAACGGTTGGGACCAATCACCTCCACAACGGCAATCGCCGTGGTTCTGGGGGCGGTGACGTTTTTTGGCCTGCTTCGTAATAAGCGAGCTGTGACCTTCTCTGATGAAGTCATTGATGAACTTAGCAAGGTCACCTGGCCTTCGAAGGATGAGACGTTGCGAGCGACCACTACGGTGGTCGTCACAACGCTGCTGGTGGCCGCTTTGTTGGGAGTCTACGACTTCCTCTGGGCCAACCTCATGGCGCTTCAGTTCTGGCAGGATCTCGCCAAGTTCATCCTGTAGCGTTCAGGGCATTTGCCCCGAAACCTTTCCTTTTGCTGCTCACGTGCTAGTGAGCGGCCCTTGTTGCCCTCTCGGAGAAAAGTACTGATGAGCATGCAGTGGTACGCAGTGCACACCCTTTCGGGTTCCGAAGATCGCGCAATGAAGGCGTTGGGACAGCGAGTACAGATGTACGAGCTGGATGACCGTTTTGGCCGCGTCCTTGTGCCGTCCGAGACCGTCTATGACGCCAAGACGAAGCGCACGATCACTCGTCGCTTCTACCCGGGCTACATGCTCGTCGAGATGGTTCTCGACAATGAGACATGGCACCTTGTGAAGAACACTCCGAAGGTAACGGGCTTTGTCGGTGGTTCTCGCAACCCCCCGCCCGTTCCCGCAGCTGAAGTTCGCAAGATTACGGCAATGTTGAGCGACGAAGAAGAACCGCGTCCAGTCATGAACTTCGACATTGGTGAAGAAGTTCGCTTGACGGAAGGCCGGTACGCTTCTATGCGCGGCACCATTGAAGAGATCAACGAGACTCGCGGCAAGCTGCGAGTCATCATCAATATTTTCGGTCGTCCAGTTCCGACGGAGCTCGGCTTTCATCAAGTCGAGAAACTGTCCTAGAGACGGTCATATGAATTTTCCCTGCTTGCGCAGGGAGCTTGGAGCATCTCATGGGTAAGAAGGTCATCAATCAGATCAAGCTGCAGATTCCAGCTGGACAGGCGCGCCCCGCGCCTCCCGTTGGACCCGCACTCGGCCAGGCCGGTGTGAACATCAAGCAGTTCTGTGATGAGTTCAACGGCCGCACGAAGGCGCAAGCTGGTGACGGCATGGTCGTTCCGGTCGTCATCACCGTTTTCGCTGACCGTTCCTTCTCGTTCGTCACTAAGACTCCTCCTGTTGCCGGCTTGCTTCTCAAAGCAGCTGGTCTCAAGAAGGGTTCTGGCGAACCGAACCGCAACAAGGTTGGGACAGTTACTGCCGACCAAGTTGCAGAAATCGCCAAGATCAAACTTCCGGACCTCAACTGCTCAAATCTGGAATCGGCAATTCGCCAGGTGGAAGGCACTGCTCGCTCGTCGGGCATTGTTGTTTCGGCTTAACCCCGACCTGACAACTGGGGGAGGGTTGCCGATACCCGTTTACCCCGGCCAGGTAGAGCACCGACTTCATCTCGAAAGTGATGGCGTACGGCGCTGAAGGAGAAACCGTGCCAGGACACGGAAAACGTTATCGCGAGGCCAGAGGCCTCGCAAAGCAGGGTGAGCGCGTTGCGCTCGACGAAGCCCTGCAGCTCGTCAAAAAGACGGGAACTGCGAAATTCGACGAATCCGTCGATATCGCTGTTCGTCTTGGCGTAAATCCTCGTCAAGCGGATCAGATGATTCGTGGCGCTCTAAGCCTGCCTCACGGCATTGGTAAAGACGTCCGCGTCATCGTATTCGCTGAGGGTGAAGCTGCTCGAGCTGCAGAAGAAGCTGGTGCTGATGTGGTTGGCGGCGACGACTTGATCGCTCGCGTCAACGGCGGATGGACCGACTTCGACAAGGCTGTGTCCGTACGTTCTTTGATGGCCAAAGTTGGTCGTCTTGGACGCGTGCTTGGACCACGTGGGCTGATGCCGAACCCGAAGACCGGAACGGTCGTCGGGCCGGAAGATGTCGCACGCGTTGTCAAGGAAGTGAAGGGTGGTCGCGTCGACTTTCGAGTCGAACGTGCTGGCATCGTTCACGCTCCGGTCGGCAAGGCGTCGATGTCGGAAGAAGCACTTCGCGAGAACGTGCTTGCCTTCGTCGAGCACCTGATCAAGCTCAAGCCATCGACAGCAAAGGGCCAATACATGCGTACCATCGGGCTTAGCACCACGATGGGCCCCGGTATTCGTCTGGACCCGAACGAGGTGGCTCGTCTCACTTCGGCCGAGAGGTAAGCGATGAATCGTGAACACAAGGTTCAGATTGTCGAAGACATGCGCGAACGGTTGCAGTCAGCTCCTTTTCTGGCGCTGACTGACTTCCAGGGCTCTACCGTTGCTCAGATGGACGGCCTTCGCCGTGCATGTGAATCAATCGGTGTTGAGTACCGCGTAGTCAAGAATACGCTCTCCAAGCGTGCCGTTGATGGGACAGACCTAGAGGCGCTCAATGAGCACTTCTCGGGCAATATCGGAGTGTTCATCTCCGGTGAAGACCCCATCGCTGCTGCAAAGCTTCTCAAGGCCCAACTCAAGGACAATCCGAAGCTCGAACTTCGTGCCGGATTCTTCGAGGGTGTGTTGCTCGACGAGAAGAATACGCTTGCGGTCGCCGACTTGCCGAGCCGCGAAGAGTTGCTCGTGTCGTTGCTTCGCACCATGCAGGAAGGCCCTCGCCAGATTCTCGGAGTTATCCGTGGACCCGCGCGCGACCTTCTTTACCTGCTCTCCAACTACGCCAACAAGCTGGAGGAGCAAGGCTAGACAGTCTGCTTCTTTCGCTTAAAATTACGTTCCATTTTCCAGTTTTTCGGAGGACGACATGTCCGTTTCTCAAGACCAAGTTGTTGACTACATCAAGAACCTTAAGCTCTCCGAGGTCAAAGACCTCATCACTACGCTCGAAGACGAGCTTGGTGTCGAGGCTTCCGCACCCATGGCCATGATGGCAGCCGGTCCAGCTGGCGGCGAAGCCGAAGCTGAGCAGACCGAGTTTGACGTCGTGCTCAAGAGCTTCGGCCAGAACAAGATCGCTGTCATCAAGGCAATCCGTGCCCTTACCGGTCTCGGCCTCAAGGAAGCTAAGGCTCTTGTTGAAGAAGCACCGACTAAGGTCAAGGAAGGCGCTTCCAAGGAGGACGCCGATGCCGCTGCCAAGACTCTCTCTGAGGCTGGCGCTGAGGTAGAGGTCGCGTAGTCGACTTCAAGCCGGCTCATTGAGCCGGCCCATTTAAGCCCGGTTGTAGTTCCCTTCGGCGGACTGCAGCACGGGCTTTCGGGGCAGAAGCCCCGGAGAATCTGCCAGTGGTGACACTGGCTTCGCCGGATACCCATCCATAGAGCCAAGATGCGTAAGGAAGCACTGTTTGCAGTGTGGGGATCACCCCGTCCAAACCGCTTGGTTTCGCCCTCATGAGGAGCGGCCCGATGTCCCAGTTGTTAGCCAACAACTACCGCTACCGTAGCTCTTACACCAAGACGCCCTCGGTACTCGATGTCCAGAACCTCATCGAAATTCAGAAGACGTCTTATGACGTCTTTCTGCAGCCCGAAACGTCCCCGGATGACCGTGAAGATCACGGACTCCAGGCGGTATTCAAGGGCGTCTTCCCGATTCAGGACTTCTCGAATCGTGCCTCCCTTCAGTTCGTGAACTACGAACTTGAGCCGCCGAAGTACGATGTCGAAGAGTGTCGTGAACGCGGCATGACCTTTCAGGCACCCATCAAGGTGACCGTTCGTCTAGTCGTATGGGACGTAGACGAAGAGTCAGGAACACGCAGCGTCTCGAACATCAAGCAGCATGCGGTTTACTTCGGCGAGATTCCGTTGATGACGGAGAACGGTACGTTCATCGTCAACGGCACTGAACGCGTCATCGTGTCCCAGCTGCACCGAAGCCCTGGCATCTTCTTCGATAGCCAGCGGAGCAAGACTGGAGCTCGCAAAGAGATCTTCTCTGCTCGAATCATCCCGAATCGCGGTTCGTGGATCGATTTTGAGTTCGATACAAAGGACATTCTGTACGTCCGTATCGACCGTCGTCGTAAGCTGCCTGCGACCGTTCTCTTGCGTGCGCTTGGTTACGACACCGAATCATTGCTCAACTACTTCTACGATAGTGAGCGTGTGTTCCGGACGCCGGAAGGTTGGTTCAAGGAAACCACCGCCGATTTGCTGTTTCAGCAGAAGGCGACCGTCGACATCCTCGCTCCAGATGGTTCTGTCATCTGCCGCAAGGACAAGAAGTTCCTGAAGAACATCATCCGAAAGATGAAGAAGAACGGCATGCTCCAGACCAAGACCATTGTGGTCGAAGGTCGCGAGCACGAAGTCGACATGGGCGTCATTCCGATCACTGACGAGGACCTCGTTGGTAAGGTCAGTGCTTACGACCTCGTCGACATGAACACCGGCCGAATTCTCGTTGAGTGTAATGAGGCGATTACCATAGAGTCGGTCGAGACTCTTATCGCTCACGGCATTGACGAAATTCAAGCCCTGTTCATCGACAATCTGCTGGTTGGTTCTTTCCTCCGCGACACTCTCTTGGTGGACAAGATTGAGTCGACCGAAGAGGCCGTCGTTGAGATCTACCGTCGTCTACGGAGCGGTGACCCGCCCACCTACGACACTGCACTCCAACACTTTGAGAATCTGTTCTTCAACGGTGACCGCTATGACCTGTCCCGTGTCGGCCGTCACAAGCTGAACCACAAGCTGGGCCTCGATGTTCCGCTTGAGCAGACCACTCTTACTCGCGAAGACATTCTGCAGGTTGTGAAGTACCTGATTGACCTCAAGAACAACAAGGGTCAAGTCGACGACATTGACCACTTGGGGAACCGTCGCGTTCGCGCTGTTGGAGAGCTTCTTGAGAACCAATACCGTGTTGGACTTGACCGCATGGGCAAGGCAATCAAGGAACGGATGAGTCTGACCGAAATTGAGTCTCTCATTCCCAATGACTTGATCAACAGCAAGCCCGTATCTGCCGTCGTCAAAGAGTTCTTCGGTAGCAGCCAGCTGTCGCAATTCATGGACCAAACCAACCCCCTCTCCGAGATTACCCACAAGCGTCGCTTGTCGGCCCTAGGACCGGGTGGTTTGACTCGCGAGCGCGCTGGATTTGATGTTCGTGACGTTCATACGACTCACTACGGTCGTATTTGTCCGATTGAAACACCAGAGGGGCCGAACATTGGCCTTATCGCTTCGCTGTCGACCTTTGCTCGCGTGAATGAGTTCGGTTTCATTGAGACACCGTACCTTGAAGTAACGAACGGCTCGGTTGAGAAAGCCAAGCTGAAGTACTTCGATGCACTCGAAGAAGAAATCGGACTTGAAGGCGGTAATCACATCATCGCCCAGGCCCGCGTACCTCTCTCGGCCGCTGGCGCGTTCACGGGTGATGTCGTTCCAGCTCGGAAGGGCGGCGAGTTCGTCATGGCGGACCCAAGCGAGATTAGCCTGATGGATGTGTCGCCGAACCAGTTGGTCTCGGTTGCAGCATCCCTCGTGCCCTTCCTTGAGAACGATGATGCGAACCGTGCCCTAATGGGCGCGAATATGCAGCGTCAGGCTGTTCCAGTTCTCCGCACCGAAGCACCGCTAGTTGGCACCGGTATTGAGCGCATTGTCGCTCGGGACTCCGGTGTAACGGTCACCGCTCGTCGTAGCGGGATTGTGGAATCGGTGGATGCTTCACGCATCGTTATCAAGACCGACGATGGCGGAGATGATGAAATCGGCGCTGACGTCGACATCTACAATCTGACCAAGTTCCAGCGTAGCAACCAGAACACCTGCATCAATCAGCGACCCGTTGTGCGGCTGGGTGATGAAGTGCGTGCCGGCGAGGTCATTGCTGATGGCCCTGCCACGGACGCCGGTGAGTTGGCCTTGGGCCAGAACATGATCATCGCGTTCATGCCTTGGGGTGGCTACAACTTCGAAGACTCCATCCTTCTTAGTGAGCGTCTCACCAAGGAAGACCTGTACACCACGGTGCACATTGAAGAGTTTGAGGTTGCAGCTCGGGACACTAAGCTTGGCAAGGAAGAGATTACTCGCGACATCCCCAATGTAGGGGAGGAAGCGCTCGGAAATCTTGACGAAGCTGGTATCGTTCGCATCGGTGCTGAAGTCGCCCCGGGTGACATTCTCGTTGGCAAGATCACGCCAAAGGGTGAAACGCAGCTCTCTCCAGAAGAGAAGCTCTTGCGCGCTATCTTTGGTGAGAAGGCTGGCGACGTCCGGGACACCTCATTGCGTGTTCCGCCAGGTGTCGGTGGTACGGTGATTGGCGCACAGGTCTTTAGTCGTGAAGGTGTCGAAAAAGACATTCGCGCGGTTGAAATCGAAGTTCTGCAGGTCCGACGCATTGAGCGCGACCGCGACGAGAAGGTACGGACTCTCCGTGAGTCAGCACTTCGTCAGCTCGCCCGTGTTCTCAAGGGCCAATCGGCCAGCTCCGCAATTGTCGACTCCGAGAGTGGAGACGAAATTGTAGCCGCTGGTGCTGTCTACACTGTCGACGCGCTTCGTAAGCTCGGTGTTGACCAGTACGACCGTATTGGTGTCGAAGACCATGCCGTCGAAGAAGAGGTGTGGAAGGTCACAGACCAGATTCGCGCCAAGATTGATGAGATTCACGAGCGCTACCGTTCGAAGATCGAACGCTTGAAGAAGGGTGACGAACTCCCTCCTGGCGTCATCAAGATGGTCAAGATCTACGTCGCCATTAAGCGTAAGCTTTCCGTGGGCGACAAGATGGCTGGTCGACACGGAAACAAGGGTGTCATCAGTAAGATCATGGCCGTCGAAGACATGCCATACTTGGCAGATGGCACTCCAGTTGACATCGTCCTGAACCCACTTGGCGTTCCGTCACGTATGAACGTCGGTCAGGTGCTCGAGACGCACCTTGGCTGGGCCGCTCGTGGCATGGGGCTCAAAATTGGTCGTATGCTCGACGAGCACTACAACGAAGATTCCCTGCGTGACTACCTGAACAAGGTGTTCGAGCGTGATGCTTCCGTCGTCGAGTTCCTCAAGGATGCTGACGAAGAAGCTCTGAAGCGATTTGCGAACAAGTACCGCTCAGGCGTGACTGTCGCTACTCCTGTGTTCTCGGGTGCTGACGAGTTTGAGATTAAGGACGCTCTGGAACTTGCGGGCGTTCACCGTGATGGTCAGACTCTTCTGTTTGACGGTCGAACCGGAGAGGCGTTTCATCAACGCGTCACGGTCGGCATCATGTACATGTTGAAGCTTCATCACTTGGTTGATGACAAGATTCATGCTCGTTCTATTGGGCCATACTCGCTCGTTACTCAGCAGCCGCTGGGTGGTAAAGCACAGTTTGGTGGTCAGCGTTTGGGCGAGATGGAAGTCTGGGCACTCGAGGCGTATGGCGCCGCGTATGGCCTCCAAGAGTTCCTTACCGTCAAATCAGATGATGTCGCCGGTAGAACCCGGATGTACGAGTCCATCGTCAAGGGCGAGAATGTCCTTGAAGCTGGACTGCCTGAGTCCTTCAACGTTCTCGTGAAGGAAATGCAGGCGCTCGCCTTGGATGTCGAGCTCATCGAGGACAAGGAAGTCCTACGTCGCTAAGGCGATAGGCCCGGGAGAGCCGGGCCACTTCAACGTTTTTTCGCTTCGTGTCGGGTTCTGCCCGCGCCGCCTTCGGGCAACACACCGTTTCTTAAGGAGATCGCCGTGAAGGAGATCTACAACCTCTACGAAAAGCCGAAGAACCCGCTCAACTATGTGGCGGTCCGAATCAGTCTGGCATCCCCAGAGAAGATTCGTAGCTGGTCACACGGCGAGGTCAAGAAGCCCGAAACCATCAATTACCGGACATTTAAGCCGGAACGTGATGGCCTTTTCTGCGCACGCATTTTTGGACCCATCAAGGACTACGAGTGTCTGTGCGGAAAGTACAAGCGGATGAAATACCGCGGCATCACTTGTGAAAAGTGTGGAGTTGAGGTCATCCAGGCTCGCGTTCGTCGTGAGCGGATGGGCCACATCAACCTTGCGACGCCAGTCGCCCACATCTGGTTCCTGAAGAGTCTTCCGTCCCGTATCGGAAACCTCCTGGACATCTCACTGAAGAACCTCGAGAAGGTTCTGTACTGCGAAAGCTACATCATCACCGATTCGGGCGAGACCCCGCTCGAACGTGGTTCGATTCTGTCCGAAGAGGACTACCAAGAGATGATTCGTGCCTTTGGGTACGGTTCTTTCGAAGTGGGTATGGGCGGAGAGGTCGTGCGCGACCTGTTGGCTGAACTTGACGTTGTTGCACTGGCCGATCAACTCCGTACGGAGATGAAGGAAACCAGTTCTTCTGCGCAGCGTCGTCGCTATGCGAAGCGCCTCAAGATTGTTGAGGCCTTCCGAGATTCCGGCAACAGCCCAGAGCATATGATGCTTGAAGTGGTTCCGGTTCTTCCTCCGGATTTGCGTCCGTTGGTTCCTCTTGACGGTGGTCGATTCGCAACAAGCGACTTGAACGACCTCTACCGTCGGGTGATCAACCGCAACAATCGCTTGAAGCGTCTTCAAGACTTGAATGCTCCTGAAATCATCATCCGCAACGAGAAGCGTATGCTTCAAGAGTCGGTTGATGCGTTGTTCGACAATGGTCGTCGCGGCAAGGTCTTTACAGGCCCGAACAAGCGTCCACTGCGGTCCTTGTCAGACATGCTGAAGGGTAAGCAGGGTAGATTCCGCCAGAACCTCCTTGGCAAGCGCGTTGACTACTCCGGGCGTTCCGTCATTGTAGTTGGTCCCAACTTGCGACTTCACCAATGTGGTCTGCCCAAGAAGATGGCCTTGGAGCTCTTCAAGCCCTTCATCTACAACAAGCTTGAGGAGCGTGGCTTCGTCACGACCATCAAGGCTGCGAAGAAGATGGTCGAGAAGGAAAGGGACGAAGTCTGGGACATCCTGGACGAGGTTATCAAGGAACATCCCGTCCTTTTGAACCGTGCTCCCACCCTCCACCGCTTGGGGGTTCAGGCCTTTGAACCAGTCTTGATTGAAGGTCGTGCTATCCGTCTGCACCCCCTCGTATGTACGGCTTTTAACGCCGACTTCGATGGTGACCAGATGGCCGTTCACGTCCCTCTATCCATCGAAGCGCAGATTGAGGCACGCGTCCTCATGATGTCGACGAACAACATCCTGAGCCCGGCTAATGGTCGTCCGATCATCCAGCCGTCACAGGATATTGTCCTTGGCTCCTACTACATGACCCGCGAACGTGCTCTGTCACGTGGCGAAGGTCGCGTATTCAGCAGCCCGGATGAGGTCGAACGTGCGTACGATGCTGGTGAAGTCGAACTTCATGCTCGCGTCAAGGTACGCATGCGGAGCCGTCCTCTGGAAGAGCGTCTGGTTGAGCACCTCGGAGATCTGCAGGATGCCCATCTTGTCCTCGGTGTTGACCATCCTGGCCAACGCGAGGTGTGGCACGTTCATCGTGGACACATCGAACGTTACGCCGAGTCCGAAGAGGGCGTGAACCTTGGCGAGTTCGCAATGCTTGGTGGCGATGCCATCACGGTGTTCTCGGATGAGGGCCGCACGTTCACTCCTGATTTGAATAGCGATGCTGCTGTCTTCATCGACCTTGGTCGTGTGGATGACCCCAGTGGGAAGGCCGAAGATTACGCTGGCCGTAATGGCGGGGTTTCGGACCTGGAAGCCATTCGGGAAGGCAAGAAGCTTGCATTCCTGTCCGCCAACCGGACCGAGAGTGTGGACGGATGGGCATCTGCCATGGGCGCCGTTCCTGCTGGTTCCGCTGTCACGGAAGTCGAGATTGCCGGCGCCAAGGTTTACTTGTACGAGTTGCCGGAAATCCGTGGTGCTAACCGAGTTGTTGCCACCATTCAGCCGCTTGTGCCGACGGACAATGGTTCCGTCGTAGTCGACCGTCGACTGAACGTGCGTACGCGCATCGCTCAATTGGTTGAAATCGTTTCGACCTTGCGTGCCGATTACCGCGACACACTGAGTATCGTGGTCGCACCAGCAGGATTCTTCGGCTGGGAAGGTCGTCTGCCGGTTTGGACTAGCGATAGCGACGAGAATGTCGTTGAGGCTCGTAGCGAACTGATCGACACCACAGTTGGACGGGTGTTGTTCTACAACATCGTGCCATCGGCCTTGCCGTTCGCGCTGGTTGACCGTGCGATGTCGAAGAAGGCCCTCGGTGAACTCATCGACCGTTGTTACCGTGTCTGTGGACCAAAGCGTACTGTATTGCTCGCCGACCACATGATGCAGCTCGGCTTCCGCATGGCAGCCGAGTCGGGAATTTCGATCTGCATTGATGACATGGCCATTCCAGAGTCCAAGCAGGACATTCTGGATGCTGCCAAGGTGCTTGTTCGTGAGACGGAGTCCCAGTACAACGAAGGGCTCATTACTCCTCGCGAGAAGTACAATAAGGTCGTCGACATCTGGTCGAAGGTGACGTCGGATATCTCGGATGCTCTCCTTAAGAACATCAGTTTCGATACTGTTGTGGCGCTAGACGGAACCACTTCCGAGCAGCCCAGTTTCAACAGTATCTACATGATGCAAGACAGCGGTGCGCGTGGTTCTGCTACGCAGATTCGCCAACTGGCGGGTATGCGTGGGCTGATGGCCAAGCCCTCTGGCGAAATCATCGAGACTCCAATCACGTCGAACTTCCGAGAGGGGCTGACGGTACTTGAGTACTTTACGTCGACACATGGTGCCCGAAAGGGTCTTGCCGATACGGCCCTTAAGACGGCCAACTCCGGCTACTTGACCCGACGTCTGGTCGATGTTGTCCAAGACACCATTATTACCGCAATCGATTGTGGTACCGCTGATGGAATGGACATGGCCTCCCTCATCGAGGGTGGGGAAGTCATTGAGCACCTCGGAGAACGTATTCTCGGGCGTGTTGCTGCAGAAGATATCTTGGACCCTTACAGTGATGAAATTCTGGTCTCGACCGGTGGATTGCTGGGCGAACAAGAGGTCGAGCGGGTCGTACAGGCCGGCGTCGAGAGCGTAAAGATTCGCTCGGTGCTCACTTGTGAGATGCGCTGGGGTGTTTGCTCCAGTTGCTACGGTCGCGACTTGTCTCGAGGCAACTTGGTAAACATCGGCGAGGCCGTTGGTGTCATTGCGGCACAGTCTATTGGCGAGCCTGGAACTCAGCTCACCATGCGTACTTTCCACATTGGTGGAGCTGCATCCTCGAAGGTTGCCCAGAGTTACCTTGAGCTGCGTACTTCCGGTGTGATCCGGTACTCTGAGAACCTCATGACTTCGGTCAATCGGGACAACGCCATCATCGTGATGTCTCGCAATGGCGAGGTCACGGTGGTTGACGCTAAGGGTCGGGAACGTGAACGCTACGCGGTTCCGTACGGTGCTCAGCTGGTCGTTACGAACGGTCAGAAGGCAGCGGCTAAGACGCGCATCGCGCAGTGGGACCCCTTCAACCTCCCAATTCTCGCGACGAATCGCGGGTCGGCCAAGTTCGAGGACCTTCAGGACGGACGCTCCATGAAGGAAGAAATTGACGTCACTGGCCTGTCCCGTATGGTTGTCGTCGAGTTCAAGGACACCGATCTTAAGCCACGCATCGTGCTCCGAGATGAGTCTGGCAAGACTGCTGCTCGTTACTTCTTGCCAACTTCGGCCTACATTATGGTGCAGGACGGTCAAGACATTCAGGATGCTGACGTACTCGCTAAGATTCCTCGGGAAACTACGAAAACGAAGGACATCACCGGTGGTTTGCCACGGGTTGCGGAACTCTTCGAAGCGCGTAAGCCGAAAGAGGTTGCCGTTATTGCCGAACTTGATGGAACCATCACATTCGGAAAGGACACCAAGGGTAAGCGTCGGATTGTCATTACGAGCGAAGATGGCACTACGGAGGAATACCTGATTCCGAAGGGCAAGAACATCACCGTGAACGAGGGCGACTACGTTCGCGCCGGTGAATCCCTGATGGACGGAGCCGCCAACCCTCACGACATTCTGAAGATTCAGGGTGAGGAGGCTTTGGCCCGCTACATGGTCGATGAAATCCAAGAGGTCTACCGACTTCAGGGCGTCAAGATCAACGACAAACACATCGAAGTGATTGTCCGGCAGATGTTGCGGCGTGTTCGCATTCGGAATGTTGGTGACACTGACTTCCTCGTGGACGAAGTCGTAGAAAAGCATCGTTTTGATGAGGTCAACCGTCAGGTAATGTCGATGGGTGGTCTACCAGCAAGCGCTGAGTCCCTACTGTTGGGCATCACCAAGGCGAGCCTCTCGACGGATTCGTTCCTGTCTGCTGCTTCGTTCCAGGAGACGACTCGCGTCCTGACGGAGGCGTCCATCAAGGGCTCCACCGACCAGCTCCGTGGTTGCAAGGAGAACGTCATCATGGGCCGTCTAATCCCTGCCGGAACGGGCTTCGCAGCCTACTCCAAGCTGGGCATGTCTTTCCGTGACGAGTCTGAACTTGGCTTTGACGTCGCCTAGTCGATCATTGTGACACGAAATCCGAGCGGGAGGGCCTGTGACCCTGCCGCATCGCTTGACAAGCGGGTCCTGCATCCATAAGCCGGCCCGGCCGCTGGACTCCGATTCAGCTCACCATTCAGAGGACACCATGCCTACCATCAACCAGCTCATCCGAAAGGGTCGCAAGCAAGTTCGGCGTAAGTCGACCGCACCGGCTCTCAAGGGCAACCCGCAAAAGCGCGGCGTTTGTACCCGCGTGTACGCCACTACTCCAAAGAAGCCAAACTCTGCCCTGCGCAAGGTTGCTCGCGTTCGTTTGACGAACGGTATGGAAGTCACGGCTTACATCCCGGGCGAGGGCCACAACCTCCAGGAGCACAACTCTGTGCTCGTTCGCGGCGGTCGTGTGAAGGACTTGCCCGGTGTTCGTTACCACATTGTTCGTGGAACTCTCGACTGTGCCGAGGTCTCTGGCCGTCGTCAACGTCGTTCAAAGTACGGCGCTAAGCGCCCGAAGAAGTAGGGAGACAGTATGCCTCGCCGCCGCGTCGTGCAAAAGCGCGACATTCTGCCGGACCCCCGTTTTAACGACTTGCTCGTTGCGAAGTTCACAAACAATCTGATGCGTGATGGCAAGAAGTCCATTGCTGAGAAGATTGTGAACGACGCTTTCGATCTGGTTGCAGAGCGTACACGTGAAGACCCGCTGCAGGTTTTCCAGAAGGCTCTGGAAAATTCTGAGCCGATGGTCGAAGTTAAATCTCGACGCGTCGGTGGTTCGACCTACCAGGTGCCTATTGAAGTGCGTCCAGAGCGTCGTACTGCGTTGTCGATGCGCTGGCTGATCGAGTACGCTCGTAAGCGTGGCGGTCGGACTATGTCCGAGAAGCTCGCTAACGAGTTGATCGAGGCCTCCCACAACCGTGGTGGCAGCGTCAAGAAGCGCGATGATGTTCATCGCATGGCAGAAGCCAACAAGGCTTTCGCTCACTACCGCTGGTAGTAGTTGCGTCCATGGTTCGTCGCACGCCCGAGCGACGAACCCTCCTAGTGGACGGGTCCCTACGGACCGAATATGCGGGCGGCCCTCGGCGGGCATAGCCGCCCATCGGTTCTGTCTGGCTTCCGCCAGAGACTGGCCGATACACATTCCTGGCAAGCTAGTCGCTTGCACCCATCTTGCCGTTTCTCGGCGCAACGTTCCTGGAGTCTGTCATGGCTAAGGAAAAATTTGACCGTAGTAAGCCCCACGTAAACATCGGCACGATTGGCCATGTTGACCACGGCAAGACTACTTTGACCGCCGCAATCACTCGCGTCCTTGCTGATGCAAACGGCGGTACCTTCCAAGACTACGCTGACATCGACAAGGCGCCGGAAGAAAAGGCCCGCGGTATTACGATTAATACCGCTCACGTCGAGTATGAGACGGCGAACCGTCACTACGCTCACGTTGATTGCCCCGGACATGCCGACTACATCAAGAACATGATCACTGGAGCCGCCCAGATGGACGGCGCCATCTTGGTCGTGAGCGCCGCTGACGGCCCGATGCCGCAGACCCGTGAGCACGTGTTGCTCGCTCGTCAGGTGCAGGTGCCGTACATCGTCGTGTTCCTGAACAAGGTCGACATGCTGGACGACCCAGAGCTCCTTGAGCTGGTCGAGATGGAAGTACGCGAACTGTTGGACGCGTATGAGTTCCCTGGAGATGACACACCGGTCATCCAGGGCTCTGCGCTCAAGGCTCTGCAAGGCGATACTTCTGAGATTGGTTCACAGGCAGTCTTGAAGCTCATGGAGGCGGTCGATACTTTCATTCCGACTCCAGAGCGCTTGATTGACCGTCCATTCCTTATGCCCATTGAGGACGTTTTCACGATCTCTGGTCGTGGAACGGTTGCAACTGGTCGTGTCGAACGTGGAATCGTCAAGGTTGGCGAGTCTTTGGAAATCGTTGGCATCAAGCCCACGACTACAACGACCTGCACAGGCGTCGAGATGTTCCGCAAGTTGCTCGACGAAGGTCGGGCAGGAGACAACATTGGTGCGCTGCTTCGCGGCGTCAAGCGTGAAGACATTGAGCGCGGTCAGGTCCTGGCCAAGCCCAAGTCGGTCAACCCGCACAGCAAGTTTGCGGCAGAAGTCTACGTCCTGAAGAAGGAAGAGGGTGGTCGTCACAAGCCATTCTTCGCAGGCTACCGCCCACAGTTCTACTTCCGCACTACCGACGTGACTGGCGCCATTACTCTCCCAGAGGGTGTGGACATGGTCATGCCTGGTGACAACGTTTCCATCGAAGTCGAGCTCATCATGCCGATTGCTATGGAAGATCAGCTACGATTCGCTATTCGCGAAGGTAGCCGTACTGTTGGCGCCGGCGTCGTCGCTAAGATCATCGAATAGTCGCTTCGCGACGGAGAACGTAATGGCTACTGGAAACAAGATTCGCATCCGCCTCAAGGCGTACGACCACAAGCTGCTTGATAAGTCAGCTCGTGAAATCGTCGAAACTGCCCGTCGTAGCGGTGTCGATGTTCGGGGACCATTCCCCCTACCAACACGCATCAACAAGTGGACCGTACTTCGCGGACCGCACGTTGATAAAAAGGCGCGCGAGCAATTTGAACGGCGCACCCACCTTCGACTCTTGGATATCCTTGAGCCGACTCAGCAGACCGTCGACGCACTCATGAAGTTGGACCTTTCGTCCGGCGTGCATGTCGAGATCAAGCTCACCTGAGATTGCTGGCGTTCGCCAGACTGACGAGATTTAAATGGCCACTTTCGATGTATACAATTGGGACTGTAAAAAAGTCTCTACAGTCGACCTCAGTGACGGGGTGTTCGGTACGGATGTGAAGGATCACCTTCTCTATTCTGTCGTACGCTACCAGATGGCACGCCGCCGTCAGGGAACCCACGCTGTCAAGGGTCGCTCTATGGTGAGCGGCGGTGGTCGCAAGCCTTTCAAGCAGAAGGGAACCGGCCGTGCACGTGCCGGTACTACCCGTGCACCACATTGGCGCGGTGGTGGCGTGGTCTTCGGACCCGTTACTCGCGACCACGGCTTCAAGCTGAACAAAAAGGTCCGCGCCGCAGCTTTGCGCTCGGCACTTTCTCGTCGCAGCCAAGAATCAGCCGTTTTCGTCTTGGACGCGTTCGACGTACCGGGCGCCAAGACCGCGCAGGTTGCTGCCCTGCTTAGTCGACTTGACCTCACGGACGCGTTGATCGTGCTCGAGAGTGACAACGAGGCTGGGCGTCGTTCCGCGCGCAACCTTCCAGGAGTGACCGTAGTTCCTCCGGAAGGCTTGAACGTTTACGATATTCTAAACCGTAAAGCAATCGTGATGACGAAGGCCGCAGCTGTGGCCATCGACGCGCGTCTCGGGAGCTAGAGATGGAACTGAAAGACATCTTGGTTCGCCCTCTCATCACTGAGAAGACGACTACCAACCTCGGTAGCGATCAAACATACGCCTTTGAAGTCGGTTTGACCGCCAACAAGGGCCAAATTGCTAAGGCAATTGCTAGCTTCTACGGCGTAGAAGTAGCTGCTGTTCGCACCTCTATTGTTCGCGGGAAGACAAAGCGCTTCGGACGCTACTTCGGTAAGCGCTCCAACTGGAAGAAGGCTTACGTCACGCTTGCGGATGGCCACTCTATTCCTCTCTACGAGGCCTAGGAAGTACCATGGGCATTAAGAAATTTAAGCCGACCTCTGCTGGTCGGCGCGACATGTCGGGTGCAGACTTCGCTGAAGTCACCGCCGCTCGTCCTGCCAAAGGCCTGACCACAGGTAGCTCGAAGAGTGCTGGTCGTAATAACCGTGGACGCATTACCGTTCGTCGTCGTGGTGGTGGACATAAGCGTCGCTACCGTGTCATTGACTTTCGTCGTGACAAGGATGGCATTCCGGGCAAGGTCGCAACGGTAGAGTACGACCCAAATCGGTCTGCTCGCATTGCGCTGATCTTCTTCGCTGATGGCGAAAAACGGTACATTCTCCAGCCTAAGGGCCTGAGTGTTGGTGATACCGTCATCACGTCTGACACAGCTGACATTACGCCTGGCAACTGCATGACTCTTGCAGCTATTCCGCTAGGTACGTGGGTTCACAACATTGAACTCTCGTACGGCCGCGGTGGCCAGATGTGTCGTTCGGCAGGCACCTACGCTCAAGTCATGGCTAAGGACGGCGCTTACGTGCTGCTTCGTTTGCCATCAAGTGAGCTCCGACAGGTTCTCGGTCGTAACCGCGCAACTATCGGCCAGGTCGGAAACTTGACCCATGAGAACATGGTGATTGGTAAAGCTGGTCGTAGCCGCTGGATGGGCAAGCGTCCGAAGGTTCGTGGCACTGCGATGAACCCAGTCGACCATCCGCATGGTGGTGGTGAGGGGCGTTCTAAGGGACGTCATCCCGTTACTCCGTGGGGCAAGCCGACTAAGGGCTTCCGCACTAGGGCTCCAAAGAAGGGCTCATCTAAGTTCATCGTTAAGCGCCGCAATAGCCGGTAACCGAGGTATAAATTGGCACGTTCAGTAAAGAAAGGCCCGTTTCTCGACGGTCACCTGCGTGATAAGGTTCACGCCGCCCGTGAGGGTGGAAGCAACCGTGTGATCAAGACTTGGAGTCGTCGTTCAACGATTGTTCCAGAGATGATTGGTCTCACACTTGCGGTTCACAATGGTCGTCAGTTCATTCCTGTCTACGTGACAGAACAGATGATCGGTCACAAGCTCGGGGAGTTTTCCCCCACACGTACCTTCCGGGGCCATGCGGCCGACCGGAAGGGCAAGGTTAGGTAGGATATGAGCACCGCAAAGTTGCGTAATGTCCGTGTCACCCCGCAAAAGGCTCGCCTAGTCGCGAACCTAGTCCGCGGTCGTGACGTCCCTGAGGCTATTGAGATTCTGTCTTTCACGAATAAGAAGACAGCTCCAATTCTCAAAAAGCTCATCGAATCTGCTGTCGCCAACGCGGAGCAGGGGAGTGATAGCTTTGACCCTGATGAGGCTTACATTGAGACACTGTTTGTCGATGCGGGTCCAAAGCTGCGTCGCTGGCGTCCAAGAGCTCAAGGGCGAGCGACAAAGATTGAGAAGAAGACCAGTCACATCACCGTCATCCTTGCGAACCGGTAGGAGCCAAAAATGGGCCAAAAAGTAAATCCGACCGGTTTCCGTGTTGGCATCACCCAGCCCTGGGAGTCCACTTGGTACGCAGGCAAGGACTACGGTCGTCTGCTGGCTGAGGACATCAAGATCCGGGCTCACGCCCAGAAGAAGCTTGCTTCTGCTGGCGTGTCGAAGATCATCATTGAGCGCGCTGCCAACAAGGCAAAGGTGTTCATCCATGCTGCGAAGCCTGGCATCATCCTTGGCAAGCGAGCCACAGGGCTTGATTCATTGCGCAATGAGCTTCAGAAGTTCTCGGAGACTGAAGTCTTCGTCAACATCATCGAAGTGCGTAAGGTAGAGACGGACGCACAGCTCGTGGCAGAAAATATTGCTGCCCAGCTTGTCAAGCGTGTGAGCTTTCGTCGCGCCATGAAGAAGTCAATCCAGCAGGCCCAGCGCGCTGGTGCAAAGGGCATTAAGGTCATGTGTGCCGGTCGTCTCGGCGGTGCTGAGATGTCTCGTCGCGAATGGTACCACGAGGGTCGGGTGCCATTGCACACGCTCCGCGCAGACATTCACTACGGGTTCGCCGAGGCCAAGACTACCTACGGTATCATTGGCATCAAGGTATGGATTTTCAAGGGTGAGTTGTTGCCTGGCGGCGAAAGCCAGGCCAACTAGCCTAGGAGTTGAATTATGCTTTCTCCAAAGCGTGTACGCCACCGCAAGGTGCAAAAAGGTAAAAATCGCGGTTTCGCATACCGTGGTTCGGAGGTCTCTTTTGGAGACTTTGGACTACAGGCGACTACCCGCGGACGTTTGACGGCCCGGCAAATCGAAGCTGGTCGTATTGCTATGACTCGCTATGTGAAGCGTGGTGGAAAGGTTTGGATTCGGGTCTTCCCGGACAAGCCAATTTCCAAGAAGCCCGCAGAAACTCGGATGGGTAAAGGTAAATCGGGACCAGACCACTGGGTAGCAGTGATCAAGCCCGGTCGCGTCCTGTATGAACTTGATGGTGTTCCAGAGGACGTCGCCCGTGAGGCGTTCCGTCTTGCTGGGCACAAGCTGTCCGTTGGCACTCGGTTCGTGTCACGTGACGCAGAGGTGCTCTAATGGCAACGACTGATGTTCGAGAATTTGCTGACCAAGAGCTTGTGCACTTCCTGTTGAGTCAGGAACGTGAACTTGTGGACCGCCGTTTCAAGCATAGCTTGAACCGGCTGGAGAACACCTCCAGTCTACGCGACGTTCGCCGCAGCATTGCGCGTGTTCGCACGGAGCTTCGTGCTCGTGAAATCGCGACTGGTGTTGGCCCGAATACGCTGACTCGTCAGTACCGAGGCTCGTTCTCGCATGAGGCTGGTGCTTCGGCGTCAGCTGAGAAGGGCGGGTTCCTTTCCAACGTTGTTGACAAGCTCTCGTCCGACGATTAGTCGGCGAGTCCTTGAAGGGGCTGCACGCCCCGCGGCGGGTTTCCCGTCCAGTGTTCGTTGAGTCCCATCTTGGGAGACCTTCGGACCAAGCAACTCACACCTGTTGTGCCGTCAGATGTCGGCAGAGAGGCGTTTATGTCTGAAGAAGCAAAGACTACTTCCCGCCGGGTTCTCCGCGGCAAGGTCGTGTCCAACAAGATGGACAAGACTGTAACTGTCGAAGTCACCCGTACCGTCAAGGACACTCGTGTTCGTAAGTACGTCCGTCGTCGTAAGACCTACAAGGCACACGACGAAGACAACAAGTACAACGTGGGCGATGTCGTTTCGATTGAAGAGTCTCGCCCGCTATCTCGCCTGAAGCGCTGGGTCGTTCTCGACCAAGCCGCGGCTGAGTAGCCAAACACTTCCGTTTTAGAGGTCAGCTATGATTCAAATGGAATCAGTATTGGATGTTGCAGACAACTCGGGCGCTAAGCGTGTTCGTTGTCTCAAGGTCCTAGGTGGAAGCAAGCGTAAGTACGCTTCCATTGGCGATGTAATCGTCGTTAGTGTCAAGGATGCCGCCCCGAATGGCAAGGTCAAGAAAGGCCAGGTCGCAAAGGCTGTCATCGTCCGCACCCGGAAAGAAATCCGGCGTCGCGATGGCACATACATCCGATTTGATAACAACAGCGCAGTGTTGCTGAACAAAGACAATGAACCTCTGGGAAGCCGCATCTTCGGCCCTGTAGCTCGCGAATTGCGTGCAAAGCAGTTTATGAAGATCGTGTCGCTCGCACCCGAAGTTCTCTAGGAGTTTCGCATGTCTGCAAAGAAGTTCCGTATCAAGACTGATGACACCGTTCGCTTGGTTGCTGGTCGTGACAAAGGTCACATCGGCCGAGTGATTCGCATCATCAAGGATACAGACCGTGTCGTGGTTGAGGGTGCTGCCCTCGTCAAGCGTCATCAGAAGCCCGTTGGCGACAAGCCAGGCGGGATTGTTCAAAAGGAAGCTGCAATTCACGTTTCTAACGTGCAGCTCTGGAACACAGAAGACAGTCGTCCAGTGCGCGTTGCGTACACGGTGGACGCCGACGGCAACAAAGTGCGCACCGATCGTAAGACCGGCGCCACGATTGACTGAGGGTGAATATGTCTGACACCTACCAGCCTCGGCTGAAGACCAAGTATAACGAGACTGTCGCTGGTAAACTCCGTGAGGAATTTGCATACGACAACGCCATGATGGTGCCCCGTCTTCAGAAAATCGTGCTCAACACGTCTCTGAAAGATGGAACGCAAAACATCAAGGTGCTTGAGGCAGCTGCGGAGGAGCTAACGCTCATCGCTGGTCAGCGTGCTGTGATTACACATGCACGTCGGTCCATTGCGAACTTCAAGTTGCGCGAAGGCATGCCTATTGGCGCACGCGTCACCCTTCGTGGTGCTCAAATGTGGGAGTTTATGGACCGTCTTGTGACGACTGCCATGCCCCGCATCCGTGATTTCCGCGGTGTGAACCCTAAAGCATTCGATGGTCGTGGAAACTATTCGCTTGGCATGACCGAGCAGATCATTTTCCCCGAGCTTGAGTACGATAAGGTCAACCGTATTTACGGAATGAACATCGCCTTCGTAACGAGTGCCAAGACCGATGAGGAAGGACGGGCTTTGCTACGTCACCTCGGAATGCCTTTCGCTCGCTGATTTTCTGGTCGGGTCCAACTGTGACCCTTCCGCCGCAACCCCATGGGGGAGCCTCCATGCCAGTATCCGATCCAATTGCCGACTTGCTGACTCGCATTCGTAATGCGCAGAAAGCACAGCACGCTTCCGTGGTCATTCCACATTCCAAGATTAAGCTTGATGTCGTAAAGATTCTCAAGTTCGAGGGATTTGTGGAAGGCTACGTTGAAAAGGCTGACCGCGTTCGTGGGACCATTAAGGTCTTTTTGAAGTACGACGAGTCTCAAGCCGGTATCATCCGCGGCATCAAGCGCATTAGTAAGCCTGGTCGCCGTTTCTACGTTGGTAAAGCCGACATTCCGCGTGTTCGGAATGGTCTTGGCGTTGCCATTCTCACGACCCCTCGCGGCGTACTCACTGATCGACAGGCGCGTGACGCTGGTGTCGGCGGTGAAGTCCTCTGCCACGTCTGGTAGGGAGTACTAATGTCTCGTATTGGAAATCAACCGATTTCGGTTCCGGCCGGTGTCGAGTTCAAGCAGAGCGAAGGCGCAGTGACTGTGAAGGGGCCTAAGGGTTCGCTTGGCATGAACCTGGTTGCTCACGTATCTGTTGCGCTCGACGGCGACACCATCGTCGTAAGCCGTGCTTCCGAAAACCGTGTCGCTCGCGCCAACCATGGACTGATGCGTTCGCTCATCGCCAATATGGTTGAGGGTGTTTCGACCGGCTTTCAAAAGAAGCTTCAGATCATTGGCATTGGATACCGGGCAGACGTCCGTGGTTCACAGCTCGTGATGCAACTTGGCTACTCCCACCCAATTGATTACGCTATTCCTAGCGGCATTTCGATTGAGGTTGACAAGCAGAACAATGTCACTATCAGTGGTATTGATAAGCAGGTCGTTGGGCAGGTTGCTGCTGAGTTGCGTGCGTATCGCAAGCCTGACCACTACAAGGGTAAGGGCGTTCGCTACGCTGATGAGTACATCCGCATTAAGGCCGGTAAGTCCGCTTAAGCGGCTCTTTGGGAGTGTAAAATGGCAGGCATCAAGACTCGTGACGAAGCACGTCACCGTCGTAAGAAGCACATTCGCAAGTCAATTTCTGGGACTGCGGCTCGTCCGCGTCTCTCCGTGTTTCGCAGTGCGAAGCACATCTACGCCCAGTTAATCGACGACGATTCGGGGCAGACCATTGCGTCTGCATCGAGCCTCGGTGGTTCGGTTAGCGGCGGCAATCGCGATGGTGCGACAGTGGTCGGTAAGTTGGTTGCGGAACGCGCCAAGGCTGCCAATGTCACCGAAGTCGTGTTTGACCGCAATGGATTCTTGTACCACGGACGCATCGCTGCGTTGGCTGACGCAGCCCGCGAAGGCGGCCTTCAGTTCTGATAGGCCGATGCGTCGGCTAGAGGAAGTATTATGAGCAGGATGAACAGACGTCGCCAAGATGATGATGCATCTAACCTTATTGAAAAGGTTATTTACATCAACCGCGTTGCCAAGGTCGTCAAGGGCGGCCGTCGTTTTAGCTTCTCCGCCATTGTTGTGGTCGGTGATGGTGAAGGCAAGGTTGGCGTCGGATTTGGTAAGGCCAACGAAGTTCCCGAAGCGATTCGTAAGGGAATGGAAAAGGCGAAGGGTCAGATGAAGAGCTACCCGCTCGTCACTGGCACAATTTCGCATGAGGTGCTTGGACACTTCGGAGCCGGTCGGGTTCTGTTGAAGCCAGCATCACCTGGTACTGGCGTTATCGCTGGTGCCAACGTGCGCGCCATCATGGAAGCGCTCGGTGTGCACAACGTTCTGACGAAGTCCTTGGGCTCGTCGAATCCGCACAACTGCGTTCGCGCAGTGTTTGACGCATTGGGTCAACTCGAGTCGGCCGAGCAGTACGCTCACCGCTTGGGACGCCCAGTCGATGAAATTCTTCCCAACTACACCGTGCAGGCCGTCACCGGCGCTTAGTCGCACAGTGCAGGAGGATTACAATGTCTAAACTCAAGGTCACCTTGAAGCACAGTGCTATCGGTCGTCCGGCCAAGCAAGTTGCTACCATCAAGGGTCTAGGATTGCGTAAGCTCGGTCGGAGCCGCATCTTGGAAAATACCCCAGCTGTGCGTGGCATGGTCAAAAAAGTCTTGCACCTTGTGCAGGTCGAGGAAATCGCTGACTAACGGGTCGGCGTTGGAGTTCTTATGTCCAATGAGCTTTCAAACTTGAGTCCACTTCCTGGCGAGCGCCGCAAGCGCAAGCGTCTGGGTCGTGGTGAGGGTTCGGGAACCGGTAAGACCGCAGGTAAGGGAACCAAGGGGCAACAAGCTCGCTCTGGTTACTCGAACCGCGGTGGATTCGAGGGCGGTCAAATGCCTTTGCATCGTCGTCTTCCTAAGAAGGGTTTTACAAATATCTTCGCTAAGCAGTTCACAGAGGTCGCTCTCGAGCGTCTTTCCGTGTTCGAAACAGGCACTACGGTGACTGCGGAGCTGCTGCTTGAGCGTGGAATCATCAGCCGAATTCGCAAGCATGGTGTCAAAGTGCTTGGGAATGGCGATATTGGGGTTGCGTTGAATGTCCGCGTGGCCAAGTTGACGGGCAGCGCCGCGGCCAAAGTGGTTGCGGCCGGCGGAACGGTCGAAGACGCGTAGGCTTTTCGGCCTCGCGGGACCCCCCAGAAAAGGTAGAGCACCGTGGCGAACGTCTTCACTCAGATTTGGGAGATGCAGGACTTGCGAAAGCGAGTCCTGTTCACCTTGGGTATGCTCGGTATCTACCGGCTTGGCATCTTTATTGCTGCCCCGGGTATTGATGGCGCATTGTTGAAGGAATTCTTCAACAGTCAAAACAATACCCTGTTTGGCTTGTACGACATGTTTACGGGTGGGGCACTGGAGCAATTCAGTGTCTTCGTACTCGGAATCATGCCATACATCACGGCATCCATTATCATGCAGCTTGCTGCAGTCATGGTGCCCGCCCTGGACCGAATCCGTAAGGAAGGTCAGCAGGGCCAAAATCGTATCACCCAGTACACTCGCTATCTGACCATAGCTATTGCTATTGCCCAGTCTTTCGGCATGGCAATGGGAATGGAACAGATGAAGGTGGGAACGGGCAGTATCGTTATTGACCCCGGCTGGACTTTCCGGCTGATGACGGTCTTGACGATGACTGGTGGCTCATGCTTCGTCATGTGGCTCGGTGAGCAGATGACGGACCGCGGTATTGGTAATGGAGCTTCCATTATCATCACCGCTGGAATCGTTGCGAGCATCCCGGCGGCTGCCAAACAGCTGGTCGACTTGATCATGCTCAATGAGATCAACCTGCTTCAGGCTTCGTTGATGATGGTCTTCATGTTCGCTGTCATGGCAGCGATTGTGTTCATCGAACGCGGTCAGCGTAGGGTGCCGATACAATACGCCAAGCGAGTACTTGGCCGACAGGTGTACGAGGGGGCGAGCACGCACCTTCCACTGAAGGTCAATACGGCTGGTGTCATCCCTCCCATCTTTGCATCGTCAGTCCTGATGGCGCCGGCGACGATTGGAACGCTCTGGGACAACCAGATTTTTGACTGGCTGACTGGTGCGTTGGCTCCGGGGGCTTGGCTCTACAACCTTGTGTTCCTGGTCATGGTCATTTTCTTCTCCTTCTTCTACACGGCGGTCACGTTTAACCCCGTAGATGTTGCGGAGAACCTCAAGAAGCAGGGGGGGTACATTCCACGTGTGCGCCCTGGGGCCGAGACGGCCGAGTACATCGACCGGCTGCTCACTCGGCTAACAGCAGGTGGCTCCATCTATCTGGCTGGTATCTGTCTGCTCCCCATGCTGTTGAACTCGGCGATGCCGTTCAACTTTGGTGGAACTGGTTTGCTCATTCTCGTTGCCGTCACTCTCGATACGGTGGCCCAGATTGAGTCCCATCTGATGACCCGACACTACGATGGTGCAACGGGACCAGCCGGTGGTGGGCGTTCGCGCCGTCGTCGGCTTGGCGAAAGCAGCTTCTAGTACAATGGCTCTTATCAAAGAAGGGTGGGAGCTCGCCGTCATGCGGCAGAGCGGTCAGCGGCTTGCGGAAGTGTCCGCTGTGCTGCGGGAAGCCGTTCGTGTCGGTGTCAGCACTATGGAGCTTGATGCGATTGCCGAGAAGGCTATTCGCGATCGGGGCGGGGTGCCGTCTTTCAAGGGCTACGTTGTTGGTTCTGCTGGGCCGTTCCCCTTTACCATTTGCGCGTCTGTCAATGAACAGGTCGTCCACGGTTTTCCCAGCGAAACCCCACTTCGGGACGGCGACGTCATCTCGATCGACATGGGGTTGGTCTATGGCGGCTACCACTCGGACTGCGCTTTCACCCTGGCTGTGGGTGACGTTTCAGAGGACGTTCAACGCCTCCTTGACGTAACGGAGCGAAGTCTATACTTGGGCGTGGCTCAGGCTAAGCCTGGCAATCGGATCGGTGACATTGGTCACGCTGTCCAGTCCTTCGTTAAACCGCACAAGTTTGGAATCGTCCGCGAGTATGTTGGTCATGGAATTGGAAGGCTCCTCCACGAGCCGCCATCTGTGCCGAACTACGGAAAACCCCGCAAAGGTCTCTTGATCAAGCCGGGGTGGGTGATTGCAATTGAGCCGATGATTACCATCGGTTCTGCGAAGACGGAGGTACTGGATGACGGATGGACTGTCGTTACTCGGGACCGTAGCCTCGCAGCCCACTTTGAACATACCGTTGCGGTTACGCCGCGCGGACCCGAGATACTCACAGCCCTACCGGGCACCGTGCCAGACTATGCATCAGCATTTGTCGGCGCTTAGAGACTTTAGAAAGGACGGTAACTGATGGCTCGCATCGAAGGTGTTGACCTCCCCCGAAACAAGCCGGTTTGGATTGCGTTGACGTACATCTACGGCATCGGTCAAAAGACTGCTCGCGATATCTGTGTAAGTGCAGGTGTCGAGGGTGCTACCCGCGTCTTCCAGCTGACCGACCACGAATCCGCTCGGATTCGCGAAGTCATCCAGAAGCAGTACCGGGTTGAAGGTGACCTCCGCAAGGAAGTCGCAATGAACATCAAGCGCCTTACGGACTTGGGAGTCTACCGGGGCCTGCGGCACCGTCGCGGCCTGCCTGTTCGTGGGCAACGCACACACACCAATGCTCGTACCCGCAAGGGACCGCGTCGCGCCATCGCTGGCAAGCGCAAGTAAGGACGGAGACTCATCATGGCAGCGCCAAAGAAGACGCAAAAGCGTCGCGTCAAGAAGAACATCCCGATGGGCGTCGCCCACATTCAGGCGACGTTCAACAACACCATCGTTACAATCACCGACCCGGCTGGAAACGCCGTGTCGTGGAGTTCTGCGGGCGTTTTGCGCTTCAAGGGGTCTCGCAAGAGCACTCCTTTCGCAGCCCAGTTGGTTGCTGAAGATGCAGCTCGCAAGGCCATGGACCACGGCATGAAGGCTGTGGGCGTGTTTGTGAAGGGTCCAGGAACCGGTCGTGAGTCGGCGCTTCGCGCCATCGCGAACTCCGGCTTGAAGATCACGCACATCAAAGATGTGACGCCGATTCCGCACAACGGATGCCGTCCGCCTAAGAAGCGTCGCGTCTAGTTTTACACGGTGGTTTGTCAAACTACCGTTCCCAATACTGGGAATCATCGCGGGGCTTAGGCCCCGTTTCTGCGTACGCGTAGAGTAGTGGGTGACACCACGGACTGAAGCGTACATGGAGTTATCATGGAAGAAGTCACTTACGGCAACTGGCGGAATCTCATCCGTCCACGCCGTATCGAACGCGACGTCAAGTCGTCGGGCACTTACGGCAAGTTTGTCGTCCGGCCGCTAGAGCGTGGGTTTGGAACAACCATCGGCAATGCGATTCGTCGCATCTTGCTTTCTTCACTTCAGGGAGCTTCGGTTACCTCTGTGAAGATTGAGGGCGTTCTCCACGAGTTCTCAAGCATTCCTGGCGTTGTTGAAGACGTCACGGACATCGTACTCAATGTGAAGGGCATTCTGCTGAAGACCTCTTCGGTTGACGCTGTTCATGCATCCGTTTCTCGCAAGGGTGAGCCCGGTAAGACCATCGTCGTTACTGCGGCCGACCTTACGTTTGACGCTGACTGCCAGGTTCTCAATCCTGACCACGCGCTGTGCACCTTGACTGAAGATGGCGAATTCCAAGCGGAATTCACTATCGAGATGGGCAAGGGCTACGTTCCGGCTCCGAAGAACAGTGCGGAAGAACATCCAATCGGCACAATCCCGGTTGATGCTATCTTCTCCCCAATCAAGCGTGTTCGCTACATGGTCACCAACGCTCGCGTTGGCAACCGTACTGACTACGACCGGTTGGCCCTGGAAATCTGGACTGATGGTTCAGTGACCCCGGAAGATTCGTTGGCCTATTCGGCCAAGATTCTCAAGGAACAACTCCAGATCTTCATCAACTTCGCAGAAGAGGAAGAACCGGAACTTGAAGAAGAAGACTCGCAAGAGCAAGAGTGGAACGACGCTCTGTTCAAGCGCGTTGACGAACTCGAGTTGTCTGTGCGTTCGCAGAACTGTCTGCAGAACGCTGGCATCGAGTACATCTGGCAATTGGTTGAGCGTAGCGAAGCCGAAATGCTGAAGACCAAGAACTTCGGTCGCAAGTCACTGAACGAGATCAAGGAAATCCTCTCTGATCTTGAACTGTCACTCGGCATGAAGTTGCACAACTTTCCCAAGAATCGAGTGGGCTAGCCCTTCTCGGGCTTGAGGAGTACAAATGCGACATCGTAAGGCAGGCCGCAAGTTCAATATGGACGGTTCCCAACGTAAGGCTATGTTTCGCAACATGGTCACATCGTTGATGGTTCACGGCCAGATTCGTACCACCAAGGAACGCGCCAAGGAGCTTCGTGGCTATGCAGAGCGTCTAATCACGCTTGGCAAGCGTGCGCCGAATGACGCGGACATTGACGGACTGAGTGGGGACGCTGCGCAGGCAGCTCGCGCAGCTCGGGTGCATTGCATCCGTCAGGCACGTCTATGGATCAACAACGACGAAGCGATGGCTAAGTTGTTTGGTGAGTACTCGGAGCGTTTTGCGACGCGTCCGGGTGGGTACACTCGCGTTGTGAAGGCTGGCGTTCGTCCAGGCGACAATGCTGACATGGCTATCATTCAGCTCGTTGAAGCCATGGAGCCTGCGGCCGCTTAGGTCAGGGCTCACGCTTCAACTGGTATTGACGAGGCCGCGTGTCCCTTTGGGGACCGCGGCTTTTGTCGTTTGTTAGGGAAGTGGCGCAGGTGGATTGACGAGCTACACCGGTAGGGCCTGAAGACGGGCATTCGGAACATTCGGGAGTACGATGCCAACGGACACGGCCCAACAACTACAACGGTTTCATGCGTTCTTGTCGGGTGAAGGTCTCAAGGTCACTCGCCAACGGCAAGCCATTGCCGAGGCGTTCTACGGCAGTGGTGGGCACCTGTCGCTGCGAGACTTGCTGGACCTAGCTCGTGAATCAGAGCCTTCGATTGGCTACGCTACTGTGTACCGAACGATGAGGTTGCTGGCGGACGGCGGGCTGGCAACGGAGCACCAGTTTGCGGACGGTCATGCCCGCTTTGAACCAGCAGAGGAGGGGGAACACCATGACCACCTCATTTGCCTGACGTGTGGGCACATTCTGGAGTTCGAGAGCGATGCAATTGAACAGATTCAGGATCGAATCGCAGCTGACTACAAGATGAAAGTGAAGTCGCACAGGCACGAGATTTACGCGGAGTGCTTGCGCACCGATTGTGTAAACAGGCCGTCGGCCTAATCCGGATGTTGTCGCCGTATTGCCTGCACAGTGCCGCTGTGAGGGCACAGCTGGGGTTCACCTCCGTGACTAGGTTCGCTTGACTGACTGGTCTTGGCTGCGGATAGGGAAGTTGCTGTGTTGTTAGACAGCTGCCGGTTGGAACTAATGTTCGTACGCGGCGGCCTCTGACAACCACTGCCCCTTGCGTTGAGCCTACGGGGTGGCTATGTCCGCGCGATACTGAGGGCTTCATGGAACTATTTGTTACCGCATTGCACGTCGTCTTGTGCATTCTCATGGTGCTCATCATCTTGCTTCAGCCCGGAAAGGGTGGTGATATCGGTGCTGCTTTCGGCGGCGGTGGTGGAAGCACGGTTTTTGGACCTCGGGGCTCTGCGGGCTTGCTGGCCCGTGCCACGACTGTCGTCGCTGTGATGTTCATGGTGACGTCTGTCCTGCTGTCGGCGCACTCCAGCCGCAGTGAAGAGGTCATGACCAGTCGTACAGAGGAGCAACAGCTATTGGATGCTGCTCTGAGTGGTCAGCCAGTGGGGGAGCCTGCCGAACAAGCCGCTCCGGATGAGTCTGGCGACAGTGTTCCTGAACTAGTTCCGGCTCCTTTGGAAGAAGACGCGGAATAGTGTTGACGATGAGCCCGTGGTTCGATAAACGGGCGGCTCTGCGCGAGTGGCGGAATTGGTAGACGCGCTAGGTTGAGGGCCTAGTGACAGCAATGTCGTGGGGGTTCGATTCCCCCCTTGCGCACCACCTCAAGACGGCCGGCAACTTAGTTGTCGGCCGTTTTTTTGTTCACGCTCGGTGGAACGAAACGTGTCGCTACGCGAGAATGATGGCACTGAACGATTCGGCTTTCAAGGCAGCGCCACCGACCAGTCCGCCATCGATGTCGGGGCAGGAGAGTAGTGCGGCGGCATTGGCAGGCTTCATGCTTCCGCCGTACTGAATACAGACGTCGTCCGCGACCCAGTCCGGGTAGGCTTGGCGCAGCCAGGCGCGAACGAAGGCATGAGCCTCTTGGGCCATCTCGGGGGACGCTGTCCGGCCGGTGCCGATGGCCCAGACGGGCTCGTAAGCGAGCGTTACGGTGGCAACGCGGTCCGGCGGTAGTTCGCCAAAGCCCGACTTCAATTGTTCGGCGAGGACGGCCTCGGTCTGAGCCGAATCGCGCTGCTCGAGAGTCTCGCCGATACACAAGGTCGTCAACAGTCCCGCGTCGAGACACTGGATGAGCTTGCGATGAACGGTCGCATCTGAATCACCGAAAACATGGCGGCGTTCGGAGTGTCCTACCAGAGCCGCAGTAGCGCCGGCGCTGCGGGCAAGGGTCGCGGAGTTGGCGCCGGTGTACGCGCCAGAGTCGGCCGTGTGGACGTCTTGGATGCCCACATGGATGCCCGAGCCACGCACAGCCTCAAGGACGGCGGTGAGGCTGATTGCTGTGGGGAATAGGGTGACCCGTGTGTCACCACGATCTACGACAGCAGCCACAAGTTCTGTGGCCACCTTGGATGCTTCCGCAGGGCCAAGATTTAGCTTCCAGTTTCCACCTATTGTACGTACACGAGACATCGACGCTCCCTAGCGTTTGAGATGTCCCAGTGTATGTCAGTGGAGCCTACGGTTCAGCCTAACGACGCAATGCGGCTAGGCCTGGCAGTTCACCTTTCTCGATGTACTCAAGTGCGGCACCGCCGCCCGTGCAGATATGGTCGATTCGATCGGCCATTCCAAGGCGGCTCACGGCGGCAGCACTATCGCCGCCACCTACGACGGTGTAGCCATCAACCTTTGCGAGGGCTTCGGCGATACCGCGTGTGCCGCCGGCAAAGGAGTCCCACTCCACCACTCCAACGGGGCCGTTCCAGAACACTGTCGCACAGCTGCCGAGGGTACGTGACCAGTCGGACACGGTCTCTGGGCCGATATCCATGCCCATGCTGTCTTTGGGGATGTCTGTCGTGACGGTTGCTTCTGCGTCTTCTGCAAAGGTCTTAGTGACCACGTGGTCCACTGGAAGATGCAGAGTGACGCCCTTGCCTTGGCAGGCTTCCATGAGCTCTCGGGCCAAGTCCGTACGGTCGGTCTCGACCATGGACAGACCCGTTTCTTGGTCTTTGGCGGCCAAGAACGTGTAGGCCATTGCGCCGCCGATGAACAAGTGGTCCACCTTGCCGAGAAGGGCATCGATGACCCCCATCTTGTCGCTGACCTTGGCGCCGCCAAGGATGGCAGCGACGGGGCGAGTAGGCCGGCCGATAAGGCGGTCGAGTGCTTTGACTTCGCTGTCGACCAGAAGGCCGCAGGCATGGGGCAGGTGTGCAGGAACACCAGTCACAGACGCATGCGAACGGTGCAGAGTCCCGAATGCGTCATTCACAAAGACGTCTGCCAAGCCTGCGAGTTCGCGTGCGAAGTCGCCATCGCCGGTAGTCTCGCGCTTGTCGAAGCGGAGGTTCTCCAGCACCATGATGCCGCCAGTGGGGAGCTCGTTGATGACGGGAAGCACGTCCTCGCTCGGCGGATCATGCGAGAACAGGACCTCACTGTCGAGCAGCTCCGCAAGGCGAGCAGCCACGGGTAGGAGCGACATGTCCAGTCGCGTCTTCCCACGTGGTCGCCCTAAATGCGAGCAGAGAATGATGGCCTTTGCTCCACTCTTTTGAAGCGCACGAATCGTTGGAATGGCACCTCGGATTCGCGTATCGTCGGCGACGGCGCCTTTGCTGAGTGGCGTGTTGAAGTCCACGCGGCACAGGACAACTTTGCCCTGCACGTCGAGGGTGTCCAAAGTCAGGAGAGGGGAGTGACTCATCTTTCAGCTCGCGTTGTGAAGGATGCGTGCGAGATCGATCATGCGGTTGCTGAAGCCCCACTCGTTGTCGTACCAGGTGAGCATCTTCACCATGCGTCCACCCATGACCTTGGTCAGCGGGAGGTCGACGATGGAGCTTAGCGGATTTCCGACGATGTCCGATGACACGGTGTGTGCACGAGCAATACCGAGAATACCCTTGAGGGGGCCTTCTGCGGCCTTCACAACTGCAGCATTGAGCTCTTCAACGGTGGTGTCACGACCCGCTCGGAAGCAGAGGTCGACAAGGGAGCCGTCTGGAGTGGGCACGCGGATGGCCATGCCGTCCAGCTTTCCAACCAAGGCTGGGTAGACCAAGCCAATGGCTGTTGCAGCACCGGTACTGGTAGGGACCATGTTGATGGCTGCTGCGCGCGCACGACGGAACTTGCCACCGGAGTGTGGAGCATCCAGAAGGTTCTGGTCCATGGTGTAGGCGTGTACAGTGGTCATCGTTCCGTGTTCGATGCCGACCGTTTCGTGCAGGACCTTGGCAAGTGGTGCCAGGCAGTTTGTGGTGCACGACGCGTTGCTGACGATTGTCTCACCAGGCTGAAGCTCATGGTCGTTCACTCCGACGACGTAGGTGCCATCAACGTTCTTGCCAGGAGCGGAGATGATGACCTTCTTGGCGCCGGCATTGATGTGAGCCCTGGCCTTGTTGCCGTCAGTGAAGGCGCCGGTGCATTCGAGGACGATGTCCACGTTGCGTTCGGCCCAAGGCAGGTTGGCTGGGTCTCGCTCAGAGGTGGTTGGGATGACTTTGCCGTCAACGAGAATGCCGCCGTCAACGGCCTTTGCGTCTTTCCAGATTCCGTGGACCGAGTCGTTGCTCAGCAAGTATGCAAGCATGTCGTCTGACGTCAGGTCATTGATGTGAACGAACTCAATGTCGGCGCTGTCCCAGGTGGCGCGCAAGACGTTGCGTCCAATTCGTCCGAAGCCGTTGATCGCGATGCGGATGGCCATAAAAACCTCGTGTGCAGATGGGAGCCCGCCCTATCGCTAGGCCCACCTTGGGGCAATGGACTAGGGCGCTACCAACGACAATCTGGTTGTTGGTGCGGCCAACGGGTACACGATGTGTGGAGGCGTTTGCGATGACCCTGTGTGTATGGAATGTGGATTGGCCAGGTGAGGGCGTAGACCCTGCCGATGCTATTGCTCAAATCCTCGGCATCGGGCCATCGCGAGTTCAAGCGGTCCGTCTGCTGAAAAAGAGCTTGGACGCCAGAAAACGGCGTCAGGTCTGGAAAGCAACGTACCGGGTGGAGGCGCTTGATGAAGCGGACATCCTAGAGCGGAACAAGCACGGGGTTCGCGATTGGACGAAACGAGATGCACTTCGTCATGGGGACATTGACCCCATTCCGCCTTCACGGACCTTTCCGGATGGGTTTCGTGTGGTCGTCGTCGGTGCGGGACCCGCAGGGTTGTATGCGTCTTTGTACCTGGCCGAGAGTGGCGCGGACGTTCTTCTGCTCGAGCGCGGCGAGCCTGTCGAGGACCGCGTGGGCACGGTCAACGGCCATTGGCGAGGAAAGCGAGAACTCAATCCGGAGAGTAATGTCGTCTTTGGAGAGGGAGGGTCTGGAACGTTCTCCGATGGCAAGATCTACACCCGCCGGCGTGACGGTGACCTCGGCTACATTTTCCGTCGCTTGGTCGACTTTGGCGCTGACCGTGAGGTTCTGCAGGATGCCTGGGCCCACCTGGGAACAGACAAAGTCCGAGCCATATTGCCGGTATTCCGGGCTCGCTTACTTGAGCTTGGCGTTGAGTTCAGACACAATTGTCGGGCGACTGAACTTCAGGTCGACGAACAGGGAGTGACGGGCGTTGTCACTGGAGAGGGGCATGTCGAGCCCTGTTCCGCCGTGGTCATTGCCGGTGGCCATTCCGCGCGGGACACGGCCAAGATGATGCTGGTTGCTGGAGCGTCAGCCGAAGCCAGACCTATCGCTATCGGCGTCCGTGTTGAGCACCCACAGAGCATGGTGGACGTGGCGCGGTACCATGGGGAGCGCAATGAGCTGCCCGCGGCGTCATACCGACTGGCCGAAGAGCTTCCAGACGGGACCAAGGTGCGCACCTTCTGCATGTGTCCGGGAGGGATGGTCGTGCCGGCGAGCAATCACCCCGGTCGGGCTGTGGTCAATGGCATGAGCTTTGCTGCACGTCGGTCGCACTGGGCCAACTCCGCTGTTGTCGTGGAAGTGGAGCCCTCACACTACGCTTCGACCGGGCCATTGGCTGGGTACGACTACCAAGATGCCATCGAGCGTGCCTGTTTCGACGCCGCTGGTGGTCACGACAAGGCTCCCGCACAGCGAGTGGACGACTTCATTGCTGGCAGGCCGAGCGAGGAGCTGCCACGGACCAGCTATCCACGCGGTGTTCACCCCGTAGACCTCTCGACTGTCCTGCCACCGCACTTGGTCAATGGCATCAAAGCCGGTCTGCAAGCCTTTGAACGCACAGTGCCAGGGTTTGCGAGCTCGTCGGGTGTGTTGATTGCACCAGAGACTCGGACCACATCGCCTGTTCGCTTCCTGCGAGATGACGACTACGTGAGCACTACGCTGGCCGGACTCTACCCATCAGGCGAAGGTGCTGGGTACGGCGGTGGAATCGTGTCCTGCGCACTCGATGGGATGCGTGTGGGGCGAGCCATTGCGCAGCACTTTGGGGTTGAAGTCGACCCAGAGTAGCTACTCGGTCGACTTGCCAATGCTGGTGGTTGCTCTGACGCGCTTTCCGAGCAGGCCTATGAGCCTGAATAGGGCAGGGAGAGAGCCTTTGGAGCGGTCCACAAGCGCTAGGCTGAAGGCATCCATGTTGTCGTCGAATGGATACCAAAACGGCTCTGCTTTGGTCCCTTTGTCCACCATGACAACCTTGGGGCGGGCGAACGTGGTGTAGGAGTGGCGGCTCGCCGCGATTCCGGGTCCTGTTAGCTTGGTCCCAGTCCATGGGATGTGGGCCTGACTGCCGGTCCACCCATGGCCATTTACGTGCGCAATGCCTACGTCGAGCTGTCGTGCAATGCGCTCGCCCTTTGCCAGGTCACCCGTCCAGACGGAACCGTTGAGGCCGTATCGACTTTGGTTAGCCAATGTGATGGCGTCAGCTTCGGTTGCGACTCGCACGATTGCGACGACGGGACCAAAGGTCTCCTCGGTGACGGCGAGCATGGTGTCGTTGCAGTTGTCCAACACGGTCGGTTCGTAGCCGAAGCCCGTTCCTACGCGTTTTCCGCCTGCAACCAATGTGGCTCCCTTCGCCAAGGCGTCGGTGACGTGCGCCTCTACAGTAGACAGCTGGTGGGCGTTCTGAAGTGGAGCGACTTCACTCTGCGGTTCGTTACCGACTCGCAACACGGAGGCCGCATGTGCCAACCCGGAGACCAAGACCTCGGCAACGTCCTGCACGACATACACAACCTCGATTGCTGCGCAGTCTTGTCCGGCATTGTGGAATGCGGAGTAGGTGATTCCAGAGACGGTTCGGTCGAGTACGCCATCGTCCAAGACCAAGGCCGCATCTTTCCCGCCGAGCTCTACTGAACACGGAATGAGGCGCTCCGCCGCTGCAGCAGCGACCCGGCGCCCAGTAGCTACCGAGCCTGTGAAAGTGAGCGCGTCAATGCCGCTATCAATGAGCGCCGCACCGATTTCACCATCACCTTGGACGACGGTAACAACACCAGTTCCAAGGATTTCATCACACAGAGCGCCGAGCCATGCCGCGCTGTGTGGCGTGTGTTCCGACGGTTTGATGACGACGCTGTTTCCGGCCAGCAGTGCTGGAAACAGGGGCTTGTACAGCTGGAGTAGAGGGTAGTTCCATGGGGCAATGATGCCGACCACTCCACGGGGCACTTGCTCAATGACGCCGCGTTTGCCTGGCATGTCAATGGAGGAGAGCTTGATCTTCTCCGGAGCGAGGGCAACCGCAGCAACCTTCGTGGCCATACGTGCGTAGTCAGTTGCAATAGCGACTTCAGGGAATCGCGCGGCTAGAATTGAACGACCGGTTTCTCGTGCGAGAATCTCACTAATGGCGTCTGCACGGTTCATCAGAGTTGAAGCAATGGCACGGACGCGGAGGGTTCGCTCAGCAAGCGACAGGGCCGCCCAGACCTTCTGCGCCGCACGCGCGCGCAACACAATGGGCTTGATGTCCGCCGGCGAGGCAAAACTCACAGTTGGAAGGTCTGTGCCGTCAGCGGGGGAGACAGCTCCGGGCTTGGCTTGCAATGTCGACATTCAACCTCCAGGCGGAGCGCAGTCTAACGTGTCTCTGTCTTTGATGGACGCGGACCCATCTTTGACAAGCCGACGCGGCAATATCGCCGTATGATTGCCACCTCGTACACTCGGAGTCCGTCATCCAATCCAAGCTTTTAGTTCCTGTTTTGATCAGCGCTCTCGCCATCCTCCCTGGTTGTCTCTTCAGCGGCGACGATGATGATGATGGTTTGTCCAACGCTAAGGAGCGCCGAATTGGCTCTGACCCGAACAACCCCGACTCAGATGAAGACGGTATGTTGGATGGTGAGGAAGACGACTTCGGTAGTGATCCGACTCTGCGTGACACGGACGGAGACGGCTACTCGGACTTCTCGGAGTTCCAAGAGAACACAGATCCGAACGACGACACCAGCGTAGTGTTCGAGAGTGGCTGGCCGCACAATCCTTTCAAGGATGACATTGCAGACCCGGGCATGGGTGCAAGCGCACGCGTTGGTGACCTTGTCGGCAACCTCACAACCGAGGACCAGTTTGGCAACCCAACTGAGCTGTACAACTGGGGCGGCCAGGGCAAGTACATTTTGGTGGACGTCTCTGCTGAGTGGTGTGGTCCGTGCCGAGAGATGTCTTCGTGGTTGTCCGGTGACAACGGGACCTACTACTCGGACTACGACGGCCTCCGTGACGCCGTCAACAACGGCGACATCCTCTGGGTCACCGTTCTGTCGGAGAACAACGCCGGTAATCCTGCGGTGTTGCGTACCCTTGAGAACTGGGACGGCAGCTACCCCAACGAGAACATCGCCGTCATCCGTGACGACAACTACCAGTTCCTGCAGCAGGTTGGCTTGTCGGCCTACCCATCTGTCTACCTTCTGGACGAGAACATGGAAGTTGTTGAACGTGCTCGTAGCGTCAACAACATCAAGGCCATGGACGAAGCTATGGACCTTCTCGGTTTGTAGTCGGGATGGGGCGCCCGGACTGCGGGGCATGCCTGGATGAAACGAGTCGTACTCCCTGTGAGTTCGGCTCGTTTGTCGTTGCGGCTCTTAGGAGCGCGCTGCAACCCATTCTCGAATCTGGTCTGGCGTGAAGTACGTGCGTTCTTTGTCTTCGACAGCGTCGGCGGGGATGTTGTCGTACAGCCACACGCGGTAGTCGATGAGTCCGTCGGCACATCCGAGCCACAGGGCCGATTCGTCGGTCTGCCTTTCGTACTCTGCCGTATCGCCCGTGGCGTACCAGATGCCGAACTCCACCAACTCGGGACTCTCCATCTCGGTGTAGTCCAAGATGTGGGTCAGTTCGTGCGCAAGGATGGCAGCGATGGCCGGCTGACTGGGCCCGTTGTCGAACAACTGGGGATTGTATAGAACTCGGTAGTCCCGCTCCATTGGGGACTCGCCTACGGTTCCAAAGTCCAAGTTCGCTTGGAAGTAGTCGGTTTCACTGTCCAACTCCACAAGGGCCAGTGGCACCGTAGTGAGCTGGGGGAAGAGCTCGCGGCGGACCTCCAGCATGAGTGCTTCGAGCTCGGCCGCGTTGGCAGGGGGAGCGGTCCCGGGTCTCATTGGGGAGCACGCACCGATGGTCCGAGCCGGTGTCTCGGTTCCGAGGTCCGTTTCGGTGCTGGCGTCGGGGGCTTCGCAAGCCATGCACAGAACAAGGAGGGCTGGTCCACGCATTAGTCTCGCTCCACGTACTCTGGGTGGCTGAGCGCGTACCCGAGCTGACGCGGTAGAACACGCTGAACGTTGCTTCCGTAGCCTCGGTCTTGCACCAACACTTCCCCGACTTGGTTGACGATGAACAGGTGCGGGATGTTGCGTGTGTCGCCTAGCCAGGCGCGCTGCAGGGCTTCATCGGCGAGGATGATGGGGGCGTCGAGCCCAGCTTCTTGAACGGCTCTGACTTCCGCACGCAACCCGGCCTCACCGTCGTCGATCGAGACAATCAACACCAGCAGTTCTTCTCCATGCTGCTCTTTGAGCTCTGCGAGCTGCGGCAGAGAGGCTCGGCAGGGACCGCACCAGGACGCTGAGAACGAGACGATGGCTGCCTTGGTTGGGTGGATACGGGAGTCGCCAAGAAACTCGGAGAGCGCGAACGCAGAGTCGTCCCGAGCGTCGGTTCCGATCACTTGAGGTGCGTAGGCACCGTTCGCCACCCCGGCCACAGCGAACGGAACGTCGGCGGGCTCAGGTAGTGAAGATGCAGGTGTCACGCTTGGAGGCTGGGTCGGAGGAGCCCTTTCGACGGGCGGGTCGGCGGAGCAAGCAACGAGCGATAGAAGTACGGCGGTACGAATCATGTCGGACAGGTATCCTACTTGGGTTCGGAGAACGCATTGCGATGAACACAGTTGTTCGATTGAAGATCACGTCATTGCGTGGAACAGGGCCGTGGACGGTTGAGCTGGATGACCTGCGGGGTCCACCGACTCAAGCCGTCATCGACGCGCAAGAGGCCGGTCGTCTGATGGGCCAGGTACGCAAGGCCCTGCAGCCCACCCCAGGACGCCGCGGGCCAGACCCAGCAGTCGGCCAGGCCCTAGCCAAGATTGTTGGATGTGGTCCCATGCTGGCGAATCAACTTCCGTTCTTGCTCGGACCCGTCACAGGCAGAGCTGGACGACCCTCCTTGGTTGTCGATGCTCAAGGTGAAGTTGCGCAGTGGCCGTGGGAGTTGTTGAGCGGAAGTCCCGAACAGGCCCCGCTTGAGCACACCCGCCGTGCAAACATTGTCCGACTAACGGCCGGACCGGTCCAAAAGGAGCTGCCGGACCCCGCGCATCGCCTACGGGTGATCTACTGGTGCGGCGTGCCAAGTGATGGCTCGAATGCTGAACGAGTGGACGCGCTCGAGGCGTGCTTGACGAAGCTGTCAGACGCCGACGTCCTAGAGTTTGGCTCCGCCGTGGATGCACCGGGACCGTCCGACCGTCCGGTCTCAACGATTCTCCATATTGTTGCGGGTTCTAACGACGATGTGATTGGGCACATTGTAGGAGCGGATTCGTCGCAAGGTGGCGGCTATGTGGCGTCGTCTTGGCTTCGTGGCGTGGACCTAGTGGTGCTTGACATTGCTGACGGCTCACCCGTCGCTGGTGTGGACTGGGCCCGCCGGGTTGTCGCTGCGGGTGGACCTGCTTGTGTCGCACCTACCGGAACAGTGAGTGGGGCATCGTGCAAGATCTTTGCGGCATCTCTCTACGAGCGTCTGCTGGAGCAGGACTCCTTGGCAGACGCGGTTGCATCGGCTCGTGCGCAGCAGACCAGGCGAGAGGGCAGCGATGCTTGGCACGCCTTGTATGTGGGAGACCCGCGTGTGTTGCTTCGACCGTCGTTGGTCGAGCGCCGCTGGCGACCGGAAGGCTGGCCGGAGTCGTCGCCCAGTGCCGCTGAATATCTTCATACAGCCTACCTTTTGGCGCAACAGGCTGGCGTTGGATTTGTCGGCCTCGAACATCTGGCATTGGCGCTGGAGACCGAAGAGGAACCTCCGCCGAATGCGGCAGCGATGAAGGAGATCTTCGCAAAGCGTGGAGACGACCTTCGGACCCGCCTAGCAGGATTGGTTCCCGCTCCGGACCGAGTCGCAAACTGGTCCGGTACAGCCCGTCTTCGGGCCTACGGTGGTTTGTTGACGCCGGGCTTTGATGTGGATGACGTGTGGGAGTTGATTGCTGCGGACAACGCCAATGGGCTGCATGAGGTCGCTGGACGACCACTGTCGACCTTGCTCGCATCGCATTCTGCCGTGAGCCTACGGCCGATTGTCTGGGGACCGACGGTTCCGGATGTCGACCGCAACACCCCGGTGGCCTTACAGATTGTCGGCGGTCCCCAGGATGGTGAGATTCTTCAGCCGAAAGTGGGGGATGTGGTGGGTCGCTCCAGCGAGAGTGACCGCATTCCGTTTCCGCTGTACGCCAATACGGTGCTTAGCGACCGTCGCCTGTCCCGGCGACACCTCAAGTGGTTGGGAGACGGCAGGGTGACGTTGGCACGCCGCGCCCGGGTACGTCGTGGACCGTCTGAGCTCGTGCTTCAAGCGGGTGACTACGACTTGAATCCCGGCGACTTGCTCCGTCTGACACGGGCGACCCGTCTGCGAGTGCTGTCGAGAGACGATTGACCGCTTAATGCTCCGCTTGCATGCGCCGACGGACAAGACATGGTCATCCGTCTGCTGTCACTGTTGCTCGCTTCCACACAGGTGGCCGCTGCGCAGGAGCCGGCGCGCAAGCCAGTGCGTCATGTTGGGGTCACCTTTGATCTTGGGGCTCCAGACGGGCTAAACCTAGGAATCGCGTGGCGACCCGTCGACCCCGTTCGCTTCAGCGTGACTGCGGCGACGAACGGCATCGGCGGCGGAGGCAGAGTGGGTGTGGCTCTGAAGGCACCCTGGGATGTTGCACCGGTCATTGCTGTTGAGGGCGGTCACTTCTTGGAGGCTGACGCCAACTGGGTTGTAGGCGCCCTGGGTGGAGAGCAGGACGGAATCTCCGTGTTGGAGCGGGTTGGCTACACTTTTGCCAATGCCCACGGTGGGCTGGAGTTCGGGAATCCGAAGGCGACGTTCTACATCCACGGGGGAATGAGCGGAATCTGGACCAAAGTGCGCGGGCTGCAAGCCTTCGTGGACAAAGAGGCGGACGAGGGCACCTTGCGCATCGACGATGCCAACATTCGCGCGTTCGTCCCATCGGCGCGATTCGGTTTCATCATCTACTTCAAGGGGCGTTCGCCATGAACCGACTCTGTGTATTGGCGTTGCTTTCAGGCGGGTGCATCGATCTCCAGGTCGACATCCCGATGATTTGCGCACAAGCGATGGACGTCCGCCTACAGAACCCGGCGGCGGGATTTTTAGGCGAGTTCGACGATGAACCCATTCAGGTCGATGGTGAAGTGGTGCAGGAGCAGGTCGATGGCCTCCCCGATGGCCTGTCTACGGAAGTCCTGTTCTTCGAGGGACATCTGACCCCGGTCGATGGGCATGATCTCGCTTTCGTTGAGAAGGTTAGAATCCACCTGGCTCCTCTGGTCCAGGCAGATGAACTGCCAGATGTGGACCTCTTCTCGTTCTACCGAGACCCGGAATCACGGGATTCGGACATTGCTGTTCAGGCAACGCCGGACGCGGTTGACCTGGCTGCCTACCTGTCGGGAGGCGGCGCGGTGTTCGGTTTTGAACTGTCCGGTTTAGCCGAAGACTTTCCGGAGGAAGTGGCCTTCGACGCAGAGATGTGCTTTTCAGCCGGCGCACATTTTCGGCAGGACTTGATTCCCGCACCATGAGCGACCCCGCTCGGTGAACTACACTGTGCCCGGGGGAGTGAATGCACGCATCCTGGGTCGATGCAGCGATGGTATGCGTGCTCGCTGCGGTTGGACTGCGGTGGGGGCTCTTCCTGCTGTGCGCGGTGGTCGACCACATCGCACAGCGCAAGCGTCTGCCCCAGTTGACCGCCCGCATGCAGGGTGAACGTCCCGAGGTAGTCGTACTGATTCCGGCCTTTCGGGAAGAGGCGGTCATCGTTCAGACCGTTGAGCAAGTACTCGCGAGCGACTACCCCAACCTCTCGGTCATCGTTATTGATGACGGCTCACCCGATGACACTGCGGCTCGTGCCCGCTCAATTCGCGACACCCGTGTTCGGGTTGTGTGTCAGATTCCGAATCAGGGAAAGTCAGAAGCCCTGAATCGTGGGATTGCAGAGTCGACCGCTCCGTTTGTTGTCACGGTGGACGCAGATACGTGGTTGGCTCCGGACGCCATCTCGTACATGGTCGCGTCACTCGTAGAGCGAGATGCCTCCGCCGTAGCCACCAATGTCGCGGTGGGGAACCGGGTGAATCTCTGGACACGTTGGCAGTCTCTTGAGTACGTCAGCGGTCTCAACATCGACCGGCGTGCCCAGGCTGTTTTGGGGGTCATTACAACGGTTCCCGGAGCTGCGAGTGGTTGGCGCCGTTCAGCTCTCGCATCATGTGGTGGATTCCAGAGTCGTACCTTGGCAGAGGACACCGACCTTACCCTCACCATGCTGCGCGCTGGCCACCGAGTGGTCTTTGAGAGTCGGGCGCGGTCGCGAACCGAAGCGCCGATTGGCGCGGGTGCGCTGTTCCGCCAGCGACTCCGTTGGCTACACGGCAACTTGCAGTGCGCCTGGCTGCACAGCTCTGCATGGTGGCGTCCGGCTCCTTGGCGGGTGCGTTTGCTCGCGCTGCCGAACTTGTGGTTTGCCCACTTGGGCGTCTACCTGCTCCTTCCACTGACCCTCGGCTTTGCCCTTGTAGAGCACTCGGCGGCCGCCGTTGCCGTTCTCGCTTGGCTGTTTACGGCGTTGTTCACCGTTGACATTGCGGCCATGGCCGTAGCCTATGGCCTCGATGAGACCGACTGGAGAGACTTGCCCTGGGCACCGAGCCAGCGCATTGGCTACCCGCTGTTCTTGTGGGGCGTCTTCGCCGTGGTGATGTGGCGAGTGCTTCGGGGGGCGTCAACGGCGTGGAACAAGCTTGAGAGAACTGGCCTGACCTAGCAGCCTGTTCTTTGCGATTACTGCGCTGCGGCGTCTGGCCCCAACATCACTTGCAGGGCGTGCTGACCACCTTCAGGGGTGTAGCGAAGCAGCGGGGTAACACCCGTCTCGGCCTTCAAGCGTTCCCCGATCTGGCTTGCCAAGTACACATCCCGTGGGTGAGCGTAGCGAACTTCAATGCCCGGACGGTCTACGGCCTGGGCCAGAGTAATGTTCAACTCGGTGCCGAACACATCTACGACGGGTGCTGACGCCTCTTCGATAGCTTCGCGCAGCTCGCGCACGCGCCGTTGGTCGAGGCCACGGGCGGCACTGATCTGAAGTTCGACGGGTCCCTGCAGCAATCGTTGACGATGGCCCGTTTCGTAGACGTTTGGCGGGTAGGTCGCCAGGGAGCCGTCGAGTACAAAGCCGAACTCCTTGCAGCCACCACGGTCGACATCGCATGGAGCAATCTTCTCGTCCCACAAGCCCACTAGGACGTGGTCGACGAGGTCATCGAGCTCTGCCGTGAATAAGACGCTACCAATTTCGCCGCCGGGAATCATCTCTTGGACGAGCAAGTCAATCTCGGTGCCAGAGGGGGTGACTGCAGTGACGCCTACGTAGATGGGCGCGGTACGTGGAACGTCGATATCACCGACGCTTCCTTCGGTGTAGGTCGGAGTCAGCTCGACAAAGAGCGTGTGCTCGTCAAACCGGATGGTCTTGACGCCAGCTGTGATGGTCGGGTCCGTTTGTACGCAGGAGGTGGCCATACAGGCGGCTACGTCTACGACACCACCGCAGTGCATCTCTTGGCACTGTGCGACTGCCGGGTCGGCAACCACCGCCTCTGGGACTGGCTCCACGGGAGGCTCTGCCTCCGTTCCCGCACACCCCATGACCATGCAGCTGGCCAACGTCAGCAAACGCATTGTGCCTCCATGCGTGGCGAGTAACGCGGCAACACCGTCTTGGAGCTACGAGGCCATGGCCAGTTGTCGTTCGCTCCACTCCGCGAACAACCGGATCTCGAACCGAGTAGTTGCCGCAGGTGTTGCGCGTCCCCTCTGCTCCCAGCGCAGGCCTCGCTCATTTAGGAAGAGCGCGAGGACGTCTTCTGCATACAGTGCGCGGAGGAGATTCTCCGTGGTCTCGAAGGCGTTGTCGTACATCTGGTTGAAGGTCACGGCACGAGTTGACAGCCCGAACACCGCGCAGCTGGCAACAAACAGAAGCGTGTCCGTGTCTTGGGCGACGTGCCAGACAATGTCGCTGGTCACCTCAATGGTCCCCATGTCGTGTCTCCATACCTAGTGGTTGCAGGTGCTTCGGATCAAGGAGACCTACATTCAAGCGCTTTGTGTGCTGTAGGGTGCGTTTGCGGAGGCTGGTGTGGACGTTTGGGAACAGAGCTGGCTTGTCACAGCTCTTGCAATGGCAGGGTGCTTCTTCGTTGCCGAAGCGTGTCGGCGCCTGTTGCCTCCGCTACGCGCTTTGGGGTTGCCCGGGAGCATCCTGGCCGGCGTTTTGGGCCTACTTGTTGGGCCACAGGTTCTTGGCTTCTTGCCTGTAGATACTGCTGTTTTGACGACGCTCGTGTACCACGGACTCGCCGTGGTCTTCATAGCCATTGCGCTGACTCCACCCGACACTAAAAGCTCGAGTGGGTCAACAACGGCGGACGCAACCTCCATGGCGTTCGCAATTGTTGTGATGATATCTCTGCAAACAGCCGTTGGAATCGCTGTAGTCATTGGGGTCGGAGCACTTTGGGAACCGACACACCCAGGCTTTGGTTTGATGCTCGCGTTGGGCTTCGAACAGGGGCCTGGACAGGCTATGTCCATGGGTAAAGCTTGGGAAGCGAGCGGGGGACTGGTCGACGGTGAGCAACTCGGATTGATTGTTGCGGCGACTGGCTTTGCGTGGTCCATTTTGGTCGGTGTGCCGCTCGTCGCATTCGGCCGCTGGCGTGGGTGGACGTCTTCCGATGCGGCCGGTGTGGTCGCCTCTGAGCCGGTTGAGTCTGTCCGCGGGCAGCCTGGCGCCGTTGATGTGTTGACCCAGCAGCTTGTTGTCATTGCGCTGTGCTACCTGGCGACTCTCGGCATTTGCTCTGCTTTGTACGCGTTGCTCATGCCGATAGCTGCCGACGTCGCGCCAATGGTGTGGGGATTTCACTTCATCATCGGTGCCTTGGTGGCGAGCGCAGTCCGTGCGGCCATGTTTCGACTGGGAGCCCGCGACGTGCTCTCGAGGGCGTTGTTACCGCGCATCTCAGGTACGGCGGTCGACGTCACCACAGTGTGCGCTATCGCTGCAGTTCAGCTGTCGGTGCTGGCCAGCAATTGGGTACCCATCGCTGTTCTGACCACCATCGGTGGGCTGGTGACGCTGTTCTTCTGCTTGTGGGCAGCACCGCGTGCATTCAACGAGGCGAGATTCGAGCACATGATTGTGTGGTTCGGCATGTCCACCGGTACGCTTCCCATGGGATTGGCGCTGCTGCGAATCATTGATCCGGACCTACGAACGTCGGCGCCCATCAGTGCTGTGGCGGGCTCCGCTGGCGCTACCCTCGGAGCCATCCCTGTGGTGTTGCTCTTGCACCCGGCCATGGTGGCGACGTGGCCAAGCGGCGTAGGACTGTGGTGGCTCCTGTTCGGCACGGTTGCGTATGCGCTCGTGGTGGCGGCTGTGTGGTGGGGGACTGGTCGGCTCCGCATTGGCCGAGGCACGACTTGGGTCACGTAGCTGCTCGTTCCGTCAGTGCGTGTCACAAGGACTGTGGCGCTCGGTGATGCCGGGTATGACCTGGGTCCTGAAACGGAGTTGATGATGCGTGTACTTGGTTTGTTGGCATTCACGGCGTGTTCGGCTGGGGCCTCAACAGAATTGGCGGACCTTGCCCCGGGACAAGCGGCGCCTGCGTTTAGTCTTCCGGCGATTGATGGTTCCACCGTCTCGTTGGCTGACTTCGCGGGCAAGACTGTCGTGCTCGAGTGGTTCAACCCGGGCTGTCCATACGTTGTACACGCCCACGGCGAAGGCGCATTGACGGACCAAGCGCGACGCGTGGTTTCGGAGGACACGGTCTGGCTTGCCATCAACTCCGGTGCGTCTGGCAAGCAGGGGCACGGCCTTCAGGCCAATCAGACCGCAGCCGCAGAGTGGAACATGACCCATCCGGTACTGCTCGATGAGACCGGCGACACTGGCCGTGCGTACGGCGCGCGCACTACGCCTGCGATGGTGGTGGTCGATGCCAGCGGCAATGTGGCCTACGTGGGAGCGCTCGACAATGCCCCAAACGGAACAGACCCCGGTGACGGATACACCAACTACGTCGACCAGGCTCTGACCGACCTGGGCGCTGGGCAAGAAGTACGCACTGCACGCACACGTTCCTACGGATGCAGCGTCAAGTACGGCTCGTAGAGGGCTCGCGGCTGACCAGAACGTAGGGGCTACTGCTGCTGCGTCATCATGGTGAACTGAGCGATAGACTGGTCGGCTAGCTGGCCAAACATCCAAGTCAATGGCGTGTACGGGTAGGCGACGGTCACGGTCACGAACTGGCGGCCGTCACTTGGATAGACGTCAACGATGACGCTGCATCCGGCATTGCACGGTTTTGTGGACGACTCCAACACGTCAATGGCTTGTTGAGCTGCGGCGGCCTGGATCAGCGAACCGTCTCCGTCTGGACCTTCGAGGGTCACCGAGCCGACTCGTGCGCCATCGCGCGCGGCGCGTTGCACGTGATGAAAGTTGCTGATGAAGTTGGACAGCTCAACTGTGCCCAGCACGGCCAGTAGGAAGACGGGCAGGGTGAGGGCGAACTCTACGGCTGCGACGCCACTGCGTTTGCGTTGTGGATTCAATCGGCCCATCGTTGCCACTCCATACGAACTGCGATGGATGACTCTAGTGTCATCGGGGAAACGGTCATGCCAATGAGAGGCTCGAAATCCCGCCCAATGACGCAGATCATGCTGCGACCTGGAGGCTCACCGTACGGAATGAGGTCGACGTAGCAGTCGCTTGTGTCGCAGACCCCGCCGCCTGCAGCGAAGAGTTGGTCGGCCATGCCTTCGAACGCGACGTCTTCCACTCGGCCCATGTTGCTGTCACCGATACCCGGATCGATCAGGGTTGCGGCCCGACATCCGGCGGTCGCGGCCATGTCTAGGGTGGCTCGCTGGAAGAACAACCAGCCGAAGTCCATCACGGACATCAACAGCAGGACAAAGGTGGGCAGGATGAGCGCGAACTCAAGAGCAGTGGCTCCGCTACGGTACTTGCGCATGGCTACTCCACGAGTGCGAGAGGAAGGGAATTGGCGATGTCACGAAAGATAGGTACCAAGGCACTCGAGTTGTCTGTGCGAATGAAGTAGCCCTGTCCCTGTGCCATGGAGCGCATGAACGCTTCGTCCTTCTTGAAAGACACTACGTAGGTATGAACGTCGAGGTCGGCCCACATTTCTTGGGAAACCGCGACGCTCTCCGTTCGGATGTTGTTGCCGGACCGTGGTGCGGGCCCGAGGTATTCCCGCCAGCGAGTCTCGGTGTAGCCGTCTAGAGCACGGGCGGTGCCGGGGGCGCCGAGGCCATTCGGCTCTCCATCCGTCAGGACCAGCATGACGCGGAAAGCTGTCGGGTCGAAGTTGTCGTCGAACATGGTGTAGGCCATCTGCATGCCTGTCGAATGGTCGGTACCAGGCTCATCTCGGTACTCGCGCGGCATGTTGGGGAAGCAACCACCGACCGACGGGTCCTCGAAGTTGTTCTTTTCGGAGCCGCCATTGGTGCTACAGCGTGCCGGCCAGCTGGATCGCATTTCGCCAGCCTTGCTCGCTGTGCGCAAGCCATCCCAGTCCGAACGCATGCCGGCAACCGTAGCGTCGTTGTCGAATTCGGTGAGGGGAGTGAACTCCCATCCGAATCGGTTGGTGAACACTGTCATTCCAATCTGATCGTCTGGCCCGTGCGAATCGGAGATCGTGTCGAAGAACTCGACAGAGGCGAGTCGCGCATTGTCGAAGTTGCCTGGGCTCCATGAGTTGGTGATGTCCATTACCAGAATCACTTGAAGCTTGCGAGATGCGGAGGTCGCGTTGCGCTCGACGGTGAAGGTGTTGTAGCCCCAGATCTTGGCGAGGAACAACGGAATGGCCTGTGAGCCTTCGCGGGCCACCGTGGCGCGAACGGCGTTGGGAATCTCTGCGGCCAGAAGTCGCTCGCCGTCAGGATCTCCATTTTCGTCCCAGGCTCCAAACTCCAAGTGCTTTAGCGTGCCAGCACCACCAGCGATGACATTCAGATCGACGACGGCTTCTGCTGCTTCCCGAGCGAGTGCGGTGCTTCCGGTGCGTCGCAGCTCCAAGAGCGCTGCCTGGCTGGCGGCATCTGCGACGTCTTGCGTCTGGCTCTGGGCCAGCCGGATGAAGCTGGTGTCCACGGCCAGTGCACCGAAGCCGAGCACCACAGGAATCGACAACACGAACAGGATGGCGTAGTTGCCTCGTCTGTTGCGTTGCGGTCGTTGGGGGTTGGTCATGAAGGCTCCATGGATAGCAAATCGTAGCCCATCATTGGCCTATGCGTTGAAAATTTTTCGGTCGTCGTCGGGCGCTACGTGGACCGACCCGCACCGAGGCGTCTCTGAAGCGAATGAACGACGTCCGCTATGCTGCTAAATGTCCCAATCGGCTCGCCGATTAAGAACAGATCGACGTGCCTTGGGCGAACGTTGGGGTCGGGAGGCTTGACGATACCCGTTGCTCGTGTTGCCCTAGTCACGCCGTACAGTGCGGAGTCAAGGTCGTACATGATGAACAGTACTGACGTTGTGTGGGTGCTAGGAAAGCACTCTGCCACGCGTGGCGCCGTCATGCATTTGGAAAGCGACGGGTCGTAGGCTGGCGCCTCGAACATTGCGTAGTCGCGAACGGTGGTAGGGATTCCACACGCAACGAGTGCTTGCGTGACGGCCTGGAGGGCTTCTGTCAACGCGCGCTCTGGGGTTTGGTCAGGGTTGAATGACTCCCATGGATGCCATTGACCTGTCGTATCCAGCCATTGCATATCGCCGGCGCGGAGTTTGTAATCCATCGCCGGCTCTCCGGGCATGATGTACCCGCTGTAGTGATAGTGGTAGCCGTGGTTCAGCCCCCATTCGAGCTCCAACAGCATAGAAGCGTAGCCGAGGCCCCATCGTTGCTCCTCTGGTAGAAATGCACCTAGGAGGCTCTGCAGGGTCGATTCACCGACATCGAACCAGCTGAAGGCGACAAGTACGCCATCACGCCAGATGCTGACCTCTCGAGTGTCGAACAGGTCGCGGTCGGTCTCTTCGTAGAGAAAGTGGTCCAGGGTTGGGCTGCGTTCGCCACGTGCAGTGGCTCGATAGGCTTGGTAGACGGACTCTCGCTCTGCGTCGACGACCAGGGGGCCAATCCTGACGTCAAACTCGCGCCGGATGCGTGCGAGCTGCTTGCGCTGTCCCTTTCGAAGCGCATGTTGGCGTAGGTCAAGTCGTGTCCAGATGGTGGAGCGCAGCACGTCCTCGAACACCAAGAATCGGCACGTCATCAACGTCTGGCCGATGCGGTACCACCCTCGTGCGAGGTAGTCATCGAGCTGCTCTGGAGTCAGCTGGTTGGGGCGCTCAATGCGTGTGTAAGACGCCATGCGATTACACGGGTGTTGGCGAGTGAACAACGAAACAGGGGACCGGCAATGAGTGCCGATCCCCTGTCATAGAGATGGTGCTGGGGTGTGTGACGTGGTCACCGTACCGAGCACCACCGTACGAATGCTGGTGACTAGCGGTCCCAGCCGCCGCGACCACCGCCGCCGCCGCCGTATCCACCGCCGCCGCCACGACCACCACCGCCGCCGCCGTAGCCGCCGCGACCACCGCCGCCGCCGCCGCCGCCGCGCGAGCGCTCTTGGGCTTCGTTGACGCGGATTGCGCGTCCGTCAAGATCGGCACCGTCCATCTTCTCGATAGCGGCGTCTGCTGCAGCGCCATCGGTGAAGGTGACGAAGCCGAAGCCACGGGAACGACCGGTGTCACGGTCCAGAATTACTTTGGCATCGGTAACTTCACCAAATGCGGAAAACGCTTCGCGCATTGACTCATCACTCGTGGCCCAGGCCAGACCACCGACGAACAACTTCTTCGACATCACTCACTTCCTTCTCAAACAGACGGGTTTCGGACTATCCCGAGGTGACTCCGACATGAGGTCCCTCGCGTCCGCTACTCAAACTCCCGGCTGCGGCAGGGACATAAGACATGCGTCGTAAAACCGCTCGTTTTCGTCCGTTTTTGAGCGGCCTAGACCGGTTGCGATCCCCTAGGTGTGCGGCGTTGCATGAATTCAACGGTGGAACTCACCTGGGAGTCACTACGCATGTCCACCCGCATCAGTGGACCACCGGTGGCTCTGATGATGGGACGGCCTTTCTTTTCGGGCAGAGCGCGAAGGCTTGGGTGTCCGTTGCATAGGAGCCAAAGGCACAGCTGTGCGTGAACTACCCAGCTACGACGTCCATGGGCGTCCGAAAAGTTGGCGGCGGATGATGGGAGTCGGTCCAGCATTCGGACCAACCCGTAGTTCGACGAATAACAACGGTTGTTCGTGTGTAACGAGAGTGGCCGGCACGACGGCCCGCGACACCAAACGACAGGTTCCGCCGCACTCGTGTGGGCACATAGTGGGCACGGCGGCCGGAGTGGAGAACCTGCGGCCCGTTGCTGGAGTCGAACCGGCGACACACGGATTAGCAGGCAGTGGTTGCAAGGGAACTAAGCGCATGAGAGCGCGGTTTTGTCTTGCTAGAAGGTTGAGTCGGAGCACGGCCGAACGTCCTCTATTTCCTGCATTCGTGGACATGCGGGGACGGCTCCGTAGTGACCGCCAACGGACCGCATTGGGCAGCTGTCATGACTGAACCCATGCTGCAGTGGTTCAAATACGAGCACCTGCCCAAGTACCACAGAGCAGTGTCCCGTCCGCTCTGTGAGCTCGCAGCGGATGTCGTCGACACGCTGCCCAGGACACCGGAGCGGACAGTTGCGTTGCGCAAGCTCCTTGAGGCCAAGGACGCTGCTGTCCGCTGCGCGGTCGCCGCGACAGCGGCGCCAAACCAGCCCGGAGCTGAAGCGAGACGACCCATGAGCCACCCCGTGCCTGAACAGAAGGATTTACCTTGAGTCACAATATCGAATCAGTCAACTACCTCTGCGGAAGCCTCACGATGACCGTTGAGGACTTCAATCTGCTGCGCGAGAAGCATGGATATGAAGCCCCGGAGAGCAGCTTCTTTGAGGACGGCCTAGCACCCGATGGTGTTTTGCCTATGGTCTGGCATGGCGGGGGCTCTGGTCGAAGCTACGACTCTCTCATCGATTGCCTTTGCCACACCAAGGGGAACGCTGACCTCCTTTTGGTCTGGAACCAGGGCGACACCTTCCAAGGCATCCGCGTTGTTGACGGCGTGGTCACCGAACACACAGTGAAACACAGGCTGGCTAGCCAGGCTGGCGAGACCACTGACGGCCCGGGGCCTGTGGAGAGAGCCAACCAATGGGAGAAACACGTAGCGCTCATCTTGGAGTACCAGCGTCGACTGCGCGAAGGCAGCAAGATTCGTCAGAGTCGTGAGGCCAAGACGGGCTCGATTGGGAAGCGACTCGCCATCAGCGCTGCCTACATCGTTTCGGTGGCCGCCAACAAGGCGCGCCAGCTGAGCGCACTCGCAGCACTTGAGGAGCTTGCGAAGACGTCCGCAGATTTGCCGGATGTCATTCGCGACGCGCTGACCAAAGGTGTGTCGTCCGGACACTGGACAGCTCCAGACGCTTGAGACCGAATTCTGTCCCTGCGGCGAGAGCGAACGTCATGAGCAACGAATCTCGTGTTTTGGAAACGTTTCCGTAGCCCATCAATTTGCCTAGGTCCTTTGCGGCCATTTACTGGGAGCCACCATGGCTGAAGTTGTTCGAATTGCAGACAAGACCTGGAAAAAGACCTTTCCTTCCTGCGCCGAGTGCGAGGAGGCGGTCGCGGCCGGAGAAGAGTTTCGCCTCAAGACGGTGAAAGTAGACGGTCGCCTCATGTTCGAAGGGGCGCACGTCGGGTGCGTTGAGGCCGATGGTGCCTGGGACTCGTTTGAGCTCACGCCTGCAGACGAGGGGTTGCGGTTCGCTCGCGAGGCGCGAGGCCACCGTTTCCGCGCAAATGCGGCTGTTGTCTACCTGGGTCTACCGGCGACCATCACGGGAGGCTCTGGTGGTCGGGTCGACGTCATTCAGAATGGCGTGACGCGCTCCGTGGATGTGTGGTCGTTGGTGGTGGCATGAGCCGGCTTCTCCAAGACGGCGTGCCGACACTGCTGGCGCTACGCCTAGATGGACTGGGTTTCCAGTTGGCATTGCATGGTGAGGTCCCAGATTTCGAACATGCTTGGCAGCATGTGGGCGACAGCTTCCGGGACCTGGTCGGCACTTGGCCGCGGCCGTCCTGCTTGAAGGCCATATTGCTATCGGCCGTTACATGGCCTAACGAGGCACGTATGATGACATGCACCTGCAGCTCATCAAGCTGCAGGCCGCCGACCACATGACACGGTCGGCCGTGGTCGCGGCCGTACTCGAGGAACTGCGCGACACATGCCAAGAATGATGATGGGCGGGACCCGTCGGTGGACTTCCACAAGCGCACCACGACCTTCCCACACGGAGAAGCTTGGTCGTTCAACGCGCTTCGTCAATACCCTTAGCCAAGGAGCGCCGGCGAAGCGAATCGCGTGTTGAAGCGGTTGTTGAGCGGACCGAAGGCGCGGGCTCGAATGGCTATCGGAACCCACCTGCTCACACCTAGTGAGGCGTGGTGAGTTCTCCAGGGATGCCGAGACGGTGTGACCCCCAACCCGGGGGAACGGCCTACACCTGCGAACAGGTCGAATGCGACCGAACTGTTTGGACTGATTCTGAATCACTCGACGCCTGGTGGCTCGATTTGAACATTCCTCACGACGTCGCGTTCTGTCCGGACCACGATCAGGCGCATGCCTTGTGGAGGCGTCGTGATGCTTGGAGAGCTGAATGCCACGCATCGTCAGAAGTCGATTTCCGAGCATGGAGGTTGTGTAACCCGTACCCGGTGTTCGTCGGCCAGGTGTGCGAAGCATGACCGCCCTCGATCTGACAATACGCTAGGCCTCTTTCGCGTTCCGGTTTGCTTGAGCGTTCAGGATTGCCCGATGGGGCCGCGTGACCTTCACCTCCGTTTGGGAGGTGAATTTCCACTGGTTAGCTTTGTGGGTGCTAGAACGATTGATGAGTTTCTGCTTGAATCGCGGCGTCAGGCTGTGGACGACTACGTCCTCACAAACCACCTGGTAGTTCGATGTGGTTTGCGATTTTACGTCGCGTTGGTGGTCGAACCTGGCTTTTTCATCGAAATCGGCAGGGAATTCTTTCGTGATTTGAGCTTCTACGTTGTGCTTTGCAACGAACCGATAACATGGCTTATCGCAGTATTTTACGATGCCTCGTGCCAGAGGAAGTGGATGGCGAGAGGACCCCACAACGGTCAGTCCTTCTATGGACGTGTCGCACTGAGTCAGTTTCGCCAGCTTGTCCTGGCTACCACTCACAATGCGCTCTGGTGGTCTTCGCCGTGAATAGCCATCAGTAGTCGTTCAACGTCGTGCAATCGCACGTTGAACACTTCAGATAGAGTCTCCGCGTCCAACGCGACGGATGATGTCCGTGCCAACGTGGTGATCATCTGACGCACGTCACCAGAAATAGCTTGTTCCTTCGTGCTCAGGTGATGGTCGCAGGCAAACCGGAAGTCCTCCTCCGGCACATTACCCCAGGCGTGACTGAGTTGTAGTCCTAGGAAGTCCCGATTGGACGAGAACCCAGCCAGCGCATGGTCGTATGCATGGCGTCGTTTCTGATGGCGGAGTTTCGTGGCTTCAACTTCGGATGCGACGCCGAACAACAGCCAGCCAATCCCTCTAAGCAGTCCAGGAATACTCGCTGTACCGAAGTCGCCATGCTTGACGGCCGTGACGCTAGCCTCTGTGCGATGCCCCAGCGAAACCGGAGTATCGTTCCACTCAAACGAATTTCCGAGTTCCATGGGCACTCGGAACGCCGACTTCCGCTCAGTGAATGGGGCTTCTTCGTGGACGACGCGAGGCAATTCGACAACTTTGTCCTTGGAACTCACTCTCCCTCCACGTAATTGCTAAGGGCTTCCCGCAAAGCGTCGGTTGTTGCCCAGCGAAACAATCTACCTGATTGCTTGTTAAAGTCAACTAGGAGTCCTCGGACTTGATTACGGTCAAGATTTAGACCTCCAACCGCACATGTGGAGTCAATGACGAACACATTCGTGTCCGTGCCAGCGTATCCGTACTTCAGCGTCATGTTCCCTTGACACGTGAGGTCGATGTTCAACTCCCCGGCGTACTTAGTGATCGCAGTACCCAGCGTGTCGTGGGTCAACGGCCCTGACAGCTCTGGATTGATAAGCTCTGTCATCGACTGAATGGGCGGTTCAAAACCGTTTTTTGGAATGAAATTCAGGTAGCGCAGCTTGGCGCCTTTGAAGTAAGGAATCTCGTATTCTTCTTGGAACGCGTCTAGCACTGCCCAAAGCTGGCTTGAGAACGCCGGCCATGAGGTGTAGTTGGTTGAACGAAAGGCCAGGGACGTCGAAGCAAGCGTGACGGAGCCAAACCCATCCGCAGTTAAGAACCGATGTTGGACCTTTAGATGAGGGGCCGACGTCATTGCCGCCAGAAATTGCTTCATGACGTCTGAGGTGCCGGAGGCCATGTTGGGTGTCACCTCTTCGTACTCTGGAAAATCTTTCTGTACTCGACGCTGAAATCCAGCGGGGAGCTTGGCCTCTAATTCCAGGTTCTTCGGAAATTCCAGCGTACATTCGACGCGAACCAAGGGGTTGACTGAGTACTCAAATCGCTCGGTTTGCGGGAAAGGCATCAGAGTTCCAAGTTTGGCAAGGTGGGACGGCGCGTCCATAGTCCACTCTACTGGAACATCCAGCGTGTTGTTACTAGAGGTGTATCCAGTCTGTGTCTCGTCAATACTATCGGATGAATATCAGGGGCGGTTGAGCGGTTGAACCAAGAGAAAAAGATTTAACCGCAACGAAACGCTGTCTTTAGTCGACACCGTAGAGCTCACTGTACACGCTTTGTAGTGGGCCGTATGGGTCCGGATGGATGAACTTGATACGTCCCTCTTTTGGCGTGGACATTCTGGATGTTTTTGGTCGTGCGCCCATAGGTGAATGGATGGGGATCCACCGGCGCTGGCTCCTTCACGCGGCACACGACCTTGCCCTTCCGCGCGACTGCTCCAGCTCCGCCGCGATGACGTTGACGCTGGAAGACGTAGAAATGAACGGCGTCAACGCGGAGCGGTTCTCGCTCACCCTACTCGAAGAGACTCGAAACGGGCCGTACTAGAGCCGAGGGTATCGTCGTGCGGTCGTCCCCCTATGTGGACGCAGTGGGCATCTGCGAGGCTCGGCACTTCCCTTAAATGTGGAGTCGCTGTCGGTTTGGCTCCACGGCAAAGGAGGATTCCGGCAAGCCGTTTCGCATCCACCAATCGCATAAATCTTCGAGGTATGACACTCTGTTACAGGTCTTTCGGCTCGTCGCCAATGCATGCCGCCGCGAAATCCATCCCGTAATCCGTAATGTTCAGCTGGCAGCTTTCTGAAGTGTGGACGAATGCACCTGACACTGGCGCCTGAAAGAGGGCCGGTTCATGCGATAGCGCGGTAGAACGTGACCAATCCAATCGGACCAATCGCAACCTACGAAGATTGTCCAGTGCTGCATTTGTTTGGGGCAGTTCAATACCCACGGAATGGCAGAGAGCATCGAAAACCCTCGACATATCGTACTCTGCTCCGTCCGTAGACGCCGCCTGCCCTTCCGCCACAACCACCTGGCCTTGGCGAGTAATGAGCTTGAATAATCGTGCCTCATGCGGCGACAGCTGTTCAATAATGTACGGGAATGATGGGTGAACGACATCCGCTCTGCCATTATCCATCGCAGCCACCAACAAGTGAGTGTACATCTCGCGAAGGTCGATTTCGTCATAGACCAGGGGGGCACGCTCCAAAACGGCCATTGTGAGGGCGAGTGGTGGCTCTTGCAGGCGATCTTCTGGAATCCCAGCAAGCTTCTGCAGCAAATGGCTCTCCAACCAGTCTTGGTACTCCTTCTCTTTGACGGCCACCCGCTTGAACAATGGAAACAGCACAGAACGAAGGAACCGTGGGGGCAACGCAACGATCTCGCCTATTACCTTAGCGGACGGGCCGAGCGAGTCTTCATAGGACTCTTTGGTCAATGTTGTCACCGCTGCGGTGATTGCGACGGCGACTGTATTGGGGTCTGAGGGCATGGTCTCTCCAAGGCTCGTTCGAGTGACGTGTAATGGGCGCTTACAGCTGCCTAGAGTCGAAGGTATCGTCGTGCGGTCGACTCCGAGACGCTCACTTCCTTGGCCGCCTGGCGCACACTGATGCCGGAATTGACGAGGCTCTTCACGGTGATGACTCTCGGGTCCGACGACGTTTTCTTGGGTCGACCGAATTTCACGCCGCGAGCTCGCGCTGCAGCTTGGCCGCTCTTCGTCCTGTCAATGATGACGTCACGCTCAAACTCAGCGTACGCCGAGGTGAGCGTGAAAAACAAGCGCCCTTGAGGCGTACCTGTGTCGAGGCGCTCACGGAGACTGCGAAGGTGGACGCCTTGAGCGGTCCAGTTTTCCGCCAGCTCGAGTAGGCCACGGACCCGTCGCCCCAAACGGTCCAGACGACAGACCACCACGGTATCGCCTTCCACAAGGTCGGCGATGAGTGCAGCGAGCTCCGGGCGGTCCTCCGATGCTCCGGACATGACGTCGACGTAGATCATGCTGCAGCCCGCTGCAGACAGCTCACGTCGCTGACGGTCGACCTCTTGCTCGGCCGTGGATACCCGCGCGTACCCCAACAAGCGGCCGGGGTTTATGACAGCACTTTTTGACACGGCATCCTCCAGTTGGAAGCCTATCCGGGCGGCCCGTCATAAAGTGAACACTTTCTGAAGGGCTGATGGTTCCATACTACTCGCGTCCAAGACTCCGACACCATCGACAACAGCCTACACACCGCGCCACTCGGCGGCTTCACAACCCACCGCATGTCGGTCGGACAACACGCACCACTTCCGAACTCAACGGCTGGTCGCTTCGACCTCCGGAACTGATGCATCTACCGCACCAGAGAGTCTCGGTCTCCGTCGGGCACTCTGCTGACGGTCATGGTGTAGTCGCGCATGGACTGACGGGGAGCAGACGAGCAGGCGACTCGGCCACTGGATGGTCGTCGCCACACCTGGCGTTGTGCTTCAGGGGCCCAACGGTTTTGCACTTGAGTGCCTAGGTGAAGTCGTCCTTGCGTCTCAACGTGGACCCACCAACACAGGATTTGAACTCGCAGGGACCGCTTGTAGATTGCGAGCATGGTACCTCCTGACTGCGAGTAGCTAGAGTGGGTTGCGTTGCGGAAACCAATAGCGAGTGGAGGGTAAATGAACCTTGGCATCTTGGAGCCCCTCCCGCTGCGCTACGTTGTAGTGCCGTCCCGAGACAAGAACCGAGAGCTAAGCAGAGACGAAAGGAGCAAGTGGGCCATCAGGACCACAATCACCGACGACACGACGCTTGAGCCAACGACCCTCGCCCACCACCAGCCAACGCCAGGCCAGTTGGCTGCGCCCCAAATCAGTCCTTCTCGGACCATCGGCAGAATGAGCCCTGGAGCAAGCGCAGTAATGAACACAAGAACGGTGGACATCGAAGCGCAATATACGAGGAGACGCATGAAAAAGGCGCGCCTAGTCATAGGCTGACCGTTCCCAGGGTTTGGGATGCCCCCAGGCATCTGACCGTCCAGCCAGCCCTTTGAAGTCGCTCCGAAGACACCGGCCAGACCGAAGTAGATGCCAACCATGACAGATAGCAGGGTCTGGATGCTGTCTAAGGCGCCTCCCAAATGGAAGAAATTCATGGTGGCGCCAAGCAACCACACATGGAGCGCTTGCCCGCCAAGCCACATGAGACCAATGGCCAGTGCCATCATCTTGTAGGCTCGCAGTTCGTTGTGGCGGAGCCACAAGTATTCGAACGGGACAAGAAGGTTCATTATTCCTCTAGTAACTCGATCATACGCGCTCGCACAGCGGAGTCGATGGAGGTGTGGTGCTGCTCAAGCGGAGGGCTGAAGGTGATGGAGGCAGTCCGCGTAAGGCGCAACTCTTGGATGTCTCGAGACAGGTCTTGAAAGTCACCCTGGAATGATTGACCGTCCTGAGTCGACCTGATTCTCACCCGTTCAGCTCCCCGACCCATGGCTCCAATCATGATCTTTTGGAAGGTCCCACGAAGCATGTTGGTGTCCGTGGTCTTGCTATACGACACATCGAACACCTCATCGACACTAGAATCCAGCCGACCGTCACTGATTACTACTTGCAGTTCGGTGGGAATCCCTGGCGTCGCGAGGAATTCAGCTAGTGGGTACGTGGTCTTACTCGTCATTTCAGGGCGAAAATAGATGTGGTATCCATCCTGCTCTCGCTGACACTCGATGCGGCGGCACAGCAAATGACCGAGAAAATTCTGGATGTCGGTTCGGGACAAGAAGTGAACGTGCTCTATGACCACCGAATGAGTACCGTTCAACTCTGGCTTATGGTTGATTACTACGTGAGTGCTCCAAGACTGCATCTTGCCCTCAGCGATTTCAACATGCTCCGCTTCATCAAATTGTGTGGCGTTGTCGAGCATCGGCGCGGTCCGGCGGGTGCTTCCCCGGCCAATCAGTAGCGTTGTACTATCTGCGCTTCGATAGATGTCTCGAATCTTGGTGTAGGCGAAGAGTTCCTTCGTTTCCTTGGCGTGGTGCTCTTGATTCCAGCCTTTCTCCAGACCGAAAAGCGCCTCACGAAACGAAAAATTGTGGTCCTCTTGGAATCGCTTGGAGCGCGAGGCCTGGTGAGGACGCAGCGCGAAAAAGTGTACCAGCCGCTCAGTTAAAGGCATTCGCGTTCCTGTTGTTCTAGCTAGCCCATCATTCGGCGAGGCAGCCGACAACAGCGAACCAAACCATGCGTGGGAGATTGTCGCCAGAGCCCCTAGTCTAGTTGACCAGGGCCCGTTTGGGCGGGCGCTCTGAGTAGCTAACTTTCATCGATCGTGTCGACGAGGATCACAATCATCTTGACTCGAATTGGACGGCTAGGCTGTTCTCGGCACGCAGAGGAACTCCAACGCCGGCAATGGCCTCGGAACCCCAGGGATGGCGGTGTCGTGACCTAGCTCTTGACCTTGGTCTGTACCGTCCGACTCAAAGCCGGGGGGACCGGCGCTGGCCTTGGCACCCGTCGAGGCGCACGAACTGCTGCAGTCGTCGCCACACCCAGGCTGCCCTCAAGAGCGTGGACGGAGACGGAGCCAACGACGGCGTCTCCGAGCAGCCAGACGAGAGCCACATCAACGAAGACCATCGCAGCCAGCTTTGGGTATTCCTTTGCGACCATGGCCTACCTGGGGCGACGGACGTCCGCTCGAAGGGCAGCTGCCAAAACGGTATTGTCGGCCTAGTGGTGTGGGTTTGGCGGCGGGCTACAACTCGGCGGAGGTGATTGCGAGCATACCGTCGGACGGCTTGAACTCGTGCGCGATGCGCAATAGCGGTGGACCTCCTCCGTGTGTAGATGAATGGGGAAACACCAACTCCCAAATGCGTCCATCGGCGGGGTCTAGATACCGAGCCGTCCAGCCGTCATCTGAGGTCGACACCAACTCCAAGTACTGCGTGCGTAACCATCGAATTCGTTGGGTAGCGGCATCGGGGACTATTCGGTTTCCGACTTCTTGCACTCCGCCGCGAATCTCCACCTCGTCTGGCTCTGGTTTCTTGTTGTCCACTATTGCACCACCGATGTTGTTGAATTGGGCGGCAAAGGGCCATTCGGAATCACGAATTCGCGGGCTCCCCCTGCCGTCGTGCCACCTCCGGTGAAGCCCGGATTAGTCCGATTGATGGGAGATGCCAGGCCGGATTTTGGGGTGTCGAACTCGATTACATGGAAAGATTTCGCTTCGGGAATGCTGAGTCTTTCCGCTATTTCGGAAGCACCCATGCTGGCGATGTCGTCCGCGGCGGTGACGAACACATCGTCAGCACCAGGTGCTCCAAGGGTTCTCGGCGTCCCAGGCACATCGTCTCCAGAGACAATCCGAGCGAGCCGGCTTGGTACTGGGTTTGTGATCGAGTTGTGAACAAGCACACCGGCCGCATCCGACCCTTCGCTCCGCACATAGAAGTTGTGCAGCCCCTCGACTTCGAAGTCGAAGACCTCGAACTCACCCTGCCGCCACGTCTTGCTGACGAGGATGGCCTCGCCACCACCCTGCACATGCAGGACGGTCCCTACCTCCAGCTCCCCGAGCGGCACGTAGTCCCGCACCGCATCCACCCAGAACGGGTGGTTCGCCGTTCCGGTGAGCGTTTCAGTCTGCCCTTCACTATAGACAATTTCAGCGCCGATGACATCGGGAGCCATGCGCGCAAAGGTGTTCACAACCTTACCGAGTACGTCACCCGACCACCTGACCTCCAAACGGCCATCGCCGTCGACATCGGCCGTATCGAACAACCTGCCTTGGAACGCGAAACGTTTTCCTGCCTCCACGTCATCAAGTAGCCAGTGGCCAGCGTCGTCCGCATCTCCCAGTACGATGACCCAGTCGTCTCCGCTCGGGGTTCGACGCTCCTCCTCGGCTACCAGGGTAGCAGGCTCCGCCAAGTCCTCGACTGTGGCAGTTCCTCGAACCTCCACCCCCTCAGTGGTCATCCGGAGCACTCGCTCGCCTTGGACGATAGTGTCGCCGGCGTGCACGTCGACGCCAATGCTCTCGACCCAACGACCGGTGCGCGTCTCATAGACCTGCACCACCGCGTCGGGCGCGATGGCCGCCGGGGCCTCACTCGTCGACATCACGGCGATGGGGATGGCCGCAGCCTGCGCCCAGCGCCTCACGCGGTCGAAAATCCCACGCGGAGCCCACGCGGGCTGCTCCTCGACAGGCGCATCCTGCACCTCGACCCAAGCCTCCTCACTTACATCCGTGGAGGCGGCGGGATTCAGGAACGAGGGCAGGTTCCAGCGCATCACCGCATCGTAGCGCACATTTCGTGTGGCGAACGGGCCGGGGTGAGCGACGCCGGCGGGCGCAAGAATGCCACAGAGACGGAGCCGTCTTGCCCGCGGAGACCACGCGGCTCGGCCACGATGGAAGCATCACTATTCACGCGCCGATGGACGTCGGTGGTCGTGGCTTGTGAGGAGATGGTGAAGGCTCCGACCTAGAAACACCGCATTTCGCCAGTTTTTCCGGGGGATTTGGTGATCGGCCCCACGGATACGGTGCTGTTGCGCGGTGGCCACCTCGCTTCATCCGACCCGCGAGGAATCTCATGTCCGCATCCCACGAAGGCGGCGACGACCGCCGTGCGCCCGCCGATCACCCTTCCACCCCCATCACGCCGGAGCCCGGCACGCCCGAACCCATCACACCAACCGCGGCGACCGAAAGCCCACCGCCTGGGCACGCGACAGCACCCCCAGCCCCGAGCCCACCGGCACCCGTCGGGCACGCAGGGGCGGCCATCCCGGCATCGGGCGGACCCACGCCCGCGACGACGCCTCGGCTCGCCAGCGCGACGCGGGAGGACGCCATCGACGTGCTCCGGCACGTTCATCCAGAGCTGTGGCGCAACGACTTCGACGGGGACGTCTACCTCGGCGACCGACCCGTCGATGACGCCCTCATCATCGACATCGCGGTGGAACTCTCGCGCTTCGCCGGGGTGTCGTTCCGCCGCACCCTGGTCCAGGAGGCGATCACCTACGTCGCCGGGCGCCACCATCGCCATCCGCTGGCCGACTGGCTCCGGTCGCTCACCTGGGATGGCGTGGAACGCCTCGACCGCCTCCTGCCCGACTACCTCGGGACCCGCGACGACGCGCTCCACCGCCAGCTCGGGCTGATGTGGGCCGTTGGGGCGGTGTCGCGGCCCCTCGACCCCGGCGGGAAGCTCGACAACACGCTGGTGTTGATCGGCGATCAGGGGACCGGGAAGAGCACCGCGGTCGCCACGCTGGCCATGCGCCCCGAGTGGTTCAACGACACGCCAGCCGACCTGCGCTCGAAGGACGCGCGGCTCGCACTCCGGGGCACCTGGCTCATGGAGTTGGCCGGGCTGGACAGCCTCAAGCGCAGCGAGCTGTCGGCGATGAAGGCGTTCCTCACCGACGCGGTCGACCGCTTCCGGCCCCCGTACGGGCGCCACGACGTCCGCTACAAGCGCTCCACGGTGTTCGTCGGGACCTCGAACGAGCAGGACATCCTCCGGGACCCGACGGGCGACCGGCGCTTCTGGCCCGTCGAGACCACGATCATCGACCTGGCCGCGCTGAAACGAGACCGGGAGCCGCTGTGGGCCGAAGCCGTCGAGCGATACCAGGACGGCTGCCAGTTCTGGCCGACGCCCGCGTTCGAGACGACGCTCACCCGCCACCGGCAGCAGTTCCAGGTCGGCGACGCCTGGCTTGCCCCGCTGGCCACCTTGCTCGACGACGCTCCCGACGAGTTCACGACCTACGACGCCATCGTGTACGGCGTCGGGCTCTCGGTCGCGCACACCAACAGCCGAAGCGCCGAGATGCGGGTCAGCGCCCTGCTCCGCAAGCTCGGGTGCCGGCGGGGACCGAGGCGGGGGAGTGGGACCAAGCGCATCCGCACCTGGACCAAGCCGAGCGTGTAGAGGGGGGCGCGTCCGACCTCGCGTCCGACTTCGGGAAGAGGTCGGACGCGGAGAGTGTAGATTCGTCGAATCATATTACGAGGACGTCCGACCTCCCCGCTTGAAAGGGGGAAACTCTAGAGAGTCATCCGGGGCCCGCCGGGAGAGTGTTCTGAAGTAGGTCGGACGTGGCCTGGTTTCGCTGGTTGCTCTGGCGTCGGAGCGCTCGAAGCGCTGGGGGAGGTCGGGCGTAGGTCGGGTCCCGGGGGTGGCGCTGCGCGCCACGCCCCGGTCGCACCGCACCCGCTTCGCGGGCTGGGTGCGAGGATAGTTCTCGGTTCGAGAAGGACAGGGTGGAGAGGGGAAGCGCCTCGAACGAACCCTAGTCATCGCGGCGCCGGAGGCGGCGCGAGCCGAACCGCGGTGGCCGCAGGCCACCCGGGAGGCCGTAGCGTCCATCATGGCGTAGCGCCGACGCCGACCCCTACCGCGGCCCTTCCCGACGCCCAGCAGGACCGACAGACCCGCGTGATGAAGGTGGTGGCGGCCTGATCGCTTCACCCCTGCTCGTCGGCCCCCTCCTCGCCGTCGGTGCGCACCACGATGGAGAGACCTCGACCCGGCACCGTCGGACTGGAGAGCGCCACAAGCGCTGGACGGCTGCCGTCCCTGCGGGAGCGCGCCAGAACGCTTCCACCATCGAGACGATGGATACCCCCCACTGGGGCGCAGATCAGGCGGCCCACCCCGGTCCCCGGGGACCCGCTGTGTGGGGGGCCGAACCTGCACGCCCCATCGCCGAATACCTCCAAGCTCATCACCCTGGAGTGCCGGCGCCCCGCGTGGAGCCACTCTGGCGTGCGCCCGGAACCGGGATTCTTCGCGGCTCGGTCGAGACACATCGGATGGCGTTCTACCTGGGACGCGCCCGTCTCGTCGTAAAACGACGTTTTACGGCTCCCATCGCCTGGTCGTATTCCTCCTCCCTTCCCAGGAGGCCAAGATGGAACCGACCTCGACCCGACCGCGCACCGTCGCCTATCTCCGGGTCTCGACCGACAAGCAGGCCGAACACGGCATCTCGATGGACGCCCAGCGTGCCAAGGTGGAGGCGTACGCGAAGCTCTACGACCTCGACATCATCGAGGTGATCGCAGACGCGGGCCACAGCGCCAAGAGCTTGGAGCGCCCTGGGCTTGAGCGAGCGCTCGGGCTCCTTCGGGACGGCGATGCCGACGCCCTGCTGGTGGTGAAGCTCGACCGCCTCACCCGGTCGGTCCGGGACCTCGGTGAGCTCCTCGAACGGTACTTCCACGATGGGCGCTGGGCCTTGATGTCGGTGTCCGAGAACATCGATACCCGCTCGGCGGCGGGGCGCCTCGTCCTCAACGTCCTGGCCAGCGTGAGCCAGTGGGAGCGCGAGATCATCGGCGAGCGGACAAAGGCCGCCCTCGCACACAAGCGGTCCCGCCGCGAGTACACCGGCGGTCGCGTGCCGTACGGCTGGCGTCTGGGCACCGACGGTCGCACCCTGGACCCAGACCCAGCCGAGCAAGCAACCGTGGCGAGAGCCTGTGCCCTACGCGACGAGGGCCTGTCGCTGCGCGAGGTCGTCCTCACCCTCGACCGCGACGGGCACCGAAGCCGCGTCGGCACGCCCCTGGCGCTCTCGGTCGTCTCCCGCCTCGTCCGCGAGGCCCACCGATGAGCCGCCGACCGAAGGTCCACGTTGGAGCCCGTCTCCCCGCCAAGCTCGTCGAGCGAATCGACGCCCGGGTGCAGGAGTGGAGGGCTGCCCTTCCGGGAATGAAGGTCACGAGGACCGACCTCCTCACCATCCTCCTGGAAGCAGGGCTTCGCGACGGGTCGACCCGCGCTCCGAGACTCGACGGCCTGGCGGACTGATGGCCTACGTCACCCGCCGGCCGTCCGGCCGCTTCCAAGTGAGGTGGAGCGCCCCCGATGGCCGGGAGAGAGGCCGGACCTTCCCGACCCGAAAGCACGCCAATCTCTTCAAGGTCGAGGTGGAAGCCTGCGTCGCCGCCGGCCGGCCCTGGGTCCCCGAGGCGTTCCGCGACGTGCCCGACATCGAGGAGATGATCGCCAAGTACCTGGAGCACCGGCGCCACCGCCTCCGCGGCACGACCGTCCGCCGCTACACCGAGAACCTCGGCCTGTTCGTCCGCTTCTTGCGCTCGAAGCGGCCGGCCGGAGCGCTTCCGGCGACGCTACTCACGCGGCCGTTGCTGGAAGACGTCTACGTGTGGCTGATGCGCCCCGAGACGAGCCACATCGGTCGGCCTCGGAGCAAGGACACCGCCCGCAAGGTGGTCGAGTTCATCCAGCTGATGTGGCGCTGGGCCGAGGAGAGCGACCGTTGGCCAGGACGGGTGCCGAGGCCGCGGCGCATCGAGATGACGCGGGAGCCGCCGAAGCCGGCGACGGCGCCCACCTGGGGCGAGATGGACGCCTGCATCGCGGCGACGGGGACGCCGTGGATAGCGTGCTTGTTGACGTTTCTGCGCTTCACCGGGCTGCGCGTCGGCGAGACCATGATGTTGCGGTGGAGCGACCTCGACGTGGAGCGCCGGCTGCTCACCATCGAGCCGGGGATCACGAAGAACAAGCGTGGGCGGATCATCCCGGTGAGCGCTCATCTGATCGAAGCGCTCGCGGCGTGGCCGAGGGTGGGCGCCTACGTGATCCCGTCGCCGCCTGGGTCGGGCGACCGGACCCGGCAGCCCCGGCCGCGAGAGGTGGCACGAGCGTGGCGGGATGGGGGTGTCCCGGAGAGAGCGTGGAAGGGGGCGCCACACCACGCCTTCCGCAAGGGGTTCAAGTCCGGCCTGCTGCGAGCCGGGGCAGCCCCCGACGCCGTCGACCACCTGCAAGGGCACGTGATCTCGGGCAGCCGGGGGCGGTACATCGACCCCTTGGTGGCCTACGACTTGGTGGAGGTGGTGGGGAGGGTTCCGAGGTCAGGAATCCTCCGACATCTCGTCCAGCCACCCCAAGGCTCGCCCATCGAGGCCCCACCTAGCAGCCAACTTCCGAAGGAGCGCAACCTCGGCCTCGGAGACTGACAACTCGAACTCGTACAAGTTCTCGATGACCATGTGAACGGCCAACGACTGTTCGCCGTTCTCCATCATTAGGCGGAGTTCGTCGCCCCGGCCGTAGGGTAGCCGGGCCATAAGCGCGCGAATATCGGTCATGGGTTCCTCGGAACGTTCGTCGGGTAGCCAGTAATGATTTCCCCGGTCGAATCGGAGATCACTCGAATGTCGACGCCATCACGAGTTCCCTCTGTCGCGTACCTGACGGGGTCGCCCGCCCTTGTAGTTGTGGCCCCTGGGCGGCCCGTCAACTGGGTGTGCCTGGCAGCCGGGTCGGTGACCACATCCGAGATGTGCTCCATCACGTCCGCGTCCGACCACCTTGAAGGGAACTCGGACTTGTCGGAGATGCCGCGCCCTGGGCCGTGACCTCCACCGGTGGCGTCGCCATCGAGAATGTGTCTGGTCCTGGACGGGCTGGCGAGGTTGACCCGACCCGTCGAGTTGTGGACCAGCACCCCGGCCGCATCACTACCCGAGCCACGCACGTAGAAGTTGTGCAGCCCCTCCACCTCGAAGTCGAAGACCTCGAACTCGCCCTGACGCCAGGTCTTGCTGACAAGGATGGCCTCGCCCCCACCCTGCACATGCAGGACAGTTCCGACCTCCAGCTCGCCGAGCGGCACGTAGTCCCGCACCGCAGGTACCCAGAACGGATGGTTCGGCGTGCCGGTCAGTGTGTCGGTCTCGCCATCGGCGTACGCAATCTCGGCGTCGATGACCTCGGGGGCCATGCGCACGAAGGTGTTCACCACCTTCCCGAGTACGTCACCCGACCACCGCACCTCCAAGCGCCCGTCACCATCGGCGTCGGCGGTGTCGAACACCCGGCCCTGGAAGGCGAACCGGTAGCCCACGTCCACCTCGGAGAGGCGCCAGTGGCCGGCGTCACCGGCATCCCCGAGCACGAGGACCCAGTCATCGGCGGCAGGAACCCCGTGCGCCGCCTCCGCGACCCAGGTGGCATCGGCCTCAGCGAGCTCGCCGCTGGTAGCCGCTCCGCGGATGTGGACGCCCTCCGAGGTCACCCGAAGCACCCGCCCCTCGTCCATGCCGGTGGCTCCAGCCTCGACCGAACCGCCGACCCCCTCGGACCAAGCTCCCGTCCGTGCGTCGTAGACCTCCACCACCGCGTCTGGCGCGATGGCAGCCGGCGCCTCTCTCGTCGACATCACGGCGATTGGGATGGCCGCGGCCCTCGCCCAGCGCGTCACCCGCTCGAACACTCCACGCGGAGCCCACGCGGCCTGTCGCTCAACCTGCGCGTCCTCCACCTCGACCCAGGGTTGCTCACCCACATCCGTGGAGGCGGCGGCGATAACGAGGTCCGCTACACGTAGAGATGCAATAGGTACTGAATCGCGAGGTGTTGGTACTTGTGTCTCCTCTACGAAACACGAGCCAGCAAATTTCCCCACTGCGCCCATTACCCCTGTTCCATATTGGGCCGCTCTAACGAATACATGATTGACCGCTCGACCCACATGCCAACCCGTCATGAATCTCCCTTGTAGTGATTGCGATCCATGCTGCTGTTGAGAGGAGTGGATATCGTCTACTAAGCGTACCCCCTCCATCACTGACGATGCAATTGGGTCAATTTCTGAATGGTCGAACCTTGTAAAGGTTTGAACTGGGTGTGCTGCAGCGTTCACTAGCCCGATGGGGGCTTCAAGAATTTCAATTGACCCATTTGATAGGAATCCAGCTTGGATACCTACGGTCTCCGGGCTCACCCAAGGCATGGTGATAATCGGTGTAAATCCGCTAGTGTCGCTAGAGGATACCGGATTCCCCCTGGCATAAACGCCAGTGCTTGACCGAGGAATCCACGTATCAGTATTGCTAATCCCAAGATACAACAACGGCTCCGGCTGCAGCCACACCCCGACATCCTTCAACGTATGCCTCACCCCAAACGGCACTACGCCATTCGACGTATCGGCATCAGCCCCATGGAACCCATCGATAGGCATGGGCTTGCCTTCCTGCGCCAACGTCCGGCCATAAGCCCCCAGAATCTGGTAGCTCAGCTCTTGCCCAGGCTGTTGGCCAACCCCCGCGACTGTCTGCAGGGCATGCCCATCGGGCTCTAGGAAGACCCAACGCTCTTGTGTGGCACCACCCTGGCGCTCAATGGCAATCTGAGGAACGGGTTTGACGATAATCATCTTCTCGGATTCTTCGTATCTGTACGTTCCGAACCGCCAAATCCGACCGTTCTTGCGCTCTTCATAGATGAGGTTGTCGTCTACGTCGTAGCCGTAGATGGTCTCGCCTACATCCCCCTCAATGCTTTGTAGACGGCCTGCACCGTCGTAGTAGTATTTGCTGGCAGACTTGCCATGGGATCGTGACGCAAGCCTTCCTTGCGTGTCCCAGGTCATGATGGAATCGATGACATCGCCATGGCCAAGGGTGTACTCGGGCTGGCTGAATGGCGCGTCTGAGTCCCAGGTGATGATGGTGCCATCTACGTTGGTTTCAGTGAAGTTCCCGAGCAGGTCATAGGAAAAGTGTTCCTGACGACTGACGCTGGAGTTGCCCTTTTCCCGAAGGTACGTGCTGCTGACGCGCTTGAGGAAGTCGTAATCATAGGCCTGGCTGTAGCGCTCATCGCCGGCCCAACCGAAGACCTTTTCCTTCAGCAGTCCGTCTGCCCGGTACGTGTAGTCTGCGGTTCCTCCGGTGTAGTTGAGGTCCATGCTGTAGCCACGAATGCGGCCTGGCCGGTCGTACAGCAGATGCATTGCGGCGTCGGACCCGCTGCTCCATCCTGCGGGTTGGCCCCATTGCGCCTCATATTCAGGGAAGACGTACTCAACACCTTCGCCCCAGTCTACGCGTTGGCGTTCGGGAAGCCCTGTTTGCGAGTCGATGGTTGTCTGAACGGTACTGCCATCCGGATGCTCTTCCGAGACGGTTCGACCCATGAGGTCGTACGTTGCAGAGTGTTTGAGGGCTCCGAATTGGTCGGCCCAAACTCGTTCGGTTCGGGTCGGTTGGCCGATGGTTCCGTACGCACCTGGCGAGTACTCATAGTAGGTTGTTCCCCAAGGGTCTTGAGTCGACGAACGGGCACCATACCACTCCTCATCCCAGTTCCATTCGTACATCTGGTCGGGTGAACCATTGGGACCTGTGATTCGCTTGGCGACTGTTCGGCCTAGTCCGTCGTACCACCATTGGCTGGAAGGTTGTCCTTCTGCCGCGCCTTCCCACATGGCCTCAGGCTCAGGACCGTACCAGGCGAAGCTGTACCAGAGCTGTTCGCTACCTCCATTCGGCGTTCGGTACACCTCGTTGGGCCGTCCAGCACCGTCGAGAACGTATCCGTAACGGTTGTCCTCCCCGTCGAGGAAGCTGAGAATGCGGCCATTGCCATCATAGCCGTAGGTGCCTGTACGAAGGAGGGAGCCCTTTTCTCCCTCGAACACGCTCACGAGCCGGCCACGTGTGTCGGAGTAGGTCTGCTTGACGTAGTCGATTCCCGATCCGTCTAGAATTGAGGCTAGTCCGGGTCCAAGAAGCGTTGTGGTGACGCTTTCCTCGCCTTTGAGCTCGCTCTCAGTCGCTGTGCATTCGGTGAATGCCTGACGTGTCCGACCGAAAGCGTCCGTGGCACCACAGGATGCGTAGGATGTGTGCTGACGGAGGTCTCGGAATGCATCGAAGCTCAACTCGCCATGGCGCTTGGGCCGACTAGTCCGTACGACAGTTCCAGCCACGTTGCGCACGGTGTCCGTAACATAGTAGCCGCCTTGAAAGTCAGGGGCGGATGGGTCGGTGATTGCGGTGAATGGACTGGGTGACCATTGCTGAATCGCTTCGCCGCCTCCGCTGTACAGCGTTCGGGTGCCGTGAACGCCTGCGTAGACGCCGGGAGCCGAGTACTCGAAAGTGGCCGTAGACGACCATGCGTCGCCAAACAACGCATCATCGTAGTGGGTAAATGAGATGTGGTGTTCATTACCGCCTGCTGGGGTGAGGAAGGTAGAAACAACGCGTCCAAATCCATCCAGTTCTGACCGCTCAATCACTCCATTGGGGTCGACTGTTTGAACGGCTCGGCCCATCGCGTCGTACGTTGTGAACGTCTCACCGCGGGGGAGGGAGGAGCCTGGTAGAGCGATGGGGTCTTGCACCGAGAGCCGTAGAGCATCCCCGAAGGTCAACGTAAAGTCGTATTGACGGGTGTCGTCCGGTGGACCAGTGAGTTGGGTGATTGCGCCTCGGTTGTTGCGCTTGAATCGCCACACCAAGTCGTGGCCGCTGGAACCCTCCTTCACGCGGACCACCGACTGGGTCATGAGGCCTTGGGTGAGGGGGTCGCAGACAAGACCATCATCGTAGGCATACTCGGCGAGTTCCGAACGAATCCATTCCCAGGTGAGAGGGTCGCGATGGGACGTTGTTACTCGGCACGGGCGCCAGATTGTCTCGTTGTCGCTGGTCCACTCGACTTCCGTTCGAACATCATCGGTATGTTTTGAGCAGCCAGATGCCTGTCCTCCTTGGCAGCCTGCGATGAAGTCGCTTGGGACTTGCGTCTGACCATTGGCCGCGCTGAGTGCCCGGTGAGTGGCTTGGACGAGACGGCCTTCATCGTACTCGTAAGACGTGCCCGTTGTTCGAGTGTATTGCTCGAATTGGTCGTTGCCTTCGGTGCCTGTGGTCAGGTGTACACGGGGAACATCGACACCATTTTGTCCGGTTGCAGCGATGGTCTGAACTACAGGATAAAGCTCCGCACCTGGCGAGAGAGTGGGAAGGTAGCTTGTGGTGTATAGAGCTTCAGACTCGAGTTGGCTGGCGGGAGCTCCTGGAGCCACCGTTGGCTCATCTCGCGATGTAAATAGCTCTTCTGTAAGCGTGTAGTTTCCGTATCGAGTGAGTGCGCGAGTCACTTTAGACTTCGACATGTCTTGGAACAATCCTGCGCCATGCAGGTCGGCATCATGTTCGGCGTGCATGGTGGTCACTCTGGCGAAACCGCGACAATCGCCAGGAACGCAGTACCCCTCTGACCATTCATACGTGGTGCGAGCGGCCATGTCCGTAGTCAGGTCGGTGATCTCGACGGCGTCCACAACCATGCGGTGTTGTGATTGGGTGTGCTCGGACCATCCAGAGCCGGATTCGTCGAAGCCGCTGGGGTGGAGTCGAGTGCTGGGAGTGTACGCAAAATCCTGTTGCATGCCTGGAGCGGTGACCACGCTCACAAGGGCGCCAGGCCTGGCGCGTTCGCCTTCCGCACTCTGTGCGGCTGGGCCGTACAAAATCCCGCTGGAGGTCAGATAGCCTCCATGTGGAAGTTCGATGCGGTCGAGTGACCCGTCTTGGTCCAAGTCCAAAACCATGACGGTTGTGTACCGTTTGGACGTACTGTTCGTTGGCGTGACTGTGAATTGGTCATCTTCCACAGAGCCGAGGCGCTCGACGTATGCACCGCTCACCGTATCCGTGTAGGCCTGATTGAGGCCCTCATCCAGAACTTCAGGCGTCAGGAATCCGTCCTGAGTGGTTGGGTCGTTCTCAAACCCGGCACCATTGTTTCGCCACCAGCGTCCTCTGGCTGCGTCCACGAGGTCGGGTAAACCGTCACCGTTGACGTCGATAAGGCCCGAGAGCTGAATCGCCGGCACGCCAGGGCCGCCGCCGCGAATACGTCCACCTATGCCCAGTGAATTGATGTCTACGTTCTGTGGAGTGGCCGACCGAATGCCGTCGAAGTGGTTGACGAAACCGGTGGCCCCTATCATCCCGGCAGCGTTTACTGGCGCCATAGGGAAGGTATCGATGTCGTAGCCGAAACAGTTGCCGGTCGCGTAGCCATGCTCGTCCTCTTCGTCGTCCATACTGGTCGGTAGAGCTGACCCGCCGCCAATACTGCCGCTGGGACTTCCTGTGTCCCAAAGTCCCTCAGGTGAGAGCGGCTCGCCATTCATCCATCCTTCAACGGCCGGAGGGTCGAATACAATGCTATCAGCGCTGGCTCCAACGGCCAGGCTCGTGATTCCAGGGCGGCCTTCGTCCGTTCGAGCGATGCCTGCACCTGGGGCGGAGAGCGTCTGGTAGGAGGCCCGTCCTTGGTAGATGGAAGGTTCGATTATGGCGAGTTCCGCCTGTCCGTCGTAAACCGTGGTGGGAATGCGCCAATGGACAGCAGGCAAGAATGCAACGTCGTTTGTAGAACCGCCAAACGTGTCGCGGGCACCCGTGCCGAACCAGACCAACCAATCGTTTTGGGATTCCCCCGGAACCGCTGACTCGCTTGCGTCCACGTAGTCGAGAAGTCCATCTCCATTGAGGTCGATGAATTGCCGAACAATGGTCGAGCTTACGGGCTGAGCGACCGCGCGGGTTAGGTCGACCCCGTCGTCGTCCAGTTCAGCGTGGTTGAGTTCCTCTAAAGTGAGGATTGGACCGATCAGACGGTTCTGCAGCGCCGGAAGACCTGACGAACCGACGTTGGTCATGAGCTGCTGGGCACTGCCCCATCCGCCTTCTCGTTTTCCGGAGTGGTAGCGAACTGTGGTGCTCTCGCTTCCGCCAGGTGTGGGCAACTCGAGCCATCGTCGTTCGAGGTGAATGTCGTCGGAGAACTCGACGATGTCCTTCCAGCCGTCACCGTCAATGTCCATCATCTGTACGCGCTGGCCGCTTCGCCAGCGAGCCTCCGGCATATGGGTAGAAATGGGAGGGGTTACGGTCGATGTTACTTTGCCAATGCCTATCTGTGGAAATGCCACCGGAGCTGAAATGATCTCCGGAGTGCTGAATCCGGACCGGGTGCCGTACCGGATTTCCCAGTCGGCAGTTGTGGCGCTGATCAGTCCAACGAGGGGCTCGCAGGTGTTGGTGTTGTAGACCCCATCCCATTGTTCTGGAATAGCAGAGAGTGATTCAACACTGTCAACAAGGCCGTCTCCATCAATGTCGATGGAAACACGGGCGCCCAGGCTGTAGACGTCGTCTTGAGTGCAGCGGACGCTGTAGGTGCGTGTGGCCCCATGAGCGCTGGGGGCCCCGCCGTCATTAGGGGATTGACTAGTGTCGTTCCAGCGTTCGGGGTCGCTTGCGAATGGCTCACGCGGAATTCCTAGTAAGCCTGCGGTATCTGGTGCCCACAGCCCGCCCAGGTCATCGGGGTCCGTCCAATTGACAGGGTGCATTGACCACAAGAACGGACGAAAGAGTGGGCCGTGAATTGATGCTTCGGTGGACCATTGGTCGGGGAGGCCGTCACCCGTTGCATCACCAAATGTGGTTTGGTCCTCGCTGTAGGACGTGAAGATGTGTTCCGCCTCGGCATCTGTGAGTGCGCGGGCGGGCCAGTGCCGTGTATTGGTGAACGTCGTTAGGGGTATCGGAGCGAAGACGGCCGAACTTGAATCTGGCAAGTAGAGGACGTTCGGTTCCGTGTAGCCATCGGCATCGGGCAGATCTGCGTAGTCTAGCCTTGCAATGTCTTGCTGCTGACCTGCAATCGCCCGAATGCCAGTCACTCGTGCCACACCATCGATTGTGTCTTGCTCAAGTACTGTTTCGCGTTCTGTCGTCCAACTGCCAACCTGTTGATGTCCGGCATACCGAGAACGAACTCGAACCCCTGTGAGTATGCGGTCGAACTCGTCGACGTTGCCATTGTGGAGGCGACGGGGAACGGGCAAGTTGGGGTCTATAAAGTCGTAGTCGAGCCACACCCCGACGATGTGGGGCTCAACGGTCCCGTTCTTTAGATCTATTGCCGTTCCGCCATATTCGACCCGCTGTAGGGCGATGCCTTGCCATGCGTAGTCGACGGTGTTTCCGCTAGCATCCATGCTCCTGACTGTGTGCCAGGCGTCTGCTGCGGAGGCGCCGACGACGTCGCTGCGATGTGGCTGGAGGAGCGTCTCAACGCCGTCGATAATGACGCTCCAACTATCATCGGAGTGGTGAGTGTACTCTGGCGTTTTGTCGTCGCCGGCGATGTACTCTTTGACGCCATTTCGGCGTGCGAAAATGCCGTTCAGGCCGCCACCCGTGACGCGGTACATCTCTGTCAGGACCGGCGTGCTTCCGCCGGGGCCCGGTATCGCTTCGGGCCACGAGGTCAATTCACGGCCGGTCATCCGTTGGATGCTCATGCCTCCGTTGATGGACCATCCCGGCGCGACCAAGGAAGCGAGGCTGCCGCCTCCGCTATAGCCGACCGAAAACTCGGGCATGTGCAAGGCTGGAGGCAGCTCAACGGGCAGTGTGTAGCTGACTTGGCCACTATCCCCGACCGTCGCTGCGCCTGTCGCAACCTGTAGTTGCTGGCGTTGTGCGGTGAACAGCTGCGAAGACGTCGGTGTGACGCCATCTCCGACCACCGAGATGTTGTTGTAGGACCCCGTTGATTGGGCAGAAGCTGCAGCAATCAAGATGAGTTGGGATACGGTACACGCGAGAAGGGACTTGGCGTAGGACATGGCACACACCTCCACCCACATTGTGGAACGCGCATCGAGAAAAGTGCCTCTACGGATTCAGCAGTATTTGATCGGTGTTTCTTATTTTCACTATTCAAAGACCTTTTTCCATGATGATCTCCGGCATGGAAGTGCCTCTGAATCAGCTCGGTAACGCCAACCAAGCGGCGCGACGTTGCGGAATTGGCATGTCTGGCGATGCTCAATCTGATTGAATTTTGGTAGCTCTACGACGTCTCGAAAGGCCAGATGTGTAGGTTGGGACCAGGGGCGGTTTTCAATCTGTGGAGGACGCAGTCCCTCTAAGGCTACGGCTGCAGAACTCCCGGCATGTTGGTGTCCGTGTATGCCGCTTCTGCGTAGTCCGTCCCGTCCGACTCGATGCTGGCTTCAATCGGCACTTCCGACCCAGCCTCCCCATTGACATTCACCCGCAAGTCCTTGAACTGCGTATCGAGACTCCGCACATCCATCCGGGTTGCGATGTCCCGTGCCAGCAACAGCACCCCAAGAAAGACCACTGTCGTGCAGAGGATAGCCACCACCCCCAGCGAAACCCTCGACCGCTTCCGGATGGCCGTCAACAGCTCTTTGTGCTGGCTATCCATGTGTATTTGGATGCCCCCGACCACCTCTTTACCCTCTTCGATGCTCGCCTCCGCCACGTCTAGTCGCCCCTCGAATCCATCCAATCGAGTCGTGTGCGTGTGCAACTGCACGGCGTGAGCCTCTTGCCCGGCGTGCAGTAAATCGAGCGTACCTGGCTTGTAGCTGGCCGCCGCGTGGATGACTGCTCCGCAGAGCTTGGGCAACCATTCTCCTTCGGCATCCTTTTCGTAGTCGGCCACCTCTGGGCTGCGAGACACCGTAAAAACGGGGATGCTGGCGAACTGCGAGTCGGCCCGTATGTCTCGTGTCAGGGAATGCCCATCGGCGTCCGCGACCCCCAAGTTTAGGTCTACGATGACGACGTGGGGAAGTGGAAAGGACTTCCGAAGCACCTCCATACCTGCATAGGCTGATGGCGCTTCTTGGAGCCTCAGCGCTCCGCCCATCATGGACCGGGCGTGAAGCTCGAAGAGTTTTCGATGGTCTGAGTTGTCGTCCACGAAGAGGACGCGGATTTGTTTCACGTCGCCATCCGGGCTGGTTGCGGAGCGTTGATGATGGAGATGGTTACGTACGGCCCCAACCCCTCTTCGTTCTGCCGCTCGCAGAGCTGCATGAACTCCACGAAGTCTTCGTCGAGCTCCGCAGCCATACAGGCCACTGACCACGGTCCAATGCGCTTGCGTGCCTTGCCTAGGAGCTTGTACGGGTCGTTGGAGCTGGCGTGGCAGTTGATGCGGGAGAGCGCCGGAGCCATGACCGTGGGGATGTCGGTGTTCAGAACCAAGTCGCGGTTGTCGTCGCGATGCACACGGATGGGCTTGCACTGGACCAAGGCGCGGTACCCGGGCCTGCCACCACTCACGCCGTGTTGTCCGAGCCTCCATGCGCCTCGGTATTGTCCCTCGGCGATGATTCCGGTGCCGCGTCGGTTTACGGGCTTGAGCAGGCCGCTACGTCCGGAGTCGAGGGTCCAGGCGTATGAGCGGTGGAACCACCGGTCGTTGTCGTCGAGACCGATGACGTTCATGACGTCATCGTAGGTGCCTGCGGTCCGATTCGGATGCCGCGTGCCGATGACGTTGAGGTTCCATCGACCCCGGTCGAACACCGCGAAACCTTTGGATTCAGCGATGTGCAGGAGGTGAGGCCTGGCGGCGTGCACGGTCATCCAGACACCTCGGACCAACGAGGATTGGCGTTCGTATTGCTGACCAGACGCCCTTGGGCGAACTCCGGAAAGAGCTGGCCAACAACTGCTAGTGAACCCGCACCTAGGCCGAACAGCAGAACGTCCATGGTGAGCGGCTGGCCGGCGAGGGTCTTCACGGTCACGACGAGACCGGAGGTCAGAGCCAGCGCCAGGCCACTTGCAAACTTGGGAAGCTGCTTTCGCCACTCGTCTGGGATGATTGTGCCCACGTAGGTGGTCAGCGCCCAGGAGACGAATGCGGAGATGACCATGTACAAGTAGCCACTTGTCAGAACGGTGGATTCAACGGTCTCAGCGTCCATCACGCCTCCAGGAGATGCAGGTTTACGGCCGACTGAATGGCGTCCTTCAGCTCGCCGGGTTCAGGAATGTCGACGGCCCGGCCCAGAAGCCAGCCAATGTCATTGCGCTTGAACTCCCGACCGTTCGACTGAATCAGAACCTTGGCGGCGTGGGAAACCTGCGCATTGGCGCCGTTTTCGGCGAGGTAGGTGAGGAGGAGGGCGGCGGCCTTACCTTCCCGCTTTGAGAGTCCAGCAGCCTGGCGCAGTGCCCGCTGTCGCACCTTCACTGGGTCTTTGGAGAGGTCCACCGTCCGGGCGAGAGTGACGAGCGCTTCGTAGGCCCACTCGGCGGCCGCGGCGTCCCACTGCTCAAAGGGCTGTGGCCACTCCTTCAACCCGTCGATGAGCTCGCCGAACTGTTCGGGCGTGACGGTCTCCACCAAGAATTCCAAGGCATCGTGTGCGATGTCTTCGGGGGTGTCTCGCATGTCAGCGTACAGAGCGAGAAGGGAGGGCAGGCTTATCTGGATGTTCATGGGCTTTCCCTTGGCGGACAAACCGCGGTCAAAGTGTCGTTGTCGAAGGTCGCCGTGCAGTCCTCGCGGAAGTCGTCGCGCCGTCCGTCGTCATTGCTGTCGAACGTGACCATCGCCGGCATCGGGACCGGGCGAGGGGCCTCCTCTGCTGTCACGACGGTGGCACGGAAGCGCACACCCACCACGTACGGCTCCGAGGCATCGGTCAGCGGAGTTGCTGAGATGCAGAACAGAGCCGTGATGGTGAGTAGGGCGCGCATCTAGGCGGGAGGTGCAGCGACTGCAGGCGGGGCTGGAACCAGGTTCTCGCCGTTGGTCATTCCTGCACACGAGGCATTGCCTCCGGAGCCCGTGTTGACGATGCCGATAGCGAGGTTGCTGTCGGACTTCGGGTTCCATTCGCCGGCGCCGGGGTCGACAGCTTGTGCGGCCGCCAGCAGCTCGGCCGTCGTGTTGGCGGAGTCGATGGCGTCGCACTGCGCGTCGGCTGCGCGGGCCTTCATGTTGGCCGCTCCGAGCACGGTGATTCCGTATGCAACCTCGCTTCCGCGGTCGTTTCCCTCGCGGGAGGGCCGCGCTAGCCCTCCCAACCGCCCGTTACCCGAGTTGACAGAAGGCACGCCGTTCACGCCGTTCACGCGCAAGGAGCCCATGCGGCGACCGAAGCGAATGTCTTCTGAACGTGCGTGGATGAAGCACTCGACCCCGCTCTGCACGGTGCCGGCTGGCCATGACACGCTGGAATCGTTGCCGACGTTCGAGATGACGAATTCTGCGTCGATTGCCCCGTTGGGGAGGACGCGAATCAGCCAGAATCCCTGGCCCGAGTCTGTGTCACCGATGACGTAGTGGATACCAGCTTCGACACTATCAATCACGAATCGCCGGCTGATTGTATATGGTTCGACTGCCTCGCGTGCGTGGGTAGTGGTGTGGTGTCCGGTGAAAAACGCCGGTGTGTCGAACTTGTCGTCGGCCGACAGAATCTTCACCGCGAAGGCAGATGCGACTTCAACATCACCATCGGACGGGCTGCTATCGGTTCCCGTCCCGTTTAGGATTCCAGACAAACCAAGCTCAAACGGTAGCACTCCGGCCTCCACTGACAACAACTCTTCAATTCGATGGGCATCCGCGCCGGTGATGCCTGCATCGACCAGGCCGGCGAGCAGGTCCGCTTCGTGTCCGGCGACGTAGGCCCGCTGCGCGTCCGCCAGGTTGGTCATGACGTCTGGGAACACCTGGGCAATTGCGTGGACGATGTAGGCGCGAGCGACCTGCAGGAACCACTCTGACTGCGCCTGTACTGGAAACGTTTCCGGCAGGGGCTCGATACCGACGGCCCACAGCGGCACGGGCGCTGCTTTGGTTGAGGGGCACTCCGGACCTGACAGCAGGAAGCTCTCGATGAGCTCGGTTCCTTGGGAGGTCAGGAGGCTCGTTGCGGTGACTAGTTCTTCGCCTTCGAGACCGAGAACTGGCAGGGTCTGCACGATGTCGAGGGCACCGGTCACGAGGTACTGCTGAATGTCCTCGGTGTGTCCCATGATGTTCGGGTAGTGAAGAGAGAGGGCGTGAATTGCCGCGATGCGTAGGTTCATGTGGAACTCCGGGTGGGTTGAGTGGGTCTAGAGAAGAGTGCGGACGAAGCGAATGAGGCACTTCTCCGTGTCCGCGGTGAATGCCTCTGCAGCCTGGAGAAACACGACCGGGCGGCGGAGCTTGGTGCCGACGTCGGGGGCATCGGTGGGCGACAGGGACACGACGTGCCAGGTGTCGGCGGAGAAGGGTGCGCCAGTGGGCGACACCGCATCGGCTAGAGCGGGTGCAGCGATGTTCTCGCCGTCGAGGTTCTGCACAGCGACGTTGGCGGTCTCGTCGGCGACCTGGACCCGGACGTCGACCGTGCTCCTTCGAATGAGCAGTGCGAGGGTTCCCGGGGGGGCTCGGAAGCCCGTTGCCGTCAATCCAAGTGCGACTGAGAGGTATTGGGTGTTGTCGACGTCCGTGATGGCCATCAGGCCCCCGATTCCGGCATACATGCCGGGTGATGTTCAGTTTGTGAGCGGGTGTTTCTCGCTTGATGTGTTGAGTGCAGAGTCATGTGGCCCTACCGAATCGTCGCGCGAGGACGCGTGATGTGGATGGGTGTGTGGAGCCCCCAGTTGCCCGCATCGATGAGCCGTAGAAAGGCATCCATGCGGTACACGGTCGCGTGCAGAGCGGTCTTTTCGTGCGTTGCGAGCCAGCGACGGCGTGCGAGGACGTACTGGCGAACCCACTCGCGCTCATCGCCACCTTCGCGTGGTGGCTTGACTGCGAAGCGTCTGCGGACCCAGCCGATGGCCGCAGGACTTCCGGAGTGAATGCTGGTGTCGAACACAACAGCGAGTGCAAGGGGTGAGCGAAGGCCGAGCTCCTGCCAGGCTTGAACAGCTGGACGCCAGAACAGACGGTCGAACACTCGGTTCTGCACCGTGTGCATGACCGGGTCCTCACCGGCGGCAACGAGAAGCTGCTTGAGGTTGTGCATCCATCCGGGCCATGTGGTGGGATCTGGGTCCAACACCACGGTCTCGTTCGCCTGCAACCGAGGGAGGTATGGACGAAGCTGCGAAGCGTATCGACCATTCGCCTGGATGTAGCCGCTTACGATGGCGTCGAGCGTGCCTGACTCGTCGGTGCCCTGTTTGCGGCCGTACGAGATGCCGGCGCCATCCCGGAGCACTGCGAATGCGCTGTATTGGCCGTCTGGGTTGCCAGATTCGAAGACCGACAGAATGGCCCAAGACACGCGCCGTGCCTCGGCCATTGATACCCGACCGGGTTGGGCTGCACCCGGGGATGCTTCGCGAGTTGGTGGTCGTGTGACTGTTGGGTTCGCGCGGTCGTTGACGGGTGAAGGCACACCCGCAGGAACCGGCGCCTGAGCGGCCGAGGCGGTCGCCGCAACGGCCACCAGGCCCACAAGCCCGAGGAATCCAGCCCCAACACCGATAGCTACAGCGTCGTTCATGATGCCTCCACAGTCGCGTCTCGGCGGTTTGTAGGGGGACTGCGTCCCCACCAGTGTCGGGCGAGCAAGCGTCCGGCGCGTCGCTGTTCGGCAGACAGTGTGTTGAACAGTTCAGAGAACCGAGCCCAGCCGGCCTTCGTCGGTGGAAGCACCTGGTCGAAGTCGATTCCAGCGGCGCCGTAGCTGGGGATGGTTGCGGCCCGGAGTACGCCGTTTCGCACGCCAGGAACGTAGCTAAACCGTGCCTTCCCGACCGCTTCGATGACCGCACTGGCATGGTTGGCCCAAAAAGTGGTGAGCCAGGCGTCGCAAGCTGCACCGGCCATGGAATAGGTCAGGTACGGACTGTCCCAACCGCCTCCGGCGATGTCTTTCATCGCACCGACGATGGTTTGGTGCTCATCAACCGTCATCGTCGCGGCGTACTCGACGTCCCGGCTGGAAAGCAGCTCGTCGAAGGCCGACAGGTCCATTTTCTGCCAGCGCGTCCAGCCATGCGCGCCTCCGACCAATCGGCCGACCTGGCGGGCTTCTACGCGACCGATGAGCACCGGAGGGACGTTCTCGTCACGCGGACGCAGGAGCAGGCCTTCGTACAGCGGGACTCCTGCAGGAGTGACGACGATGTCCGTGTGACGGACCCGCTTGGCCGCCTCGAAGTAGGGCCAGGCGGCCGGGTCCACGTCTTCGAGCTCGGCGAGGACCGACTCGGCTTCTTCTCGCTCTTGCGCGGCGTCCTCATCGACGGCCTGACGCTCGGCACCCCGGAAGCGCGCTGCCGCTGTCCGCAAGCGTCGGCCCGCGGCCTCGGCGACCTTGCGCATGTTCTCGGCGATGGCGGCCTGCTCCATGGCCTCCAGCTGCTTTCGGGTGGCCTCGGGGTCTCGGCTGATCATCATCAAGATGTCTTTCTTGCCGAGGTTGAGCGTAGCTCCAGGATTCGTGGTCGCTCGGTCCGTGGACTTGATGAGCTGCTTCATCCACCCCAGCTTTCCAGAGATGAGGTTGAACCGAAGCCCGTCCAATGAGCGAGCGGCGAAGTAGTAGTAGATTGCGATGGTGGAAAGCGTGTTTCCTTGACGGACTCCGCGGCCATTCCGCTGCTGCAGCGTTGCCGGCTCCCACGGCAAGTCTGCGTGGTGGATGCTGCAGGTGCGGCGCTGCAGATCAATACCTTCGTAGGCGACTTGGTTGCAGATCACGACGTCGTACAGGGGCGCTTGTTCGTCTGACCCGTTGAACTCGTTGGCAATGCGGAGACGGTCGGCGGGCGCTTTCGCGGTCTCTGCGGAGAGCACTGCGATTCGGTCCGCGGCAATGCCGTAGGCAATGAGGGTTTGCTTGAGCCAGGCGTGCCCTGCCGTGTTGTCCAGGAACACGATGTGGCCGCAGCGCGGAACCCTTGCGATGCGCTCGGCGATGGCGTCGAACTTCGGGGAGTGCGGGTCGACGCCTGAGGCCAAGGCTGTCTTCCACTTGTAGCCACCGTCTAGGCGGGCGTGGATGCAGACCAGAGACATGCGAGCCAGGATTCCGAGCACCTGTCCGGCCTTTTCCCGGTCGTTCAGGGCATCTTCCATTTCGGTCACAAGGTCGGCGTAGCGGTCCTCTTGTTCAGCGGACATGTCCAGTTCGATGAACTCAACAGTCGCTTCGGGCAGTACCAGGCCGACGTCTTCGCCCGTCAGGATTTCGCCGTACCTGAAGATGACACTGCGCAGCTCATCAAGACCCATGAACCCGACAACGGCGGACCGCTTGACCATCGCCATGCGACTGTTGAGGGTCTGCTCGAGTTCGATTTCCAAGAAGCGACTGATGAACGCTTCGCTGTCGTAGATGCCAAGCCGTTCCCAGGCTTCTCCGTCGATGTACTGAATCATCGAGTAGAACTCAAGGGGGCTGTTCTTCGCCGGCGTTGCCGACAGCAGCACCACGCCACCGCCAGCTGAGCGTTCACGAACGGATGCGGCTCGGAAGTCGAGCTGCCAAGCGCGTTGGGAGCCTTTGCCAGCGTTGCCCATGAACCGAGGAACGCCGCCTTCACGGGATTCAGGCAGGTAGAGGTTCTTGAAGTTTTGCGCTTCATCGACGATGAGCAGGTCGATGCCAAGGTCGTCCCAAGCGATGCCGGGGTCTGGAAGGTGACCGGCGGGCAGCTCTAGACGCTCCGCGACCCAGGCCCGTGCACCCTCCTTCACAATGGCTTCCTGACGCTCGGTCCTCTTCTTCTTGCCCTCTGCGTTGCGGCGCTCAATCTCGATCATGCGTTTGACGGCGGGATTTCCGTCGACGTACTGCTCCACCCACTCGACGTTCAGCGACGTGCGACCGAACACGGAGTACGTGCACAGCACGACGTCTGCCTCGCCGGACTGGAAACGTGTCCACTTTTCGGCGCGTTCATCGGGGGTGTCTGTCCGTGACGTCCACTGACCCTTGCGAGCCCCCGACTTGACCTGTCGACGCTCGGAGCCAACGACCAAGACTTCGTAGTCCGGCAGTACTTTGGCAATGTCGGCTGCCCACTTCCAGATGATGCTGTTCGGCACCAGAATGACGGGGCGCTTGCGGCCGAGCTCGCGCATTCTGGCCAGGATGGCGCATGCGGTGAACGTCTTGCCGACTCCGACGTCGTACCCGAGCAGTCCGCCGTTGTTGGCGACGACCCGTCGTGTTCCTGCATTCTGATGCGGGTGCAGAGCAATGGCCTTTGGACCGACTGCCCAGCGCGCCAAACCAAGGGGGCCGTCCGCGTACTTGGGCGTGACGAAACCGCGCATGGTCCGGTTGTACAGGCGCTCGATGCGGTGCACCCGAGTCCGGTCGGCCCGGACCCAAGATTCCCAGGACATCGTCCACTCTTTGCCGTACTCGAGCCGTACATCGTCCAGCGTCTTCTTCTCATGCTGTCCCGGCCGAGGGGGGGAGAACAGCGTGAAGTCGTGGTTGCAGTAGCCGATGAACCAGGCGGCACTTCCGGTGACGGTACCGATGGTGCCTTTGCGCGTGTCCGTCACGTAGTCGACGTCGACGGGTTGAAGCATCCCGCCAACGCGTGTGAGCGTGACGTTCGCGCCGAACTCGGACGCTATCCATGCGGAGAGCATGTCCGTGGGTAGCCACTGCGCACGCGGCTCGATGACACCGATGTCTTCGAGGGGCATGGGCTCGATTGCGGCCATCAGCTCATCATGCATCGACTGCAGCGTGGCTTCGTCCGTCCAACGAGGCTCGTCGCCCAGTAGTGCCCCATCAATGACGTCGAGCCTTGGCCACAACTCGCCTGTGGCGAAGTCGTCGGGGTGCATCCACAGGTCTGGATTGACGGGACGCCAACCATTGCGCTCCAGGTCGTCTGTCTTGTCGCCCAACGCCCTGTGAGCGGTCATCAACGACACTTGCGATGCAGATGCCCATGCCTGGACCAGGGCGCTGCGCGTCACGTCCGCTCGGGTGCTTCGAAGCCATTCCGCCAGCTTGGTGATGTTGCCTTGTGCGTGCGCCAGTGGTGAGCCGCCCTCTGGCGTCTTTGCGATTCCGCTGATGAGGCTGCCGTTGCTGTCGAACGCAGTGAGGAAGCGGCCAACTTCAGGAATATCGTGGCGTTTTCCCACGAGATCAGCATGTCGCTTGGGGACGCCATGGACCGATACCCAACTCTGCAGTGCTTCGACCAAGTCGGCATGCAGAGCGGCTGCGACAGAGCCCTTCCCAGCCCCCACCGCAGCCAGGTATCGGTCCACCCGAGCGCCCAAGGCCACCGCGCGCTGAACGGCGTGCGGGAGGCCCGACGTGTCGGCCGTGCCCAGCTTGCGCACAACGTTGGACGCCTTCTTCAGTTTCGCGCCACTTGCGGGGCGGAACGGCGTGAGGATGCCGCACCCGACGCACAGAGCCCGAGGCTGCCAAGCCGGCAGCTTCGTGAAAGTGCCGCGCACTTGGTAGCCCCACCGGGGGAGTGCCGTCACATCGCTGTCCGTGCTGACCTTTCCGACTTCTACGCCCAAGATGTTGTCGGGGTACAGCTCGTAGTACAGGCCGTCCAAGATCTGGCGGTCCTCCTGCGCAACCTCGGCGAGCTCGCCACCCCGCGCTCGGAAGAACAGCAGGTCTGTGACGAGCTGCGCCCCCGGGAACAGTCCACTGGGCAACCGGTAGGAAGCCATGAGATGGTGACGACGAAGCACCTGTTCACGGAGCTTCTTGGCCTTCTTGCCCGTACCCGACATGAATCCTGCAGGAATGACGAAGACGCCCATGCCGTCCTTCGCGAGCATGTCCAACGCCCGGCGAAGGAAGTAGGCATACGCCCGACTGTCTCGGTAGCTACGGTCCGGGTCCTCTGTCTTTGACGCACCACGCGGACCGTACGGAGGGTTTGCGACCACGAGGCCTAGGGTGCCGTGCAGCTCCGGGTTGTTGACGACGAACGACTCGAACGTCTGCTTGTACAAGTCAATGGAGGGGTGAAGCGCCTGGAGGATTCTGGCGCTACCGTCCGAGACCTCGACTGCATGGACATGAATGTCTTTCGCCGGGACACCCTTGAGGATGGAGTCTACGAAGCGGCCAATGCCGGCGGATGGTTCCAGCATGTCTACGTGGTCGCCGTGACGAGGAAGCCCCGGCAGGACACGCGCTACAATGCTGGCCACTGCATCAGTGACCTGGGTCGGCGTGTAGTACTCGTGAATCAGAGCGGAGGAGTCGGGAACGGGCATCCCGCCCGTGAACTGGCCGCGAATCTTGTCAATCGACAGCCCACCCCAACCTGTGTAGGCGCGGAGTCGCTCCGAGTCGCCATTGTTCTGCTGACCTGTCTCCACGCGAAGCAGAGCCTGTAGGGCCGCAAGGTTCGCTCGGGTTCGCTTTGCCACGGTTGTGGGAGGCGACTGACCGGAGGTGCCAGACGGTGCTTGCGCATTCGAAGCAGACTGCAGCTCTGTTTCGATGAGCTTGGTAATGACCGACTGATGGCGTTCAAAGAACGACTTGACGTCGGCCTCAACAATGCCGTCGGGCAGGTCGTAGCCCAGCAGGATGGACTCAACGCTTCGTGTGAGCGTCAATGCGAGACTTGCAACCATTACCGGCTCCCGTCTTGGCGAAGCGCGTCTTTGACGGCTTTCGCGACCAACTTCATGAGGGTGGCGTCCTTGGCCGCTTGCGTGTGACCTGGACGTCTCCGCGGCGTGGCGGATGCCCTGCGGTCCGTGCGGGACGTCGATGACTTCGCCAAGGTGCTGAGCTTGATGGCCCCCGAAGGGAGGGACACGGCTGCTGCATGTTGCGAGGTGCCCGAGCGGCCCCGGGAAGCGGAGAGTGCGGCCAGCAAGCGACCCTCGGGCAAGAATTGCCGTGCCGGACTGTTTCTGTCGGTGGGCACCCGTACGCGGAGTGGGGCTGGTCGCGTGCGGTTGCTGTGGGTCTCGGTGACGCTTCGCATCATGCGGTACATGGCGTTGGCGGCAGCTGCTCGGCCGCGTGGTCCAGTCCGGTCCACTTCGATGATGTTCCCGTTCGCGGCCCTCGCCCGCTGGACGACGCGAAACTCCGCGTCTCCGGCTTCAGACATGTGGTCAAAGAACACCGTCAGTAGGCTACGCTCCTTCGGCGTCGCGTCGGACTCTCGTAGGTCGAAGACCACGTTGGCATCCAAGGTGCCCGGGGGGACCTCTTCGACGTAGTTCCAGGCTTGAAGAGACGTGGCTCTCCCGTCTGCCGTTCGCGGGACCACAGAGGGAGTGCCGGCCGAATCCTGGGCAACGGACGCCGACTTTGCAGGCTCCGCCTTCGGTGCCGCCTTGGCCTTCGGTGCTGCTGTGGCCTTCGGTGCTGCTTTGGCCTTCGGTGCTACCTTGGCCTTCTTGGCCGGGGCCTTCCCCACGGCCAATCGGTCCACCGGGTTCGATGGCGTGGCTGACCACTTGACCGGTCGCTTCGCGGCATATCCAGCGTCGTGCGCTTGACGGCGGTCGCTCTCCCCATGCAAACGCTTGGTCACCTTCCGGACTTCGTCCCGTGCGAGCTCGAATGCGTCCAAAACGTGGTTCTTCGAAGTGGAGGAGACGTTGTGGACCTTCGGCTTGGCCGGTCCGCCTTTCCAGGTCTCGGTCATCTGTGTGGACACGAGCCACGAGCTACACCCTTGCGCCATGTTGGGGACCGCCACCTTGGCGGTCGCTTGGCCCACCTTTCGCTGCAGGGTCACGACCGGGTGTCCGGAGGTGCCGTGCTCTACAGTTCCGGTCCAGCGGCCGCGCAAGGTCGCGTCTTTCGGCGTTCCCTTGGGTTGGGACAGCTTTTTGAGGGCGGTGACGGCGTCGGCTGCCTTCTGGGGCTTCATGGATGCGTACGACGGAATGCGACCGTCTGTGCGCGTCGCAACGAGACCCATCGCCTCTCGCTTGAACGACGCTAGCATCACCATTCCCGTGAGCGGCTGAATGACCAACGCGTAGGACCGCCCGCCCTTGCGCCAGGTGGCGCGTAGGGCTTGAGGGACGTCCTCGGTCTTGTTGTCGATGGAGAGGCGAATCACGGCCTACTTGTCCTTTGTGGCGGACCAGGCGAGCCATGCGACGCCGGCGACGGACGCAACCCCGAGAACACCAATTCCGACCTTCGCTCCAGTGGAGAAGCCCGCGTTGTCGAGTGGACCGGGCTGAACCGGTGGGAACTCCAGCGTGGAGGGCTGCAGCTGTGTGCCTCGGTGTGATGACTCCACGCGGGCGAGCAGTTCGGTCTCCATGAGGGTCGTCTGTTGCTCCAGGACCTGTGCGTTGCGCCACGCGACAACAGCCCACACCACACCCACGATGGTGAATCCCAACACGCCAATGATGATGACGACCGGGATGAGGGCACCACCGACCACCGACGAGGAATCGGACTGGTACGCCTCGCTGAACAGACCTGAGGCGACAATCTCGTATTGTCGGACCAACCGGTCGTAGGCGGCTTTGTCACCGTGTCCGGCGTCGATGTACGGCTTCATCCGCTCCAAGCGGGCGTAGCTGTCCGTTACCGACTTCAGGAAGCGGTTGACGTCGTCACGGTAGTGACTGGGATTGGCGGCCACTGCGCGACGATGTGCGTTCATTCCGGAGCGTAGGTCCGCGACTGCAGCACCAGGCCACTGCGCGACGATGCGCTTCCACGCCTGTCGTGTGGAGGGGGTCATTGGCAACCCCTCCGGCACGACCGACCGCGACAGCCGAACTCGGCATCGTCGTTCATGTCTTCAAACTCGGCGTCGATGACCTGCGTAGCGCGACGCCGCCTACGACCGAACAACTTGTTTAGGACGGCCGGGTCCAGGTCGTCGGATGCACTCCCAGGTGCAAGAGCGCTGGCCGCTGCTTTGATGAGCAAGGGTCCCAGCAAGAGAGGGATGAACCCGACCTTGGGCTCGGCATCCTTTGGAGTGTTGAACTCCTCCAGGGCTGCCTCATCGATGTCGCCGACTAGCCACAGTCCGTCGCGGACCGGCACGATGGCGGCACGTCGACCTGAACGGGCTTGGATACGAACATCTTCGCTCACATAGGTGGGCTCCGACCACCCGCGTTGGCGGCGACGACGTCGTGTTCGCGGCTTGTCGCGCTCGCCACGAGACGGCAACGTTTCCACCTGGCGAAGCGCGGGTTGCTCCTCCGTGGGACGACGTCCCTGACGGCGACGCCGTCGACGGCCTCCGCGGGATTCACCACGGGCGCGGCCAGGTCCCCGACGGGTACGACCGCGGCGACTTGCGACGTCACTACCAATGATGGGCTGGCCGCCCAGAGAGAGGGATTCAACGAGTACGAGGCGCATGACGTCTCCGGGTGGGAAGGGATTGGCGAAGGCCAGCACGACGTCCGAGGACTGCTGGGTCGAATCGGCCGTTCATGCCGAGCCGTTCGGAGGGGTCATCGCGGTACCAACGGTTGCCGATCTTGTACCGAACGATGCAGTGAAACAGGCCGCGCTCACCTGGCTTGGTGCGGGTTGTGAGCATGGGCTCGGCCTGGATGGACCGAAGGCGGCGCTTGCGAGCGGCACTGAATCCAGGCTCCCCACGGAAGAGGGCGGCTGCACCCCGGGCCACGAGCTCACCGGCCCGGTACGCCGCGAGTGCATCGCAGTCTTCGTGCCCGGCAAGCAGGGTGTGGGTCACGTCGCTGAAGACTTCGCCGCGTTCTGGCGCATAGACGATGTTGGATTCGTACAACAGCGGGAGGGAGGCGTTCGAGCGCAGAATGCGTGCATTCTCGCTCGCCAGCCATCCGAGGAGCCGAAGAACGCGACCTTCATCGAAGGTGGTTTTGACAAGGATGTCCACGGCACTCTCAGAATGGAAGGGTGTAGACAAGCCGACCAGTGGCGCCGGCGGGAAGGTAGGCAAGGACGTTGGGGCAGTCCGCGAGGTCTGCCTCAACCACTTCGCCGGGGCCGCCAGCGCGCATGACCCGCGGGTTGCCGTAGGCATCCACGAGGGTCAGTTCGACGCTCGCGGTGCTGTTGCCGCACTCCAGCCGCACCGACCGCGCAAGCGGCGGGGCAACCGAGGTGAGACGCGTGGCGTCGGCGGGGCCGGTGACCGGCTCAATCCACACGTTCTGAGTGTCTGTGCGACCGTCGTAGATGCCGACGGACACGGTCAGTGTGCCGGACGTTCTAGCGGTTGCGAGGACGTGAACGGTGGTTGCGAACAGGCTCACCGACCCACCGCGCGCCATCGTGACCGTTGCCGAGAACTGGGTCGCGGCGACGGTCCACTGCAGAATCAGGTCGACTGGACCGTCGGATTCTACGAGCAAGGTGCGCCATTCAGCGCACGAGCCCTCCGCATGGAGGACAGTCTCGGGCGTCGTTGGGTCTCCCGCCTTGGCGGGTCCGGTGACCGTAATAGCCTCCGAACGGACCGACATGGACTGGAACGACACAACGACTCCCTAGGACTAGCAGCCGCCGAGGTTGGGCTTCTTGCCGGTGATGACGCACGTCACCTCGTCGCCAGCAGAAGCCGTGGTGACGTTGATGGTGATGGTGAGACCGGCCTTGATGCTGGTGTTGTTCAGATGCTTTCGAATCTGAGCACCGGAGGCAAAGACCGCCACGGGGATGCCCGAGGACGACGAGAACACCGGACGTTCGCCGAAGAAGATGGAGGTCACCTTCGCGCCGGCGGCACTACCCTCGAAGGTCATGTCTTCAGCGATGAAGTCGTGCTGAGGGATGATCTTGATGGCACCAGGACCGGCCGCTGCAGTGACGACGCTGTCACCGAGAATGGTGGAGGACCAATTGCCCTCTGCGCCCATCACAGACGTGTCCGCAGCTTCGGGTGACGGCCCACGGCCACGGTTGCCCGCGCGCTGGTCTTGTCGCGTGCGACGGCGTCCGCGGCGTTGGTCTTGCCGGGTGCGACGTCCACCACGACGCTGAGCCCGGGTGCGACGTGCACCGAACTCGACATCGTCGTCGTAGTCGTCATCGTCGTAGTCACCAGCGATGTCGTAGTCGTCATCGTCGTAGTCGCCAGCGAAGTCGACGCTGTCGTCTTCGAGGCTGTCCTCGTCGATGACGACGCGGCCGTCGGGGGTCTGGTACGCGAGGGCGGAGCCCAGGAGAACGAGGTTTGTGAGGCCCATGCGGGTCATAGGAATCTCCTTCCCGCTCATCGCGGGACAGGGCTCCCAGTAGGGAGCGTGAGTGTGTGCTCCCGAAATGGGAGCGAGAACGAGCGGGCTCACCCCGCTACGAAAAGGGGCGTTCGCCTAGCGAACCTCGACAGCATCGACGTAGGCAAAGCCGCTAGGCAGCTCGTCGCGAACGCGGTCGCCACTGATGGCGGG